>Ga0209640_10002950_pt1 | contig 14899 bp, 14 predicted proteins | sample RifCSP10_1_FD_184018 | JGI IMG/M metagenome (GOLD analysis project Ga0209640, IMG submission 184018) | Soil microbial communities from Rifle, Colorado - Rifle CSP2_sed 10_1 (SPAdes) (version 2) | ecosystem: Environmental > Terrestrial > Deep subsurface > Rock core/Sediment | place: Rifle...
GCTTCCCGCACACACCAGCCCGCCATTCGTTGGCACAGGCAGGCGAGTATCCAGACCTGCCGGCTTTGCTCTCCCACCGGATCGGATACGCATCGGTGCGGCCGCGAAACAGGCGGCGGAACACCGCAATCTTTTCTTCCGTGGTCAGTTGCGATGGTTCTGGCTCAGCCGCCACCGAGTGCGCTGACGCTGGTTCCTGCAGGCCCCAGGCGATACCGTTGGCTTTCAATAACGTGATGAGGCGGGCATTTTCGGCGCGCAGTCGCTCCAGTTCTGCAAGCGAATCGCGCGCCGGATGGGTCATGGCTGCCGTTCGGCTTTCAGTGCCGAATCATCTCCAAGGTGGATGTACAAGTGTCCGTCGGCGTGATTGCCATCGATCTTCAGCCAGCCACGCCCGCTCATCGGATCGTTCTCGTCGAAACCGGACCAGGAGAACTCAAAGCGAGGCAAGCCCTCGACGCTTGCCACGCGCCCATCGAGTTCACCCCGCACCAGCCCGAACTGAAACTCGCCCATCAAATCCCTGCGAATCGTGATATGTGCCGGCACCTCCATGTCGAAGTAATCGGCGTCCCACCCTTCCATCTCCGTGATACGCCATCGGCCGACAAAATCACGCGCGGTCTTCTTCATTTTGATGCCCCAGTCCTGCTCGCTCCCACAACCAATTAAAGTCGTCGCCACGCTTCAGGACCTCTGCAAATACACCGGCACTAGCAAGACCGCCCCAGCGCTTCTCGCAAGTCCCTTGAATTACTTTTCTTGGAAAACCAATCTGACCAAGCGTCACTTTGATTCAGATTCCCGTTACAGCACCGCGTCGATCCAGTCCCAACGCCTACCCGCGCTGAAGCTTGCCGCCTTGTTTCGCGGCGGACTTGCCGGCTTCAATCCTCGGCGTTTCCGTGCCCGCCCAACTGAAGCGCCAGGTGTCGCCCCGGCGGACGTTGCCGACGACTGCCGGGCGGAAGCACGCGAGATTCGTGCCTGTCTTGCGGCGAACACCAGGGTAAATCACGCCGACCGAACCGGCACCAAGCAGTCTCTCGGCCAGCCCCTGCGAGGCCATGTAGCTGCGCGGATCGAGGCAGCGTGCGAAACGGGCATCGCCCCTTAGGTCGTGGAACTCGCTGGTAAAGTCGGCGAGCAGCGCTTCGTAGGTGACGCTGTCATCGAAGCGTCCGATTTCCCGGTATTCGACGGTCTTGTGAAACGATACTTCGGAAAGCGCCGTCTCGATTTCGAGCGAACAGTACCAGGCGCCGCGATCCGGGCCGTTGAAGCGGCTGCCCTCGGGACGGGCGTAGGTGAAGGCCGCGTTGATGATCCGGAAATTCGGTACACCAAAGACGAGTTCGTCCACGCCGATACCCGGCAGCAAGCCGCGCTCGCCGCGCAGCCGCTCGTTGGTAGCGTTGTCCAGATCGAAGAGGTCAGCAAGATGCGCATTGTCCTCAGCGAGATCGGCGAGCACCAAGTCCTCACGGGCGACGAATCGCGATGGAATCAGCCGTAAGGTGTCGAACTCGCGAACCAGCGTTGTTCGCGGCAACGCCGGGCTCACACCCCGCCCCGCCGCGCATCGAGAAGCTTGCGTACGGTCTGCATCGCCACGAGCCCGCCGGCGACCATGTAGGCAAGCGGCGTCCTGCCGGCAAAGATGGCGTTGCTGTTGGGAAGGCTGACCCACTCGTCGGCGAGCTTGTCTCCATAGAGGATATGCAAGGCTTTGTAGATGCCGACAAGGTAGGAGATGCGTGTGATACGGTCGACATCGAGGATACGATTCGGATTCTTCTTCCGCTCGTAATAGGTGCTGCTCGAGAGCCCACCGAGGAGCTCGCGGGCGTCCTCGTCACGCGCCTTCCAGCGCTCGACAATCTTGAAGAAACCACGCAGGGCGGATCGCGACAGCCGCTCGCGCTCGGCCTTTGAATTGAGGTCGACAAGCGGCGCCGGCTCGAAGCTGCTGGCGGGATAGGCGAATGGCATAGCGCTCATGAATGTCTCCGATTTCGGATAGTTTATGCTCCGATAACGGATAATGCAAGCAGACCTTTCTCTTCCTTGGCAGTCGATGGCGAGCCCCTTTTTTGCGCCACTCAAACCTCCATTCCAAGGTAATACATCAGCGCAACTCATACCAAACGCCACGCCCGCTGCCTTGCAATTTGAGGTGGCCCTGCTCGACCAGCCCCCGAAAATGCTGCTTGAGGGTGTTGCGGTGCCCTGCTCATCGCGGGTGGCAAACGACTTGATCTGCAGGTTGGACAACAGGCGCTCGACCTCACGGTCGGAGAGTTTGCTGCCTTCAATGCGAGTGAACGAGCCGATGTTCTCGATGGTGGCGACACGGCGCAGTGCGGAGAGACGGTCCGGCGCGAGCGTACGAGTTCTTGAAGAAGCGCTTTTCGGAATAGCCGGCACGCTGAATCCGAAAGACACCGGATAAGCCTCGCAGGTTGCACGACTGGCGCCATGCCTGAATGTCAGGCTAGAGAATGGTTGGTGGAGACGAAGGGGATCGAACCCTCGACCTCGGCATTGCGAACGCCGCGCTCTCCCAGCTGAGCTACGTCCCCACGATAAGTTGTTATTTTAGCTGGAAATCGTGGCGCCGTAAAACCATGTGCCGTGAGCGCGTTATAATTTCCGCCCCACGACCAACCGGGTTCCAGTCATGCAGATCAACCCTCCGTACGGCTTCCAGGAAATTGTCGCCCTCACCAAAACCCACCGCGTGTCGCTGCCGAGGGACCGCGCGCTGCCGGTGGTGTTCCGCACCATGAACCCGCTGCCGGTGAGTTACACCGAATTCCCGATCGCGAGCCGCGACTACCCGCTGGTGTTCATCAGCGCCGACGAAGGCAAGAGCTTCGTGCCGATGCTGGTGTTGGGGCTCGCGGCGCAGCAAAACCTGTTTGTGACGCCCGACAACACGTGGGATCCCAACGTTTACCTGCCTGCCTACGTGCGGCGCTATCCATTCTGCATGACGCGCGTCACGGTCGACGGCAAGGAGGCGCCGGAGCGCGTCGCGTGCGTCGAGAAGCGCGCGATTAACGACCAAGGCGAGAAGTTATTTGACGATAAAGGCAACGCGTTGCCGGAATGGGAAACGCGCCAGAAACTCCTGTTCGAATTCGAAGCCGATCTCGCGCGCACCGAGGAAATGTGCAAGCTGCTTGCGCAGCACCAATTGCTCGAGCCGTTCACCATGCAGGCGGTGCCGAATCAAGGCGAGCCGCTGCAACTGACCGGCATGTACCGCATCGCCGAGGCCAGGCTTGCGGCACTCGACGCGAACGTGCTCAAAGAGTTGGTGCAGAAAGGCGTGCTCGGGCGCGTTTACGCGCATTTGCTGTCGCACGAAAATTTCCAACGCCTGCTGGGACGTCGCGCCGCGGTCATTCGATCGGCCGCCGCGGAAACTCCGAGCGGAAAAAAGCTCAACTAGCGTGGCGCGCGTTGCGCCCACGCCAGCAGCGCCGCGCCCGCCGCGATCATCGGCAGTGACAGCCACTGTCCCATCGACAGGTCGAGCGCGAGCAGCCCGAGAAAACTGTCGGGCTCGCGCGTGAATTCGACCGCGAAGCGGAACACGCCGTAGCCGATCAAAAACCATGCCGACACCGCGCCGCGCGGCCGCGGTTTCGCGGCATACCACCACAACACGACGAACAGCACCACGCCTTCGAGCGCGAACTCGTAGAGCTGCGAGGGATGGCGCGGCACGCGGTCGACGGTGGGGAAAACCGTCGCCCACGGCACACTCGCCGCGCGTCCCCACAGCTCGGCGTTGATAAAGTTGCCGAGGCGGCCGGCCCCGAGTCCGAGCGGCACCAGCGGCGCGATGAAGTCGGTGATCGCAAGCCAGCTCTGGCGGCGACTGCGCGCATACCACCACAACGCGATGATCACGCCCAGAAAACCGCCGTGAAACGACATGCCGCCTTCCCACACGAAAAAAATGCGCCACGGCTCGAACATGTAATCGCCGAACTTATAGAAGAGTACGTAGCCGAGGCGGCCGCCGAGGATGGTGCCGAGGATGCCGTAGAACAGCGCGTCGCCGAGGTCCTGCGCGGTCCACGCCGAGTGCGGGCGCGTCTTGATCGCGTAGCGGCCGACCATCCAGACCAGCGCGAAGCCGACCAGGTACATCAGGCCATACCAGCGGATCGCGAGCGGGCCAAGATGAACTGCAACCGGGTCGAACTGGGGGTGAACGAGCATTTAAGGGGCCGCGGAGTTTGGGTATAAAATGGATTATACGTTCCGCAACCTCAAAGGACACCCATCGTGGCATTGAACAAACGCAGCCAGATCGTCACCCAGGGCGTGCAGCGCTCGCCCAACCGCGCCATGCTGCGCGCGGTCGGATTCAAGGACGCCGATTTCAAGAAGCCGATCGTCGGCATCGCCAACGGCTACAGCACCATCACGCCGTGCAACCTGGGACTGAACGACCTTGCGCTACGCGCCGAAACCGCGGCGAAGAAAGCCGGCGCGATGCCGCAGACGTTCGGCACCATCACGGTATCCGACGGCATCTCGATGGGCACCGAGGGCATGAAATATTCGCTGGTGTCGCGCGAGGTGATCGCCGACTCGATCGAAACCGCGGTGCAGGGCGAGAGCATGGACGGCGTGGTGGTGATCGGCGGTTGCGACAAGAACATGCCGGGTGCGCTGATCGCCATCGGCCGCATGAACATCCCCGCGATTTTCGTCTATGGCGGCACCATCAAGCCCGGCCACTACAAGGGCAAGGACCTTACCGTCGTCAGCAGCTTCGAGGCGGTCGGCGAATACACCGCCGGGAAAATCAGCAGGGAACACCTGCTTGGCGTCGAGCGCCGCGCGTGTCCGGGCGCCGGTTCGTGCGGCGGCATGTTCACCGCCAACACCATGTCCTCGGCGATCGAGGCGATGGGCATGAGCCTGATGCACTCGTCGACGATGGCGGCAGAAGACCGCGAAAAACACAACAGCGCGGCGGAATCGGCGGCGGTGCTGGTCAGCGCGATCAGAAAGCAGCTGCTGCCGCGCGACATCATTACGCGCAAATCGATCGAGAACGCGATCGCGGTGATCATGGCGGTCGGCGGGTCGACCAACGCGGTGCTGCATTTGCTCGCAATCGCGCACGCCGCGCAGGTGCCACTTGCGATCGACGATTTCGAAACCATCCGCGGCCGCGTGCCGGTGCTGTGCGATCTCAAGCCTTCGGGCCGCTACGTCGCGACCGACCTGCACCAAGCCGGCGGCATCCCGCAGGTGATGAAAATGCTGCTCGAGCACGACCTGCTGCACGCCGACTGCATGACGATCACCGGCCGCACCATCGGCCAGCTGCTGAAAAGCGTGCCGGCGCACCCGCCCACGGGCCAGGACGTGATCCGGCAATGGGATAACCCGCTGTATCCGCACGGCCATCTCGCGATCCTCAGGGGCAACCTCGCGACCGAAGGCGCGGTGGCGAAAATCACCGGACTGAAAAGCCCCAAGATCACCGGGCCCGCGCGCGTGTTCGATTCCGAGGAGGCGTGCATGGCGGCAATTCTCGCCAAGCAGATTCATACCGGCGACGTCATCGTGATCCGCTATGAAGGCCCGAAAGGCGGCCCCGGCATGCGCGAGATGCTGTCGCCGACTTCCGCCCTGGTCGGCGTAGGCCACACCGAAGACGTCGGCCTCATCACTGACGGCCGCTTCTCGGGAGGCACTTACGGCATGGTAGTCGGCCACGTCGCGCCGGAGGCCGCGGTCGGCGGCGCCATCGCCCTGGTACACGAAGGAGATTCGATCACGATCGACGCGCAGCGCCGCCTGCTGCAACTCAACGTGGCCGACGATGAACTCGCGCGGCGCCGTGCGGCCTGGCAACCCCCCGCGCCGCGTTACACACGTGGCGTGATGGCCAAGTACGCGCAACTGGTGTCATCGGCGAGCAAGGGCGCGGTCACGGATTAACGAGTAACCGGCTAACACTCGTGAGCATCCGATGCCGTCCCTCGTAACTGCCTCGTGGGCCGCGTGGGGGGCGGCGAATCTGCCGCCCGCGGGCGCATTTGCCGAACACGATCTCGCTGCCGCCGTCGTCAAGCTCGGCATCCGCGTGCCGCGCGAGGCGCGCAGCGCGGAAACGCTGGGCACCGAGCGCGAAGGCACCGGTGCCGTGATCGACGAGAGCGGGCTCATTCTGACCATCGGCTACCTGCTGCTCGAAGCGGAATCCATCCTGGTCGTCGCCGGCGACGGACGCGTCTTGCCGGCAAGCGTTACGGGTTTCGATCATGCGACCGGCTTCGGTCTGGTGCGAACTTCGCAACCGCTCGGTGGCAAACCGCTCGAGCTTGGCAACTCAGAGGCTACGCGCGAACTGCATACCGCCGTGATCGCGGCGCACCCTGCGGCGGGCGGGTTGTCGTACGCGAGCATAGTCGCGCGGCGGCCGTTCACCGGCTGGTGGGAATATGCACTCGATGATGCGATCTTCACCGCCCCTGCACGCAATGATCACAGCGGTGCGGCTCTCATCAACGCCAAAGGACAGTTGATCGGCATCGGCTCGCTGTGGGTCGGTGATGCGATCGAAGCCGGCGCCGCGTTCCCCGGCAACATGTTCGTGCCGATCGATCTCGTGCGGCCGATACTCGCGGAGCTCAAAACGTCGGGCCGGCGCAGCGGCGCCGCGCGGCCCTGGGTCGGCATCTATTCCGAGGAAGTGCGCGGGCACGTACTGGTCACCCAGGTGCTGCGCGACTCGCCGGCGGAGCGCGGTGGCGTCAAGCGCGGCGACGTCATTCTCGCCGTCAGCGGCGAGGCAGTCGGCAGCCAATCCGAGTTCTACCATGCGCTGTGGACGAGCGGCGCCGCCGGCGTCGCGGTTACGCTGCAAGTCTGGCGCAAGCAGTCAGTGCGGGAAATCGTCGTGCGGTCGATCGACCGCATGGAGTACCTGCGCGCGTGGCCGGCGTCCGCGCATTAGGACGTCTTTGCCGGACACCCCTATGCCGAACCGCCTGGCCCGCGAAACCAGTCCCTATCTGCAGCAGCACGCCGACAATCCGGTCGATTGGTATCCGTGGGGCGAGGATGCGTTGCAACTCGCGCGCGAACAGGACAAGCCGATTCTGTTGTCGGTGGGCTATTCGGCGTGCCACTGGTGCCACGTCATGGCGCACGAATCGTTCGAGGACCCCGCAGTGGCAGCGCTGATGAATGAGCTCTTCGTCAACATCAAAGTCGACCGCGAAGAGCGTCCCGACATCGACCAGATCTACCAGACCGCCCACGCGATGCTGACCCGGCGCGGCGGCGGCTGGCCGCTGACGATGTTCCTCGCGCCGGACCAGACGCCGTTCTTCGGCGGCACCTATTTTCCGAAGACCGCGCGCCACGGCATGCCGGGATTCGTCGATCTCCTGCCGCAGGTCGCAGCAGCCTTCCACACCAAACGCGCGGAAATCGCGCAGCAGGGCGAAGCCCTGCGCGCCGCACTCGTGCAAACACTGCCGGCGGCGGTGGGCGCCGCATTATCGGCCGCACTGCTCGATACGGGATTGCGCGAGCTGAAACAGGCGTTCGACGAAACCGACGGCGGCATCGGAACCGCACCCAAGTTCCCGCACCCGGCGGAGCTTGAATTCTGCCTGCGGCGCGCCGCCGTCACGCGCGACGACTACGCGCGTGGCATGGTCAAGCTCACGCTCACCAAAATGGCCGAAGGCGGCATTTACGATCAGCTGGGCGGCGGTTTCTGCCGCTACAGCGTCGATGGCCACTGGACGATTCCGCACTTCGAGAAAATGCTCTACGACAACGGGCCGCTGCTGCGCTTGTATAGCGACCTGTGGCTCACCGACCGCCAGCCGTTGTATGCGCGTGTTGCCGCCGCCACCGCGGCATGGGTGATGCGCGAAATGCAGTCACCGGCCGGCGGCTACTACTCGTCGCTCGACGCCGACTCCGAACACGAAGAAGGCAAGTTCTACGTGTGGACGCGGGATGCGGTGCAAGCGGCGTTGAGCGCCGACGAGTACGCGGTGGTCGCGCCGCACTACGGGCTCGACGCGCCGCCGAACTTTGAAAACCAGTATTGGCACCTGCGCGTGGTGAAACCGCTGGCATTCATCGCGAAACGCCTTGAACTCGCGCCGGAACGCGTGCAGTCGCTGCTCGATTCGGCGCGCGCCAAACTGCTGGCGCTGCGCGAGCAACGCGCGCGTCCCGGCCGCGACGAGAAAATCCTGGTGAGCTGGAACGCACTGATGGTGAAAGGCATGGCACGCGCGGCGCGCGTGTTCGATCACCCCGAATGGCTCGCTTCGGCACGCGCGGCGACGGATTTCATCCGCACCACGCTGTGGCGCGATGGCGGGCTGCTTGCAACTTGCAGGGACGGCAAGGCGCATCTCAACGCTTACCTCGACGATTACGCATTTCTGCTCGACGCACTGCTCGAGCTCGCGCAAAGCGAGTTGCGTTCCGCAGACCTTGCGTGGTCGCGCGAGCTCGCCGAGGTGCTGCTCGCCCGGTTCGAAGATCGCGAACGCGGCGGGTTTTTCTTCGTGAGCCATGACCACGAGCGGCTGATCCTGCGCCCCAAGACCGGCCACGACAACGCGACGCCGTCGGGCAACGGCGTCGCCGCCTATGCGCTGCAGCGGCTCGGACATCTGCTCGGCGAGCCACGTTACCTCGAAGCCGCGGCACGCGCGCTGCAAGCATTCACGCCGATGCTCGAACGCCAGGCAAGCGCCCACGTGAGCCTTTGCCTCGCGCTTGAGGAACATCTCGCGCCGCCTACCGTCGTGATCCTGCGCGGCGGCGACGCAGCCGCGTGGCAGCTCGAACTCGCCGCGCGTTACCTGCCACACACCATGGTGTTGGCGATCCCGGCGGGTGCTCGCGCGCTGCCGCCGGTGCTCGACAAGCCGCCGGGCGGCAAGGTCAACGCATGGGTGTGCCACGGCGTTAAGTGCTTACCGCCGATCACCGAACTCGCTGAATTGGTTGCTGTCCTGACGGAACCCGCAGCGTAAATGGATAAGCAGGGCCGGATTTGCTATGATGCCGGCGGTTTATTTATACCCACTTGAAAGGATAAACAAATGAAGGCGTTCTACATCGGTTTACTCGGCGTCGCGAGCTTGCTTGCCGCCGGCAACGCGGCCGCGGCGCAGGCCAAAGGCGACGAAATTTACAAGAAGACGTGCGGCGTGTGCCACGACCAGGGCATCGCCGGCGCGCCCAAGCTCGGCGACAAGGCCAAGTGGGCCCCGCTCATCAAAAAAGGCAAGGAAGCGCTTTATACAGTCGGCATCAAAGGCAAACCCGGCACCGGGATGGTGGCCAAGGGCGGCAATGCGAGCCTGTCGGATGCCGAGGTCAAGGCGGCGGTCGACTTCATGGTGGACAAGTCCAAGTAATACAATAATTTATATCGTGGGGGATGCCATGAATCGAACTCGTTATTTAGCCACCGGGCTGTTCCTGGTGGCCGCGTTGTTGATGCAGGGTTGCGGCAAGGAAGAGCCGCCCAAGCCGGCGCCCAAGGCCGAAGTTCCTCCGCCTCCTGCGCCAACCGTCGTCAAGATCGGATCGGCAGCGCCGATCACGGGCCCGCAGGCGCACATCGGCGTCGATATCCGCAATGGCACACAGCTTGCCGTGGACGACATCAACGCTGCCGGCCTCACCATCGACGGCAAGAAGATCAAGCTCGAACTCGTCGCCGAGGACGACGAAGCCAATCCGACCAAAGCCACGACCGTGGCGCAAAAACTGGTCGACTCGAAAGTTGTCGCAGTGGTTGGCCACTTCAATTCGGGCGCGTCGATCCCCGCTTCCAAGATCTATTCCGACGCCGGCATCCCGCAGATCTCGCCGTCGTCGACCAACCCCAAATACACGCAACAAGGCTTCAAGACCACCTTCCGTGTCGTCGCCAATGACGATCAGCAGGGACCGGTCGGCGCCAAGTTCGCGCTGCAAAAACTCAAACCGAAAACCATTGCCGTCATCGACGACAGTACCGCCTACGGTCAGGGCATCGCCGACACCTTCGAAGCCACCGCCAAAGCCGGCGGCGCGAAAATCGTGGCGCGCGAGCACACTACCGATAAAGACACCGACTTCAAGGCGATCCTGACCAAAATCAAGGGCCGGAAGCCCGAACTGGTATTCTTCGGCGGCATCGATCCGCAGGCCGGGCCGATCGCGAGACAGATGGCCGAGCTCGGCATCAAGGCCAAATTCATGGGCGGCGACGGCATACAGACGCAGAATTTCATCAAGCTCGCCGGCAACGCGGCCGAAGGCGCGATGGCGTCGATGCCGGGGCTGCCGAAAGACCAGATGCCCGGCGGCGCCAAGTTCCTGGAGAAATTCAAAGCCCGCTTCAACGCTGAAGTCGAGCTGTATGCGCCGATGGGCTATGACGCGGTGTTCGTTTTCGTCGAAGCCATGAAGCGCGCCAACTCGACCGACCCCGCCAAATTCCTGCCCGAAATCGGCAAGACCGATTACAAGGGGGTAATCGGGCCGATCGCGTTCGACGATAAAGGCGACCTCAGGAACGGGCCGATCACGATTTACGTGGTCAAAGACGGCAAGTGGGATACGCTCGAAGTGGTGACGCCGGGCGGCCCGCCCGCGGCGGTGCCGGCCGAGCCCGCCAAAGCGGCGGAGCCCGTCAAAAAGTAATGGCCGCCTAAATCACGCAAGTTCCCGCACGAACGGCACCTCCCGGTGCCGTTTTTGCGTACGATATGCTGGGGATGGCCCAAGGACGTCGCATGGATATATTCCTGCAGCAGATCATCAACGGCCTGGTGCTGGGCAGTATCTATGCGCTGGTCGCGCTCGGCTATACCATGGTCTATGGCATCCTCGGGCTGATCAATTTCGCGCACGGCGACATCGTGATGGTCGGCGCGCTGACCGCGCTGAGCGTGATTGCGGGGCTCGCTGGCGGCGCGGTGCCGGCACCGCTGATCCTCGCGCTGGCATTATTCGCCGCGATACTGGTGTGCGTGGCGCTCGGCGTCAGCATCGAGCGCGTCGCGTACCGCCCGCTGCGGCGTGCGCCGCGCCTGGCGCCGCTGATCACCGCGATCGGCGTCTCAATCCTGATTCAATACACGGCGGCGCTGATCTGGAGCAAGCAGTACATCGCGCTGCCCGAGATCATCCACCCCACGCAATTCACGCTCGCGGGTGCGAGCTTCACCGACCTGCAACTGTTCATTTTTTTGCTCGCCTGCGGCGTGATGGCGGGACTGTTGTGGTTCCTCAAGCACACGCGCCTCGGCAAAGCGATGCGCGCGAGCGAGCAAAGCCCGGACGTCGCCGGCCTGATGGGCATCGACGTCAACCGCGTCATCGCGTTCACTTTCCTGCTCGGCTCGGCGCTCGGTGCCGTCGCCGGCCTGATGGTGGTGCTGTATTACGGCATCGGCCATTACTTCATGGGCTACATGCTCGGCCTCAAGGCGTTTACCGCAGCGGTGCTCGGCGGTATCGGCAAAGTCAACGGCGCGGTGCTCGGCGGCCTGCTGCTCGGCCTGATCGAAAGCCTTGCCTCGGGTTATATCGGGGACCTGACCGGCGGCGTGCTCGGCAGCAACTACCGCGATATTTTTGCGTTCCTGGTGCTGGTCGTGGTGCTGGTGTTCCGGCCGTCGGGGCTGATCGGCGAGCGCGCCGCGGATCGAGCGTAGGGCACCACGATGGCCACGACCCTCCCTCGTCAGCCGGCCGCGAAGTGGCTCGGCATCGTGCTCATCGCCGTTGCGCTCGTGGTGCTGCCGTTCGCGGTCGATGCGACGCTCGGCCGGGCCTGGGTGCGCATCATCGACGTCGCGCTGCTCTTCGTCATGCTCGCGCTGGGGCTGAACATCGTGGTGGGTTACGCCGGCCTGCTCGATCTCGGTTACGTCGCGTTCTTTGCGGTCGGCGCCTACGCCTATGCGCTGCTCGCCTCGCCGCAGTTCGACATTCACACCTCGTTTCTGCTGCTGCTGCCGCTGGGCGCGCTCATCACCGCGATGTTCGGCGTGCTGCTCGGCGCGCCGACGCTCAAGCTGCGCGGCGACTATCTCGCGATCGTGACCCTCGGTTTCGGCGAAATCATCCGCATCTTCCTGAACAACCTCAACCGCCCGTTCAATATCACCAACGGCCCGCAGGGCATCACGCTGATCGACCCGCTGCAGATCGGCGACGTCGCGTTGAGCAAGACCTTCGTCATCGGCGGCATTACGCTGGCTCCGGTGCACAGCTATTACTTCGTGTTCCTGCTGTGCGCGCTACTGATCGTCGTCGTCTCGCTGCGGCTCGAGGATTCGCGTATCGGCCGCGCCTGGGTCGCGATCCGCGAGGACGAGGCCGCGGCCAAGGCGATGGGCATCAACACGCGCGACATCAAGCTCTTGGCGTTCGCGATGGGCGCGACTTTCGGCGGCGTATCGGGCGGGCTGTACGCGGCATTTCAAGGCTTCGTCAGTCCCGAAAGCTTCACGCTGCTCGATTCCATCATGATCCTGTGCATGGTGGTGCTGGGCGGGATGGGGCACGTGCCAGGCGTGGTGCTCGGCGCGGTGCTGCTGACCGCGCTGCCGGAAGCGCTGCGTTACGTCGGCCCGCTGCAGAAGGACTGGTTCGGGCAGGTGTTTGTCGACCCCTCGGATCTGCGCATGCTGCTGTTCGGCCTCGCGCTGGTGCTGATGATGTTGTTCCGTCCGGCCGGCCTGTGGCCGTCGAAAATCCGCAAGCGCGAGTGGACAGCATGAGCGGCCGGATGAGTGCGCTGCTCGAAGCGAAAAGCATCAGCAAGCGTTTCGGCGGCCTCGAGGCGCTGACTGATGTCACGCTGGCGATCAGCCGCGGCGAGATTTACGGATTGATTGGCCCCAACGGTGCCGGCAAGACCACGTTTTTCAACGTACTGACCGGTTTCTACCGGGCCGACCACGGCGAGTTCACGTTCGACGGCGAGCCGCTTTACGCCGGCGCGCCGCACCGGGTCGCGGCCGCCGGCATCGCGCGCACGTTCCAGAACATCCGCCTCTTCGGCAACATGACCGCCCTCGAAAACGTCATGGTCGGCCGCCATGTGCGCACGCGCTCCGGCGTGATCGGTGCGGTACTGCGCAACGCCGCGACCCGCGCCGAGGAGCGCGCGGTACACGAACACTCCTACCGGCTGCTCGAATATGTCGGCATCGCCGCGCGCCAGAGCGACCTCGCGCACAGCCTGCCGTATGGCGACCAGCGCCGGCTCGAAATCGCGCGCGCGCTCGCGACCGAGCCCAAGCTGCTCGCGCTCGATGAGCCCGCCGCCGGGATGAACGCGACCGAAACCGCGACGCTGCGCCAGTTGCTCGAGCTCATCCGCACCGACGGCACGACGATATTGCTGATCGAACACGATGTAAAACTGGTGATGGGGCTGTGCGACCGCGTCGCCGTGCTCGACTACGGCCTGAAAATCGCCGAAGGCCAACCAGCTGAGGTGCAACGCAATCCCGCTGTCATCGAGGCGTACCTGGGAGGCGCGCTTGCTTGAGGTGAGCGGACTCAGGGTGGCCTACGGCGGCATCAACGCGGTCAAGGGCATCGACTTCACTGTTAACGCCGGCGAGATGGTGACGCTGATCGGCGCCAACGGCGCCGGCAAAACCACCACCCTGAAAGCGCTGACCGGCCTGGTGCGCCCGGCCGGCGGCTGCGTCCGCTACAACGGCGACGATGTCACCGCAATGCCGTCGCACCGGCTGGTCACGCGCGGAGTCGCGCTGGTGCCCGAGGGCCGCGGCGTGTTTGCGCGCCTAACGGTCGCGGAAAACCTCGACATGGGCGCGTACATCCGTAACGACAAACCAGCGATCCGCGCCGACCTCGGCTATGTCTATGCACTGTTTCCACGGCTCGCCGAGCGCCGCCGCCAAGCCGCTGGCACGCTGTCGGGAGGCGAGCAGCAAATGCTCGCGATCGGCCGCGCGCTGATGAGCCGGCCCAAACTATTGCTGCTGGATGAGCCGAGCATGGGGCTCGCGCCGCTGCTGGTGCAAAAAATATTCGAGACCATCCGCACCATCTCGGCCGCGGGCGTGACGATCCTGCTGGTCGAGCAGAACGCGAAGCTTGCGCTCGAAATCTGCGATCGCGGCTAACTGCGCGGATCAGGAACGGCATGAGATTTCGTCGTGGATCGCGAATGCTGCCCAACGTCCGCGATAACGGGCGCGGCGCCGGCAAGCTTCCCGGTTAATCGCGCGTTAGGTCGCCCCTCTCGAACTGAGCAGGTCAATCTTTCTGCATTGATAGTCCGCACCATGTCGAATATTCCGGAGGGTCCGCTTCGCACGAGCAACCTTGAAGTTCTTTGCTGGGGCAAAGTACTGGTTAAAGACTCCGTTGGACACCAAAGCCACATAAGCGCGCGAACTGCGCTTGTCTTTCGCTGCGTTCTGCAGACGGCAGGCGATATTAAGCGCCCGGCCGAGATACTCGTTTTGGCCGTAAATCTTCATTGCTGCCAAGGGCCCTCCTTCGATCCCGAACGTAAGTCCAGTTATCGAAGGAGTCGTGCCTACGTGATCGAGAACTTGCTCGCGTAGCTGTGTCCGGAAGAACACGCATAAGTCCTTGAGGAACGTCAGAAGAGCAGGTCCATCAGTGTTCGTCGGAAATAGCAGAATCCAGCCATCACCGGTGAACTTGTAGGGATCGAAGGGAGTGATCTTCTGAACTCGCGCCAAGTATTCCTTGATTGATGTGATGAACTTGGTGAATCGATGTAGATCTCCCCGAAGGGTGAGTTCCTCGATGAGGTCCGAGGACGAACATATATCAAAGGCAACGACAATCGCTTCCTGAAAGATGC
>Ga0209640_10002951_pt1 | contig 14898 bp, 11 predicted proteins | sample RifCSP10_1_FD_184018 | JGI IMG/M metagenome (GOLD analysis project Ga0209640, IMG submission 184018) | Soil microbial communities from Rifle, Colorado - Rifle CSP2_sed 10_1 (SPAdes) (version 2) | ecosystem: Environmental > Terrestrial > Deep subsurface > Rock core/Sediment | place: Rifle...
GGTCCAGCGGGCGAAGGTCTCGCGTGTCGTACCAGTTATAAAAGTGGCCGCGGAACCGCTGCAGGCGACCCATCGTTGCGAGTGTCGCTTCCAGCCGGTCGACGGTCTCGGTCGTCCCGGCCCATCCGAGGTCGCGCGCGCTGACCGCTGCGAGGAGGTAGAGGCCGAGATTGGTGGGAGAGGTCCGGTGCGCGACAACCGGCTTCGGGTCTTCCTGGAAATTGTCCGGCGGGAGCATGTGGTCCTCGGCCGTGACGAAGGTCTCGAAGAAGCGCCAGGTGCGGCGCGCGACCAGCCGCAAAGCACGGGCTTCCGCATCCGAGACCGACAGGCGCCCCGCCACGAGCGGCGACAGGCTCGTCCATCGCGCGATCGCCGGCGATGCGATCCAGGCGAGCACCAACGGCGCCGCCACCGGCCAGGCGTCGTTCCCGATCCACCAGACGACGATCGCAGCAACGATGCCGATGGCGACGCCACCGTTCATCTGCCGATAGAACCCGGGGAGGTCGAGCCGCGGGCTCACCTTCGCCTGATCTGCCGTGACCCAGTCGAGCAGATGGCGGTGAGTCACGGACAGGCGAAACAGCGTTCGTCCGATCGCGTCGGCCATCAACCATGCCTGGTGCGCGAGGAACACGACCAGCAATGCGGACTGGGACAAAGCGAGGCCGACATCCGCGGCGAGGGCGCGCAGGTGGCTGCGTGCCGTGATCCGAACACGTCGCGGCACGATTCCCGCGAGAACGGGGAGCAGCGTCGACAGCGCAATCGTCGACAGGACGAAGCCGGTCCAGACGGCGGCAGCGTGCAGCGGCAGTGCCCATCCCGCCACCAAGGCGGCGACGCTCGCCGGCGCAGACAGCGACCGCCGCAGGTTATCCAGCATCTTCCAGCGGCCGATCGGCGGCAGCGCGCTCGCGCGCTCATGATCGCTCGCGCTCCGATCAGCGAGGGAGGCGTCGCCGCGGCCGAGAATCCACGGCAGCAATTGCCAGTCCCCGCGCACCCAGCGGTGCTGGCGTGCGGCGGCGACGTCGTAGCGTGACGGAAACTCTTCGACCAGCTCGATATCGGAAGCGAGGCCGGCGCGGGCGAAGGTCCCCTCGAACAGGTCGTGACTGAGAAGCGTGTTCTCGCGAACGCGGCCGTCGAGCGCGGCTTCGAACGCGTCCACGTCGTAGATGCCCTTGCCGGTGTAGGAGCCTTCGCCGAAGAGATCCTGGTACACGTCCGAGACGGCGGAGGCGTAAGGATCGATGCCGCTGGTGCTGGAGAAGATGCGCTGGAACAGCGACCCCTCGCGGCCGATCGGCAGCGAAGGCGCTACGCGCGGCTGCAGCACGCCATATCCTTCGACGACGCGCCGGGTGCCGGGATCGAAGCGCGGATAGTTGAGCGGGTGCGCCATCTTGCCGACCAGCCGGCGGGCCGTTTCCCGCGGAATTCGCGTGTCGGCGTCGAGCGTGATGACGTAACGCACGCCGGTGGGCGGGGCGGGAAGCCGCCCGCCGACGCCCACGAAGGTCGTATCGGTTGCGCCGCGCAGCAGACGGTTCAACTCGTGGAGCTTGCCGCGCTTGCGTTCCCACCCGATCCACCGCTTCTGCCCTTGGTTCCAGACCCGGCGGCGGTGGAGCAGGAGGAAGCGGTCGCCCCCGGCTGCCGGCCCATAGCGGCCATTCAGGCGGGCGATGCCCGCGGCGGCCGCGTCGAGCAGCGCGTCATCTCCCGCGACGGTCTCGGTCGCGGCGTCCGTCCAGTCCGAGAGCAGCGCGAAATAAAGCTCGCCTTCCGGACTTGCAAGGTGGTGGATCTCCAGACGCTCGATCTGCTCTTCGAGCGCGGCCTGCGTCGTGAGAAGGATCGGAACGGCGACCATCGTGCGCAGGTGCGAAGGGACGCCGTCGCGCAGTTCCAGGCCCGGCAGGATCGTCGCGCCGACCTCTCTCGTGACGCTGCGGTTCACGAGCGCCATCGCCGCATCGATCGATGGAATCAGCCCGAGCAGCGCAAGGAGCGCGAGCCACCAGTCTTCGACTCCCCTCACCGCCAGTGCAAACAGCGGCAAAGAGAGAAGGATTGCAGCGACCATGATGACGCTGCCGACGTAGCCGCCGATGCCGATCGTGACGTTGAAACGACGCAGCCAGCTGCGGATGGGAGCGCGAAATCCGACCGCCGCTTCGAACGCGCGGCGCCCTCCGGCAATCAGATGATAACCGGGATCGCGTTTCCGGCCGTCCGTACCGCCCGCGCAGCGATGGACACCGCCGTCCTGTTGCTCACGCGCCGGACCGCTTGCGGCCAGAAGAGCCGCTTGCGCAATCTCCATTTCCGTCAGTTTCGAGCCCCGCGCCAGCTCCTCGATCGCGGTGCGGTAGAGGTTGCGCGTCGGGAAATCCATGTTCGCGAAGTCGCTGCCGATCCGTAACGTGTCGTCGACAAGACTGATGCTCTCGACGAGCTCCGCCCAGTCGAAGTCGGAGATCAGCCGCATGCTCGTGATGACGTTGCGGACCGTCACGTTCGTGCCGCCCTGTTTTTGGTGCTCGTCGCGCACGATCGCATCGGCAGTCGTTCCCTGTGCCGCCAGGCGCTCCTCCAGCCACATCAGCGCCCGCGTGACCTTCGGATCCTGGTCTCGGAGCCGTTGCACGAGCTGGACGGCGAAGGCTCCCGGCAAGGGTGCCTGCTCGTAATGCTGAAAGACCGGGCGGAACGATTCGGCCGGGCGCGCATTCACGCCCAGCAGCCGGTCGGCGAGCGCGTCCGCTTCCTGGCGCGCGGCCCGGCTGGTCACGATGCGCCTGGCCCCGCGTCGAAGATTTTCCACCAGCACGATCCGCAGCGTGATCGCGACCGCCCATAACTCCCCGATCGTCAGCGGCTGAACGCGCTGGTAGGCGCGCACGAACCGGCGCAGCATCTCGGGGTCGAAGCGGCTGTCTGTATGAGCGACAAACGCCCAGGCGATGCCGAAGACCCGCGGATAGCCGGCAAAAGGTCCGGTGGCCAGCTTCGGCAAGTGCCGATAGTAGCCAGGCGGCAGATCGTCGCGAATTTCGCGGATCTGCTGTTCGACGAGATGGTAGTTGTCGAGCAGCCACTCGGCGGCCGGTGTAATGGCACGACCCTCGCCGACCGCGCTGGCGATGGCGCGATACGCTTTGAGCAGAACCGATTCGTTGTCCCTCAGTCGTACGGCGAGGGATCGCCCGGCCATCGGCCGCGCGCTGACGGGTTGGGCCGCCGCGAGGCTCTCGGCATGCTGCTCGAGACGCTCGATGCTGAAGAGCTCCTCGCGGATGGACTCTTCGTTATCCCATGGTGCAGCCTGCGACGCGCGCCCGAAGGCGCGAAGAATTGCCGATCTCAATATGGTCCTTCGCCCCGCGTGCGCGCGGGAACAGCTTGTGGGAGCAGATCGAGGGCATCATGATCGGCTCCGAGGACGAACTCGATCAGTCTACAGGTTGATGGCGTAGCGTGCCGTCGCGGTGCGCCATTCCCCACGCTGTACACTGGGACGATGCAGCGGATCGGGATTCTCGCACCGCAAGACCTCGCGGAAATCGCCGGGCGCACGCTGGATCATTACAACCGGCGTGCCGCAGATTTCTGGGAAGGCACGCGCGATCACGACGTCAGCCAGAACATCGCGGCGCTGTTGCAACGCATCGAGGGCGACCCGCCGTTCGCGATCCTCGATCTGGGTTGCGGGCCGGGACGCGACCTCAAGGCGTTCGCCGAACTCGGCCACATCGCGGTCGGTTTGGAAGGCGCCGCGCGCCTTGCCGCGATGGCGCGCGCCCACAGCGGCGGCGAAGTGTGGCAGCAGGATTTCCTCAAGCTCGATCTGCCGGACAACCGTTTCGATGGCGTGTTCGCGAACGCCGCGCTGTTTCACGTGCCCAGCCAGGAATTGCCGCGCGTGCTGCTGCAATTGCACGCTACCCTGAAGCCGCGCGGCGTGCTGTTCGCCTCGAACCCGCACGGCCGGAACGAGGAGGGCTGGAACCGCGAACGCTACGGCGCGTACCACGATCTTGAAACGTGGCGCCGCTACATGTCAGCCGCCGGGTTCGCCGAGCTGACTCATTATTACCGCCCGCCCGGCCTGCCGCGCGAGCAGCAGCCCTGGCTGGCGAGCGTCTGGCGCAGGTTGGCATCCTGAAGAGGAGCGCGCGCATTTGCGCGCGTGGCGCCGTGCGGTGCCGGTTGCCGCACGCGGGTTCCGGTTTCCAGCGCTTGCCGCGCTGCAGCGTGACAAGCGGCGGGCCGAGCCGGCATAATGCTTTAGGTTTAATATATTGAGACTTAGAGTTTCGCCATGCTCCAGACGGCCCTGCATTCGGACCGCGAGACCGCGGCCCGCTCCGGCGATCACCGCGCGCTGCGGCTCTGGCTGCGGCTGCTGACCTGTACCCAGCTCATCGAGCGGCGCGTGCGCTCGCGGCTGCGCAGCCGCTTCGGCACCACGCTGCCGCGCTTCGATCTCATGTCGCAGCTCGATCGCCATCCCGGCGGCCTGAAAATGAGCGAGCTGTCGCGCCGCATGATGGTGACGGGCGGCAACGTCACCGGAATCGTGGATCAGCTTGTCAAGGAAGGCCTGATCGAGCGCGCCGCGCATGCCGACCGGCGCGCCTACCAGGTGCGCCTTACGCGCGCCGGCGAGCGCGCGTTCGCCGAAATGGCGCGCGCGCACGAGGAGTGGATCGTGGCGATCCTGTCGGGGCTTGCACGCCGCGAACACGCGGAACTGTTCGCCCTGCTCGCCAAGGTGAAGGCGCACTGCCTTGACGTGACCGAGAGCGAGGAATCGTCATGAACGCCACTGCACGCCGCAACGCCAGCGCGCACGTCGATACGTTCGCGCGGGACAACCTGCCGCCGCGCGGCCTGTGGCCGGAGCTGATCTTCGAGCTACCCGAACTGCGCTACCCGGGGCGGCTGAACTGCGGCGCGGAACTCCTCGACCGCATGGTGACCCGCGGCCAGGGCCACCGCATTGCGCTGCGCACGCCCGAAGGCGAGTGCACCTATACGCAGCTCCTGACGCAGGCAAACCGTATCGCGAACGTGCTGGTGCGCGAGATGGGGGTGAAGCCGGGCAACCGGGTGCTGCTCAGGGGACCGAACAATCCGGTCATGGCGGCTTGCTGGTTCGCGGTGATGAAGGCGGGCGGGGTCTGCGTCGCCACGATGCCGCTGCTGCGCGCAAAGGAACTCACCGACATCATCACGAAAGCGGAGGTCAGCCACGCGCTGTGCGACCGGCGGCTGGACGCCGAGCTGAAGGCGGCGCTGCCCGCCTGCCCGACGCTGAAGGAGATCCGGTACTGGTACGACGACGGCCCCCATTCGCTGGATTCCCTCACCTCCAGGCAGCCGATCCCGTTCCGCAACGTCGACACCGCGGCGGACGACGTGGCGCTCATCGCCTTCACCTCGGGAACGACCGGAAAGCCCAAGGGCACGATGCACTTTCATCGCGACGTGATCGCGATGTGCGACTGCTTTCCGCGCTCCTGCCTCGGGACTTCGCGCGACGACATCGTGTGCGGCACGCCGCCGCTCGCGTTCACTTTCGGCCTCGGCGGGCTGCTCTGCTTCCCGATGCGCTTTGGCGCCTCCGCCGTGCTGGTGGAGAAGCTCGCCCCGGAGACGCTGCTCGAGACCGTGCAGAAATTCAAGGCCACGGTGCTGTTCACCGCGCCGACCATGTACCGTGCCGCCTCGGCGATCGCCGGCAACTACGACCTGCGCAGCCTGCGCAAATGCGTCTCGGCGGGAGAAGCGCTTCCGGACGCGACGCGCCAGCTCTTCAAGCAGGCGACCGGCATCGAGATCATCGACGGCATCGGCTCGACCGAGATGATCCACATCTTCATCTCCCACACGCCGGAGCGCGTCCGGCGCGGCGCCACCGGCTATGCGATTCCGGGATACCGGGCCACGGTGCTCGACGAGCAGGGCCGGCCCTGCAAACCGGGCGCCGTCGGCCGGCTTGCGGTCAAGGGTCCTACCGGATGCCGCTATCTCGCCGATGAGCGGCAGAAGGACTACGTCCACGACGGCTGGAACCTGACCGGCGACGCCTACGCGATGGACGAGGAAGGGTACTTTTTCTATCAGGCGCGCACCGACGACATGATCATCTCGGCCGGATACAACATCGCGGGCCCGGAAGTCGAAGGCGCGCTGCTCGCGCACCCCGCGGTCGCCGAATGCGGCGTCGTCGGCTGGCCGGACGAGGAGCGCGGCACCATCGTCAAGGCGTTCGTCGTGCTGCGCCCCGGTCAGGAGAAGAGCGAGGCGATGGTTGCCGCGCTCCAGCAGCACGTCAAGCAGGCGATCGCGCCGTACAAGTATCCGCGCGCGATCGAATTCCGCGACTCGCTGCCGCGCACCGAGACCGGAAAACTCCAGCGCTTCAAGCTGAAAACCCTTCTCCAGCCCGCCCCCTCGCAGGGCGAGACCGCGGGCGGGGCCCACACCACGGGAGCGAACGCATGATGCAGATTCTCCAGCCGCCCGGCTGGGCGAGGCCCAGGGGCTATTCGAACGGTATTGCCGTGAAGGGCGGCAAGACGGCGTACATCGCCGGGCAGGTCGGATGGACCGGCGAAGGCACGTTCGCCGAGAAGACCTTTGGCGGGCAGTTCAGGCAGGCACTCGCCAACGTGCTCGCGGTGCTCGGCGAGGCGGGAGGACGTCCCGAGCATCTCGTCCGAATGACCTGGTACGTGCTCGATCGGAACGAGTATATGGGCGCGCTCAAGGAGGTAGGTGCCGCCTGGCGCGAGCTGATCGGCAAGCACTACCCGGCGATGACGGTCGTCGAAGTGACGGGCCTGGTAGAGCCCGAAGCGCGCCTCGAAATCGAGGCCACGGCAGTAGTCCCTGATTGAGGTGGATTCCATGAAAGTCAGCATCATTGGCGGCGGGGCGGGCGGGCTTTACTTTGCGCTGCTTGCGAAGAAAGCCTGGCCCGACTGGGACATCACCGTGTTCGAGCGCAACCGCCCGGACGACACCTTCGGCTTCGGCGTGGTCTTTTCCGACCAGACGCTCGACACGTTCAAGGCCTACGACGTGCCCTCGTACGAAATGATCCGGCGCCGCTTCGCCTATTGGGGCGACGTCGACGTGGTCTACAAGGGGCGCGTGATGCGCTCCGGGGGCAACGGTTTCTGCGGCTGCTCGCGAGTGGTGCTGCTGCAGCTCCTGCACGAGCGCTGCCGCGAGCTGGGCGTGAAGCTCGGCTTCCAGCGCGAGGTCGAGGATCTCTCCGAATTCGCCGATTCCGATCTCATCGTGGTCGCCGACGGCATCAACTCGAAGATCCGCGACAAGCACAAGGAACACTTCCAGCCGAGCGTCGACCTGCGGCCCAACAAGTTCACCTGGCTCGGCTCAACGCGTCCGCTCGATGCGTTCAAGTATTTTTTCCGCGAAACACCCGAGGGCATCATCCTCGCGCACTGCTACCAGTACGAGAAGGGACGCTCGACCTGGGTCATCGAAACCGACGAGGCCACCTGGAAAAACTTCGGCTTCGACCGCAAGAACGAGGCCGAGATGCTCGCCACGCTCGAAGGCGTGTTCGCCGAGGAACTCGCCGGCCACAAGCTGATCGCCAATCGCTCGATCTGGCGCAACTTTCCGACCATCGTCAACCGGACCTGGGTCATGCGCAACGCCGTGCTCATCGGCGATGCCAAGGCGACGGCGCACTTCTCGATCGGCTCGGGAACCAAGCTCGCGATGGAGGATGCGATCGCCCTTTACGAGGCGCTCCGCAAGTCCGGAGGCCGGCGCGAGCGCCTGGCCGAGGCGCTCACCCTCTACGACACCGCCCGCCGCGAGGAAGTGGAAAAGACCCAGCATGCGGCGAACGTCTCGCTCGGGTGGTTCGAGCACATGAAGCGCTACTGGGGCATGGACCCGCTGCAATTCGCCTTCGGCGTGATGTCGCGCTCGAAACAGATCACCTGGGAGAACCTGGAGCTTCGCGATCCGGGATTCGTGCGCGACGTGCAGCGCTGGTTCGCCCTCACGGTACGCGGGCAGGGGTTCGAGGTCGATCTCGACAATCCGCCGGTGCCGATGTTCACGCCGTTCAGGCTGCGCGGCATGCAGCTTGAAAACCGCGTCGTCGTTTCGCCGATGGACCAGTACTCGGCGGTGGACGGCATGCCCACCGACTGGCATTTGGTGCATCTCGGCAGCCGCGCGATCGGCGGCGCGGGGCTGGTGTACGTCGAGATGACCTGCGTGTCGCCCGAAGGGCGCATCTCGCCGGGCTGCACCGGGCTGTGGAGCGAGGCGCAGCGCGACGCATTCAAGCGCCTTGTCGATTTCTGCCATGCGAATTCGCGGGCGAAGCTTTGCATGCAAATCGGGCATTCGGGGCGCAAGGGCTCGACGCAACTGGGCTGGGAACGCATGGACCATCCGCTGGAGCGCGCCAACTGGCCGCTCGTCGCGCCTTCGCCGATCCCGTACGAGGAAGGCATCTCGCAGGTGCCGCGCGAGATGACGCGGCAGGACATGGACGAGGTGCTGGAGCAGTTCGTGCGCGCCACGCGGTACGCGGATGAAGCCGGCTTCGACATGCTGGAACTGCACATGGCGCACGGCTACCTGCTCGCGAGCTTCATCTCGCCGCTCACCAACACGCGCACCGACGAATACGGCGGCCCGATCGAGAACCGCATGCGCTATCCGCTCGAAGTGTTCCGCGCCTGCCGGGCGGCATGGCCGCAGGAAAAACCGATGTCGGTGCGCATCTCCGCGACCGATTGGGCGCCGGGCGGGCTCTCGGGCGAAGACTTGATGGCGCTCGCACGCATGCTGAAGAAGGCGGGCTGCGACCTGATCGACTGCTCCACCGGGCAGACGGTGCCGCATCAGAAGCCGGTCTATGGCCGCATGTACCAGGCGCCGTTCTCCGACTGGGTGCGGAACGAAGTCGGCATCGCGACGATGACCGTGGGCGCGGTGACGACGCCCGACCAGGTGAATACGCTGCTCGCCGCGGGCAAGGCCGATCTCGTCGCGCTCGCGCGCCCGCACCTGACGAATCCCTACTTCACCTTGCAAGCATCGGCCTGGTACCAGCACCTGCCGCAGCACTGGCCGCTTCAGTATCTCTCGGGCCGCGACCAGGCGTTCCGGCTCGCCGCGCGCGACCGTGCCGAACTGATCGATACCAAGCTGCGTGCGCGTCCCGCGAGCCACGAAGTGACGGTGGACGAAGCAATCGACGACGAGACCGCTCGCGTGCGCCACGCGGTTCGGGTGGTCGGCGGGACGGCCTGACACTGGATAAGCGGGTAGACTACGCGCCCAGGGAATAATCGGAAATCCCATGCAATATTCGATCAAGATCTTGGTACTGTCCGCAGCGGCCATGTCGGTGCTTGTTCCGCTGGCTCTCGCGCAGGCACCGGAGAAGAGCAAACGGGTAGGCATTATTGTCAATGGAACATCGGGCCCGCGCAGGCATCTTGAGCAGGCGTTTCTCGAGGCGATGCGCGAGCGGGGCTACGTCGAGGGCAGAAACCTGGTCCTCGAACGGCGCTTCGCCGACGGCAGCCCTGAGCGACTTCGCGAAGGCGCCAGCGAGCTGGCGGCGCTCAAGCTGGACGCCATCGTCGCGACCTGCTCGCCTTCCACGAACGCGGTGAAGCAGGCAACTACGGCTTCGGGTACTCCGATCGTGATGGCAAATGTGTCCGATCCCGTGGGCCAGGGGCTAATCGCGAGCCTGGCCCGGCCCGGCGGCAATATTACGGGCAGCTCGAGCCAGGCGGATGAAACGCTGCCGAAGATGCTGGAGCTGTTCTCCGCTGTGCTGCCAAAGGCGGCGCGCGTGGCCGTCCTGCACAACACGAGGAATCCGGTGCATCCAAGGTTGTGGCGTGAGCTGCTTCTGGCGGGCAAGGCGCTCGACATGACGCTGGTACGCATCGACGTGGCGGGACCGAAGGATTTTCCGGCGGCTTTCGATACCATCGCGCGCGAGCGCCTTGGCGCGCTGCTCGTGCTGCCCGACGACAACATGACGATGAACTTTCGCGCGCGGCTCGTCGAGCTTGCGACGACACATCGCATCCCGACGGCCTACGGCGTACGCGAATTCGTCGTCCAGGGCGGGCTGATGAGCTACGGCCTGAACTACGCCTTGAGCTACCGGAGAACGGCTGGTTACGTCGACAAGATTCTGGCTGGCGCCAAGCCGGCGGACTTGCCGGTAGAGCAGCCAACCCGGTTCGAGTTCGTGGTGAACCTCAAGACGGCGAAGGAACTTGGGGTCACGATCCCCCAATCGTTGCTCGTCAGGGCGGACGAAGTCATTCAGTAGCAACGATTGCGCCCGGACAGTTGAATCCCCCGTTCCGCGCCGAGCAGATCGGGAGCCTGCTGCGGCCGAAGGCGCTGCTCGAGGCGTGGAATGCGCGCACCGATCCGGAGCGGCTGCGGGCGCTCGAAGACGAGCACATTGCCTCCGTGATCCGCTGGCAGGAAAGCGTCGGGTTGCGCTCCATCACCGACGGCGAATTCAGGCGCGAGTCCTGGCGGCTGGGGTTCGTTTCCAAGGTCGCGGGTTTCGGACGGGCGGACGCGATCGGCGACGTCGACATCCAGCGCGACGCTGCGGGCAACGAGGCGAAAATCGGCTTGGCGCCGATCGCGATCGCCAAGGTGCGGCGCACTGGCCCGATCGTCGCAGACGAGGTCGCGTTCGCGCTGAAGCACGCACGCGGCACCGTGAAGGCGACCCTTCCCGCGCCTTCCTATCTGCACTACCCGCGCGGCGACGCTTGCATCAATCCGAAGGCGTACCCGGACCTGGAGGAGTTCTTCGCCGATGTGGTCGAGATCTACGTAGAGGAGCTTGCGGCCGTGCACGCCGCAGGCGGCCGTTACGTTCAGTTCGACGAAGTGGCGCAGACGCTTTTATGCGATGAGCGGATCCGCGCCGCGGTGCGTTCGCGCGGCGATGATCCCGACCGGCTGATCGATCTCTATATCGGCCTCATCAACCGTATCGCGCGCCGCAGGCCGGAAGGGATGACGATCGGAGTGCACATGTGCCGCGGCAACGCGTTTGGCAAGTGGATGGCCTCGGGCGGCTACGAGCGCATCGCCGAGAAAACCTTTCACACGCTCGAAGTGGACGCGTTTTTCCTCGAGTTCGACACGGTGCGGGCGGGCGGCTTCGAGCCGCTGCGCTTCATCCCGAAAGACCGTTTCGTCGTGCTCGGCCTGGTCAGCACCAAGACACCGAAGCTCGAATCGATGGACGAATTGAAAGGCCGCATCGAGCAGGCCGCGGCGTACGTTCCGCTCGACCGGCTCGGGATCAGCCCGCAGTGCGGGTTCGCGAGCCACCAGCGCGGCACCGGGCTTACCTTCGTCGAGCAGGAAGCGAAGCTTCGGCTCGTCGTGGAGACCGCGGCCGCGGTGTGGGGGACAGCCTGAGGTAGCATCGCGCGGGTGGAGGTGGCCATGAAAACCGATGGCGTGACGGTGCCCGAGCCGCGGCGCTGCGCCTGGGCATCCAATCCCCGCTCGATCGCCTACCACGACCGCGAGTGGGGCGTTCCGGTGCGGGAGGACCGCAGGCTCTTCGAATTCCTCGTCCTCGAAGGCGCGCAGGCCGGGCTTTCCTGGGACACGATCCTCGCCAAGCGCGACAACTACCGCCGCGCCTTCGACGGCTTCGATCCGCGCAAGGTGGCGCGCTACGGGGCGGCGAAGAAAAGGAGCCTGCTCGCCGATGCGGGAATCGTGCGCAATCGCGCCAAGATCGAAGCCGCGGTCGTCAACGCGAAAGGCGTGCTCGCGTTGCAGGAGGAGTTCGGCAGCTTCGCGCGCTACCTCTGGAACTACGTCGACGGCGAACCGTTGCAGCCCCGGCGCAAACGCCTGCGCGACGTCCCCGCGCGGACCGAAGTCTCGGACGCGCTTTCCGCCGACCTCAAGCGGCGCGGGTTCAAATTCGTCGGGTCGACGATCCTGTACGCGTTCATGCAGGCGGTGGGCATGGTGAACGACCACACGGCGGACTGCTTCCGCTTCCGGGCGCTGCGCAGTTGAGAGCTGCTGCGCTCCTCGTCTTTGCCGCGTTTTCGCCCGCAGCGATCGCGTTCGACGCCAACGGCGTCGCGCTCGGCGGGCATGAGAGCGACGTGAAGAAGGCTTATCCGAGCGCGTTCTGCAAGCCGCTCGAATGGAAGACCGCCGCCGCCGACCGCCGCTGCGACGACGGCAGGATCGCGTTCGGCGGCGTGCAGGCGAAGATCACGTTCTACCTGCGGGGCGATGCGGTGCAGGCGTTCGACATCCGCTTCGATACGAAGGACCGCGACAGGGTCGCCTCGCACCTCAAGTCGGGCTGGGGCGCGCCGCTCGCCGAGGCAATCGAGACGATCAGCCGCAAGGACAAGGAAGACCGCCGCGTCTACAAGGTGCGCTGGGAGAAGGGCAACGAGCACGCCGTGCTCACGGCGCAGCTCGAACGCAAGCGCGCCTCCCTCGAAGCCTGGCGCGGGAATTTCAGCGAGGAGATCTACCGGGTCAGGTAGGCAGGTCGTAGAACAGGGTCCTGCCACCCATGCGGCCATTGTAGTACGCTCTCCGCAGGAGGACCGTATGGAACGAGCAAGAGAAAGGGAACGGGAAATCGACGCGGCGATCGTCGATATCCGCCGGATCGAGGCGAGCGAGGGCGTGACGCGCGAAAGCCTAAAACACATCAAGCAGCGCCTGATCCGGCTTGCGGCGCACAAGGACCTCTTCAGCGCGACGGAGTTTCCACCGCCCGCGCCCGGTGGCAAGCGCAATTCGTGCCTGTACCGGCTCGCCGAGGATGCCGAGCACCGCTTCGCGCTCTACGCCAACTCCTCCAGCGGCAGCTACGGCACGCCCGCCCACAATCACACCACGTGGGCGGTGATCGTGGGAGTGTTCGGCGAGGAGCTGAACCGCTTCTACGACCGCAGCCCTGAGGGCGGCGTTACGGAAAAGGGGCAATACGTGGTGCGTCAGGGCACCGGCGTAGTGTTCATGCCGGAGGATCTGCATTCGATCCACATCGAGGCGCCGCTGCTCAACTTTCACATGTACGGCCTTGCCCTGGAGCAACTGGAGCGGCGCGAGTACTACGATGCGAAAGAGCGCACCTGGGGCGTCTTCCCGCCGCATTCGGACATCCGCGAAGCGCGCCCCGGCCGTTCGTGAGTATTCGCAAAGCGCGCCGCGGCCGATCGTGACGCGGGTTGCGAGCCCCGAGGCGCTGCGGGCGCGGCTTCTCGGCAGCGAGGAGTTCGCCCTGCTCGACGTGCGCGAGCAGGGCGTTCATTGCCGCGGGCATCCGTTCTTCGCCTCGTCGCTGCCGCTTTCGCGGATCGAGCTGATGGTGGAGGACCTGGTGCCGCGGCGCGGCGTGCCGCTGGTGCTGCTCGATGGCGGCGGCGAGGAGGATCTCGCCGTGCGCGCGGCGAGGAGGCTGGGCGAGCTCGGCTACAGCGCGGTCGAAATCCTCGAAGGCGGCTGCGCCGGGTGGCGGGAATCGGGCGGCGAGCTTTTCAGCGGCGTCAACGTGCCCTCGAAGGCGTTCGGTGAATTCGTCGAGCATCGCTACGACACGCCGCGCATCCCGCCGCAGGAACTCAAGCGCTTGCAGGAATCGGGCGCGAAACTGGTGATCCTCGATTCGCGGCCGTTCGAGGAATACCGCCGCATGAATATTCCCGGCGGAATCGACGCGCCGGGGGCCGAGCTTGCGTACCGCGTGCACGACCTTGCGCCCGACCCCGAAACGCTCGTGGTCGTGAACTGTGCCGGACGCACGCGAAGCATCATCGGCTGCCAGTCGCTTCGCAACGCCGGCATACCGAATCGGGTGGTGGCGCTCAAAGACGGCACCATGGGTTGGGAGCTGGCGGGTTACACGTGCGAGCGCGCCGCGTCGCGCGTCGCGCCGCCGCCCACGCAGGCGGGGCTCGCCAGGGCGAATGCCGCGGCAGAACGCGTGGCGCGACGGTTCGGCGTGGCCTTCGCCTCGCGGGCTCAGGCCCAGGCCTGGCAGCGCGATGAGCGGCGAACCCTTTTCCTGCTCGACGTGCGCACACGAGAGGAGTTCGAAGAACACCGCATCGCCGGTTCGCGCCACGCGCCCGGCGGCCAGCTCGTGCAGGCGACCGACGAGTACGTCGGCGTGCGCAACGCACGGATCGTCCTCGTCGACCCGGCGCGCGTGCGCGCGGTGATGACCGCCTCGTGGCTTATCCAGATGGGCTGGAACGAGGTTCACGTGCTGGAGCCTGAAGGCAACGATGGTTTTTCAGGTTGGCAGACGGAGAGCGGCCCACGCCCACGGCAGGTTGCCGGATTTCGGGCGTGGGAGACGGTCACCGTCTCCGAACTCGACGCTCGGCTGGCGCGCGGCGAGGCGATTGTGGTTGACCTGTCGGACAGCCTGCGATTCCGCGAATTCCACATTCCGGGCGCGTGGTGGGCGGTGCGCTCGCGGCTCGCCGAGACGCGCACGCGCATCGGGGACGTGCCCGATCTGGTGCTGACCTCGGAAGACGGCGTGCTTGCGCACCTGGCTGCGAGCGACGCATCCGCCTTGTGGCGGGACGCGCGAGTGCGTGTGCTCGACGGCGGCAATGCGGCTTGGCGTGCAGCCGGCAAGCGCGGCGAGACCGGAATCGAGCGCGCGACGACGACGCTCGACGATGTCTGGTACAAGCCCTACGACCACGGCGCCGACTACGAGAAGCGGGCGCGCGAGTACCTCACCTGGGAAGTCGCGCTCGCCGAACAGATCCGCCGCGACCCGGCGATCCGCTTTCGCACCGCCGAGTGAGGGCCTAC
>Ga0209640_10002954_pt1 | contig 14886 bp, 9 predicted proteins | sample RifCSP10_1_FD_184018 | JGI IMG/M metagenome (GOLD analysis project Ga0209640, IMG submission 184018) | Soil microbial communities from Rifle, Colorado - Rifle CSP2_sed 10_1 (SPAdes) (version 2) | ecosystem: Environmental > Terrestrial > Deep subsurface > Rock core/Sediment | place: Rifle...
CGGCCTTGGTGATAGGTGGCCAGCGTCTCGTTGGCCGACGCGATTGTCGGCAACTGGTCGACGATGGGCGCGAGGTCGGCGCCGGCGACGACCGTGTAGAACTGGTCGTCAGCAATGCCGGTGTACACGCGGTTGCCGATGCATCCCAGGCTCGAGGCCACGCCTCCCGACAGCGCCGCGGGGATCGCCATGCAGGTCGGCCGTCCGAGCATCGGCAGCACAGGTTTCGCCGCGCGCGTCGCCGCCTCGTGCAGCAACATCAGGCTGGCAGGCGTGCCGGCCAGCAGGACGACGTCCGGGTCGACGGGCGACAGCGCGAGCGGCGCGTAGATCGTCACCGCGGGGGTCTTCGGCAAGCGAGGCACACCGGGGACCTCTTCCATCTTGATGTAGCCGATGTCGGCCATCAGCCCAAGCACTCCGGTCAGCTCGGCCTCGCGCTCTGCCGGGAGGGAGATGCTGTGCGTGTAGCTGCCAATCGGGCAGTTGTAGTGATCCGATGGGACCGTATAGAACACCTGACCGCCGGCGGCCAGACGCCAGAAGCTGCAGCCGGACGGCTGCGTTCCCTCGAGCGGCGGAACGCCGAGCGGCGCCGTGTCCCGGAACGCGATCGCGACGGGGCGTCGAGACAGGTGAAGGACGCTCGTCAGCTGCTGCTCGATCGTGGCGTAGTTGATCATGGCGGTAGAAGCTTACACGAGACGCGAACCGCGAACCTGAACCGCGAACATGAACGTGAACGCGCACAGGAACATGAACACGAACCGAGAAGTGAGAAGCGAGAAGCGTGAACGACAGTTCTCTAGACGAGCATCGCGTCCATCCACTCCCGGACGCTATTAATCAGCCACAGCCGGGAAGCAGCCGACACGTCTGCCTTCGTCAGCACCCGCTCTCGAATCGTGCCGGTTTCGAGTTGTTCGGCGCGGAAGGTCCCACCCAGCAGCCCGCTCGCCACCGGAGGCGTGTAGCGAACCCCGTCGATCTCGACGACGATGTTCCCGATCGTCGACTCGGTGACCTCGCCCCGGCTGTTCCACAGCACGACGTCGTCCACATCCGTCCGGGTGCCGCGGGCTGTCTCGTACACGATGCGGTGTGTCGTCTTGTTGAGGACGAACGGATCGCCGGCGTCCGGGATGGCGTGCTCTGCGAACGCGACTCTCCACAGGCCGCGGGTCTCGAGCACGTGCGGCGTGCATTCAACGGAAGGCGTGCCGTCCGCCGCGAGCAGCAGGCGCAGACGCCAGCACCCGTGTGCGTGTGCGCGCGCCGTCGACATCACGGCCAGCCGGACGTCCTGCTCTCTCCACGGGAAGCCGAACCGCTGCGCGGCAGCCGCCATCCGGCCGACGTGACGGTCCAGACGCGGCACCTCGCCCTCCTCGAGGCGCATCGTCTCGAGCAGCGAGAACGGCCTCGCGTTCGAACGGCCCGGCGCGCTATCCATCACCCGCTATTCTGACGGACAATTCAAGGCGAGAGGAATCAACTGTCAACTCCCAATTCCCAACATCTGACGCTTGACCAACTCCCAAGGATTCGGCTGACGTTGGGAGTTGGTGATGCGACAGGTCGTTGGGAGTTGATTCGGTTGGAGTGATGCGCATCCTCGTCGTGGAAGACGAACAGAAAGTCGCAGACGCACTGCGCGAGGGCCTCGAAGGCGAACGGTACGAGGTGGTCGTGGAGCGCACGGGTGAAGGCGCGTTTTTCCGGGTCAACACCGAGACGTTCGACGTCGTCCTGCTGGACCTGACGCTGCCGGGGCGCGACGGGCTCGAGATCCTCAAGGCGCTGCGCCAGCGGCGGATGGAGACGCCGGTGCTCGTGCTCACGGCCCGCGACTCGCTCGAGGACCGCGTGATCGGGCTCGACAGCGGCGCCGACGACTATCTCGTCAAGCCCTTCGCGTTCGCGGAGCTGCTCGCGCGCATCCGCGCGCTCGTGCGCCGCGGGCGGGTGGCCGAGTCGCCCCGGCTGGCGGCGGGCGATCTCGAAATGGACCTCGTGACTCGAAAGGTGATTCGCGGCGGCCGGCCGGTGGAGCTGACCGTTCGCGAGTTCGAGCTCCTCGAGTTCCTGCTGCGGTACCAGGGCCAGGTCGTCTCGCGCGAGACGCTGGCACGGGACGTCTGGAAGGAGACGGCCCGGAGCACGCCGCTCGACAACGTCATCGACGTGCACATCGCCCGCCTGCGCCGCAAGGTGGACCTCGACCAGCCGATCAGGCTGATTCACACCATCCGCGGTGTGGGCTTCATGCTTCGCGAGGGTGAGCCGTGACGGCCGAGGCGCGCACACCGTGGGGCGCCCGCCTGTGGTGGCGATCGCACAGCGTGCGCATGCGCCTGACGCTCTGGTACGTCGCGGCGATGATGGTGGTGCTCGGCGTGTACGTGTTCGGCGTCTACACCGTGGTCAGCCGCGGCGTGTCGGAGGCGCTCGACGAGCGGCTCCGCGCGGACTACTACTGGGCCTCCGCGACGATCGAGGAAGGCTCCGACGGCGTCTTCATGCCGGTGCCCCAGGTCGACCTGCTCCTCGAGGAGGAGTCTCCCTGGGTGCAGGTCTGGAGCGCCGACGCCGGCGAGCTGCTCCTGAGCAACGACGAGGCGCGGCGCCGCCCGATTCCCGAGGCCCGGGCCCTGGCCGCGCAGGGCGAGCACCGCACCGTCTCCTTCCCGACGACGACCGTGCCGATCCGTGTGCTCAGCCGTCGCAACTACATCGGCCAGCGTCCGATCATGATCCAGGTCGCGCGATCGGAGGCTTCGATGCGGCAGGAGCTGCGGGAGCTGTCGCTGATCTTCGTATTCGGGTTGCCCATCGCGGTCGTGATTGCCGGCCTTGGCGGCTACACGCTGGCGCGCAGAGCGCTGGCGCCCATCGAGCAGATGACCGAGCGCGCCCGCACGATCACCGCCGAGCGCCTCAGCGATCGGCTGCCCGTGTCCAACCCGGAGAACGAGATGGGCAGGCTGGCGACCGTGTTCAACCAGACGCTCGGCCGGCTCCAGGAATCCTTCGACCAGATGCGGCGGTTCACCGCCGATGTGTCCCACGAGCTGCGCACACCGCTGACTGCCATCCGCAGCGTGGGCGAGGTCGGGCTGCGCGGACACCGCGACGAGGCGGCCTACCGGACGATCATCGGCAGCATGCTCGAGGAGGTGGATCGCCTCGCCACGCTCGTCGACCGTCTGCTGACGCTGTCGCGCGCCGAAACGCACCAGTCGGCGCTGACCGTCGAGGATGTCGATCTGGCAGCCCTTGCGGACGAGGTGATCGGCCACCTGGGCGTGCTGGCCGAGGAGAAGCGGCAGACGATCACGATCGAGCCCGAGACGCGACCCCGGGCGCGGGCCGATCGGCTCGTGCTGCGACAGGCGATCATCAGCCTCGTCGACAACGCGATCAAGTTCACGCCGGTGGGAGGTCGGATTCGAATCCGGCTGTCGGAGACGCCGCCCGACGCGCTCATCGACGTCGTCGATTCGGGGCCGGGCGTGCCGGCCGATGCCCGTGAGCGGATCTTCGATCGGTTCTACCGGAGCGACGGGACCGACGCCGGTGGAACGGGGCTCGGTCTGTCTCTGGCTAAGGGTGCCGTGGAGGCACTCGGCGGCCGTTTGACCCTGGAGCACACCGGGCCGCGGGGCAGTACGTTTCGTATTGCGGTGCCGAAGCAAGTTCGAAGTTCAAAGGGCGAAGTGGAAAGTAAGTTCGAAGTGAGGGCGGGATCGTGAGACATCTGACGCGGGCGGAGCTCGAGGCGGGGCTCGATGCCATCAGGCAGGCACCGAAGGACGGAGGCCGTCTGGAGTTGATCGTCCGGCGGCCGCGTGTGGACGAGCGCGAGGTGCTCGATGTTGGAGAGCTGAGCGCCGAGGAGGGTCTGGTTGGCGACAGCTGGCGCCGGCGCGCAAGCTCGCGGACATCGGATCACGCTCCGAGTCCGGACATGCAGCTCAACGTGATCGGCGCTCGCGCCATCGCCCTCATCGCGCAGGACACGTCGCGATGGCCGCTCGCCGGCGATCAGCTCGTTCTCGACATGGACCTCAGCGCGGAGAACCTGCCCCCAGGCACTCGGCTCGAGCTCGGCACGGCCGTGATCGAGGTGACCCCTGAGCCGCATACCGGCTGCGGCAAGTTCGTCGAGCGCTACGGCGTCGATGCCATGAAGTTCGTGAACTCCCCGGTGGGTCGAGGGCTCCGTCTGCGCGGCCTCAACGCTCGGGTCGTTCAGCCCGGGGCCATTCGCGTCGGTGATCTGGCCCGGAAACGCTGATCTGGCTCGGGACTGGGGACTCGGGACTGGGGACTCGGGACTGGGGACTCGGGAGTCTGAAGATTTTCTGAATTCTTTGTCAGGTGCGACCCGGCAGGACTGGGGGCGGCGGACGCGCGCGCCGTCTGACGAAGACTTCACGGACTCTTCAGGCACGAGCCGCGGCCAAGCCGTGTCTAATTTCAGGTCCGAGGTGAAATCGAACCCGGCGTAATTTCCGGAGCGGGGGAAATTACGCCCGGCGTCATTTCCGAGGGGATGTGTCCATGAGTCGACGACTGACCGTGGTCGTGTGTGCCGTGATGATCGTGTTTGCTCCGCGCGCCGGCCTGGCGCAGGCACAGGGCGTGCTGGCCGGAGCGGTCGTCGATGCGCTGGGTGCGCGCGTGGCCGGGGCCACTCTCACGCTGCTTCGAGACGGCGAGCCGGTGCAGAAGGCGGCCAGTGCTGGCGATGGCACGTTCGCCTTCCAGGGCCTTTCCTCCGACCGCTACCAGATTCAGGCGAGCGCGCCCGGCTTCGAGCCGCGGACGAGCGACGCGGTGTTCGTTCAGTCAGGTGCGCGGGTGTCGCTCGAGGTCGCGCTCGAGATCGGTCCCCTTCGGCAGGACGTCGTGGTCACCGCGGGAGCCGCCGAGCAGCTCCAGTCGAGGACCGGCGCGCCCGTGACCGTCGTCGACAGCGACACGCTCGACGCGCTGCACACCCTCGACGTGCTCGAAGCCCTCCGCCTCGTGCCTGGCTCGCACATCGTCCAGACCGGGCAGCGGGGCGGCCTGACGGGCCTGTATCTGCGCGGGGGCAACTCGAATTTCACCAAGGTGCTCATCGACGGCGTGCCAGCCAACGACATCGGCGGGGGATTCGACTTCTCGCAGCTCGCCACCGCCGGCGTCGATCGGATCGAAGTGCTCCGCCAGACCAACAGCGTGATCTACGGGAGCGATGCGCTCACCGGCGTCGTCAACATCACAACACGGCGTGGCGCCTCGCGCATTCCGGCGCTCGACTACGCGATTGACGGCGGCAGCCTCGGCACGTTCAGCAACGCGTTGTCGTTTGGCGGCGCCGTCAAGCGGTTCGACTACTTCTCGCAGTATTCGTACTACACGACCGACAACAGCACGCCGAACAGCGGATACCGGAACAGCACGTACGCCGGCCGCTTCGGCATTGTCCTGGGCAGCGCCACCAACCTGCAGGGGACACTCCGGCGGATCGATGGCCGTTTCGGCAGTGCGAACGCGTTCGATGTGTACCGGATCGCAGACGACTCGGTGTACGAGAGCCAGCAGACCTACGTGAGCGTGACCGCCGACTCACAGGTGAACGCGCGCTGGCAGACGACGATCAGGTTCGGATCCACCGATCAGACCAGTACGTATACGAACCCTGCGCCGACAGGGGATCCGTTCGACCCGTTCGGGTCCGGTGCGAACTACCTCGGTCAGACCGTGACGCTGCAAGGGGCAGGCGGCGCCCCGGTCACCGGCCGGGCGATCCTCGACTTTGGCGGCGCCTATCCCTCGATCTTCGAGAGCCGCACGACACGCCGGGCCGTGTTTGGCCAGACGACGTTCCAGGCGACCCCGGATGTCGCCCTGTCTGCCGGCGGCCGCATCGAGCAGGAACGTGGCTTCGGCGATCCGGAGGCCGAGCCGACCGCCACGAGGAACAACCGGGGCGCGTTCGTCGAAGGGCGCGCCACGCTGGTCAACCGCGTGTACGTCGCTGCCGGTGTCGGCGTCGAGCACAACGAGGCGTTCCGGACGGCGTACACGCCAAGGCTGTCGGTGGCGGCCTACTTGCGGAACCCGTCGGGCGAGGCGCTGGGCGAGACGAAGGTCACACTGAACGTGGGCAAAGGCATCAAGGCGCCGAGCGTGTCTCAGAGCGGGAACTCGTTGTACGAGCTCGTGCAGGGGACGCCGGCGGCTTCGAGCGCAGTACCGATCGGTCCCGAGCGGAGCCTCGGCTTCGACGTTGGCGTCGAGCAGGCATTCGCGGCGGGCCGCGCGCGCGCGCGCGTCAGCTACTTCAAGAACGACTTCAGCGATCTGATCGAGCTCCTCGGCCAGACGGCGCTCGTGCAGGCGGGCGTGCCACCGGAGGTTGCGGCGGCGACGGCCTTTGGCGCGTACATCAACTCGTCCTCGTTCGAGGCGCAGGGCGTGGAGATCTCCGGCGAAGCGATGATCGGCGCCGGGCTGCGCCTGAGCGGGTCCTTCACGTATCTCGATGCAGAGGTCACGCGGGCCTTCGGTGCGGGGGCCGTGTTCAACCCCGCGCTTCCGGGTGTGCCCATCGGCGCGTTTTCACCTCTGGTCGGCGAGCGGCCCTTCAGGCGGCCGGCGAACTCCGGGACGCTGCTCGTCACCTATGCAGCAGGTCCATTCCAGCTCGCGCTGGCCGGCTCCTTCTCCGGCACGCGCGACGACAGCACGCTGGTGTTCGACGAGTTCTTCGGCAACTCGCTGCTGCTGCCCAACCAGGATCTCGACCCGGCGTATCAGACGATCGATCTGAGCGGCTCCTATCGCGTGCATCCGCGCCTGCGCGTGTACGTCAGCCTGACGAATCTGCTGGACAAGAAGTACGCGGCCGCCTATGGGTACCCGTCGCTTCAGGCTGCCGTTCGCGTGGGGGCCTCGGTGGCGCTGGGCGGTAGGCAGTAGGCAGGGCTGAATCTTGTGTTCACACTTCTCAATTCTCGCTTCTCGGTTCGTGTTCATGTTCAGCTTCCGTTCGGGGTTCAGAGTTCGAGGTTCGGGGTTCCGCCGCCGCGAAGCACCCGCCGAACCTGAACGTGAACACGAAGCGAGAAGTGAGAAGCGAGAAGTGTGAACGACGCGGTTCTTGTTACCGAGTTACCGAGTGCCCATCGCTTTGAAGCGTTCGCGGAGCCCGGCGAGCGCCTCTTTCGCTCCCGGGCGCTGCAGCACGATCTTCTCGAGACTGGCCAGATACGCCGGATTCCCCATCCGCGTGCGGTACTCGGAGAGGAACGGCTCGATCTTCGCGTAGACGACGAGCTGCTCGCCGTTGGCGTCATTGAACATCTTCTCGTCGATCGCGCCGTTGAGGACGAAGGACGCCGCCATGTCCCAGTAGCTGGCGACCATGCGGAAGTGCCCGCTATGGGCGCCTGAGATCGTCTGCATCACTTCGTCGATGCTGGCTGGGTTGAACTCGCGCGCGTACCAATGGCGCGCCTCGCGCATGGTCGGCTCGCGGCGGAGTTCGTACAGTCGGATCAGAAGCGTGGCGCTCTCGTACGGCGTGCTCGGCATGGTATCTGTGCCCTCCTTGTGCGCTTTCGGCTCTGGGCTCTGGGCTCTGGGCTCTGGGTTCTGGGCTCTGGGCTCTGGGCTCTGGGCTCTGGGCTCTGGGCTCTGGGCTCTGGGCTCTGGGCTCACGAACCGCCGATCGTACCACGCGGCGAACCCCGAACGCCGAACCGAACATGAACGTGAACACGAACCGAGAAGAGAGAAGTGAGAAGTGTGAACGACAGGCGCTTACCGTAGCCGTTCCGACAGCAGGGCTACGGTGAGCGCGTAGTAGTGCGCACAGTTATACGCGAGGATCGCGTCGTAGTTCGGGTAGACGAGGAACGTCCGCTCGCCGACATCCACCAGACCCGCTGTCAGGGTCGCGCGCGGGAGCGGGCCCCCGTTGACCAGACGCACGCCGAGGTCCTGCCATTCGGGGAGCGGACGCCGCTCGGTCATGTTCCGCCGGGCGTAGCAGCCCTCCCTGCGCTTCGGGATCGCCCGCTCGATCGCCGCGCGCGCCGACGCAGAGAGCCGGACTTCGCGACCCCACGTCTCTCCACCGTTCCAGCCGAATCCCTTCAGGTAGTTGGCGATCGACGCCAGGGCGTCTCCCGTCGACTTCCAGATGTCGCGGTGCCCGTCGCCATCGAAGTCCACGGCGTAGGTCAGATAGCTCGAGGGCATGAACTGGGGCTGCCCCATGGCGCCTGCCCACGAGCCGGTCATCGATGGCGGGTCGATGTGGCCGCGCTGCACCATGGTCAACGCGTCGAACAACTCCCCGCGAAAGAACCCCGACCGGCGAGGTTCCCAGGCCAGCGTGGCCAGCGCCTGGAACACCGGCGTCCTCCCCGTGACTCGCCCGTAACGCGTCTCCATGCCCCAGATGGCAAGCAGAAACCGCCGCTGCACCTCGAAGGTGCGCTCGACCGTACCGAGCAGCGCCTGGTGCTGCTGCGACAGATCCTTTCCTCGGCGGACCATGGCGGGGGTGAGCCGTGTCGACAGGTACCGCCTGAACCCCGGGTTCAGCTCGGCCTGGGATCGATCGCTTTCGACGACTCGCGGGAGCGGCTCGAGGCCCGAAAGCGTCTGCGCGAGGATCGCGTCGCTGAATCCGCGGCCCCTGGCTTCTTCGGTCAACTCGCCGAGCCAGTCCTCGAAGGGCCGCGGCGGCTCCGGGGCTGGCTCCTGGGCAGTCGACTCCCGGAGGCCTGCGAGGACGAGGACGGCGGCGACAACCAGGGCGGCGCACTGACGAGGTGACACGGGTACGGTTCTCAGTACTACGTTTCGGGTCGGTTCAGCCCATTATGCAGAAGGTCGCGCTTGCTTTTCGGCGCCGACTCCCTTTTAATAGCCCACACACAGCTTTCCCAAGCGATCTCCCTTACTTTCGAGAGAGTTAAGCCATGCCCTTCACATTGAACGTCAACGGGAAGACCTCAACGGTCGATGTCCCCGGCGACATGCCGCTTTTGTGGGTGCTGAGAGACGTCCTGAATTTCAAAGGCACCAAGTTCGGCTGCGGTATCGGCCAGTGCGGCGCCTGCACCGTGCACATCGCGGGGCGAGCGGTGCGCGCCTGCCAGACCGCCGTTTCGACCGCGACCGGCCGGTCCATCACGACGATCGAGGGGCTGTCCCCGGATGGGTCGCACCCGTTGCAGCGCGCATGGCAGGAGATCGACGTGCCGCAGTGCGGCTACTGCCAGGCGGGCCAGATCATGTCCGCCGCCGCCCTGCTCGCGCAGAAGCCATCGCCGACCGACGCGGACATCAACACCGCGATGAACGGCAACCTGTGTCGATGCGGAACCTATGTGCGGATCCGCGAGGCCATCCACCGCGCTGCGTCGATTGCGACTGAGCGCTCAACATCAACCGCGGGCGCCGGGGCGCTGTAAGGAGGAGATGTGACTGCAACACTTGTCGATCGTCGCTCCTTCCTGAAGGTCAGCGCCGTCGCCGGCGGCGGCTTCATGATTGCGCTGCACCTCGACCCGGCGGAGCTCCTGGCGCAGGGTCCGCCCGCGGGAGGCTTCGACCCGCTGGCCTTCGTGAAGATCGCCACCGACGGCACGGTGACGATCATGAGCAAGAACCCCGAGATCGGGCAGGGCGTGAAGAACATGCTGCCGATGATCATCGCCGACGAGCTCGACGCCGACTGGAGCCGTGTCAAGGTCGAGCAGGCGGCGGTCGACGGGAGCAAGTTCGGGACGCAGTTTGCCGGCGGAAGCCTCTCGACGCCGATGAACTGGGACCCGTGCCGCCAGGTCGGCGCTGCGTGCCGGCAGATGATCCTCGCGGCGGCGGCGCAGCGGTGGAGTGTGCCGGCCAGCGAGCTCACGACGCGCGCCGGTCGCGTGTCGCATCGGGCGAGCAATCGGTCGGCCGGCTACGGCGAGTTGGCGGCTGCGGCCGCGGCGCTCCCGGTTCCCGTGCTGGGCAAAGTGCCGCTCAAGGACCCGAAGGATTACACGATCATCGGCACGCCGCAGCGCGGCGTCGACACGGTCGCCGTCACGACGGGGAAGCCCGTGTTCAGCATCGACTTCACGCTGCCGGGCATGCTGTACGCGGTCTACGAAAAGGCTCCGGTCTTCGGCGCGAAGGTGGCCACGGCGAACGTCGACGAGATCAGGAAGCTTCCCGGCGTCAAGCATGCGTTCGTCGTCGACGGCGGGACCAACCTGCAGGAGCTCGTGGCGGGCGTGGCGATCGTGGCCGACAGCTGGTGGCTGGCGCAATCGGCGCGCAAGCAATTGAAGGTCACCTGGGCGAGCCACCCGACATCGTCGCAGAGCACCGAGGGCTTCCAGGCGAAAGCCGACGAGCTCGGCAAGGGTGCGTACTCGAACAAGCTGCGCACCGACGGCAACGTCGACGCGGCGCTGGCGAGCGCGGCCAAGGTCGTCGAGGCCGCCTACATGTATCCGTTCATCCCGCACTCGCCGCTCGAGCCGGAGAACTGCGTGGCGCAGTGGCAGAACGGCAAGCTCGAGGTCTGGGCGCCGAGCCAGACGCCGGCAGCCGGCGTTGGCGTCGCCGCCCGTGCGGCCGGGATCAAGGACCCCGACGTCACCCTGCACATGGTGAAGGTCGGCGGTGGATTCGGGCGCCGGCTGACCAACGACTACGTCGCCGAGGCGGCGGCCATCGCCAAGCAGGTCGGAGGGGCGCCGGTCAAGCTGCTGTGGACGCGTGAAGACGACATGCGGCACGAGATGTACCGCCCGGGCGGGTATCACTACTTGAAGGGCGGCGTGGACGCGAGCGGAAAGATCGTCGCGTGGCGCAACCACTTCGTCACCTTCGGGGAAGGCAACCAGTACTCCCCGGCGGCCAACATCCCCGGGTCGCAGTTCCCGGCGCTCTTCGTGCAGAACTTCGACTTCGGTGATTCGAAGATGCCGCTCGGCGTGCCCACCGGCGCGCTGCGCGCCCCCGGGAGCCACGCCTATTCGTTCGTGTTCCAGTCCTTCATCGACGAACTGGCGAACGCGGCAGGCAAGGATCCGGTGCAGTTCCGTCTGGATCTGCTGGCATCGCAGGCGTATCCCGCACCCGAACGCGGCGGGGACGGCTTCGATGCGGCGCGCATGACCGCGGTGTTGAAGCTGGTCGCGGAGAAATCCAACTGGCGCACGGCTCGGCCGAAGGGCACCGCGCTCGGCGTCGCCTTCCAGTACAGCCACCGCGGGTACTTCGCGGAAGTCGCCGAGGTCTCGGTCGACGCGAGCAAGCGCGTCAAGGTCAACAAGGTCTGGGTCGCCGCCGACATCGGCAGTCAGATCATCAACCCGATGCACGCGGAGAACCTGGTGCAGGGCGGCGTGGTCGAAGGCATCAGCCACATGATGCAGGAGGTCACGTTCAAGGGCGGCGCGGCCGTGCAGAGCAATTTCAACAACGTGCCGCTGGTCCGGATGGCTCAGGCACCGGCGGTCGAGACGCACTGGATCAAGTCGAATAATCCGCCGACCGGTCTGGGCGAGCCGTCGCTCCCGCCGGTCCTTCCGGCCGTGGCCAACGCGATCTTCGCGGCGTCAGGCACGCGCGTGCGCTCGCTGCCGTTATCGAAGCACGGCTTCCGCTGGGCGTAAGGCCTTCGGGGTAGCTAGGTCGCTGGGTCGCTACCCAGCAACCCAGCTACCCAGCTACCCAAGCTCCCGGATCCAAGAATCTGGAACCTGAAGTCCACCAAACTTGGAGACCCGAGCTCCCACGGGAACTAACCCGTTGATATTACAGAGCGATCGCCACAGGCGAGTCGGCTGAAGAATTGCTTTACCCAAAAGAGCCGCAAATCACGGAACATTGATGCTCGAAACGTATAAGTCTGGTGCAATCGAGGCGGCTGCATAACCTGAGAGTGCTACAGTGGCCGACTGGTTCGAACGCTGTTTCACCCAGGTCGTTGAGACACAACAGTCAAGCGGAGGAGATTAACCATGCGCCATATCGCGAAGGCCGTGCTGGTTGCGGCCGTCGTTTTGTTCCCTGTCATCGCACATGCCCAGGCAACGCTCTCGGGCACGCTGCGTGACGCATCGGGCGGTGTGCTGCCCGGTGTGACCGTGGAAGCAGCCAGCCCGGCCCTGATTGAAAAGGCCCGCGCTGGCGTGACCGATGGAACGGGACAGTACAGCATCCCGAGCCTGCCGCCCGGGACCTACACCCTCACCTTCACCCTGACGGGATTCAACACCGTTGTGCGTCCGGGCATCGAGGTGCGCGGCGCGGGTGCCATCACGGTGAACGCCGAGATGCGCGTCGGTGGCGTGCAGGAAACGATCACCGTGACGGGCGAGTCGCCTGTGGTCGACACTCGGAGCACGAGGCGTGAGGCGACTCTCGACAACGAGGTGATTCGCGCGATTCCGACCTCCCGCGGGTACAACGCCATCCTGACGGCTATTCCGTCGGTAACGGGCGGGAACCAGAACATCGACCTCAATCCGACGATGCGCATCTTCACGAGCCACGGCGGTCGCGGCAACGAGGGCCGTGTGCAGGTGGACGGGTTGAACGTCGGCGCGGCGTTCAACGGCGGCGGCGTGTCCGGGTACACGATGGACACCGGCAACGCAGCCGAGCTGAACTTCCAGCTCTCGGGCGGACTGGGTGAGGCCGAGACCGGTGGCATCAATCTCAACATCGTCCCGAAGACGGGAGGCAACACGTTCAGCGGGAGTATTTTCGGGAGCGGCGCGGGCAAGTGGTCGCAGGGCACCAACCTCGACGCGCGGTTGGAGGCCTTTGGCCTGACCGAACCCGCGGACCTGTTCAAGGTGTGGGACTTCAGCTCGTCTATCGGCGGCCCGATCATGCGCGACCGCCTGTGGTTCCTCGGGAGCTATCGCGAGTTCGGGACCCATCAGGCGGCCCCGGGTGTGTTCGGCAACGCGAACGCCGGGCTTCCCCTGACGGACCCGCGGGCTTTCACGTACCTGCGGGACGAGAGCATCAAGGGGCGCAACGTCACGGGAAACACGATCGGCTCGATCCGTCTGACAGCGCAGATCTCCGATCGCAACAAAGTCGGCGCCTACTTCGACCAGCAGTGGAGCTGCAACCAGACGCCGTACCAGGAAAACGTCGATGGCGTCTGCCGGCAGCGCGGCTCCGACTGGGTGGGCAGCGGCTTCGGGTTCCAGTCGGTCGAGGCGGCCTCGTTCTTCCAGGACAGCTTCCAGCGGGTCTTCCAGTTCACCTGGACGTCGCCCGTGACGAACAAGCTGCTGCTCGAAGCGGGCGAGTCGACCTACGTGAGCCGCTGGGGCTGGATGGTGCCTCCCGGAGCGATCACCGATCGGCCGGCGGTGACGCAGGTGGCACCGATCTTCATCCAGTACAACAGCGTGGACAACCACTTCAACAACTGGCAGTCGCCGAACGTCTGGCGCGCCTCGGCCTCCTACGTCACCGGCGCGCACGCGATGAAGTTCGGGTACCAGGGCGCGCACCTGGTCGAGGAGACCAGGGATTTCGGCAACGCGACGAACTTGACCTACACGGTCCTGAATATCGGCGGGCGGGCCGTGCCGATCAGCCTGAATCAGCGTATCTCTCCCACCGAGATGAGCAATCGCACCCGTTACGCCGCCTTCTACGCGCAGGACCAGTGGACGCTCAACCGCTTGACGATCCAGGGCGCCGTTCGCTACGACCGTGCCTGGAGCTGGTATACGGACACCGGCAACGGGGCGCCCGAGGTCGGTCGGTTCAACGCCGCGCCGATCCTCTTCACGGGGGGGAAGATGGTCGACGCCTACAACGACATCACCCCGCGCCTGGGGCTGGCCTGGGACATCATGGGCGACGGCAAGACGTCGCTCCGCGTGAACCTCGGCAAGTACCTGCAGAGCGCGAACAACCAGGAGAACTACACCATCGCCAACCCTGCGCTCGACGGGAGGAACGGCCGCCGCGGCCCCACGTTCCACACCAACACGAACCGGAGCTGGAGTGACACTGACGGCGACTACGTGCCGGATTGCAATCTGAACAGCCCGCTGGCGCAGAGCCCGGCCACGACCGGTTCCATTGATACGTGCGGCGCCTGGGACGACCTGTCGTTCGGCAACCCCGCCGCCAACACGGTGATCAACCCGGACGTGCTCCACGGTTGGGGCGTGCGGCCCTACGACTGGCAGTTCGGCGTCTCGGTCCAGCGTGAAGTGCTGCCGCGCACGTCCGTCGAGGTCGGCTACCATCGCCGCGTGTTCGGCAACTTCTTCTACACGGACAACAGGGCCGTGGGCCCGGAGGACTACTCGTCGGCGACCTTCACGGCGCCGAGGCACGACCGGCTGCCGGACGGCGGTGGGTACCCCGTGACGTTCTACGACGTCAATCCCACGTTGCGCGACGGTCGCCCTGCGTTCGGGCAGAACAGGTTCGCCGACGGATCGTCCGCCCTCTACTACACGTTCGGCAGCGACTACGGCGACGAGACGGCCTACTGGCACGGCGTCGACGTCACGCTCAACGCGAGGATGCGCAACGGGCTCACTTTCCAGGGAGGAACCAGCACGGGCCGCGGCGTGCGCGACCAGTGCGAGATCTGGCAGGAGCTCCCGGAGCTCTTCGCGCCCAACACCGCGGGCGCCAAGCAGCAGTTCGGTGCGTGCAAGTGGGCCGAGCAGTGGCTGACGCAGTTCCGGGGCCTTGCCACTTACACCATCCCGAAGATCGACGTGCTGGTCAGCACCGTGTTGCAGTTCAAGCCGAACGCCACAACGGGTCCGACCGACACGACCGTGGCAAGCAACGGGACGTCGTTGATGGCCAACTACAACCTGACCA
>Ga0209640_10002955_pt1 | contig 14883 bp, 11 predicted proteins | sample RifCSP10_1_FD_184018 | JGI IMG/M metagenome (GOLD analysis project Ga0209640, IMG submission 184018) | Soil microbial communities from Rifle, Colorado - Rifle CSP2_sed 10_1 (SPAdes) (version 2) | ecosystem: Environmental > Terrestrial > Deep subsurface > Rock core/Sediment | place: Rifle...
CCCTGCCTCAGCAGGAGCGGCGGGGGGCGCGGGGTCGGCGGGGGCGGCGCGGCGCGACCGGTCCTCGGCGCGGTACTGCGCCGCCACCTCGTGGAAGTCGACGGCGAGATCGTCGCCGCCCGACACCGCGGCCACGAAGTCCTCGGCCGGGATCTGGAGCACCACGCAGTCGGTCCGCGCCCGCACGCTCGCCGTGCGAGCCGTGCGCTCGACGATGGCCACCTCGCCAAAGGAGTCCCCCGCCGCGAACGTCCGCACCACGTGTTCCTCGCCGCTCTCGTCGTCGCGCTGGGACACCTCGGCCTCGCCGTCGCGCAGGATGTAGAAGTAGATCGGGGCGTCGCCCTGTTCGACGATCAGCTCACCGGCGGGCACCCTCGCCTCGATCGAGTGGGCGGCGATCTCCCGGGCCGACTCCACGTCGAGGCCTTGGAACGTGCGCTGCACATGACCCCCCGCCTCCGCCCACAGCATCTCGACCGGGTCGAGGCGTTCGACCGCAGGCCAGCGGCGGCGCAGCACGGGCAGCAGGGCCTGGGTGGCCACCGTCACGACCGCCGTCCCCACCACCGACAGCCAGAGCGCGACCACGAACATCTCGAGGGGCGTGGACCCGACTCGCACGATGTCGACGTCGACGCCGACGCTCATCTCCTCCCCCGCTCCATCGGCGCACGGTACCGCGACCACGCCGTGCCTGCGCTCGGTTCGCGAGTCGGCCACAAACCTGCGTGGTAGGAATGGATCCGCCTGACCCGCCGGGCGGGCGCCAGGGTGCCGGGGTGCGAGGGGCATGTCCAAGTTCCAGATCCAGTCGCGCAAGTGGAACGTCGCCATCGGGATCGGCGTGTTCGTGCTGTTCCTCGGCGCCTTCGGAAGCCTGTTCTTCCTCCAAGCCCTCATCGCCCCGGGCACGCCCACCTACGTCTTCCTCGTCATCCTCGGCGTGGTGACGGCGCTCCTGTTCGCGCTGCCGGGCCTCGTCTACCCCGCCCGCAAGCGCGTCGGGCCGGTGAAGAAGGTCCTCCCCGGCGGGACGATGGCCTGGGTGCGGTCGCACCTCTACATCCCGATCCTCGCCCTCGCGGCCGCCTACGTGCACGCATCGTCGGCACCCTTCCAAGGACAGCTCACGACCGGGAAGGTGACGCTCGTCCTCGGAATCCTCGTGATGGTGTCGGGCTACGCCCGCCACCACATGATCGGCCTCCAGAAAGAGGCCATCAACATCAACGTCGAGATCAACAAACTCACCATCGACCAGCCCCGAGAGTTTCGCCGGCTCGTCCTCGACTTCACCCAGAACCGGCGGCCGATCGAGGAGATCGACGCCGATGCGGCCAAGCTCGACGACGCCCGCGCCGTGTTGTGGCGGGAAATCCGCAAGCTCGAGGGCCAGATCGACCGCTTCTTCCCCCGCGAGGGGGGCCAGAGCCGCCTCGTGCTCCACCTCACGATGTGGCGCAAGCTGCACCCGTGGCTCACGGTGGGGCTGTTCGTCGTGCTCGGCTATCACGTGTTCGACGTGGTCGGCGGCCACCAGAGCGTCTTCGGCGACGAGAAGACCGAGTTCGCGTCGGCCGAAGCGTGCGGGTCGTGCCACGGCGACCTGTTCCGCGAGTGGGCGACCTCGGCGATGTCGCACGCGCAGACGGGCACGGTGATGGAGGCGCAGCTTCCCGTCACCCTGAACGAGAACCGCAAGCTCGCCGAGGAGCGCGGCGAGGAACAAGCGAAGCTTCTCGACGGCCTCGGGAAGGTGTGCATCAACTGCCACGCGCAGGCGGGCGCCCGCTTCGCCGACGAGCTCGCGCTGTTGCCCTTCAACCAGGCCGGCTCCGATCCCGACGGCGGCGTGGCGGTCTCCGGCGGGGGCGACGCCGTCCAGCGCGACGGCGTCGGCTGCGTCGTGTGCCACTCGCAAAAAACGACGCTCCCGGAGATGGCGGCGGCCGGCGAGCTCCCGATCGACAATGGCGGCGCCGCCGACTTCGGCACGCAGTTCGGCCCGCGCTTCGACGATCCGCTCCCCGTGCGCGTGCATGGCATCGAGACGAGCGGGGCGTGGTCGAGCCCGGTGCGGTCGTCGCTGGCCTGCGGGAGTTGCCACAACGTGAAGGCCGACCTCGACGGCGACGGCCTCACGCCGATCGCGGACGCGTCCGAGGACGTCCTGTCCGACGAGGGCAGGACCGACCTCGACGGCGACCGACAACTCGACCAGAACGAACTCGACAACGAGGACGGCTCCCTCGACGACCTCGTGCTCCAGACCACCTTCGACGAGTGGCAGGACTATCTCGTCGCCTTCGAGACCCGCTACGCCGACGACCCCCGCCAGACCCTCGACGGGCCCATCTCCTGCGCCGAGTGCCACATGCCCCGGAAGGGCGACGGCACGCAGGGGGCGGTCGACTACGCGCCCGGGCTGCTGTCGGTGAAAGAGCGTGGCCACCGCAGCCACGCCTTCGTGGGCGTGGACTACGACCTCGACCCGTCGGCCTACGACGACGCCGGCGGCGACGAGGCCTTCGCCGAGGTATTGGCGGAGCGCCAGGCGCTGCTCCAGTCGGCCGTCACCATCGAGGTCGGTCGGGGCGAGGTCGCCGACGGCCGACTGACCGCCCCGGTCACCGTGCGCAACAACCTCCTCGGCCACACGTTCCCGACCGGGTTCGCCTTCGCCCGCCAACTGTGGCTCGAAGTGCAGGCGGAGACGGCCGGCGGGGAAGAGGTGTGCCTCGTGGCGCCCAACCCGGCGCTGCCGGCCCCCTGCCGGTCGGGCGTCGTCGACGACTTCGACGATTCACTGCCCCAGTGCGACGTGGCCGCCGTGAGCGAGGCGATCGCTGCTGACCCTACGCTGCTCGGCACACAGGTCGACCCGGCCGCGCTCGGCAACGCCGACGTGAGGTTCGCCGACGCCCTCGCACCCGGCGAGTGCGATCCATGGCTGACAAACTGGCAGAAGATCCTGACCGACGGGGACGCCGACGGCGACGCCGTGTTCGAGGAAGTGCCGTACCAGTCGTTCCTGCCCGACATCGTGAAGCTCCGCGTGCGGGTGGCGACGCAGCAGCCGATGCGGGTGCTCGAGACCGTGCGGGCCAACGTCGACCCGGCCACGGGGGCCGTCACCGAACTCGACGCCGACACCTACAACTACGTGTTCGACGTGAGCGGGGTGCCCGAGGGCGAGGAGGTCGTGGTGACGGCGCGACTGCGGTTCCGCCACTTGCCGCCGGAGTTCCTGACGTCGCTCGACGCGCGTCTCGACGATCTCGACGACATCCCCGTGTCAGCCCGCCTCGATCTCGAGTCGGCGCTGGGCAACCTGGTGATCACGGACGTTCTCGAGCGGCGTACGGGCCAGGGTGCCGACCCCGAGTGCGAAGGGCCGCAGAACGGCGATGACAAGAGCATCCTCGACTGCGTCGACGCCGACGACCTGAAGGTGGCCTTGGCCCAGGTCGAGCGCATGCGCGACCTCCGAGATGTCGACCGCAGTTCCGGCGAGGGGGCGCTGGCCGCCGGCGCGGGCGCCACGCCGGGGATGGTCTTTGTGGGGTCGATACTCGTCGCCGCCACCGCGGGCCTGCTTCCTGAGCTCCGGCGGCGGGGTCGTCGTTCCCGGGCATGACGTAGCGCGCGGTCGTCGGCGCCGTCGCGGTGAGCATGCTGGTCGCGCTCGTCGCCGTCGCCCTCGTGCGGGTGGCGGCGACCGACGGGGCGTCCGATCGTTCGGACCGGCCGGCGCCCGACGCCGCCTCGGCCCACGCCGCCGCCGCCCTCTTCGACCAGTTGCTCGCGCTCGAGTTGTCGACCTCGGAGCGGGCGCTGGTCGAACGCCGCCTCGACGACCTCCGCTCCATCTGACGCGTCGCGATCCGCCGCCCACTCCAGGGCAGACGCGCCGGCTACGCGGCGTGACGCGAGGCGTGATGGCGGGCGTGGTCCACCGCGGCGTCGAGGTCGGTGAAGATGTGCTCCTCGTGGGCGAGGTGATCCAGGGCGCCGACGGCTTCGAGCACGCGGAGGTGCTCGGGCTTGGCCCCCTTGAGGAGCACCGTGATGTGCCGGCGCTCCAACTCGTGGACGATCTCGCCGAGCGCCTGCGCTCCGGTCGCGTCGAGGACCTGCAATCGTGGCAGCCGCAGGATCACGACGCGGACGTCGCTCACGGCGGTGAGCTCGGTGAGGAAGCGCTGGGCGGCCCCGAAGAACATGGCGCCGTCCAGGCGATACGTGACGATGTGGGAGGCGAGGAGGCTGGCTTCGACGTCGCCCGACACCTCGCCGAGCTCCTCCGACGACAGCGGCTCGACGATCGCACTCGCCGTGCGGGCCACGTGCCGCAGGGCGAGCCCGGCGGCCACGGCGATCCCGATCTCGACCGCGAGGATGAGGTCGAAAACGACCGTCGCCGCGGCGGTCAGGCCCAAGACGAGAGCGTCGGATCGGGTGGCGCGCAGGATCGCGCGGACGTTGGGAATGTCGACCATGCGGACGACGGTGACCATCAGGACCCCGGAGAGGGCGGCAATCGGAATGTCGGCGACCACGGACCCCCCGGCGAACACGACGGCGAGGAGCACAAACGAGTGCACGACGGCGGCCACCCGGGTGCGGGCGCGGGCGCGCACGTTCACCGCCGTGCGGGCGATGGCGCCGGTGGCGGGCATGCCGCCCATCAGCGGCGACACCAGGTTGGCGAGCCCCTGACCGAACAACTCGCGGTCGGGATCGTGGCGGCCGGTGTCGGCCATCCCGTCGGCGACCTTGGCTGAGAGCAGGCTCTCGAGCGCGCCGAGGATGGCCACCGCGAGCCCGGCGGAAAAGAGGGCGCTGATGCGGTCGAGCGAGACCGTCGGGAGCGACGGCAGGGGAAGCGAGCCCGGAAGATGGCCGATCGTGGCCACGTCGAGATCGCCGAGGTTGGCGACGAGCGTCGCCACGGCGACGCCGATGAGTGACGCGGGCAGCGCCCGATGGAGGCGCGTGGCCACGATCATGACCACCACCACCAGCGCCACCACAACGAGCGGCGCGGCGCGACCGTGGTCGAGGCCGCGCGCCACGGCCCGGATCGCCACCACCACCGTGTTGTCGCCCGACGGGATCGCCACCCCGAGGGCCGCCGGCACCTGCTGCAAGAAGATGACGACCGCGATCCCCACGGTGAAGCCCTCGATCACGGGCCAGGGCACGAAGGCGGCGTAGCGGCCCAGACCGGCGAGGGCGGCTCCGACCAGGAGGGCGCCGGCGATGAGGCCGACGAGCAGCACCGCCTCTGGGCCGTAGCGATGGATGATCGGAACGAGCACGACCGTCATCGCCCCGGTGGGGCCCGACACCTGGACGCTCGACCCGCCGAAGATGGCGGCGACCACGCCGGCCACGATGGCGGTGGTCAGACCCGCCTCGGCGCCGAGTCCCGAGGTGATGCCGAAGGCCAGCGCCAGCGGCAGCGCGACGACGCCGACCGTCACGCCCGCCACCGCATCGGCGCGCAGCGCGCGAAGCGAGATGGTGTAGTCGGAACGGCGCGGCAACAGGCCGCGCAGGCGCGCGCTCACCGGACGTCGGTGCGTAGGTCGGCCAAGAGACCCTCGGCCGCCGACAACGAGCGGATGAGCATCGCCTTGGCCACCGCGAGCAGCTTGGCGAGTTGGGGATCGGCGAGGGAGTAGTGCACGTGGGCGCCGTCTTTGCGGGTGATGACGAGCCCGGCGCGGCGCAGCACTCCAAGCTGCTGCGACAGGTGCGAAGGTTCGATCCCGACCAGCGGCTGGATCTCGCTTACCGACCGCTCGCCCTCGGCGAGCACCTCGAGCACTCGGATCCTGGCGGGGTGGGCGAGGGCGCGGAACAGCTCCGCCTTCTTCTCGGAGATGGTTCGGCTGATCTCGCGGGGGGTGGAGCGGGTCATGCCCGACACCTTAGGGCACAGTCATGTGATCACTTGCAAAGATTGTCAGGTCCTCAGCCCGGACGCCGGAAGGCCGGAGCGGCCAGAAGGCTGGCCGATGACGGTCGTCACCCGGGGTTACCGGGGTGGGTGGGTCGGTCAGGTCATGTGTTCGGCGGTCCAGACGACGCCGAGGTTGGGCTTTTCTTCCTCGCCGCCGTCCTCGTTGTGGATGTAGTGCACGTCGTCGGGGTTGAGGCGGTAGTAGTGGCTGTGCAGGGCGTCGTCGCCGAGGAACGGGTAACGGGCCTTGAACAGCTCGCCGACCTTGGCCTCATCGTCGCCGTCGAGTTCGTCGACGGCGCCGCTGATCTGGATGCCGCGAGCTTTGCTCCAGTCGGAGGGAACGTCGGCCACGCCGGCGGCCGCTCGGCCGTTGGCCTTGAGGTTGGCGGCCGACACCGAGTTGGGCGCAACGGAGAAGTAGAGCGTCAGGCCGTCGTTGGCGTAGAAGCACGGGGCGGCGTGGGGTTCACCCGAGGTCGACGCCGTAGCGAGCGTCAGCAGCTGGTGATCCTTCAGATAATCGGTCGCGCTCTGCGGCATCGTCTTCCCCTTGGTGTTCGAACTCGTGCGTGTGAACCGGGACGGTCAGGTGCGGCCCCGCCCCGAACAGGGCGGGACCTTACCGCGCCTTCGGCGGATCTGGCGCCCGATCGGATCGCTCAGGAGGTGGGGCCGGTGACGCCGAGTTCGGAGAGGGCGGCCTGGCGGCGCTGCTCCATCTCGTCCTCGGAACGCCCGAGCACGTCCCTGATGACGCTCACGAGGTGCTCGATGCTGAACGGCTTCGTGACGTAGTCGGCGGCGCCGAGTTGGTAGGCCCGGGCGAGGTCGGCCGGAGCCGCCTTCGCCGACACGACGATGATGGCGGGACGGACTTCGTCGTTCGCCAAGACTTCGAGAACGCCCCACCCGTCGAGGACCGGCATCATCACGTCGAGTAGCACCACGGCTGGCGCTTCGTTGCGGACCCGCTCGACGGCGGTCTCGCCGTCGGCGGCGAGGACGGTGTCGAAGCCCTCGCCTTCGAGGTTCACGCGCATCATCAGGAGGATGTCGGGCTCGTCGTCGACGATGAGCACCTTCGTCCTGCCGTGCGTCACGCCGGGTCACCCCTCTAGGAGCCGGGAGCGCATCCTGTCGCGCACTGGATTGTCGCGCATTGCGGGGGTTCGCACACGACCCACGACAGCGAGCGCGCCGGGCACCGCCTAACGCGGCTGGTGTGCTCCGCCTCAGATCGCTTCGACGGCCGTTCGGTTGCCGAGCCGGTCGGAGGTGCCGGCGGCATCGTGCGTGGACGGCGACGTGCCCGCCGTCGGCAGCGTGACCCGGACGGCCGCACCGCCGCCAGGGCGGACGTCGACCCACGAACGCCCCCCGACGCTCTCGGCGATCTGGCGGACGATGGGGAGTCCGAGGCCCATGCCGGGCTTGGTGCCCGTGGCGTCGAGGCGGTGGAAGCGCTGGAAGATGAGCTCGCGGGAGTCGGCGGGGACGCCGGGACCACGATCGAGCACGGAGCACACGACCATCGCCCCGCGAGTGGCGACCTCGAGACGGACGGGCGTCGCGCCGTACTTGAAGGCGTTGTCGAGAAGGTTGACGAGAATCTGTTGGAGCGGTCCGTCGGCGCACCGCACGAAGCAGGTGCTCGGAAGGTCCAGCTCGACGCGCCGGCCGCCGCGCTCGAAATCGGAGGCGACCAGGCGAGCGAGGGCGACGAGGTCGGTCGACACGTGGGGATCGGGTCGCTCCTCCTCGACGCGCCCGGCGATCAGGAGTTGGTCGACCATCTCGGCGAGGCGCCGGGCCTGGCGATCGATGGACTCGAGGAACTCGTCGCGCTCGGCGTCGCTCAGCGGCGCGCGGCGCATCACCGACGCGCTTCCGATGATCGACGTCAGCGGCGTCTTGAGTTCGTGGCTCACCGTCGACAGGAACTCGGACTTCATCTCGTCGAGCTTGGTCAGCTCGGCAACCCGCGTCCGCTCGTCGCTGAGGATGCGCGCGTTGGCGATGCTGACCGACACGTAATCGGCGAACACCGACAGGACCTGGATCTCGTACTCGCCGAAGACCCGACCTTCGGCGGCGCTCACCTCGAGCGCGCCGAGGACGTCGCCCCGATGCACGAGAGGAACGATCAAGCGGCTCGTCGAGTCCTCGTCCTCGGCGATCATGGCGCGGCCGTTGCGCACGGCCTCGGCGACGGGGCCGTGGCGGAGCGACACTTCCTCGCCGATGGCGCGTCCACCGCCTCGCACGCACGCGGCGCGCAGCGATGCCGTGCTCTCGCTGGCGCGGCGGCCGCTGTCGACGACGAGAACGCTGCCGACCGGCGCGTCCATCATCTCGAGCGCCCGATCGAGGAGGCGGGCAAAGACGTGGTCGATGTCGAGGTCGGCGTTGACGGCACGGGCGCCCTCGGCGAGCTGGACGAGTTGCTCGGCGCGCTCGGCGAACGCCCGCGTCAAGATGCGCTCGTCGAGGAGGACCTCCTGCAGCCGCCGCAGGTGCACTTCTTTCTCGCACACGTAGGCCACGAACACGAACGCAAGCAGGCCGAGGGCGATGCGCACGGTCGAGGACGGGGTGTCGGCGAGGAGGCCCGTCATCCGGCCGGGCGCGATCGAAGCGATGACCGCGATGGTGGTCACGACCGAGACCGCGAGCGCCCACAGCTCCATGCGGCGGTGGTTGACCGTCTGGAGCGAAACGTCGCGGCGGCGGAGACCCGCGGACCGCGCCTCGTTCTCGAGCAGTTCGTGCATCACGTCGTGCCAACCCGTCAATCGAGCCGTTCGTACCCGGTGGTACAAGCCGTTCGTACCCGGTGGTATCGGCCCCCCACGGACTGTGCTTGAGGTCCCCCCAAAGGTTTACGGAGGGTGCGAATCTCTCGGGGGTCAGCCCGTCGCTCGGGGGTCAGCCCGCTCGGCGCTGCTCGCGCTTTTGGTCGATGAAGTCGACAAGGAGGTAGTCGCCGAGGGTTTCGGGCGTGGTGAAGAACGCCCGGCCCCGGTTCATGCGGGTCATGCGCTCGACGAACTCCCGGAGGTGGTAACTCGGGTCGAGCATGAACGTGTTGATGCGGATGCCCTCGCGCGTGCACCGCACGACCTCCTTCAAGGTCTCTTCGATCGTGCGGGCGACCGGCGGGTAGGCGAAGAACACGTCTCCCCCGGGCTCGATATGGGCGGTCGGCTCGCCGTCCGTGATCATGATGATCTGCTTCGTGCCTGATTCTCGAGCCAACATGCGCCGCGCCAGCAGGAACCCGTGCTGCATGTTGGTGCCGTAGACGAAGTCCCACGACACCTCGGGCACGTCCTCCGGCTTCAGCTCGCGAGCCACCTCGGAGAAGCCCACGATGCCGAGGTAGTCGCGAGGGAAGCGGGTCGAGATGAGCGAGTGGAGCGCCATCGTCACTTTCTTGGCGGCGAGGAAGTTGTCGCGCATCGGCATCGACAGCGAGAGGTCGACCATGAGGACGGTGGCGGCGCGGGTGTGGAGTTCGGTGCGCTCGACCTCGAAGTCGTCGGGCGTCAATCGGACGGGCGTGCCAGGGCCGGAGCGGCGGAGGGCGTTGCGGACCGTCTCTTGGACGTCGAGACGGAACGGATCTCCCCACTCGTAGGGCTTGGTGTCGAAGTCGGATTCGGTGCCGACGCCCGACTGCACCGTTTCGTGCCGGCCGAAACGATCGCGGGCGAGCCGCTCGAAGAGGTCGCCAAGGGCGTTCTGGCCGATGCGCTTCATCCCCTTCGGTGTGAGCTGGAGCCGGCCTTCCTTCTGCTCGATGAGGCCCGCCTCTTCGAGCATCTTGGCCAACTCGGCGAGTCGCTCCAGGGAGCGCGCCGCGTCGTCGCCGAGCAGGTCGGCGGCGCGCTCGATGTCGACTTCGGCGAGCGCGCCCGGCTCGGATGCGGACTGGAGCAGGCGCTCGAGGCCGTCGATGTCGTCGAGCGTGTCGAGGAGCGACGCCGCCTGCGCGAAGCCGAGCGGGTCTTCGCCGGTGAAGTTTTGGCGTCGTTCCCATGGCAGGTCGGGGAACGCCGACTGGAGGTTGCGGGCGAGGGCGTCCACCTGCCAGCGCAGGTCGAGGTCGTCGAGGAGCGACTCCGCGAGTTCTTGGAGTTGGCGGCGCTGTTCAGGCGTCATCGAGTTGAGGAGCGACTGCATCTGGGCCATCGAGCGCGCCATCGCCTCGAGGAGTTCGTCGAGGGTGCGGGGGTTGTCGGGGAAGAAGTCGCCGTAGCGCTCCATGAACCCGTCGAAGTCGGGCTCGCCACCCTCCTCGCGCTGGCGGAGCATCTCGTTGAGCTCGGCCAGCATGTCCTTCATCCGCGCCATCTGCTCCGGGCTCATGTTGGCCATGGCGCCCTGCATCTGGTTGAACGTGCTGTTGAGCAGTTCCTGGCGCAGCTCGTCCATCAGCGCTTCGAAGCGTTCGCGGGCGGCGTCGTCCATGAAGTCGTAGCGCTGGAGTTCCTGGACGCGGCCCGCGAGGTCGGGCGGGAGTTGGTCGAGCTGCTCACGGCGCTCGGTCGCGAGTTGGTCGACGATTTCCTGGCGGCGGCGGTCGCCCTCTTGCGCGGCGTCGCGCTCGCGGCGCTCGATGCCCTTGCGCTCCATCGCCACGACCTCGTCGAGGCGCTCGGCGATGTCGGCGTAGACGCCGCCGAGGTCGTGGCGGTCGAGTTCCTCACGGCGGCGGTCGCGGAGCTTCTGGAGCAGCTCGCGGAGGCCCTGGAGGCGCTCGCCCTGATCGCCCTCCATGCCTTGCTGCATGAGCCGGCGGAGGGCCGCGTGGAGGTCGCCGTGGTAGAGCAGGTCGTCGGTGATCTCGCCGAGGAGGGCGTCGGCGTCGAAGTCGGGAATCGACTGCGTGCCGTCCCAGCGGCTGTAGCGGAAGCCCTTGGCCCCGCGCCGCCTCATGGCCCGCACTCCGTCACGAGTGCCGAGGCTACTGCGCTAGCGCCCGGCGGCCCGCAGGGGTCGTTCGCGCCGTCCGGCCTGGGGGCGGGTCCGGCTCGACGGTGTGAGCGCCCGCGGCGCGACGTCGTGCGCCGGCGGATCGCTGACGGGCGCGGCGAGGGCCTCGGGAGCGGGCGGCGCCTCGGCGAAGGGGGCCACGACCTGGGCCACGACCGGAGTCGCGTTCCACTCGCGCATCCGGCGCCGGAGCATCTTGACGAGCGAGACGGTGGCGACGATGAGCAGCACGCAGACGACCACGGCGATGATCGCCAGCACCACACCGAAGGCGCCCATGCTCTCGGCGAACGAGGTGTCCGCCCAGAGGAACCCGCCCGTGAAGATGCCCACGATCATCCAAATCACCATGAAGGCCAGCACCAGCGCCAGGATCGACATGAGCATCGTGAGGAGTCCGTAGACGACGAAGCCGACGAGAACCACGGGTCCCCAGCGCTTGGCCGCGGTGGCAAGGGCAGGGCCGACCGGCTCGCCGCGACGGCGCAGATCCATGATCCACGCTGTGAAGGCCACCACGATCACCACCGGAATCGCGTACCGCATGTCAGAACCCCTCTCGTGTGCGTGTCAACGCTGAGTACGACGAGTGCGCCCGTCCCACGCGACGAGACTTCGGCATGCGGCGCGGCGGAATTGACCGAATTGACGGCACGACCCGAGAACCCTGCCGCCGCCTGACCACTTGGGCGCGTGGCCCGTACGCGGTGTGAGTGTCTGCCCGGCTGACGCCGGGCAGACACTCACACCAGCGTTGGGCGTCGCCGGGAAGCCTGGCGTCGTTTAGGACGCGAGGCCGCGGCCGCGGTAGGTGGCGCGGGCGCCGACAGCGTCCTTGTTGAGACGCTTCGAGAGGTGCAGGCCCTCGAGCACGAACTCGATGGCCGCGGCGATTCCGGCCGGCGATTCGCTCACGCCGAGGGCGTTCAGGGCGTCGCGCATTCCGGGCATGTCGGCAAGGCGTTCGGCGTACTTCTGCGACGGCAGGTCGTCGCCGACGTCGATCACAAGGCCCTCCTGGAAGCTCATCAGCAGGTCGCCGAAGCGATCGGCACCGACCCGAGCCCGAAACACCTCGAGCACCGAGGCTTGCACGAGCTTCTCCACGATCTGTTCGTCGCGGCCGTCGTCGAAACTCTCGATCTCGACCTTGCCGGCGGTCGACGCAGCCAGCGCCTCGAGGTCGCTCACCCGCGGCACGACGTCGGGCTCGCCGGTGCGCAACGATCGACGCGCCGCGTTGGCCACCAGCGTCTCCTGGTTGGTGATCGACAGGCGCACCGACACCCCGGAGCGCTGGTTGATGTGGGGCGACTGGCGGGCGAGCTGACTCAGGCGGGCGACGACCTCGGCCATGAAGTCGGGTACTTCCACCCGCAGGCCGTCGACGGCGAGGGGCCGGTGCTCTTGGGCCACCACCTCCATCTCGAGGTCGGCGTCGAGCGGGTAGTGCGTGCGGATCTGCGAGCCGAAGCGGTCCTTCAGCGGCGTGATGATGCGACCGCGGTTGGTGTAGTCCTCCGGGTTGGCCGACGCGACGAGCATGAGGTCGAGCGGGAGGCGGATCTTGTAGCCGCGGATCTGGACGTCACGCTCCTCGAGCACGTTGAGGAGGCCAACCTGGATGCGCTCGGCGAGGTCGGGCAGCTCGTTGATGGCGAAGATGCCGCGGTTGGTGCGGGGGACGAGCCCGTAATGGATGGTGAGCTCGTCGGAGAGGTAGCGACCCTCGGCGACCTTGATGGGGTCGACCTCACCGATGAGGTCGGCGATCGACGTGTCGGGGGTGGCGAGCTTCTCCCCGAAGCGCTGCGAGCGACCGACCCACTCGATCGGCGTGTCGTCGCCCTGGGCGGCGACGAGTTCGCGGGCGTGACGCGACACCGGATGGTACGGGTCGTCGTTGATCTCGCTGCCCGCCACTACCGGCGACCATTCATCGAGCAGTTCGACAAGCCCGCGGATCATGCGGGTCTTCGCCTGGCCGCGCTCGCCGAGAAAGATCACGTCGTGGCCGGCGATGAGCGCGTTCTCGAGTTGCGGGAGGACGGTGTCCTCGTAGCCGACGACGCCGTCGACAATGGGGAGTCCGTCGGCGATGCGCCGCACCGCATTCTGGCGGATCTCCTCTTTCACCGGCCGGGACTGCCAACCGCTCGCCTTCAACTGGCCGAGGGTCCACTGGGGGTGCGCGTCGTCGCTCATCCCGGGTGAGGCTACCGGGTGAATCCGGGGCGTCGACACGCGAGCGCGGACCCCCCGGAACCGGGCATTACTGTCCGGCGGTGCGCTTCACCCGCCGGCTCGTCCTCGTCGCCCTCGTCATCCTCCTCGGCGTGGGAGGGGCGGTCGCGGTGGTCCTCATCCAGTACGGAGCCGACGACCCGGCGAGCGGCGGAGCCGAACCCCGCCCCGGCGGCGGCGTGACCCTGATCGCCGGACGGGCCGACTCGCTCGTCCTCTCACCCGCCGTCCTCGACTCGTTGCCGATGCCGGTCACGATCGAGGCCGAGGCGCGCGGCACGGCGTCGGCGCGGATCGCCGGCGTGCTCGTCGACGGCAAGACGGAATCGGTGGCGTGGGGCGGCGGCACGCCGCTCGAGATCAAATCCCTCGGGGGCGGACCCGGCCTGCTCGCCCTCGGGCCCGCGTCGGTGGAGGGCGGTGCGTCGGGGCTGACCGTGCACCTCGACGCGGTGGTCGGGCGCCTGACCCCCGGCTCGTACCAGCTCACGGGCCCGGTGGCGATCGGGGCCGAGGGGCTCGGCCAGCCCGCCGAATCGGTGACGTTCGAAGCGACCGAGACCACCGAGATCGGGTTCTCGGGAACCAGCGTCCTGCGCCTGCCGCCCAACCCGATCTCGCTCGAAGGGCCCGGCCAGGTCCGCATCCTCGGCGACCTCGAACTCACCGGGTCGAGCGCCGACCGGCGGGCGTCGATCGTCGAGTCGTCGGTGGCGCCGTTTCGCTTCGATCTGGTGTGGACCAGCGATCACATCGAGATCGACGGCACGATCGAAGGCAAGATCAGCCTGGTGCCCACCAACGAGTCCGTGCCCACGCTCCCATCGGGCTGACCCGCCCGGGGTAGGAGGCACGGTTCCACCTTGGGGCGGTTGTTCCGATCCCGCCCGGCCTGGGACACTCTGGACATGACCGAAGCTTCGGAACCCGTCACCCTCGACGCGCCAGCCCCAGCGGCCGATCCCGTCTCGGAGGCCGACCCCGAGGCGTCGCTCGCCCCGCCCGTCACCCTGCGCACCGTGGTGTTCGGGGGTGGGCCCCGCTTCCTTCGCGACGGGTTCGGCCCCGTCCTCGCCTTCTATGTGGGGTGGAAGGTCGCGGGACTGGCCGCCGGCATTCTGGCGTCGTCGATCGTGGCGCTGCTCGCCTATCGGATGGCCCGCAAGCAAGAGCGCGACGGCGCGCTCGTGAAGTTGGCCATCGGCCTCGTGTTCGTGCAGGCGATCATCGGACTGGTTTCGGGGAGCACGCGGGTCTACCTGGCGCAACCCGTGTTGCTCAACGGCGCCCTGGGCATCGCCTTTTTGGCTTCGGCGTTCACGCGCCGTCCGATCATCGGGATCTTCGCCTGCGAGACCTACCCGTTCCCCGACGAGGTGCGCGAGTCCGAAACGTTCCGGAGCATTTTCGCCCGGGCCTCGATCGTGTGGGGCGTGTATCAGTTGCTGCGGAGCGCCATGCGCCTGTTGATCCTGTCGCAGTCGTCGGTGGACGCGTACGTGCTCGTCAACTTCCTGACCGGCGTGCCGCTCATGAGCGCCATGTTCACGTGGACGGCGTGGTACTCGGTGCGGGGGTTCCGCCGCTCGGCCGAGTGGGGACCGTCCATCGCCGCCCTCGACGAACTCGAAGCCGCCCGCCCGGACCCCGCCGACCCCGCCATCCAACCG
>Ga0209640_10002956_pt1 | contig 14882 bp, 12 predicted proteins | sample RifCSP10_1_FD_184018 | JGI IMG/M metagenome (GOLD analysis project Ga0209640, IMG submission 184018) | Soil microbial communities from Rifle, Colorado - Rifle CSP2_sed 10_1 (SPAdes) (version 2) | ecosystem: Environmental > Terrestrial > Deep subsurface > Rock core/Sediment | place: Rifle...
GCACCGCCGGGCTGGCGTAGTTCTCCGAAGCGATCAGCTCAAGGTGCTCTTCCTGGCGGCGCGCCTCGAGCCCGATGGAATTCCAGATCTCGGGGTCGGCCTGCGCGAGAGGAAGAGCGGCGAACATGGGAGGGTGGAAAAGGCGCGATTCTACCAGCGCCGCACTTCGTCCCCTCCTCGCTGAGGAGGGGTAGCGCGCAGCGCCGGGGTGGTCCGTCGCCCGTCACTGCCGGGCAGTACGCCTCGCTGAACGAATTTAAACCACGATCGGCGGTGAAAGATCTGCGGGTTTGTCGATGTCGCGGATGACTCCCGGATCGCCGACCGGAACCTTGACGATCTCCGACTCATGCGCCGCGAGAATCTGGCGCGCGCCCTCATCGCCGCCCAATTTCTCGAGTTCCGCGCGGAAGCTTCCGGAAATTCCGACCGGATGACCGCGCCGCGTGCGGAAGTAAGGCGCAGCGAGTTGCGCACCCCCGGCAAGCGCGTCGCGCACCGCAGCGATCGAACTCGGCCGCACGAAGGGCATGTCGGCGAGCGCCACAAGGTAGCCCCCGGCCGCGCCCGCGGCGCGCACCGCGCAGGCGAGGCTTGCGCCCATCCCTTCATCCGCATTCGCGCAGACAACGACTTCACAGCCCTCCGCTTCCAGAAAACGGGAGAGTTCAGGCGATTGCGGGCGCACGGCCGCGACGACCCTCGAAATCTCTTTCTTCAGATGGCGCGCTGCCTGAACGGCGATCGGCACACCGTGCGGGAGAAAATGCAGGAGCTTGTCGGAACCGAAGCGCGACGCGGAACCCGCGGCGAGCAGGATTCCTGTGACGTTCAAGCCTTCTGCGGCGCAGTTTCGCAGGCGGAGGGATCGAAGCGGCTTTTCTCTTTCGCTGCCCAACTCGGTTCGACCACGCCGTGGCGTACCGCGGTCATTTCCGCGAGGATCGCGACCGCGATCTCGGGCGGCGTCTTCGACCCGATGTAAAGGCCCACCGGCCCGCGCAGCCGGGCGATTTCCTGCTCCGAAAGGTCGAATTCGCGCAGGCGCTTGCGCCTTGCATCGTTGTTCTTCTTCGAGCCGATCGCACCGACGTAGAACGCCGCGGACTTGAGCGCCTCCAGGAGCGCCATGTCGTCGAGCTTCGGGTCGTGCGTGAGCGCGATCACGGCGCTGTGGCCGTCGAGGTTCATGCGCGCGATCACGTCATCCGGCATGCCGCGGTCGATCGCCGCGCCCGGCAAATCCCAGCCGTCCGCGTACTCCGAGCGCGGATCGACGACGGTGACGTGGTAATCGAGCATCTTCGCCATCTCGGCAAGGTACCGCGTGAGCTGCCCGCCGCCGATCAGCACGAGCCGCCAGCGCGGCCCGTACACCGATGACAGAACCTTGCCGTCGAATTCGAGCACATCCTGCCAGGTCCCGGGCTGCTGGGCCGAGCGGCCGGTCTCCATATCCAGGCGCCGAAGCACGAGCTGCTGTCTGCCGATCGAATCGAGCAGCGCCTGGAGACCCGTGGCCTCGGTGACGGGCTCCAGAACCACCTGCAGCGTGCCGCCGCACGGCAGGCCCCAGCGTGTTGCCTCCTCGTTCGTCACCCCGTATGTCACCAACTGGGGTTTATCCGCGGCGAGCGCCCGCCCGCGGACCTTTTCGATCAGATCGTCCTCGACACAGCCGCCGGAGACCGAACCGGCCACCTGGCCATCGTCGCGGATCGCCACCATCGCGCCCACGGGGCGCGGCGCCGAGCCCCAGGTTTTCACGATCGTGCCGAGTGTGACGCGATGACCCGTGCTGCGCCATGTCTCCGCGCTGCGGAGGACTTCGATGTCTACGCTATCCATGAAGTTTTCGCCTGATTGCCGTCAACAATTGGTGGCCGCCTGAACGCCCGCTGCGCCTGCTTTGTTCATTATAGGACGTCCGTTCCCTAGCGGCACCAGACCGAGCGCTGAATGAGCGCCTGGCATTCGCTGCCCTTGCGCTGCTCCGGGGACACGGTGCGAATCGCAGCCTCGGTCTGCACGCGGCGCCAATGATCCCCCCACGCGCGGTAGGCGTCGGTCGGCTGAGCGCGCCCTTTCTGCTCCTTCGCTCCCCACAATCCCTGGCTGTTGAAGCTGAACACCGGCACCAGGTCAGGGCGATTCGAAGCCGGCAGCACCGACGGGTTGATGTTATCCAGAATCAACGGCTCGGCGTCGGGAGTCGGGTAGTACGCCAACACCATGTGCGCCCCGGTGAAGGTTCCCCGCTGGTAAACGGCATACACGATTCGCAGCCGCTCTTCGGGCACGCCGAGGGCACGCAGGGTGAAGTACTTGGCAATCGAGAAGTCTTCGCAATCGCCGCCATCGTTGGCGAGAAATTCGACCGGCTTGGCCCAGAAATCCTCCATGCACCACAGCACGGGATCGCAGAAAAACGGCGTCTCGAGCATGAAATCGTTGACCAGCCTGAGCTTCTCCGGTTCCGCGAGGCCCCGGTTCCTGGCGGATGCCGTGAGTTCCTTCCAGCCGCCCAGCCGCCGCTTGATGACGCGCCGTTCGGTGTCGCTCGAACCGACGCTCTCTGCGACCCGGTCCATTTCCGGGTCCGTGATCCTGGCGAGGTCGGCCGCCGGCTGCGCGGCAAGCGTTCCGCCCCACAGGAGAACGACGGCGCCCGCGAACAGGGCGCGTGTGGTAATCCCCGTCACCGCGGGGTTCACGACGCTCGGGTCAGTCGCAGGAATATTCGATGACCTCGGTCGTCGCGGCACGCGGCTGGCCGCATGCGATCCAGCCGTGTTTTCCAAGCGTGAATTCCTCGCGCTGGAGCAGGATTTCGGCGTCCCCCTCGGCAGTAACGTAAGTGCCGTTGGTGCTGTGGTCGGCGAGCACGAATTTCCCCTGCCGGCGCTCGACCGTGCAGTGCAGGCGCGATGCCATGGTTTCGACGATCGCCAGACCCGCGGTCTGATCGCGCCCGATCGTGGTCGAGTCCTGCTCGCGCCGCCGGACGATTTCCCGATCGCGATATTTCAGGCGCAGCACCACCACCTTCGCCCTGGCGCCGGAACGGTTCGCCAGCAGCGCAGTGGTGTCGGCGCCCTGCCGCCAGAGCACTTCGCACAGCTCGACTTCGCTGGTCTTGCCCTTGACCTGGATCGAATACAGCCGCCGCGTCCACGCCCTGTAGATCGGGCCGAGCATTTCCATCGTTTCGGTCGAGGTGATGATCTGCCCCTTGCCCGCCTGGCCGACGAGGCGCGCAGCGAGGTTCACCGTGTCGCCGAACACGTCGTCGTCACGCTGCATGACCGGGCCGTATTGAAAGCCGATTCGTACGCCGAGCTTCGTATCCGCCACCGTCGGCAGCGCATCGATTGCGTGCTGCATGTCGGCCGAGGCGCCGGCAGCCGCGTCCGGCGACGGAAACAGCACCATGATTTCGTCGCCGATGGTTTTCACGATCCGCCCGCCGAATGATTCGGACACCTGGCGCAGGCAGCCGAGGCAGCGCTCGATTGCCTCCATCGCCGTGGCGTCCCCGGCGGTTTCATAAAGCTTCGTGCTGCCGCTCACGTCGGCGAACAGCACTGTGGTTTGCCTCGTCGGATCCATGCGCTCCCTGCCGCTCGAACGAGAGTATGACAGAGCAGGTTCGTCAGCGCAGCGAGGTCAGATAATGGCCGAGGTCCTCGATATCCTCGTCGTTCAGGGTCTTGGCGACGCTGGCCATGTTGCCGGCGTCGTTGGTGCGGCGGTAGGTCTTGAAGTCCTTCAGTTGCTTCACGATGTATTCGTAATGCTGCCCCGCGACCCGCGGAATCTCGTTCTGGCCCATGAACCCGCCCAGGTGGCACATGGTGCAAAGCGTCTCGTCGGCCTTTGCCTTGCCGCGCGTGGCGCGGCGTTCATCCGCCTTGAACTCCCCCGGGCGAAGGCGCTGCGAGGCGAAGAACGCAGCCAGGTCGAACATGTCCTCGCGCGTGAGATTCGCAATCAACGGCTCCATCGCAGGTTCCTTGCGCCGGCCTTCCTTGAAGTCCTTGAGCTGCAAATACAGGTAGCGCGCCGTCTGCCCGGCGAGAATCGGAAACTGCGGTACCACTGAATTGCCGTTCGGGCCGTGGCAGGCCAGGCAGGGCTCCGCTTTTCTGCGCCCGGCTTCGGCGTCCTGCGCCCGGGCGCCGGCGCAGGCCGCCAGTGCAAGCGTCGCGCCGGCAATCACGCAGATCCTTCTCACCGCGACTCCTTAACAAAAAAGGGGCCGCCCGCGGGCGGCCCCTTCCGTTTGCAGCGCCGCGTCAGTCGGCGAGCGAAAACACGAACACGCTGTTGCCGCGCTTGAAGTCGAGCTGCGTGTTGCCGCCGCAGCCCATCGCGACATGCTGCTTGCCGCCGACCATGTAGGACACCGGCTGCGCATTGGCCCCCGCGCCGCAATTGAAGCTCCAGAGCTTCTTGCCCGTCTTCGAATCGAGCGCGTTGAAATGGCCGTTGCCCTCGCCGAAGAAGAACAGGCCGCCCGCGGTCGCAAGCCCGCCGCCGATCAGCGGCTGCTCGGTGTCGTGCTTCCATGCCACCTTGCCCGTGTCGACGTTCACCGCGGCGACGCGGCCCCACTGCTTCTCGCCCGGGATGGCCTTGAAAGCCCCGCCCAGCCAGAGCTTGCCGCCCGGATACTTCGACGGTTCGACGTGGTAGGTCATCGGCTGGTGCAGGTTGAGCGCGATGGCGAGCCGCGACTTCGCGTCGTACGCCATCGGCGACCACTCGACCCCGCCGTTCGCGCCCGGCAGCATGCGCGCACCCTGTGCCGTCGGCAGCACCCACATGTTCTCCTGCGGAATCATCGCTTCGGAGAAGCGGATGAGCGAGCAGTCCTTGCGATCGTGCACGTAGACATGCCCCGTCTTGCCGCCGTGAATCACCGCAGGGACCATCTTGCCGCTCTTGTCCTTGGCGTCCATCAGGATCGGCGGAGACACTGCGTCGAGATCCCAGACATCGTGCGCAATGTACTGGAAGTGGCATTTGTAGCTGCCCTTGTCGAGGTCGACCGCGACGATCGAGTTCGTGTAGAGGTTGTCGCCCGGGCGTTCGGCACCGTACAGGTCAGGCGAAGGGTTTCCGGCGACGAACCAGATCGTGCGCGCCTTCAGATCGACTGCCGGGTTCATCCACACGCCGCCGCCGAGCGTCTGGTAGAACGAGCTGTCCTTCGCGAGCGCGGCTTTTTCCGCCGCGATGTCGCGCTTCATGTTGCGCCCGGTCGCGTCATTCACCGCCCACACGCCCTCGTGGCCCTTTTCCGGGATGGTGTGGAAGGTCCACATCAGCTTGCCGTCGGCGGCGTTGAACGCCTTGACGAAGCCGCGGACGCCGTATTCGCCGCCGTTGGTGCCGATCAGGACCTTGTCCTCGACGACGGTCGGCGCCATCGTTTCGCTGTATCCCTTCTCGGGATCGGCGATCTGCGTCTCCCACAGGAGCTTGCCGTTCTTGGCGTCGAGCGCGACCAGCTTCGCGTCGAGCGTGCCCATGAACAGCTTGCCGCCGGCGATCGCGACGCCGCGGTTGTTCGGGCCGCAGCAGAACGTCGTCACCGGACCCATCTTGTGCTTGTAGTGCCAGAACTGCTTGCCGGTGGCGGCGTCGATCGCGTACACGTGGTTGTACGACGTCGTGAGATACATGACGCCGTCCACGACGGTCGGCGCGGTCTCCATGGATTCCATGACCTCGGTCTGGAACACGAACGCCGGGCGCAGCTTCTTGACGTTTCCGGCGTTGATTTGCGAGCCCGGGTAATAGCGCGTCTGGTCGTAGTTGCCCTGCGTGTGGAGCCAGTTCTTCGCGTCGCCCTTGGCCTTGTTGAGCATGTCCTGCGACACGTTGATGTTCTTCGGCACGTCGCCGCCGTACGTGCCGGGCTTTGAACCCGTTTCCTGCGCAAACACGGGCGCGCTCGCCAGCGCAAACGCGGCAAGCCACACCGCATGGAACGACCGCACTCGGGAATGTTCGATCACGTTCATCTCCTTGAAATCCGCGCTGGGATCGAGCGAGGCGCGATCGACGGACCGAAAAAGAAGGCCCATCGCCGGTTCATACGCCGTTGCAGGCGCCGCTCCCCAGAGCATTGGTTCGCATGTTCTTGTTATTATCGGATAAGTCTATTGCAACAGCCGGGGCGCAGCAACGTCCTTTTCGAAATGACGATCGAATCGTTCTTTTCTCTATTGCATAGCAGCAAGATACGCGAATCGTTCCGGCGCACGGTGCTGGGCTGGACGACGATTGTGCTGCTGTTTGCACCGCTGCTCGCGATTCCCCAGGACGGCAGTATCAACCGGGACCTGCTCCAGGCGGCGCGGCGCGGGCACGAGCCGGGTGTGCTCGCGCTGCTCGATCAGGGCGCCAATCCGAACTCGCGCAACCGCCTCGGCGACACCCCACTCAACATGGCCGCGAAGAACGGCAATACCGCGCTCGCATTGCTGCTGATCGAGCGCGGCGCGGACGTGAATATCCGCAACCTGTCCGGAGTGTCGCCGCTGATGAGCGCTTCGTTCGACGGCAATCTCCCGCTCGTCCGGGCGCTGCTTGCCCGCCAAGCCGACCTGACTGTAGTGGACCGGGTGAGGAAAACCGCCGCGGTGTACGCGGCGGGCAACGGGCATGCCGACGTGCTCGGCGTGTTGCTCGATGCAGGCGTCGCGGTCAACGCGCGCTACGACAACGACCTCACCGCCCTGATGTGGGCCGCCGCGTACGGCAAGGAAGGCACGGTGAAACTTCTGATCAGTCGCGGCGCGGACATCCGAGCCCGGGATAACCGGGGCAAGACAGCCGCGGACATGGCGGAAGAAGGCGGGCATCGGGCCACGATTGAGCTGCTGCGGCGCGCCGCCGCCGGCTCCTGACGTTGCGGAGCCGCATTTGCAGCCCGCGCGACGGCGCTCGGCGTTCGTGCTTCACCGCGTCCGCCGATCGCTCAGCTCGTAGCGGAGCGTGAACCAGACCGCCCGCGGCGCGCCGGGCGAGCGGAATTGCTCGGCGACCGGAGCTGCGGGATTGAAGCTGTTGCCGGGACCGGTGAAAAAGTTCTGCCCGAGGACCCCGAAGTTCTCGTGGCGGCGATTGAAGACGTTGTCGATCTTCAACCCGATTTCCCAGCCGTTCACGGGCACGTAGCGGCCGGTCAGGAAGGCGACGCCAAAAGCGGGCAACGGTCCGTTCGCGTCGCGATTGTTCTCGTCGCCGCGCGCGTATTGCCGGTCGAACCACGCCCATCCGAATCCGAGCGACCCGCGCTCGTTCACACGCCATTCGGCGTGCAGCTTCAGGCTCTGCCTCGCGATCCCGGGGAGGCGGCTACCTTTCGCTACCTCGATGTCGCCGTTGCCGTCGCGTGACGAATTGGCCGGGCTGTGCAAGCGAAATGAGCTCAGGTACGTCGCGCGCACGATCCCATAGCCCGCCTGCAGACTGAGGCGGTCGAGCGAAGCGCTTGCCGCCAATTCGAGTCCCTGGCGCAGCGTGCGGCCGACGTTCTGGAAGAATCCCGCATTGATGGCCCCGCCGGAGCTAATGAACTGGATGTCGTCGTTCAGCACCGAGCGATAGGCGGCGGCGGAGAATCGAACGTTTTCGGCGGCTCGTGCGCGCATGCCGGCCTCGAACGTGCGCGCGATCACCGGTTTGAGCGCCGGATCGGCGAGGAACTCGTTCGGCAGGCTGCAGGGCGCCGCTGGATCGGCGCAGGTGAGCTCCACGGGAGACGGAACGCGCATCCCCTGGCCGAGCGATGCAAACCAGGTCAGCGCCGGGCTGGGATTGTAGGTCACGCCGGCGCCAGGATTGAATCGCCTGAAGACGTGCGCACCGTTCAGCGCCGGCTGCGATCCGGACCGGTCCTGCAGGCTCACGCGGGCGACGTTGAAACGGCCGAACAGCGCGAGCGTCCACTCGTTCGTCGGCATGTAGTGTTCGCTGAAATACAGCCCGAAATAGGTGCTCGTGGCGCGCAGTCGCGCGCCGGAAGAAAAGCCGCCAAAGCCGACGGTCTCCCGGTCGGCGGAAAACAGTGCCTCCTGACGGTCCTGCGCGAAATCGGATTCGGTCCGATCGGCGCTCGCGCCGAGCGTCAGCTGGTTGCGCCCTCGTCCCAGATCGTGATCGAGCGTGTTCTGCAGAGAAGCGCCCGCCATGCGCTGCCGCAGCGCGTGCCGATCGTTGAAGCCTTGCGGATTTCCGGCGCCCGCGGGAAGCACAGGATCGTGATCATCGTTGACGTTGCTGCTGACGCCGTCCTGACCTAGCGCGCGGTAGTAAAGCACACCGGCGAGCAGCGCACCATCGCGCAGGTAGCGCGACGCACGCAGCGTCAGGAACTCCATCCTGTTCCCGGTCCGGTCCGGCCAGGTGTACGCCGAACGCGGGTCCGCCAGCATCGAGCGCGGCAGCGTCTGGATGCCCTGGAGCGCGTTTTCCGCAAGTGCCAGGGAAACGTCCACGTCCGAAGCGGCATCCTGCCAACCGGCCTTCGCGAACAGCTGGCGCACGGAACTGGGCGAGTGATCGCGCCAGCCGCGCTCCTCGTGCGCGTTGCCGGCCACGAAATAATCCGCCCGCTCGCCGTGCCCGCCGGATTCGAACTCGAACGCTTGGCGACCAAACGCGCCGCCCAGAATTCGCGCGGTATGTCCGGGATAGGAAAAACCCGATTTGGTATGGATCGAAAGCGCTCCGCCGAGCGTGTTCAGGCCGAAAACCGGATTGGAGCCCGACAACAGGTGCGCGGTCGAGATCGCGTTCCGCGGGATGAGGTCCCAGTTGACGACATCGCCGAACGCCTCGTTGACCCGCACGCCGTCCACGTAGACCGATACCCCCTGCGGCAGGCCGAGCAGATGCGACGCGGTGAATCCGCGAAACTGGAGGTCCGACTGGAAGGGGTTGCCCTGCGCCGCGTTGGCGGACACGCCCGCGAAGTCGCGCTCCATGTACTCGGCCGCGTCCAGCGCGTCGCGGCGGCGGAGCGCATCCGCGTTGAAGCTCTGCACTGCGGCAGGCACGTCGCGAAGCGGCGTGCCGAGCCCCGGCACCGGCGTGACGCCGATCACTTCGACCGTCGCGCTTTCGATCCGGGTTGCCGGATTGTCCGCCCCGAGTGCGGTGTAAATGAAGCCGGACAGCGTCAGCGCAACCGCGGCGCGCGACAGACGACGCGCGCCGGACGACGCTGCGGTCATTTGATCACGACGCCCCAGGGCCGCTCGCCGACCGGTATGTCAGCCAGCTTCGCGTTCGTGCGCGCATCGATCACCGAAACGGAATTCGATCTGCCGTTGGCGACGTAGAGCTTCGCTCCGTCCGGGGTGACGGCCATGTTCCAGGGTCGCGCGCCGACCGGGACGGTGGCGACGATCGCGTTGGTGGCGGTATCGATGACCGACACCGTGCCGTCGCGGCCGTTGGAGATGAACACGCGGGCCCCGTCCGGGCGCATGGCCACGCCGTTGGAGAAACTTCCCGCGCGGATCGCCGCGAGCACCGCGTGCGACGCTACGTCGATTACATATACGGTGTTCGCCAGTTCGCACGCGACGTACGCGCGGCGGCCATCCGGGGTGAATGCGATGCCGCGCGGCCGACCGCCGACCTTGATCGCGGCGATCTGTTCGCGCCTCGCCACGTCGATCACGTCCACGGAGTCCGCATCCTCGGCGCTGACGTACATCCAGCGCCCGTCCGGACTGAACACGGCGTGCTCCGGATTCTTGCCGAGCGTCCTGACGAGATACTGCAGACGGCCGAGCTGGGCGTCCACGAAGGCGACGCTGTTGCTGATCTCGACCGCCGCCGCCACCCATTGCCCGTCGGGAGACAGGCTCACGCCTTCGGGCGATTCGCCGAGCTCGATCCTCGATTCGACCGTGCGGTCCTCCAGATTCACGACGACCAGGGCGTTGTTCGGCTGATCGCTCACATAGAGCCTCCGCCCGTCGCGGCTTGCGGCCATGCCGCGAGGCTTGGTGCCGGCGCGGATCTCGCCGATCACGGCATCGCGTGCCGTGTCGATGAGCGTCAGCGTGCCGGACTTCTCGTTCGCCACGTACGCGATCGGCTGCGCCGCAGCCGGCCCTGCAAACACAATCCACAGCGCGAGAACGTATGCCCGCAAGCACGTGCTCCTTCAGGATGACGCAAGCGGCCGGTTGCCGCGGACTTGCGGCGTCCCGCCCCATGGCCACATGCGGTGGAAAATTTGGTCGCGATCGACGAGCAGGTGCTTGAGCGCCGCCGTCACGTGCAGCGCGAGTATCGTCATCAGCAGGTAGGCGGTTCCCAAATGCAGAGCGCTGAAAAGATCCTTGAGCGGCGGCGAATCCCAGCCCCACTGCGGCAGCGTAACGCCGAAATACTTGATGGGATAGGGGGTGAAGGACGAACCCAGGTACCCCCACAGCGGCTGGACCAACAGGCACGCATACAGAAGAAAGTGGCTGGCGCGCGCCGCCTGCGCCTGCCAGCGCGGCATGGACGCCGGAAGCGACGGCGCCGGATGGCGCAGGCGCCAGCCCAGCCGCAGCAGCATGAGCATCCCGATCGTCAGACCGATGGACTTGTGCAGGTTGAACCAGCCGGCGCGCAACCCCGGAGGGCTCTTGGGAATCTCCTGCATCCACCAGCCCAGCGCGATCTGCGCAAAGACGAAAAGCGCGATGCTCCAGTGCAGCGCAATCGCAAACGAATGGTAGCGTGCCGTCGACTCCATCGTCAGAACGAGATGGTCGCGCTGACCCCTGCGATCGCGTTGCGCCTCGGCGAAGGCTCGAAAAACCGCCCGTTGGCGTCCGCGACGATCACCGAGCCGATGAACTTGCGGTCGAACACGTTTTCGATTCGCACGAATTCGCTCATTTTCCAGCCGGGCCGGGACTGTTCGAACCCGGCGCGCAGATTCGCGACCGTATAGCCCTCGGCCGCGTCGGAGTTCCGATCGTCCACGTACAGCTTGCTCGCGCGGCGAGCATCGAATACCAGAGCGAAGCCGCTGGACGGGTACCTCCAGGTCGCCTCGGCGTACAGCACGTCGCGCGGAATCGCGGGCAGCGCATTGCCGGCGCTGACGACGACGAGCGGAGGACCCGCGCTCGTGAAGCCCTCCTTGAAGCGCGCATCCACGCGGGTCGCGGACAGATACAGGTTCGTGTCGACGTACAGCGGAATATCCCACGACAGCTCAATGCCTTCCCGCTCGGTGCGCGAAGCGTTCTTGAAAGTCGTACGCCCGCCGGCCGCGGTATTGACCACGATCTCGTTCCGCGTCTCGATCCTGAACAGCGCCAGATTGAGACGGCTGTTGCCGAACACCGTCGCCTTGGCGCCGAGCTCGAACTGCTTGCTGCGCGACGGCTTGAGATCGAAATTCGGCCCGGCCGTCCCGTCCGCACGGTACGCGAGTTCCGCGAGCGTCGGCGTTTCGAACCCGCGGCCGTAGCTCGCGTACAGATTCAGGGCCGGTGCTGCGCGGTAAAGCAATCCCGCTACAGGGACGCTCGAGCTGAAGCGGACCTTGCCGCTGTCGTCGCCGTTGCCGGGTGCGATGAAGTGGTCGTCGAACGACACCGAAACGCGGCTCACGCGCAGGCCGGCGCTCGCGCTCCAGCGCTCCGCGAAGCGCCATTCGCCCTGAACGAAGGCGCCGGTGCTGAATACCTCGTCGTCTTCGTCGCGCCGCAGGTCGCCTTGCGTGCCGAACTCGTTCACATATCCGCGCCGGCGCTCGGCCATGCCTTCCAGCTCGGCGCCCGCGGTGATTGCAAGGGGCTTGCCGGCAAGCTCGGTGCGCCGCGACCAGTGAACCCCAAGTCCCGAGTAGCTTCTCTCCAGCGACACGACGCCACCGGACGTGGTAGCCGGGACCAATCCGCGTAGCGCTAGAAACTGCGTCACGTCGCGAGCGCCCCCGTAAGCGGAGAGGCGCAGCGAATCGCCGTTCACCAGGCGCGCGTCCCATGCGGCCCCCAACTGCGTCTGCCCGATGCTCTTGCGCGTGTTGAACAGCGTGGCAACCGAGGCCGACTGGCGAGGGTTGTCCTCGACCTGGGCGCGCGTCAGTCCGAGCGGGTCCTGCGTGCCGGCCTGGTTCAGCGCGTTCAGCAGGAAGCTCAATCGAGAACCGTCGGCGAGGCCGATCCGCAGCCGGGCGTTCGTGTGATCGCGCGTCGCCGCACTGTGGTCGCGATAGCCGTCGGTGGTGAACCGCGAAACGTCGCCGATGTAATTCACCGATCCGCTCTGCCCGGCCGGGCGCAGCGCAAGCCGCGCCGAGCCGTACGAACCGGCCCAGAACTCGCCTCCGATCTCGGGTACCGGAGGTCCTTCTGCGGTGAAGATCTGAATCAGTCCGCCCGATGCATTTCCGTAGAGCGAAGCAAACGGCCCGCGCAGCACCTCGATTCGGTCCGCGGAACCGATGCTGAACGTGGCGGCCTGCCCGGCGCCGTCGGGCATGGTCGCGGGCACGCCGTCCGCGATCAGGCGCACGCCGCGCACTCCGAATTGCGCCCGCCCGCCGAATCCGCGCGACGTAACCTGAAGGTCCTGGGCGTAGTTCTGGCGGTTCTGGATCGAGATCCCCGGAACGCGGTTCAGTGTTTCCGAAAGGTTCACCTTGGGCTGGAACAGCTGAAGCTGTTCCGAGGTCACGCTGTCGATCGCGGCTGGGACGTCGATCGGCTTCTGTTCCGCGCGCGTCGCGCTCACCACCACGCGATCGTCGCTCACCGGCGCCGCGCCTTGGCCGAACGCATTGGCCGCAACCAACAGTCCGCCTGCTATCCATTGCACAAGCACGACACGCCGCACGCTCGATCCCCCCAGTGACTTCCGGCAAGGCGCGCAGTCTACTCCCGCTCCCTATGCGCCGCGATATCGCGAACGGTACCGCAAGCCCTGCCATTCCGTTGCCGCGTCGCAGCATTGCTCTCGATTCCCGCCTTCGATAGCATAGTTGGTGTAGCCGCGCGCACGGTTCCCTCCCGCACCGACAACAGGCCATCTCAAGGAGACGGCGCGCGTTCATTCCTTTCGACAAGAACGATCGCGAACAAAGGAGGCGTCATGGCAGTAAGGGTTTCAATGAAGGTCAACGGCAAGCCGGCGTCCGCGGAGGTGGAGGAGCGCACGCTTCTCGTCACGTTCATCCGCGAGACGCTGCGGCTCACCGGTACGCACGTCGGCTGCGACACTGCGCAGTGCGGCGCCTGTACCGTGCACATGAACGGGCGGGCGGTCAAGGCCTGCTCGTTCCTCGCCATGCAGGCCGAGGGCGCCGACATTCTCACCATCGAGGGGGTGGCGAAGGCAGACGGGACGCTGCATCCGATGCAGGCGGCGTTCAAGGAGCACCACGGCCTGCAATGCGGCTTCTGCACGCCGGGTATGGTGATGAACGCAATCGACTTCGCAAAGGGCAATCCCAATCCGAGCGAGCAGCAGATCCGCGAAGCTCTCGACGGCAATTTGTGCCGCTGCACGGGCTACCACAACATCGTCAAAGCAATCGCGGCCGGCGCCCAAGCCATGGCCGCAGGAAAGTGAGGGGGACGCCATGGGTGCACCGCTGATTGGCGCGCGTATTCTGCGCAAGGAAGACTATCGTTTCCTCACCGGAGCGGGTCAGTACACGGACGATGTCACGCTGCCCGGCCAGAGCTACGCCGCGTTCGTGCGCTCACCGCACGCGCACGCGAAGATCAACTCCGTCAACTCCGCCAAGGCGAAAGCGGCGAAGGGCGTGCTTGCCGTGTACACCGGCGACGACATCGCGGCAGCCAAGCTCGGCGGACTGCCCTGCGGGTGGTTGATTACCGACGTCAACGGTCAGCCGATGAAGGAGCCGCCGCACCCGGTGCTGGCGCAAGGCAAGGTGCGCCATGTGGGCGACCAGGTCGCACTGGTCGTGGCCGAGACCCAGGCCCTGGCGCGGGACGCCGCCGAACTCGTCGAAGTGGATTACGAGCCGCTGCCGGCCGTGGTGGATGCCAGCAAGGCGCGCGCCAAGGGAGCGCCGGTACTGCACGACATCGCACCCGACAACACGTGCTACGTCTGGGCGCTCGGCGACAAGGCCGCGGTGGATGCGGCGTTTGCCAAGGCGGCGCACGTTACGAAGCTCGAATTCGTCAACAACCGTCTGGTGCCGAACGCGATCGAGCCGCGCGCCGCGAACGGATCCTATTCGCGTGCGGAAGACAGCTACACGCTCTACGTCGCCAACCAGAACCCGCACGTCGAGCGGCTGTTGATGACAGCGTTCGTCATGGGCCTGCCGGAGCACAAGGTGCGCGTGGTCTCGGGGGATGTCGGCGGCGGTTTCGGCTCGAAGATCTACCTCTACGCCGAGGACGTGGCCGTCACCTGGGCGGCGAGGCAGCTCAACCGCCCCGTGAAATGGACCGCGGACCGCTCCGAGTCCTACGTTTCGGACGCGCATGGCCGCGACCATCACACCGTCGCGGAGCTCGCCCTCGACAAGGACGGCAAGTTCCTCGCCATGCGCGTGAAGACGACCGCGAACCTGGGCGCGTATCTGTCCACGTTCGCATCGTGCGTCCCGACGATCCTGTATGCGACGCTGCTCGCCGGCCAGTACACGACGCCGCTGATCCACTGCGAGGTGACTTCCGTGTTCACCAATACCGCGCCGGTGGATGCATACCGCGGCGCGGGCCGGCCCGAGGCGACCTACGTGGTCGAACGGCTGGTGGAGACCGCCGCGCGCGAAATGAAGATCGACCCGGCGGAGATCCGGCGCCGCAACTTCATCCGCAATTTCCCCTACCAGACCCCGGTCGCGCTGCTCTACGACACCGGCA
>Ga0209640_10002957_pt1 | contig 14882 bp, 15 predicted proteins | sample RifCSP10_1_FD_184018 | JGI IMG/M metagenome (GOLD analysis project Ga0209640, IMG submission 184018) | Soil microbial communities from Rifle, Colorado - Rifle CSP2_sed 10_1 (SPAdes) (version 2) | ecosystem: Environmental > Terrestrial > Deep subsurface > Rock core/Sediment | place: Rifle...
CCGACGAAGGAGCCGCCGTGGAGCCAACCGTCTCCCATGGCTGCGGCCACTTGCCTCGTGGCCGATTCACTCTTCACGGGCTTGTGCATCGTTTCACAAAACGTATGGCCGGGGATTCAGTAGTCAAAATCGAACTTAGCAAGTTGGATACCGGCCGACTTCGCCCTCGGCCAACGCTGACTCCCGTGCCGGAGGCGTCATCGCGCAATCGCCGCCTCGGGCGAACAGACGCCGGTCGGCCGGGGCTTCCGCCGCGTGGCCAGGTCCTCCATCAAACATGCCCCGAGAAGTCATGGGGATATGGCGAGAAACTCGAAGCCAGCTCGGAGACTCGCCCGGCCACCGCCGACAACGCCGCCGAGTCCTCCCGGTTCTGCAAGGCCCGGGCGATCAGCGATGCCACCTCGGCGGCCTCCGGCTCCTTCATCCCCTGGGTGGTCATCGCCGGGGTCCCGATGCGCAGGCCCGAAGCCCGATACGGCGGCCGCGGGTCGAAGGGGATGGTGTTGAAGTTGAGGGTGATCCCGACCCCGTCCAACATGCGAGCCGCATCCTTGCCGGTGAGATCCTCATCGACGGAGCGCAGATCGATGAGAAAGAGATGATTGTCGGTCCCTCCTGAGACCACCCGGACCCCGTCCTCTTGGATGGCGTCGGCCATGGCCGCGGCATTGGCGACGATTTGGTCGGTGTAGACCCCGAACTCGGGTCGGAGGGCCTCTTGGAAACATACGGCCTTGGCCGCGATCTGGGATTCGATGGGACCGCCCTGGACATTGGGAAACACCGCCTTGTCGATCACTGTCGCAAAGGCCTCACGACTCAGGATCAACCCACCGCGTGGCCCTCGCAGCGCCTTGTGGGTGGTGCCGGTCACGATGTCGGCGTGGGGAACCGGTGAAGGGTGGGAACCACCGGCCACCAACCCGATGAAATGGGCCGCGTCCACCATGAAGATCGCACCTATCTCGTCGGCAATCTCTCGGAATCGCTGGTAATCGAGGGTTCGGGAGTATGCGGAGTAGCCGGCGAGGACGATCTTGGGCCGGTGCTCCACGGCAAGGGCGTGAACTTCCTCCATGTCGATCAACTCGGTCTCGGGATTCACTCCGTAGGCGACGAAGTCGTAATAGAGGCCGGAGAAGTTGACCGGGGAGCCGTGGGTGAGGTGCCCGCCCTGGTCGAGACGCATCCCCAGCACCTTGTCACCCGGCGAGAGCAAGGAGAAATAGACACCCATGTTGGCCTGGGCCCCGGAATGGGACTGCACATTGGCGTGGTCGGCCCCGAACAACTGCTTGGCCCGATCGATCGCCAGTTGCTCCATCTCGTCCACGACCTGACAGCCCTCGTAATAACGCCTGCCGGGATAGCCCTCGGCGTACTTGTTGGTGAAGACCGAGCCGGAGGCTGCCATCACCGCGGGAGAAGCGAAGTTCTCGGAGGCGATCAGATGGATATGCGAATTCTGCCGTTCCACATCCTTGCGAATCAGCCCGGCGATTTCAGGATCGACCGACTCCAGGGAGTCCATTGAGATCATGGGTGAGAGAGTAACGACGACCTGGTCGTCGTTACTCGTACTGTGTGCCTAGACACGTACCGGGCCCTGGCGCAACACGACAAGAGTCGCCCCTGTGGCATCGACCACAGTCGAGGCCTCACCACCCGGCGCGGCTCCCGGGAGATACACCGCGATCTCGTCCCCGAAGGTCGACCTCGCCTCCGAATCGTCTCTCGCCTCGACGCCCCCGCTCCGATTGGCTGAAGTCACCGCTAGCGGGCCGCAAGCCTCGAGGAGCTCGAGGGCGACCGGATGGGCCGGGACCCGCACCCCGACGGTGCGCCGCTGGGCATCCCCCACCCAATCCCCCAGGATGACACGGGGTGTGACCACCAGGGTCAGGGCGCCTGGCCAGTGGGCGATGGCCAGCTCCTCAGCCCGGCCCTCGATCTCCCCGACCATCTTGGCCTGGGCGATGTTGGCGACGAGTAATCCGAGCGGTTTGTTCTCGGGCCTTCCTTTGAGATCGAAGAGCCGAGCCACGGCCGTCTCGTTGAGCGGGTCGACACCGATCCCGTAGACGGTGTCTGTCGGAATCCCGACGATCTTCCCGGCCCGCACCGCCTCAACTGCGGACTCGATCGTCACGGTTTGACTGCGACGAGATAGCGGTCCCGGCCGGCCAGATCCTGACGGACCACCCCGGGAAGATCCAGCAACGAGCTGGCTGCCGACACGCCCTGGGTCTCCCCTATCTCACAAATGAACACCCCGCCCGGCCTGAGCCACTGAGCGCCGACCGCCCCGATCCTCTGGATGACCTCGAGACCTGACGCACCGGACACCAACGCCACCCTCGGCTCTCGTTGCACCTCACGAGGGAGTCCACCGAAGTCGACCTCGGCCACGTACGGAGGATTGGCAACGATCAGATCGACAGTGCCGAGAATCGCGGCCGGAAGAGGGTCGAAGAGGTCCCCTTCGGCTATGTACACCTGGAGCCCGGTCCGGAAGCGGTTGAAGGAGGCCACCTCGACCGCCTCTGGCGAGACATCGGTGGCGAACACCGCGGCCGCGGGAAACGCCTTCTTCAACGCCAATGCCAGAGCCCCTGAGCCCGTGCACAGATCGACGATCACCTCGGGTGCCCTGACCATGCGGACCGCGAGCTCGAAGAGCCCCTCGGTCTCGGGTCTGGGTATCAATACCCGCTCATCAACCACGAGATCGAGTGATGCGAATGCAACCGTGCCCTCGATGTATTGCAGCGGCTCGCCGGATACCCGTCGGGCTATCAGCTCTTCCAGCGTCTGGTCGGGGCCGGCGATGGCCTCGAGCCTGCGCAGCTCGTGCTCGGGGATGAGTCCCATCTCGCGCATGAGTTTTACATCTCAATCCTGGTCATGGGGATTGGAAGCGTCATCACATCCGCTCTGGGTAGATTGGCAACGGGCGAACGGCGCCCCCCCTCATCGTGCTCGTTGGGAGCTGTTGAACCTATGACATCGAGAAATCGATGAGCGAAGCCAAGAAAGTCCTCGTCGCCGATGACTCCGAGGCCGTCACAACGCTATTGGTCACGGCCCTGGAAATGGCCGGATACGAGGTGACGATCGCCAAGAACGGCAACGATGCGTACGAGATGGGCAAGACAGGCTCATTTGACCTCGCCCTGCTCGATCATCTCATGCCCGGCCTGCTCGGCATCGAGGTCATCGCGCGTTGGCAGGCCGACGGCTATGAGATCCCGGTGATCATGTTGTCCGGAGTGGATGACGAGCGGACGATCGTCGACAGCCTCGATCTGGGTGCCGTCGACTTCGTGCGCAAGCCGTTCCGCTTGCCGGAGCTCATGGCACGCATCAGACAAAGGCTTCGCGACTGACGATCCTGGTCAACTAGTCGGTGCCATGGACCGATGGTCTCTATGAGATCTCATGAATGGAACCCAGATCGCACTCCTGGCGGTCGGGATCGTCTTCACTGTGGACGCAGTCCTGCTTTTGGGGCTCATCACGTTGAAGGCGGTGCACCGACAACGCATGGAGAGTCACGACCAGAGGCGAAGCGCCTTCCTGGGCGTGTTGAGCCGACGCGTGTCCTTTCCCCTTCACACTGACTACATCGACCCGAAGGTGGTCAATGACGGCGCCTTCCTCGATGCAGTCATCGACCTCCGTAACACGATGGCCGGGCCCGAGATCGAGACCCTCGCCGGGATCATCGACAGATACGGGTTGGTGAAACAGCAGGCGGCCCGTCTCCGCAGCCGCTTCCCGTTGGGGCGTCGACTCCGGGCTGCTGTCGTCCTGGCCGAGATGGGAGACGAATCCTCGGCCCCGGTCCTGATCGAGTTCTTGGATGATCGGGAGCCCGAGGTCCGCATCCAATGCGCACGAGGCTTGGGTCGGATGCATCACACCCCGGCGATCGACGCCATCATCGAACGGTTCGGCCAGGAGTCACCCTGGGTTCGGAGCCGTTTCGCCGACACCCTGGTGGGCTTCGGTGCGGGAGCGGTGTGGTCCCTGCTCGCCTACGTCCGGGTGAATCATGACCATGACGAGGGCAACGAGGCAGTCATCGAGGCGATCCGGATCCTGGGGATCATCGGAGAGCGCGATGTCGGGCCTGCACTCATCGATCTCTTGCACCGCTTCCGGGACCCCGAGTTGAAGATCGCCGCTATCGATGCTCTCGGCTACATCGGCGGCCCGATGGCAGTCACCCCACTGATCGGGTTTCTCGACGCTGACGACTGGCGAATTCGAAACAAGGCGGCACATTCGCTGGGTGAGATCGGCGATCCTCTGGCCAACGACGCGCTTCGCAGAGGCCTGGAGGACGCAAACTGGTGGGTGCGCCGCAGCTCGGCGGCCGCACTCGCCGGGTTGTCGGAAGGGCTCGAGGTCCTCCACCAGGCGCTTCACTCAGGTGACCTGTTCGCTCGCGACGCCGCGGCCGAGGCTCTGGCAGATTGCGGTGAGCTGGGCCGGGCGCGGGAACGCGAGGAGCAAGGGCAGGCCACGGATGCGGATCGCCAGCTGCTCGGTTTCATGACCGAAGGCGCGTTGGTGCCCTGATGATCCTCGACGTCCTGCGCTGGGTCGGGTACGGGATCATCACCTATTTCATATTGATGCAGCTGTACCTGATCTTCCTCGGGCTCATGTCGGCGGTCGCCATGCGACGGACCCATCACCTCAATCGCTTCGGGAGGGTGGGCGACATGCTCTCCAGCCAGACCTCGCCCCCGGTCTCCATAGTGATCCCGGCCTACAACGAGGCAATGGGGATCATCGAGTCGGTTCGCTCGATGTCGATAGTGGGCTATCCCCGCTTTGAGATCGTCGTCACCAACGACGGCTCGACGGACGAGACCCTGCAGCGCCTGATCGACGGCTTCAAGCTGGAGCGGGTTCGCATCCCCTATCGGCCCGACATCCCCACCGCCCCGGTGCGCGCCATCTATCGCGGTCGGGGATCGGTCGACATCACCGTGATCGACAAGGAGAACGGGGGTCGCGCCGATGCCCTGAATGCCGGTATCAACGCCGCTCGCTATCCCTACGCGTTGTGCACCGACGCCGACGTCATCCTCGATGCAAAATGCCTGGTCTCGGCGATGCGGAGAGTGGTGGAGGACCGGCAGCGCACCATCGCGGTGGGAGGGAACATTCGCCCGCTCAACGGGAGCAAGGTCGAGCTGGGGCATCTGATCCGTTCCGAGGTGCCCAAGCGACTGGTGCCCCGCATGCAGGTTCTCGAGTATGTGCGGACCTTCCTCGCCTCCCGCCCCGCCTGGTCGCGGATGGACGCCCTGCCCCTGGTGTCGGGGGCCTTTGGTATCTGGAAACGCTCAGCCGTGATCGCGGTCGGTGGGTTCACCACCGGGCACATGGGTGAGGACATGGACCTCACGATGCGCCTCCATCGTTATCACATCGACAACAAGATCCCCTATCGCATCGTCTACGAGCCTTCGGCTGTGATCTGGACCGAAGTGCCCGACACGCTCCGGGTGCTCAAACGACAGAGGATCCGCTGGCATCGCGGCCTGATGACCGCGGTCCGCGACTTCTTGCCCATGACCTTCAACCCGAAGTACGGCAAGGTCGGGATGGTGACCTGGGCCGCCATGTTCCTCTTCGAGTTCCTGGCGCCCATCATCGAGTTCACTGGCTGGTTCCTGATTCCCCTCGCCTTCCTGTTGGGAGCACTCAACGTGGCAAACCTCGTCGCGATGCTGGGGCTGGCGCTGGGAGTGGGCTTGATGAGCTCGCTGCTTGCCCTGCTGCTCGACGAGTCGTTCGGATACTTCAATGGCCCGGCCGACACCGCCCGGTTGGTGGTCATGGCCTTCATCGAGAACCTGGGGCTGCGTCAGCTGACGGTGGCGTGGAGGATCAGGGCCATCATCGGGGGCAAGTCGACCCGGACCTGGGGGAACATGGAGCGCAAAGGGGTCGCCAACCTCGGCCTCGAAGGCTGAGAAGCAGTTCAGACCCCGGCGCGTAAAGCAAAGGCAAGTGTGACGGCTGAGCGTTGCCGAGGATCGAAGTCGGCCGGCAATTCCAGTCAGACCCCGGCGCGTAGAAGCGTGGCCTGCTCATCGGCCGCCATGGCATCGACCAACTCGTCGAGATCCCCTTCCAAGACCTGGTCCAGGCGCCGGAGGGTGAGGCCGATGCGGTGATCGGTCACCCGGTTGTCCTTGTAGTTGTAGGTGCGGATCTTCTCGGAACGGCCGCCGCTCCCGACCTGTGAGCGGCGGGCGCCGGCGACCTCCGAATGCTGGCGCTCCAATTCCTTCTGGTAGAGGCGGGCCCGGAGGATCCTCATCGCCTTCTCCTTGTTCTGGAGCTGGCTCTTCTCGTCCTGACAGGTGACCACCTCACCAGTCGGGATATGGGTGAGCCGAACCGCGGAGTCCGTGGTGTTGACCGACTGCCCTCCCGGCCCGGTCGAGCGATAAACGTCGATCTTGACGTCATTGGGGTCGATATCGACCTCCACCTCCTCGACCTCGGGAAGGACCGCGACGGTCGCGGTCGAGGTGTGCACCCTCCCCTGCGACTCGGTCCTGGGGACCCGTTGCACCCGATGCACCCCCGCTTCGTACTTCATCCTCGAGAATGCGCCCCGGCCTTTGACCGCGACCGTCACCTTGTCGAAGCCCCCGGCCTCGGATGGCGACGACTCCATGGCTTCGAGCCGGAAACCGTTCCGATCTGCGTAGCGCTCATACATCCTCAACAGGTCGCCGGCCCAGATGGCGGCTTCGTCCCCTCCCGCCGCTGACCGGATCTCCACGATGACGTCCTTGTCGTCGTTGGGATCGGCCGGGACCAGAGCCGCCCTGATCCGCTCCTCCAGGGCTTCGATCTCCTCTGACAGCTCGGCGACGAGGCGTGCCATATCAGGGTCATCTGACATGTCTTCGGCCTCGTCGAGATCCGCAGACGCCTCGCGCCAACGGCGAATGTCGGCCACGACATCACGGAGCTCGGCGTTCCTCCGGCCCAGGTCGGCAAGCCGCGGCAAATCGGCGTAAACATCGGGATCGGACAGCATCGCCTCGGTCTCGGCAAAGGCCGACTCGATCTCGTCGAGTCGGGCTTCCACGTTCGGGTCCATCAGCCCTCCCGTGGGGTGAGGTTGATCACCGAATGGCGCGCCGCGAGGGCAGCCTCGGGGATGCCTCCCCGACTCGAGACCTCCTGGAGCGTGTCGTCATCTAGAGCAACCACCAGACTCGAGATTGCCACCTCGATCTGGGATTCGTCGGGGACCCGGGTGGTCAGCTTCTGCAGCCAGATCCCGGGCGCCGCCAGCGCATTCGCCAGCCAACCGCCGCGGGTGCCGGACCAGCGCAACAGCTCATAGGCGAGCCCGGCGATCAGGGGAATTCCAAGAAGTCGCGACGTGATCAGAAAGACCCATCCCGGACGGCCGAACATGGAGAAGACCACAATCGAGCCCAGAACAACGATGAGCAGGAAACTGGTCCCACAACGGGGATGCTCGGGCGGATAGCGCCGGACCGACTCGACGCTGAGTGGCTCACCTGCCTCGTAGGCATGGATCGACATGTGCTCGGCGCCGTGATATTCGAAGACGCGCCCTATCTCGGCCGAGCGGCCGATCGCCCAGATATAGCCCACGAAGAGACCGAGGCGGAGCAGACCCTCGACGACATTGAAAACGAGCCCCGACTCACCGGCGACCACCCCGGCGGCGAGGGCGGGAACGACGATGAACACGCCTGCGAAAACCAAAACTGCAACCGCCATGGTCCACCCGATCTGGGCACCGGTCAGCGGTTCCTCCTCCTCACCCGAGGCTTGCTCGGCCGACCAGGAAAGAGCGCGGAACCCGAGGCTCAACGACTCCCAAAGGACCAATATCCCCCGCAACAGTGGGACACGGGCGGCCTTGTTGCGCTCGGAGAGACGGGCCAGCGGCTCACGACGGGCAATGATCGTCGAATCGGGTTGTCGAACTGCCACCGACCACGCCCCTGGGGAGCGCATCATCACGCCTTCGATGACCGCTTGCCCCCCGACCGTTTTGGCCGGGTCGATGGGTTCCCTCTCGTAATTGGGACGCTCAGGGGTCATATACGGTCCCCTGGGTCCCAATTACGCAAGCGGGGAGCCCGAATCACTCGGCGGCGACGGGCTCTGCCTGTTCGTCTCCGGCCGTCTGATCGGAGCCTTTGGTGAAAGTGGTCTTGCCGTAACGCTTCTGGAAACGCTCCACACGACCACCGGTGTCGACCAGCTTCTGCTTTCCGGTGAAGAAGGGGTGGCACTCGTTGCACAGCTCGACGTGCATCTCGCCCGGCTTGGTGCTCTTGGTCGTGAAAGTGTTGCCACACGAGCACGTCACATGGGTGTCGGCGTAGGTGGGATGAATATCGGTTCTCACCGCTGGCTCCTGTCTCAGTTCCCGGAGGACTTGGCGACCTCGGCGAGAAATTCCGGGTTGCTCTTCGTGGTCTTCAAACGGTCGATCAGCAGCTCGAGTGCGGCCCCCGGCTCGAGTGCAAGCAGGACCCGGCGCAACTTCCACACCTGGGTCAGCTCCGTTTGATCGAACAGAAGCTCTTCCTTCCTTGTTCCCGAAGCCTCGATGTCGATGGCCGGATAGATCCTCTTGTCGGCGAGCTTGCGATCAAGACGGAGCTCCATGTTCCCGGTGCCCTTGAACTCTTCGAAGATGACCTCGTCCATCTTGGAGCCGGTCTCCACGAGTGCGGTGCCGAGAATGGTGAGGGAACCGCCTTCCTCGATGTTCCTCGCCGCGCCAAAGAACCGCTTGGGCGGGTAGAGCGCCTGTGAGTCGACACCACCGGAGAGGATTCGCCCCGAGGCCGGAGTCGCCAGGTTGTAGGCCCGGGCGAGTCGGGTGACCGAGTCGAGGAGGATGACGACATCGCTCCCCATCTCGACCAGTCTCTTGGCACGTTCCAGGGCGAGCTCTGACACCTGGGTGTGCTCTTCGGCCGGACGGTCGAAGGTGGAGTAGATCACTTCGCCCTTCACCGAGCGCTGCATGTCGGTGACTTCCTCAGGGCGCTCGTCGACCAACACCACCATCAGATAGCACTCGGGGTTGTTGGTCGTGATCGACTGTGCAATCTCCTGGAGCACCGTGGTCTTGCCCGCCTTGGGCGGCGAGACGATCAGGCCGCGTTGGCCCTTGCCGATGGGGGCGATCAGATCGACGATCCGGGTCAGGATCCCGTTGGGCCTGGACTCGATTTCGAGCCTGAGTCGCTGGTCGGGGAAGAGCGGGGTCAGGGATTCGAACTTCGGCCGGTTCATGGCTTCGTCGGAGGTCACCCCGTTGACCTTGTCGATGCGAACTACTGCGGGGAACTTCTCTTTGGAGCGTGGGGGCCGGATCGGGCCGGAAACAATGTCACCCTTGCGAAGACGAAACTTCCGGACCTGGTTGGCCGACACGTACACGTCGTTCTCTCCAGGCAAATAACCGGTGACACGAAGGAAGCCGTAGCCCTCGGGGAGGATGTCGAGCAGGCCCTCCCGGACCTCAAGCTCCTCTTCCGGGATGAACTCGTCATCGCGCTGACCAGTGCCGCCGCGACGGCGCCGCCGCTGGCGGTTGCCACCACGAAACTCGTCCGAGAACTCCGATCGCCCGTCGACCCGCGGCGCAGAGCCCGACTCTGAGTCACCTGATTCGACATGGGCCGGTTCGGTTTCGCCGTCCGGGGCGGTCCGCTCCGGACGCACCGTCACCTGTGGCAACTCGACGACATCTGCCGGCGAGCCGTCCTCTGCAACTTGGCCGGCGTCGGCCAGGGCGCTGATCAGTTTCGATTTCTGGAGACCGTCGGTCTCGATGCCGACCGCCGTCGCGATCTGACGGAGTTCGTCGATCGACTTGCTCTGGAGTTGAGCTCGTGTGGTCATTGGATCCTTCGCGATTCGTCCCTAGGGGCTCACTTGGACCGGGATATGCACCATCGCACAGCTATGGGGCAATGCCTCGAAAGAGGCCTGTTGGGTGGGTCGTTGCCGCGTCCCTTGGCGCCGGCAGCGATGTTCATCGTAGCCACTCGACGCGATTGCGCAAAGCAGCCTTCGAATTCAACTATCGGATCAACCGTTCCAGCTCTGAAGTATCGGGTTCTATCACCTCGATTCGCTCCGGGAGTTGGAACAGTTCATCACGAATCTCGGGCCACTCCGGGGATTGACCCAGGCTTGCCCTGATCGTCTCGGAGAACTTGGCGGGGTGCGCAGTGGCGACCACTACCTGAGGCAGGTTGGTCCTGGTGGCCACTCCGACATGCCAGGCCGCGGCGGTGTGAGGGTCGAGGACGTAGCCGTGGTCGCGGTACACGTCGGAGATGGTCTGGCGAATCTGAGTGTCGTCGGCGTAACCGGCCGCGAACTCGACCTGCGGATCGCCGGCGAAACGCTCGAGGTTGGAGGGGAGGCCGACGTCCATGGCCGGCGCCACCGTGGCCACGACCGGTCGGTGGCTCATCGACCCTGTGCCCACCAGATCGGCGAGACCCTGATTGGCATTGTTGGCAATCGTGATGGTGCCGATGGGAACCCCCATCCGTTTCGCCAACCAACAGGAATAGACATTTCCGAAGTTCCCCGTGGGAACGACCACGTCAAACCTCTCCCCGACGCTCGATCCGAGGAACACGTAGTAACCGACCTGGGTGGCGATCCGTGCCCAGTTGATCGAGTTGAATGCCAACAGGTCGCGATGTGAGCGAAACGCCTCCTTGACCAGCGTCTGGCATTGGTCGAACGTCCCCCGCACCGCCACCGCCGACACATTGCGGTCGTCAACTGTCGTCATCTGGCGGCGTTGGAAGTCGGACACCATGCCCTCCGGGTAGAGGACGACGATCCTCATGTTGGGTCTTCCCCGAATTGCCTCGATGGCCGCCGATCCCGTGTCTCCCGATGTGGCCCCGAGGATGACGCCCGTCCGGGTGCCGAGCTCCCGCTCGAGGAGCCCGCCCAAGACCTGAAGGGCGTGGTCCTTGAACGAGAGCGTCGGCCCCCAAAACAACTCGAAGACAAATCGATCACCAACCGGGACGATGGGGGCGATCCCCGGGTGCCGGAAACGCGAGGCGGCCAACTCGACCAGATCCTTGGTCTCCCCGGCGCCGAACAGGGAAAGCGTCGACGACAGAGCCTCGACATAGCTCCACTGCTCCCAGGCTTCGGGAAGGACCGGGATCTCGGTGGGCACATAGAGCCCGCCATCCGGCGCCAGACCCGCCACCACGGTGGAGTGAAAATCCAGCTCGGGCGCGTCACCCCTGGTCGAGACGTACTTCACCCCCGGGAGGGTAGGGCCGGTGCTCTCGATAGGATTGACCCTTCGACGCTCCCGTAGCTCAGGGGATAGAGCGCCGGCCTCCGGAGCCGGGTGCGCAGGTTCGAATCCTGCCGGGAGCGCTGTGTCTCCCCCCAGTGAACGAAGTGGGCGGTGGGGGAAGTACCGCCGGAGGCGGGGAGGGGGGCACCTCAACAGACGCCGGTCCGCCGGATGCCGGTCGGCCGGGCGACTTCTTGTCGGCGGCCTTCAATAGACTCCCCCTTATGCCTCGTTCAATATGGAAAGGCGCCATCAACTTCGGTCTGGTCACAATCCCGGTGGGCCTCTACACCGCGACCGACAACAAGACCCCGAAGTTCAAGCAACTCCGCAAGACCGACCACTCCCCCATCCGCTACAAGCGGGTAGCCGAAGCCGACGGTGAAGAGGTCGCCTGGGACGACATCGTCCGGGGCTATGAGTTCGAGAAGGACCGCTATGTCGTGTTCACCGACGACGAGCTGGCCTCCGCCCACCCTGAGGGAAACAAGCTGATCGACGTGGTGCAGTTCGTCGACGAGTCGGAGATCGATCCGATGTTCTACAAGTCGACGTACTACCTGGCACCTGAGAAGACTGGAATCAAGGCTTACAAGATCCTCGAGGAGGCTCTCAAGGAAAAAGGCAGGGTGGGGGTCGCCAAGGTCTCGATCAGGGAGAAGCAGCAACTCGCCACGTTGCGAGCCAAGGACGGCGTGATCGTGATGGAGACCATGTATTGGCCGGACGAGATCCGGGAGGCCGAGTTCGAAGAGCTCGACGCCAAGGTCGAGATCCGACCCGAAGAGGTCGAGATGGCGGCAACCCTGATCGACAACCTCACCAAGCCCTTCGCCGCCGACGCCTATGTGGACCGGACCCGGGAGGCGATCGAGGAACTGGCTGAGAGGAAAGTCGCCGGCGAGGAAATCGTGACCTCGTCGTCGCCGGAGCCCACCAAGGTGGTCGACCTTCTCGAGGCCCTCAAGGCCTCGGTCGAGGCCACCAAGTCCAAAGAGGTCAAGACGGCCAAGGCCGGCTAACCCGGTCCCTCCTCGGCCCAGGTGACGGTTTCCGGATCGGCGATCTCTATCCCCTTGTAGACCGGCGCCCTGAGGTGGAGGTCGTGGGTCCATTCCTTGTACTCGACGTCGACCACGATTCCCGGTTCCACCCACACCGGCCGGTTCGGGTTGGGCACCACCACCTCGTTGTAGAACGGCTTTGCAGGGCGTTCCAGCTCATGGAGCGCGGTTGAGAAGGCATTGAGCGCGGCCTCATCAAAGCCCGAGCCAACTGCCGCGATCCAGCGCAGACCCCTCTCGTCATACAGCCCGAGCAGGATCGATCCGAAGGTCGACGCCCTCCCTCCCTCGCCAGGCAGATACCCGCCGACGACGGCGCGAAGACGGTGCTTGACCGAGATCTTGCGCCAATCCGACGACCTGCGCCCGGGCCAATAGGGTGAGCCGAGCCTCTTGGCGACGATTCCCTCCAGACCCTGAGCTTGTGCGGCGGCGAACAAGGAGAGCCCTTGCTCAGGGACGGGCTCGGGGACCAGGATTGGCTCGGGCAGGATCAGCTTCTCCAGGCGGGCGCGCCGGTCCTCGTAAGGAAGACCAGTGAGATTCTCACCAGCGAAGAGGACGTCGAAGACCACGAGATTGACCCCCACCTCGGCGCCGGTGCCCCGACCGCCGAACCCGGTCCTTCGCTGAAGGTTGGAGAAGGAGGGGCGACCCTGCTCGTCGAAGGCCACAACCTCGCCGTCGACCGCGATTCCATCGGGAATCGGTAGTCCCGCCAACTCGGGGAAGGGCCCGGTCAGGTCGAGACCACGGCGAGACCGAGCCCGAATTCGGCCTCCTTCGGCCGACACGATCGCCCGATACCCATCCCACTTGACCTCGAACCACCATCCCGGGTCATCGAACGCGGCCGGCCACCGGGTGGCGAGCATCGGCTCGAAATCGGGGACGCTCAATCGGGCGCCAGCTCCTCCCGCACCAGACGATTGACCAGTCCCCCGTCCAGATCCTTGCCATGGGTCTTCATCAGGTGCCCGATCACCCGTCCTGCGGCCTTCTCATCGCCAGCTACGCCCAACGTGGTGATAGCGCTCGACACCAGGTCTCTGGTCGCCTTCTCGTCGAGCTTGCTGGGGAGCCATCTCGACAGGTATTCGACCTCGAAGCCGAGCTTCTCCGCCATAGCCGTGCCACGCTCTCCGATCTCCAGGTACTCGTCGCGCGCTTTGTCCATCTTCTTGACGTAGGAGGCGATCACCGTGCGGTAGAGCTCGTCGTCGACCTCACCCTCGAAGCCGGGCTGGCTCCGCGCAACGGCAACCTCGGTCTCCACCTGGCGGATCACGTCACGTCTCGGGCCATCCTTGGCCCGCATCGCGTTCTTCAGCTCTTCGGCGAGCTCTTCCCTGATAGTCATTGGCTTTCCCTGATGGAGGAGATCAGTCCGGGATCGTCGGTAATGATGCCCGCTACTCCTATCCCGGCCAACTCTTCGGCTTCGGCCGGGTCGTTGACCGTCCAGACGTAGACGTCGAGGTCGGTCTCGCTCACCAGCTGGCGTCCTCTGTCGTTGCGAACCAGCCTCACGTCGGGGACCACCGCGGAATGGCCGGCGTCCAAACAATGTTCTATTGATTGACCGAGTTCTCCCCATTCTCCGACGATCAACCCGGTGGCTACATCCGGGAACTGATGGCGGACGGCTTCGACGGTCGGCCAGTAAAACGAAGTGACCACATCTCCGGGGCGGGCCCTCGAGGCGGTTTCGAGACCGATCCGATGATCGGGCTCGAACCCGGGTTGATTCGGGAGGTTCTTGACCTCGAGTAACACCGGGGTCGCAGGGAGCGCCCCCAGTGCCTCATCGAGAAGGGCGGGATGATGGCCCCCTCCGAGATCCAGCTCGCCGAGGAAGCCCCATCCGTGGGCCGTCACCGGGTAACCGGCCAGATCGGGGTCATGGGAGAGAACCAGCTTGCCGTCGGCGCAACGCCGGACGTCGACCTCCACGGCGTCGGCCACGGTGGCCGCGGCCAGCAATCCACTGAGGGTGTTGTCCGGGAACCGGGCGGGCCATCCCCGGTGACCGATGACGGATGAGGTGCGTCTCATCGCGAGAAACTCGTTTACAAATGAGGGCCCGGCCAGTACATTCCGGACCGGAAATCCCTGGTGCGGCCGCTAATATGGCATGCATCCTTGTGAAAAAGATCACAAATTAAGGAAAAGTTCGTGCTCACAACCATCACCACTGATTGGCGGGACCTGGCAGCTTGCCGGGATTCGGAGCCGAGCCTGTTCTTCCCCATCGGCACCACCGGTCCGGCGGTCGAACAGATCGACGCCGCGATCGCCATCTGCTCAACTTGCACCGTTCAGGAGGACTGCCTCCAGTACGCCCTCGAAACCAACCAGGAGTCGGGTGTCTGGGGTGGATACGCCGAGGACGATCGTCGCCGACTGCGCAAGCGCTGGCTCGCCGAGCGCCG
>Ga0209640_10002958_pt1 | contig 14880 bp, 15 predicted proteins | sample RifCSP10_1_FD_184018 | JGI IMG/M metagenome (GOLD analysis project Ga0209640, IMG submission 184018) | Soil microbial communities from Rifle, Colorado - Rifle CSP2_sed 10_1 (SPAdes) (version 2) | ecosystem: Environmental > Terrestrial > Deep subsurface > Rock core/Sediment | place: Rifle...
GACTACTAAATCGCTAATCAGAACCGTTATTAATTTTTAAATTAACGAATGAGCTATCGGATTGTTTTCGAATTTACGCGCCCGTTTTCGCATCACTAGATAGGCAAAAATAAACGTTTAGGATCAGCAAGCTAGCACCAACATTGTCGTGGGTGCCGGGCATATACCCCGAGTCGTGAAAGGAAGAAGATTTCTTGTGACGATCATATTATTCTCTGCCGTATGACATCACTCCGTGAACTTTCACTCGAGGATTTGCGCGCCCGCGCGGTGAAAACATTTCGCCAGGGAGGCGGTTCGCGCCCCGATGTGCTGCTCATCCGAGCGGGCAATGAGCAAGCCGTCCTGAAGGATTACAGCCGGGCCGATCCCTGGTTCGGACGTTTGGTGGGCCCGCTGTCGATACGCCGGGAGTCGCGCGCACTCAAGCAACTCGAAGGGGTCCAAGGTGTGCCGCGGTTGCTGCGAATCGTGGGACACAACGCGTTGTTGCTGGAGTACATTCCGGGCACGAGCGCGCGCGAGGTCCCGGCCGGCGGATTGCCGCCACAATTCTTCGAGAGATTTTACCGGCTGGTGGACCGGCTGCACGAATTCGGCGTGGCCCATTGCGATTTGCGCAGCGAGGGAAATATCCTGGTGGGCGCCGATGGCGAACCGTACGCGGTGGATTTCACGGCGCACTTCCGCCGCGGACGCGAATGGAACCTGGCGGCCCGTTGGATTTACGGGAAATTCTGTGAGGCCGACCGGGTGGCCGTCGCGCGCCTTAAGAACAGCCGCGCCCCGGAATTGTTGACCGAAACCGAGAAACTGGCGCTCGCCCGCGACCGCAATACGTGGCTGGAAAAAACGGCGCGATATGTCGGCAAAAGCGTGCGGAACATCAGCCGGTTCTTGTTGACGCGTCGACGTCATTCCGGGCAGGGATAACGGAAAACCGCCACGTGGCTTTCCTCCTCGCGGCAGTTACAATTTGAAACCATGCGTGAATACCTGATTGCCGCATCCATCCTTTCGGCTGATTTTGCCCGCTTGGGCGAGGAAGTTGACAACGTTCTCGCCTCGGGCGCCGACATGGTGCATTTCGACGTGATGGACAATCATTACGTGCCGAACCTGACCGTTGGCCCGCTGGTTTGCGAGGCATTGCGCAAGCATGGCGTGAAAGCCGCCATTGACGTGCACTTGATGGTAAAACCGGTGGATCGTATCATTCCCGACTTCGCCAAGGCCGGCGCGACTTATATTACGTTTCATCCGGAAGCCACCGGACACATCGATCGCAGCCTGCAACTGGTGCGTGACTCGGGTTGCCGTTCCGGCCTCGTGTTCAACCCGGCCACCCCGATCGACTATTTGAATTACGTGGTGGACAAGGTCGACATGGTTCTGCTCATGTCGGTGAATCCGGGTTTCGCCGGCCAGAGTTTCATTCGCTCGTCACTCGCCAAGCTGCGCGAGGTCAGAAAGGTCATCGATGCCAGCGGGCGAAAGATTCGCCTCGAGATTGACGGTGGCGTGAAACTTGAAAATATCCGCGAGATTGCCGAAGCCGGCGCCGACACCTTTGTCGCCGGCTCGGCGATTTTCAGTGCCGGCAACAGCACCGACCCCCGGCGCTACGATTCCGTCATCCAGGCCATGCGCAACGAGCTCGCCAGGGCCAAATAGTGATTACTCCCGCCGCCCGCAACAGGGGGTCTTTCCCCCTGACCGTGAGGATGGTCATGATCGATCTCGACGGCACGCTGATCGATACCGTGCCGGATCTGGCCGTGGCGGCGAATCGGATGCTCGCCGATATCGGCCGGCCCGCCCGGGCCACGGCGTTGCTCCGCTCCTGGGTTGGTAGCGGCATGCTGCGTTTCGTGAAGCGTTCGCTCACCGGCGAGATGCAGGCTGAGCCGGAGCCAAAACTCTTCGAGCAGGCGCTCGGTTTGTTCCGCCAGCATTACGCCGCGGCCGTCTCCGACTTGAGCCGGCCCTATCCGGGCGCCATGGATGCGCTGGTGCGGCTTCAGGACCAGGGGTTCGCGCTCGCTTGCATTACCAACAAGGCCGAATCTTTTACCTTGCCGCTCCTCAGGAATCTCGGTTTGTCGCGTTACTTCAAGCTGGTGCTGTCGGGCGACAGTTTGCCGGCGCAGAAACCCAATCCGCTTCCGCTGCGGTATGCCTGTCAGTATTTCGGCATCTCTGCCTCGCAGGCGGTTTTCGTCGGCGATTCAGCCAATGACGTCCTGGCGGCGCGGGCGGCGGACATGCCTGTCATTTGCGTCACTTATGGCTATAATCACGGTCAATCCATCCGTGAATCGCACCCGGACGCGTTGGTGGATTCGCTGCTGGAATTGCCGACATACCTGCGGCTGGATGCTTGAACGACACCCATGAGACACAACATACGTAAATGGCAGGACGTGCGCGGATGGTGGCCTTGGGCCGCTATCCGTGATGCTGTCCGACCATTTAACCGGTGATCTCATGGTGATTCATGTCGCTAAGCAAAAAAGAATTCGATAACTACGCAACCCTTGGTTTCAATCGCATCCCCCTGATGCGCGAGGTCCTGGCGGACCTCGATACTCCCCTCAGCGTTTACCTCAAGCTGGCGCGCGGGCCGTATTCCTATCTGTTTGAATCCGTGCAAGGCGGCGAAAAATGGGGCCGTTATTCCATCATCGGTCTGCCGGCGCGGACGCGGCTCATGGTTTTTGGCCATGAGATGAAAGTGGAAAAGGATGGCCAAACCATCCAGCACGAAACCGTGCCCGATCCGCTCGCGACCGTGCGCCGGTTCCAGGCCCAGTACACCGTGCCTGAAATGGCCGGACTCCCGCGTTTCACCGGCGGCCTCGTCGGCTACTTCGGTTACGAGATCGTGCGTTACATCGAACCCCGGCTCGGCCCGCTGGCCAAGCCGGACGCCATCGGGGCGCCGGATATCCTGCTCACGGTGTCGGACGAGGTGGTCGTGTTCGACAACCTGAAAGGCAAGATTTACGTGGTGATCCACGTGAACCCGGCTATCGATGACGCCTTCAACAAGGCCAGTGCCCGGCTGGATGAATTGGTGGCGAAACTGGGCACAACGCCGTCGCGGGCCGTTTCACCACCCAGCATCAATTCGGTGAATGAGACCGATTTTGTCTCCGCGTTCAGCCAGGAGGGGTTTGAGCAAGCCGTGGCGCGCGCGCTCGAATACATCCGCGCCGGAGATATCATGCAGGTGGTGCTGTCGCAGCGCCTCACGATTCCTTTCACGGCCGCCCCCATAGATCTCTACCGTTCGCTGCGCACGCTCAATCCTTCGCCATACATGTATTTCATGGATCTCAAGGAATTCCAGATCGTCGGCTCCTCGCCGGAGATTCTCGTGCGCCTGGAAGACGGTCAAGTGACCGTGCGACCGATTGCCGGAACGCGCCCGCGCGGGGCGACCGACGCCGAAGATCAGGCGTTGGAAAAGGAACTGCTCGCCGATCCCAAGGAACGCGCCGAGCACATCATGCTGGTGGATCTCGGTCGCAACGATGTCGGACGGGTGGCCAGGGTGGGCAGCGTTCGGGTCTCCGACAGGATGGTCATCGAACGTTATTCCCACGTCATGCATATCGTTTCCAACGTGGCGGGCGCGCTGAAGCCCGGCATGGACGCGATCGACGTGTTGCGCGCCACCTTTCCGGCCGGTACCGTGAGCGGCGCACCCAAGGTGCGCGCCATGGAAATCATCGAGGAACTCGAACCGACTCGCCGCGGCGTTTATTCCGGCGCGGTCGGATACATCTCGTGGTCCGGCAACATGGACACCGCCATTGCGATCCGCACCGCGGTAATCAAAAATGGCCGGTTGTACATTCAGGCCGGCGCCGGCATCGTGGCCGACTCCAACCCGCGCAATGAATGGAATGAAACCATGAACAAGGCGCGCGCCATTTTTCGCGCCGTGGCCATGGCCTCCGCCGGCTTCAATGGCCGGCCAGGAATTCGAACATGCTCTTGATGATCGATAACTACGACTCCTTCACCTACAACCTGGTGCAGTACCTGGGTGAACTCGGGGAAGATGTGCAGGTATACCGCAACGACCAGGTCACGGTGGCGGATATCGAGAAACTCAATCCGGACCACATTGTTATCTCGCCGGGGCCGTGCACGCCGAATGAGGCCGGGGTGTCGGTGGAGACGATCAAGCAGCTTGGTGGCAAAATCCCCATCCTGGGCGTGTGCCTGGGCCATCAAAGCATCGGTCAGGCCTACGGCGGCAAAATTGTGCGCGCCAAACAATTAATGCACGGCAAGACGTCGATGATCCACCACCTCGGCAAAAACGCGTTTGCCGGGTTGCCCAATCCGTTTGAGGCCACGCGTTACCATTCGCTTGTGATCGAGCGCGCCAGCGCGCCGGACGTTCTCGAGATTACCGCCTGGACCGAGGACGGGGAAATCATGGGCGTGCGGCACAAGACCTTGCCGGTTGAAGGCGTGCAGTTTCATCCGGAATCGATCCTGACACAACACGGTCACGACTTGCTCCGCAACTTTCTTACCCAGAACCGCAGGGAGCATTGATCATGGATCTGCCATCCGCCATCCGCGCCGTGATTGAGCGGCGAAATCTTTCCGGGGACGAGATGCGCGCGGTGATGCGCCGCATCATGACCGGACAGGCAACGCCCGCGCAGATCGGCGGTTTTCTTGTCGGATTGCGCGTTAAAGGCGAGACCGTCGAGGAAATCACCGCCGCTGCCGGCGTCATGCGCGAGCTGGCCACGCCGGTCAACGTTAGCGGCCCGCATGTCGTGGATACGTGCGGGACCGGGGGTGACGGCGCCGGCACCTTCAATATCTCAACCGCGGCTGCTTTCGTCGTGGCCGCGGCCGGTGGCAAGGTGGCCAAGCACGGGAATCGTTCGGTCTCAAGCAAATCCGGCAGCGCCGATGTGCTGGAAACCGCGGGCGTGAACCTCGATCTTACCCCGGAACAGGTCGCGCGCTGTATTGACGAAGTGGGTGTCGGTTTCCTGTTCGCGCCCAAACATCACGGGGCGATGAAACACGCGATCGGCCCGCGGCGCGAGATGGGGGTGCGCACGATTTTCAACCTTCTTGGTCCGCTCACCAATCCGGCCAACGCGCCCAACCAGGTTCTGGGCGTGTTTTCGGATCAGTGGGTGGAACCGCTGGCTGAAGTTTTGCAGCGACTCGGCAGCCGGCATGTGCTGGTAGTGCACGCGGAGGACGGGATGGACGAGATCAGCATCGGCGCCGACACGCGCGTGGGCGAGCTGAAGGACGGGCGGGTACGGGTTTTCACCATTCAGCCCGAGCAGTTCGGACTCAAACGCAGCGATATTTCGAAACTGGCGGTTTCCAGTCCGACGGAGAGCCTCGCCATGGTGGAAAAGGCGTTGAAAAACGAGCCCGGTCCCGCGCGCGATATCGTGGCGCTCAACGCCGGGGCGGCGATTTACGTCTCCGGTCTGGCGCCGGACCTCGGTGCCGGGATCAAAACGGCGCTGGCCGTGCTGGCCAGCGGCGCGGCCGGGAAAAAATTGCTCGATCTGGTCGCGTTGAGTAACAAGCTCGCGCAAAAATGAACGACACACCGGATATCCTGCGCCGCATTCTCGCGCGCAAGGCGGAAGAAATTGCCGAGCGTAGCGGCCGTCTGCCGCTCAACGAACTGCGCCGGCAAGTCGAATCGGCGCCGACAACACGCGGCTTCCTGCGCGCGATTCAGGCGCGGCTGGCCGGCGGTAATCCCGCGGTCATCGCCGAGATCAAGCAGGCCAGTCCCAGCCAGGGAATGTTGCGCGCCGATTTTCGGCCCGCCGAAATCGCGCGAAGTTATGAGCGCCATGGGGCCACCTGCCTGTCGGTGTTGACGGACGTGGATTTTTTTCAGGGACGCGATGCCCATCTTCAGGAGGCCCGCGCCGCTTGCCGCCTCCCGGTCCTGCGCAAGGATTTCACCGTCGAGGAATATCAGGTTTATGAGGCGCGCGTCCTCGGCGCCGACGCGGTTCTGCTGATTGCCGCGGCGCTCGGCGATAATCGAATGCCTGAACTGGCGGCGCTCGCGGGCGAGCTTGGCATGGATGTCCTGGTCGAGGTTCATGATGAGCGGGAGCTTGACCGCACCCTGCGACTCCCTGCGCCTTTGATCGGTATTAACAACCGTGATTTACGCACGTTTCATACCACCCTGGAAACCACGCTCGGACTGATCAAGAAAATTCCGCCGGGTCGCGTCGTGATCACGGAAAGCGGGATACACGCGCCGGAAGATGTAGAATTATTGCGGGCAGAAGGAGTCAACGCCTTTCTGGTGGGTGAGGCTTTTATGCGGGCGGAGGACCCGGGCATCAAGCTGCAGGAGTTGTTTAATACACCTCAAAAATTATCGGAGCGGAAAAGATGAAGGCAACGATCAAATGGACCGGGGACGTCGGTTTCTCCGGCACGACGGAAAGCGGGCACACCATCCTTATGGACGGGGCGCCGGAGGCCGGCGGGCGGAACAAGGGGTCACGGCCCATGGAAGTGGTGCTGATCGGAATGGGAGGCTGCACGGCATTTGATGTCGTGCATATTCTGCGCAAGTCGCGGCAGGAGATTACCGATTGCGCCGCCGAAGTGGAGGCGCAACGCGCGGAAACCGATCCCAAGGTTTTCACCCATATTCACATTCATTTCATCGTCAGCGGAAAGGACCTTGATCCTAAAAAGATTCAGCACGCGATCGAACTTTCCGCAACCAAGTATTGTTCCGCCTCCATCATGCTCGCCAAGACGGCGAAGATCACGCATGATTTTGAAATGATCGATGCCAAGTGACCACGGGGTTGAATCAATGAAGCGGCCGGAATCCATCCCGGGATTGCATCACGTCGCGCTGAATGTGAAAAATCTCGAGGAATGCGAACGGTTTTACACCGGATTGATCGGCATGCGCGTTGAATGGCGTCCGGATGCGGACAATGTATATCTCACCGGCGGAACGGATAATCTGGCGCTGCATCGTGCCCTGACCGGCCGGGAACCCGGGACGGCGCAGCGGCTGGACCATATCGGTTTCGTGCTCAGCGATATCCGGGACGTCGATGAATGGTTTGTGTTTCTCAGGTCACGGGGCGTGGCCATCCTCAAGGAACCCAAATCCCATCGGGATGGCGCACGCAGTTTTTATTGCCGTGATCCTGATGGCAACACCGTGCAATTGATTTATCATCCGCCGCTAGCCGGCAAGTGAACCTCTGCCGATGATTGCATCTTTCCGGAGCAGTAAATGAGAATCGCGATTATTGGGCAGCAAGATTTCGGCAAGGAAGTGCTCGAGGCATTTCTGCGGCGCGGCGACGAGGCGGCCGCCGTATTCTGTGCTCCTGAAAAAGCAGGCTTCAAGCCCGATGCGCTGCGCGTCGCGGCGCAAGAACAGGACCTCAAGCTCTTTCAATTCGAGTCACTGCGCCTGCCCGAGGCGACGCAGGCGATGCAGGACGCGAACGCCGAAATTGGCATCATGGCCTTCGTGCTGCAGTTTGCCCCGCAGGAGTTCGTAAACATCCCCAAATATGGCACCATTCAGTACCATCCTTCGCTGTTGCCCAAGTACCGCGGACCCAGCTCGATCAATTGGCCGATCATCAAGGGCGAGACCGAGACCGGTCTGACCATCTTCCGTCCCACCGACGGTCTGGACGAAGGCGCGGTAATTTTGCAGAAAAAAATACCGATCGGCGTCGATGACACCCTGGGGACAGTCTATTTCGACCGGCTGTTCAAAATGGGCGTGGATGCCATGCTCGAGGCGGCAGATTTGGTCGTTGCCGGGAAACATAAAGAAGTTGCGCAAGACGAGAGCAAGGCCAGCTACGAAGGCTGGTGCCGCCACGCCGAGGCCCGGATCCATTGGCACCATCATGTCGATTTCATTCATAACCTCATTCGCGGCTGCGATCCGGCGCCCGGCGCATGGACCACCTGTAACGGAGTAATACTCCACCTGTTTGGCTCGAGAAAGCATTTAGTCCGGACGTTTCGCGCCGTGAAGGGCAAAATCGGCGAAGTCGTAGCGGTTTCGGCGACCAGCATGCTCATCACCGCGCACGGGGGACGGATCGAAGTGACCAAGGGCAAACTCGGCAACGGAAAAAAAGTTATGCCCGGTGACCTCGGTATCGAGGTCGGCACCATCCTCGGCACCTAGCGGCCATGTGGTGTTCGCGCCGGCGCTGACGGTCAACACGTGCCGTGATCCGGATGGCAACATCGTGGAAATGATTTATCACCCGCCGATATCAAAAGGCAGTAGCATGTAACAAATAACAAGTAGCAAGGGTCGGGAATATTTTTTCTTGCTACTTGACACTTGCTACTATTTTTAAATCCAGCACGCGGTGCATGTCATGATTTTTGAGGCGCCTCGCATCAGCTGTTTGACGGGGTCCGGCATTCCGGCGGCGCCGGACTCGATCGCCACCGTGGCATGCTGGCTTTCATCGCGGCGCATCTGCTCCAGAATCGCCCGGCTTTTGACATCCGCGGTCGGTATCCGTTGCAAATGGTCGGTCAGGTGTTCCACCACCTGCTTTTCGGTTTCCGCAATGAATCCAAGGCTCCACTTGTCGCCGATGATTCCCGCCAGCGCACCGAGGGCATACGACCCCGAATACCACAGTGGATTCAGGTAACTGGCATGGGTCCCGAGTTCGCGCAAACGTTCTTCGGTCCAGGCCAGATGATCGTTTTCTTCCCGTGAGGCCTGTTCCATTTTTTCACGGACTTCAGGCAGGCGGGCCGTCATGGCCTGACCCTGATACAAGGCTTGGGCGCAGATTTCGCCCACGTGGTTGATGCGCATCAAGCGACCCGCCAGTTCCCGCTCGGCTTCGTTGAGCTCAACCTCGGTATTTCGCTGCGCCGGATTCGGCCGCCCCGGCGGCGGTGCGGGGCCGAATACCGTATGCAGTGCCTGATCGAGTTGCCCGATCAGGCGATCAAGCGTCGTCTGGGCACGTTCATTCATACGGCTACGATACCGGTGCCGTCGCGGGGCGACAAGCACTGGAGCTAATTGCCGGCCGGAGGAGCGAGTTGCCGATCGAGCAGCGTTACCGGATGCACGATCTCTATGGTTAACCCTGCCTGGCGCAACCCCGCTTGCAGAAACATGGCGCAACCGGGATTGGACGTGGCGAGGACATCCGGCGTAACACGATGCAGGCTGTCGAGCTTGTCGTGGCGCAACGACCGCGCCATGGCTTTGTGTTCCAGATGGTAGGCGCCGGCCGCGCCGCAGCAGAAAGCATTGTCCGGCAATGCCACGACTTCGGTTTGGGGAATGCGCCGCAAAAGCGAATAAGGTGCGGTGGTAGCGTGCATGACGTTTCTGAGCGTGCACGGATCATGCACGGCAATGCGTTTTGGCAATGGCCGCAACGAAATCCCCCTGGGCCACTCGATTTTCTCGAGAAATTCGCTGATATCCGTAATCTTGGCGGCGATTCGGGACGCAGGACCGTCCCCACGGTATTCCATCAACGTGGCGGCGCAACCGCTCGCGGCGGTAATTATGGCCTCGATGTCATCCCGGTCAAAGGCTTCACGATTACGGTGCCTGAGTTTATCGGCCGTGCGCGTATCTCCGGCATGACGGTGCAACGCCCCACAGCAGGTCTGTTGCGGAGGAACGCGGACATCATAGCCAAGTCGGGTAAGGAGTCGGATGCTCGCCAACAGGGTTGGTGCGTCGGTCAGGCGCGCGACGCAACCGGTGAAAAGTGCGACCGTGCCACGACGCACGCCTTGGGCCGGGTAATGCGAAGCGAATCGAGTCGGCGTAATCGGGGAAGAAAATTCGGCATCCATTTCGGCCAATCCGAGATGACGCAGGATGCCCGCTTTCCTGAGCAACGATTGCAGGCCGCTTCTCTGATAGCACCAGAGAATCCAGGCAACCGACGCGGCCCAGGGATTGCGGGTGAGCAGCACGACGGCGTGCAATCCGATTTTTCCCATCATTGAAACGGGGCGCGCGGTTAGTAGTTGGGCACGCGCGGCATCCATGACATCCCCGAACGGCACCGCTGCGGGGCAGACAGACTCGCACGCGCGGCAGAGCAGGCATTGCGACAAGTGAGACTCGAACTGCGGTGTTGGTTCGAGCGTGCCCTTGTCGAGCGCCAGGATCAGCGCGATGCGGCCTCGGGGCGATTCGGCCTCGAATTTGGTTTTACGATAGGTTGGGCAGTGCGGCAGGCACAATCCACAGGCCACGCAACGGCCGGCGCCGGCACGGGCGATGTTAGTGGTGGATTGCGCCAATCCCTCGAGCTGGGTGGCGCGCACGCTGGAATTGACTGCCTTCATCAGGATCACACACTACCCTGCGTGCGCTTCCGGCACAACTTAACACCCGAGAGGCTGCCGACCGTCGCGGCTGCATGCGTCTCGCAAAATAATGGTGGCAAAGAATCACAGCATCAGGATTTATGGGCGCTATGCCGAGCTCGCGGAGGTGTATCGCACGTCATATGGCAACAGGCAGGTCAAGGGGGTAAAGTCTCTGTCAGAGCGATGCGGATACGGAAGGTTTCGCTCTTCACCGCATCTGATCTTTAATAGTTGTTGTCGAAGTAAATGTTATTTTTCGGATTATCAAATGAATGAAGATATAAAAAAAGCGGCGCTGGACTACCACCGTCAACCCAGGGCAGGAAAAATATCGGTCACCCCCACCAAGGCGCTGACCAATCAGCGGGATCTGTCCCTGGCCTATACTCCCGGCGTGGCCGCGGCGTGTGAAGCGATCGTCGCGGATCCCTCCGAGGCGTTCAATTTGACCGCCCGCGGCAATCTGGTGGCGGTCATCACGAACGGAACCGCCGTGCTCGGCCTCGGCGCGATCGGCCCGCTTGCGGCCAAACCCGTGATGGAAGGCAAAAGCGTATTGTTCAAGAAGTTCGCCGGGATCGACGTATTCGACATCGAAATCGACGAAACCGATCCGGAAAAATTGATCGAAATTATTGCCGCGCTGGAACCGACCTTCGGCGGGATCAACCTCGAGGATATCCGCTCGCCGGACTGTTTCTATATCGAGCGCACGCTGCGCGAGCGCATGAAGATACCCGTGTTCCACGACGATCAGCACGGCACGGCCGTGGTCGTGGGCGCGGCCGTGTTGAACGGGCTCAGGCTGGTGGGTAAAGAGATAGGCGATGTCAAGCTCGTGTGCACCGGTGCCGGAGCCGCGGCGCTCGCGTGCCTCGACATGCTGGTGACCCTGGGGCTCAAAAAGGAAAACATCTGGGTGGCCGATGACCTGGGGGTCGTGTATGCCGGTCGCGAGCAGGGTATGGAGGCGAACAAGGCGCGTTACGCGCGCGCGACCAAGGCGCGCGCGTTTTCCGAACTCATGCCCGGGGCGGATATTTTTCTGGGACTTTCCGCCGGCGGCATACTGAAACCGGAATGGCTCAAGGACATGGCGCCGCAGCCGCTTATCTTCGCGCTGGCGAATCCCGAGCCGGAAATTCGCCCCGAACTCGCCAAAGCGGTGCGCGCGGATGCCATCATTGCCACCGGGCGCTCGGATTATCCAAACCAGGTCAACAACGGGGTCTGCTTTCCTTATATATTTCGTGGCGCTCTGGATGTCGGTGCAACCCAGATTACGCGCGAGATGCAGCACGCCGCGGTTCACGCCATTGCCGAACTCGCTCAGGCGGAATCATCGGAGGTCGTGGCCAAGGCCTACGGCGAGCAGGACCTGAAATTTGGTCCTGAATATTTAATCCCCAAATCATTTGATCCGCGGCTGATTGCGCGCATCGCGCCGGCGGTGGCGAAGGCGGCGATGGACAGCGGTGTGGCCACACGGCCGATCGCAGATTTCAGCGCCTATCACGACTTTCTCTCGCAATTCGTTTATACCTCCGGGTTAATCATGAAACCGCTGTTCGGCGCGGCCAAGGCCTCACCCAAACGCATTATTTACACCGAGGGCGAGAATGAATTGATCCTGCGCGCGGTCCAGGTAGTGGTGGATGAAGGACTGGCGCACCCGACACTGATCGGGCGGCCGGCGGTGGTCGAGAAACGCATTAAAAATCTCGGATTGCGAATCCGCCCGGATAAGGATTTCCAGCTGGTCAATCCTGAATACGATCCGCGTTACCGCGATTACTGGACCACCTATCATCGCCTGACGGAACGCCGCGGGGTGTCGCCCGACTACGCCAAGATCGAAATGCGACGTCGCTTGACCTTGATCAGCGCCATGTTGATGTACAAGGGCGAAGCGGATGGGATGTTGTGCGGCACCTTCGGCACGCATGCATTGCATTTGCATTACGTGGACCAGGTGATCGGCCTGCGTCCCGGTGTGAAGAATTACGCCGCGATGAATTTACTGATACTGCCCAAGCGAAACCTGTTTCTCTGCGATACTTACGTCACCCCCGACCCATCTTCCGAACAGATTACCGAGATGACGCTGTTGGCGGCGGAGGAGGTTCGCCGCTTCGGTATTGTGCCCAAGGTGGCGTTGTTGTCCGCCTCCAATTTTGGGAGTTTGAATATCGCGTCGGCCAAGAAAATGCAGCAGGCGCTCGCACTCATCAACGCGCGCGCTCCCGATCTCGAGATCGATGGCGAAATGCACGGGGACGCGGCACTGTCCGAGGAAATACGACTCCGGGTGTTTCCGAATTCCCGGTTTCGGGGGGAAGCGAATTTGCTCATCATGCCGTCACTGGATGCCGCCAATATTTCCTTCAACTTGATAAAGACCACGTCGGGTGAAGGGGTGACGGTAGGCCCGATATTGCTTGGCGCCGCGCGCGTCGTTCATATTTTGACGCCTTCGACCACGGTCCGGCGCATCATCAATATGACGGTCCTCGCGGTTGTCGAAGCCAATGTGCCCCGCTGAATTTGACCCTGTTTCCACTAATCAACCCGCACCTTTATCGGTTCATGCCAACCTGGTTTCGTGCTTGGCGTGTCTGCGCGTGTTCACGCACGCGACACGCGGTGCTATGCTGATCGAACCAGCCTTGGTCGTGCGCGGACGCTGAGATATCGGCTCATGTCTTCATCCCATTACTACCGTTACCACGTTTTTTTTTGTGTGAACCAGCGTGAAGCGGGGCGGGCCTGTTGTGCCAACCATCGTTCCCAGGAAATCCGCGATTACGCCAAGGCCAGGGTCAAATCTTTAGGCCTGGATGGCCCCGGGGGTATCCGGATCAATACCGCCGGGTGCATGGATCGCTGCGAGGAAGGGCCGGTGATGGTGATATACCCGGAGGGAACCTGGTACACCTATGTGGACAAGGAAGACATTGATGAAATTATTGATAAGCACTTGCGTCACGGGGTCGGCGTCGCGCGCCTGAAAATGAAGCGTTAGACGGTTTTTAGCCATCTATTTGTATATCATGGGAAAATTTTTTGATTTCGGGTGTAGTATTCTTATCTCCCCATGTCTCAGAGACATAAAAGTTAGCTTTTCCTTAGAACTTGTCTTTTATACCCATGTCTGAAGGTTTAACAGTAACTTTTAGCAAGCTTTTGGCGTAAATGGGAACGCTACGTATAATTGAATACAATTTGTTAATTTTTAATATTCAATTAGTTATGGATTTATTCAACTTTTTTTATGAGAAATTAGTGGCGCTGGCTTGACTATATGTAAGAATATTAGATAATTATAATATACTGTTTTTCTAAGCTTACTGGCGTTTGGCGCATTGTTTGCTAATCTCAGAGGTAACGGACTGGAAAGATTTAGTGACGGCACCCAAGCGTGCCGGGAAAGGCTCCTCCATCCTCCTAGTGGTGGTTCGGGCGTGGCTCACAAGCCACGCCTTTTTTTTGATTTGATTTCGGCCGCAGTTGCGCGTGACAGGTGTCCCCGGATGTCCGGCCATCAATCGCCGATTTTATCTTGTGTCTTGGTACTGGCTTTTGTAATATCCGCCGCTTTCCAGTAACTACTAGAGCAGAAGTTTTTGAGGCCGGACGTTCCCGCGGCCGATTAACACTAATTTCGTCATGAAAACTTTCTCCGCGAAACAGGAAACCATCAAGCGCGACTGGTATGTGATTGACGCGACCGGCAAGGTGCTCGGGCGCGTGGCATCCGAAGTGGCCCGCCGCTTGCGCGGCAAGCACAAGCCGGAGTACACGCCGCATGTCGATACGGGCGACTACATCATTATTGTCAATGCCGACAAACTCCAGGTGACGGGCAAGAAAACGCAGGACAAGATTTATCACCGTTATACCGGTTATCAGAGCGGCCTGAAAGCGACGAGCTTTCGCGACATGATGAAACGGGCGCCGCGCTTTGCCATTGAAGCGGCCGTTCGCGGCATGCTTCCGAAGAACCCCCTCGGTCGTCAGATGTTCCGCAAGCTCAAGGTCTATCGAGGCACGGATCACCGGCATGCGGCCCAGCAACCCAAGGTTCTTGAACTCTAGGACATAGAGAAATAATCCGATGGCTCAGGCAAATATCTATCGCGCGACCGGGCGGCGCAAAACCTCCACGGCGCGTGTTTATATCCAACCCGGCAAGGGGGATATCGTTGTCAATCGCTTGCCGCTCGACCAATACTTCGGCCGGGAAACCGCGCGCATGATCGTGCGGCAGCCGTTGGCGGCGGTTGACATGGAAACCAAATTTGACGTGATGGTGAATGTCGACGGTGGCGGGCCCAGCGGCCAGGCCGGCGCGATCCGCCATGGCATCACGCGCGCGCTGCTGGTCTACGACGCCGCGCTCCGACCCACCCTGCGCAAGGCCGGATATGTCACGCGCGATGCGCGCGCCGTGGAGCGCAAGAAATACGGCCTGCACAAGGC
>Ga0209640_10002959_pt1 | contig 14878 bp, 13 predicted proteins | sample RifCSP10_1_FD_184018 | JGI IMG/M metagenome (GOLD analysis project Ga0209640, IMG submission 184018) | Soil microbial communities from Rifle, Colorado - Rifle CSP2_sed 10_1 (SPAdes) (version 2) | ecosystem: Environmental > Terrestrial > Deep subsurface > Rock core/Sediment | place: Rifle...
AGGTTGGTGGGGAGGGGAGGGTTCGAACCTCCGTAGCCACTAGGGCGGCAGATTTACAGTCTGCTGCGATTGACCGCTCCGCCACCTCCCCGAGTAATCCATTTACGAATTGACGGATTTACGAATTGACGCGGGCCGATGCGCGCGGTTCGTCAATGCGTAAATTCATCAATTTTCTTTTTGGAATCCGTGTAATCGGCGTTTCCCGTGATTGCGGCGAGACCGACCGGTGGAGCTGGCGGAGGGATTTGAACCCCCGACCTGCTGATTACAAATCAGCTGCTCTACCGGCCTGAGCTACGCCAGCCAGACAAAGAGCAGATAATAGCACTTCCCGTGCCAGTCCGGCAAGGCCTTTCGGTCGTGTGGGATGGCCGCTAAACGCCGTCTCTGCCGTAAGTACGCCCGGCCCGGCGCTGGCGCACCGCTTCAAACAGTGTAACCCCCGCGGCAACCGACACATTGAGGCTCTCGACGTGCCCCTGCATCGGGATCGACGCCAGCCGGTCGCAGCGCTCTCGCACCAGGCGTCTCAAACCTGACCCCTCGGCACCCAGGACGATGGCTGTGGGGAGGGTGTAGTCAACCGCGTCATAGGGGGTGTCGGCGTTGCCGTCCAACCCGACGGTCCAGACCCCGGCCTCCTTCAATTCCTCCAGCGCCCGGGCGATGTTGACGACCTCCGCAATGCGGACGTGGGCCACTGCCCCGGCGGATGCCTTCGCCGCTGCCCCCGCCAGCGATGCCGCCCGGCGGCTTTGACGGATGACGCCGTCCACGCCGGCGGCGTCAGCCGTCCGGAGGATGGCGCCCACGTTGTGGGGATCCTCGATGCTGTCGAGGACGACGATCAGCGGAACGGCCGCCGACCCCCGAACGAGGTCTTCCACGCTGTAGCTGTCGGCCTCGTCGACGTCAGCGACCACGCCCTGGTGGACGCCGCGGCGCGACTCCCGCTCGAGCGCCTCCGCCGGCACGCGCCGCGTGCGCACGCCCCGCTCGCGGGCGAGCTTCATGACGTCGGCGAGGCGGCCGCCGGCGCGGTCGGCCACGCGGACCTCCGTCACGCGCCCGGCCCGAAGGGCCTCCAGGACCGGATTGATGCCGTAAATGATCACAGGCCGCGTGGAACCAGCAAATCCACAGCATCCCGAAACGCCGCGGCTCGCTCCGCGGCGCTGGGGATGCGGCGAATGCCGTCATCGGCCATCGCAGCTCCGCGCTCAATTGCCGGTACCGCAAGGTCCAGCTCGAGCCCTTCAGGTTCGCCGGTCAGCGCAAGGCGGATCGGGTGAAGCAGCGCCTTCCCTTTCTGCCCGGTGCGCTCCTTTACCTGCCCGACGACGGCGCGAAATTTCTCGCGGTCGGCGAGCGGGCCGCTACTAGCAAGGACCTCGGCAAAGACGGCAATGATCGGACGCGCCGCGGCGGCTTCGCTCCTCACCGCGGTGTCTTGCAGCGCGCGTCCGGCTGAATAGTCGAAGAGAAACCGCAGCCTCGCCGGCACCTGGTCGAGCCGATCGACTGAGGCGGCTGCGAGGGGGATGACGGCCGTCAGGAACTCGAGCGCCGCGGCGGAGGGTCCTGTCACCCACCCCGCGTCCTTCAGGTATGGCAGCGACAGCTTCGCCAGGCGCTCAGGCGGCGCGGCTTTCAGGTAGTGCCGGTTCATCCAGGCGAGCTTTTCGACGTCGAACACGCCCGCGCTGTGGCCGACGTCTTCGAGCCGGAAACGCCGCGCCAGCTCGTCGAGTGGCACGATCTCCTGCCCGTCGCCCGGCGACCATCCCAGAAGCGCCAGGTAGTTCGTCAGCGCTTCAGGCAGATATCCGCGCGCGCGGAACTCGACTACCGACGTCGCGCCGTGTCTCTTCGAGAGCGGCGCGTGATCGGGGCCCAGCACCAGCGAGACGTGCGCAAAGGCGGGCGGCGTCCACCCGAATGCCTCGTACAGCAGCAGTTGCCGCGGCGTGTTCGAGATGTGGTCCTCGCCTCGAACCACGTGCGTAATCCCCATCAGCGCATCGTCGATCACGACGGCATAGTTGTAGGCCGGCATCCCCTCTGAGCGCATGAGCACAGGATCCCCGACCACGTCGGTGTCGAACCTGACTTCGCCGCGAACGAGATCGTTGAAGATGACTTCCCGATTCTCGGGAATGCGGAAACGGATCGCCGCGGGCTCGCCGTTCTCTACGCGCTGCCGCGCCTGGTCCGGCGGAATGTCGCGGCAGCGGCCGACGTACTTCGGCGGGCGCCGCTCGCGAAGGGCCTGGTACCGATCCATCTCGAGCTGCTCGGGAAGGCAGAAACAGCGGTACGCCAGACCGCGCGAGAGCAGCTCGACGATGTGGGCGCGGTAAATATGGAGGCGCTCCGACTGGCGATAGGGACCGTAGTCGCCTCCCTTCTCGACCCCTTCGTCCCAGTCCAGACCCATCCACCGGAGGTCTTCAACGATCGCCTGTTCGGATTCGCGCGTGGACCGCTCGACGTCGGTGTCCTCGATGCGCAGGACGAACGTACCGCCTGCGGCGCGGGCGAGCAGCCAGTTGAACAGCGCCGTCCGCGCATTCCCAACGTGCAGCTGGCCGGTGGGGCTCGGCGCGAAGCGAACTCGAATAATGGGGTCGGAGGTCATTTTTAGAGGACACTCAAAACGGTGCGATCAGTCATCTTGAGTGTCCTCTAAAAATGACCTCCGACCCCAATTACCAGCGCCACGGCGTGCACCGCTATCGAGTCGCCGGCACCGATCGAGTCGACGCCTTCGTTGGTCTTGCCCTTGACGCTGACGTTCTCGACGGCGACGCTCATCGCGCGCGCGAGGTTCGCACGCATCGCGTCGATGAAGGGCACCAGCTTTGGACGCTGCGCGATGATGACGAGGTCAACGTTGCCAATGGCGAACCCCGCTTCGGACACAATCCCGGCCGCGCGGGTGAGCAGCGCAAGACTATCGGCGTCCTTCCAAGCGGCATCCGTATCGGGGAAATGCCGGCCGATGTCGCCGGCGGCCGCGGCGCCCAGGATCGCGTCGGTGACCGCGTGGCACACGGCGTCCGCGTCCGAATGGCCCTCGAGTCCCTTGTCGAACGGGATAGTCACGCCACCCAGCACAAGCGGGCGGCCGGCAACGAGCCGATGCAGGTCGTAGCCGTTGCCGATGCGGAGCGCCTGCATCGCGCCCGGCGCGCCGAAACCGAGTAGACGCTCGGCGGTCGCCAGATCCTCGGCAGTCGTGATCTTCAGGTTGCGTGGGTCGCCGTCCACCAGGTGTACGGGGTGTCCGGCGCGTTCCGCGAGCATCGCTTCGTCTGTGGCATCGCCGCCCTCGCGGGCCTGCGCCAGCGCGGCGCGCAGGACGTCGACGCGAAACGCCTGTGGCGTCTGCGCCAGGAAAATCTCCCCCCGGGGAATCGTGTCAACGACCACGCGTTCGGCGTTGCTTCGCTTGACCGTATCGGTGGCGGGCAGCGCGGCAATCGCCGCGCCGAACCGTGCAGCGGCGTCGACCGTGCGGCTGATCAGATCCGCCGTGACGAGCGGCCGGGCCGCGTCGTGAATGACCACCACGTCCGCACGGCCGGAGACCCTGGCGAACGCATGCGCGACGGAATCCTGCCGGCGTTCGCCGCCTTCGACGATCGCCACCGGCTTCCGCCCACTGCGGAGATAGTCGGGAACGCTGCTCGCAAGCTCCCGCGGCAGCGCGACGATGACGTCGGCGATCCGGTCGCTCGTCATGAATGCGTCGACGCTGCGCTGAAGGATCGGCCGCCCGCCAAGCGAACGGAACTGCTTCGGCTGCGCGCCGCCAAGGCGCGCGCCGCGGCCTCCGGCCGCAATGATGGCGGTCACATGCACCGTGACCGATTCTAACGGAGACCTGAATCAACGGAGACCTAAAGGTCTCCGTCTACCGAATCCGGCAGCCGGAGGCCTTCCGCCTTCGCGTGAAGCTTCGGCGGACCACCGGGACGGTCCGCTACAGCGGACCGTCCAGCCAGCGCTGCCAAGTCGGGCCTCCGGTCCGGTCACCTTCAGGCCTTCGGCGATCTTGCTCTTGATCTTGGCGACGTAGCGGCGCGTCTGGTCGTCGGAATAGCCTGCCGCCCGGAAGGCGTCGTTCCGCTGCGCGTCTGACAGCCGCGACATCTGTTCCGCCGCCCAGACGACGTCCCGCGTGGTCAGCTGGTCGATCAGCGAAGCGTGAATGCCACGATAGAAGAAATCGACGCGCTCGCCATCAACGCGCTTGATGAAGCCCTGTGCCTCGAAGTCCGCCAGGTCGTTTCGCGATCCCTGCCCCAGGCCCCGCATGGGCAGCCAGCTGAGGAGTTTCGGGTACGATTTCTTGCCCAGCGACGCCGCCAGATCCTGGACGACGTATACACGATCGACCGGCTGCCCCTCGTCCCCCACCTCGTAAATCTTGTTGTTCGACGTCTTCCAGTCCCAGTTGTTCAGCAGGACGTTGACGACGACCAGGCCCTTGAAGGGCTGGGTGTTGATGAAGTCGTTCTCGTACCACGACCGGTCGCCGACGACTCGTCGGTCGGGCAGCTTGGGACGGAATCGCCCGGGCTGCTGAGGGCCGGATTGCGCACCGGTCATCGTCCAGGACGTGAGGTAATACGTGGGCGGCTGGTGATAGCCGAGCGCCCACAGAATCCGCGAGACCGCCACTTCGGGCTGAGCCTCCGGTCCGAGCTTGACGCTCCATTCCAGTCCGTTCGCGTCGCGCACGTCGTAGCCGGCGCTGTACCCCGACTGATCGGCGGCGACGAAGGTGAACGTCGCGAGGCCACCCGGCATCAGCTCGGCACCGCCGGGCCCGTGAAACAGATCGCGGCGGCGAGATCGACCGGCTCCTGCCAGAGGCGCGCGATGTGGGCCGGAGTCGGTGAATCCAGCGTCGGCTGAATCCTTCCGCTGACCACGCACCCGGCGGACAGAATGACGAACGCGAAGATGGCAGCTGAGGTATCAAGGAATTTCATAGCCTCAGCTCTTGCAGAAATTCTGCCGGTCCGGCTGAAGCCGGACACTACGTACGCGAGGCCGGGCGTAGTGTCCGGCTTCAGCCGGACCGTTTGGCCCCGGTAAACTCCTCCATCCGCTGAGCTGTGACCTGCACCACATGCTCGAGACGGCGCGGGGCAATCTCTCGAGGCGCAAACACGACGACGAGCGCCCGCGTCGTGGCCGGCGTCACCATCGTCCGCGCCGAATCTGACGTCGGGTTGCCGAACGGCCCGCGGCTGTCGGCCAGCGTGATACGGCCGCCCACGTGCACCTCGTCCTTCCTGATCCCTGGATACGACTCCCCTTCGGCGCCGAGCCGGAGCACCACATCTCCTTCGATGTGCGCGGCATCGTAGAGGCCGTACGGGAGCTGAAACTCCAGCGAGCACCAGTTGCACACATCCACCATCGAGTTGATGCGCGGCAGTCCCTCGCCCTTGCGCACGCGCCGCAGCAGCGCTTCAGACGAGGGGCGGCGCTTCGTGGGGTCGATGCCCACGCGCTTGTACATCGTCCTGACAGCGGCGATCTCCTCCGGCGGGTTCGCGTGCACCGCCGCCTCGGCCTGTGCGAGCGGGCCGTCGAGGCGCGCCTCCCGTTCGGCGACGACCGCGCCGTCCAGCCACAGCACGCCGGGCCGCACGATCGCCTCGAGGTCAGGCGCGAGAGTGAATGTCACCGGTTGTCACGTCCGATTCAGCGTCCGGAGCAATGATCTGACGGATGCGCTCGCCGAAGACCCTGGCGTCCGTGTCTTCCATTCCGCGGGTGTCGATTGGCTCGTGAACGATCAGCCGGACGCGCCCGGGATACGTGGCGAGCCGCCCTTTCAGCATCACGTGCCGGCTGCCGACGATCGAGATGGGCACCACCGGCATGCCGCCCTCGAGCGCCAGGTAGAAGCTGCCGCGCTTGAAGCGGCCCACGCGGCCGTCCCGGCTGCGCGTGCCTTCCGGAAACACGATCAGCGACAGCCCCTGTGCCGTCAGGCGGGACGCCCACGAGAAGATCGCGGAGCGATCGGGCCGCTTGCGATCCACGAGCATGTGACCGGTGCGCCGCAGGTGCCACCCCAGGAACGGGAACTGCCCGAGCGACTCCTTGGCGATGATGCGCAGCTGATATGGCAGCGACCAGAAGAGGATCGGGATGTCGTAGATGCTCTGATGGTTCGCGACGAAGAGATACGTGCGGCCGGGGACGAGCCGCTCCAGCCCGGCGATGTCCATGTGAACGCCTGTCGTGACGAGAATCAGCCGCGACCAGCTCCGCGCGCACCAGTGCGCAAAGTGGCCGCGCCTCTCGAACAGGCTCGACCCGATCGACAGCGTGCCGAGGACAATCGTGTACACACTGATGGCCGGAATGAGAAAGAGGACGGTCCGCCACCAATGGTACGGAGGAAATCGAGAGTACATTAAGCAGCACATTTATGGCGGGCGCGGGAACCGAGCATGCACGCGCGCACCTGTGGACGGCGGTCGTCTTCGGGTTGGCGACGCCTCTCACGTTCATTCTATGCCTCACGCTGTGGCGCACCCCTTTTCCGCTGACCGAGGCGGTCGCCATCTTCGAGAACGTGACGAACACGTCCACGGATCTCTGGGTTCCGGCAACCTCCTACTACCGGCCTCTCTTCTACCTGATGGTATCGGCGATCTGGCACAACGCGGGAACGCTCGACGCAGCGCTGGCATGGCTGAAGCTGGTTCAGATTGTTGCTGTGCTCCTCCTCGTGGTGCTGTTCATCCTGCATCTGCGCCCACGAACGTTCCTCGACGCGGCGGCCGCGTCAGTCGCCGTCGCCGTCCTCATCGGCAGCCCCGGATTCCGCGACAACCTCGAACTTCCGTTGAGTTACACGACCGTCGGGATGCCGCTCGTCCTGATCGTGTGGATCCTGTTGAACCGGCAGCCACGACCCGGGCACGCGCCGCTCATCGTCGCGCTGACGCTGATCGCGATCGGTTTCAAGGAGCAGGGCCTCGTCATCGTGCCTGTGGTAGTAGCGGCCTGGTGGATGCGCGCACCGGGCGCGACGCGCGGCGTTGCCGCGACGCTTGCGGCAATCGCGGTGGCGTACGTGTTGTTTCGACTGCACTGGCGTGCAGAATGGCCGGTGTTCGAGCAGGCGATTGGACTCGGCTTCACGGAGATCGAAGTCCCTGAAGCCACGGCGCGCTTCGGCGCGTTCCCCTACTTTGTCTACGCGTATAGCGGGGCGAGCACGATGGCCAGCCTGCTCTTTGCGGAGCCCGCCCGGGGCGTCTTCCGCATCGTCGAGGCCTGGAGCCAGGGACGGGCTCAAGCGTGGCAGTTCGCGCATGTCGGGGCGTCGATCGGCCTGACCAGTGTCATTGCCTGGGGGGGGGTGCATTCCCTGCGGATCAAGGGCGGATGGTCGACGGAGTCGCGGGCTTTTGTCACGCTGGCCGTCGTTCTCCTTGCGTGCGGCGCCCTCAGCTTCAATTATTCGCGGGACCGCCTTGCAGGCATGGCCGTCGTGTTCTATGCGGTCGCGGCGTTTTTCGCGCTGCGTGCCGCAGCGTCGCGGGCGGTGGAGGCTTCGCCAGGGCGATTCACCGCCGCCGCCCTGGCGGTGTTCGTCCTCGCCGTCGCGTGGCAGACACGTGCCATTGCGACCATCGAATACGTGCGGGCCACTGCCTGGCGAAACCACATGGAGTGGCTCGTCATGCTTCCGGAACGCCGCGTGGAATTCGCCGAGCGGCCGGCATACCTGCGGATCATGGACTCGATGATCGAGCAGGGCACCGATCCGGCGGCCCCGCGGCCAACGCGCTATCCCGCATGGGTCGCCCTCACCATCGGCCAGCCATGACCTCAGAGATCCCGCCGCTCCCTCGGAGACGCCGCGTTCTCGCGTCGATCATGGCCGCGCCTGCGCTCCTCGCAGCGCTCGGCCTGGGCGCGGTCGAGAGCTGGCGGCTGCTCCGGCCGCAGTCACGGCTGTTTGCCGCTCCGTTCGTGTATTCGCTCGCGGACGCGATCGAGCGGCACGATGTCGACCAGGCCTATGCATTCATCCGCGCCGGACAGGATCCAAACCAGCCTATCGCGGTAGTCACGCGCGGGCGACCTGTTCTCATGCCGCCGCTACTCTGGGCGGTGACGACCCAGAACAGTGATGCGGTGCGAATGCTCGTGGGGTTCGGCGCCCGTGTGGATCCGGCCGCCGTATGTCTCGCTGAAGAGATTGGAAGCGCGGAGATCGCCCGGCTACTCACGCTCCATGGGCCGGTGGGTCTGAACGTTACTTGCCCGCCGCCGCTGCGGACGGCGGAATCTGCGGACGCGGCCGTCCCTCGACGGGCGCCGCGGACGCCGGCACCGCCTGCGCCCCGGGCCCCGACTCGATGAAGCGGCCGAAGATCATCTTCCCGGCGGTGGTCTGCAGCACGCTCGTGACGACGACGTCGATCGTCTTGCCGATCGCCTTTCGCGCGTTGTCCACCACCACCATCGTCCCGTCGTCGAGGTAGGCGACACCCTGGTTGTATTCCTTGCCTTCCTTGAGGATGAAGACCTTCATCAGCTCGCCGGGCAGGACCACAGGCTTCAGCGAGTTCGCGAGCTCATTGATGTTGAGCACTTCGACGCCGCGCAGCTGCGCAACCTTGTTCAGGTTGAAATCGTTGGTGACGATCTTTCCCTGGAGCGTGCGCGCCAGTTCGATCAGCTTCAGGTCGACCTCGCGGATGTCCGGAAAATCCGCGTCCGAGATCTGGACGTCCACGCCGGACATCTTCTGGATCTTCTGCAGGATGTCGAGGCCGCGGCGCCCGCGGTTGCGCTTCATCGAATCGGAGGAGTCGGCGACGAGCTGCAGCTCCTTGAGGACGAACTGCGGGATGACGAGCGTGCCGTCCATGAAACCGGTCTCGCAGATGTCCGCGATGCGGCCGTCGATGATGACGCTCGTGTCGAGGATCTTGTAGCGCCGCCGCGGACCTGCCGAGCGGAAAATGCTGACGAGGTTTTCCGGCTCGAGCCATTCACCCTTGCGGGCGCCCATGACGAGGCCAAGGTACGGGAGCGCAAGCAGGATGAAGCTGTGGAGGAACACGACCTTTTCATCGCCCAGGTTGGCCCAGTACATCGCGTCGCCAAGCACCTTGGCGGCGGCCAGCCCGATCGCGCCGCCGAGGAGCCCGCCCAGCATGTGGGTGACGGGCGTTTCCTTGAGGCGCATTTCCAGGCCGACGATCAGGCTGCCGAGGACGATGCCGAAGGCGACGTTCGCCGGACCGCCGGCGCGCGCGACGGGCTGAAGTTGATATGCCGCGTAGCCGACCGACGTCAGAAAGAGACTGCGCGCGAGAATGAACCAGGCCATTACGTCACCCCAGGGCTAATCGACTATGAACGGGGAACGTTAGAACCGCCCGCTCAGAAAATCAAGTGATGAGCTGATCGAGCGCCTCCCCCACGGTCCGGACGCCCACCAGGTCGCACCCCTCGGCCTCCAGGCCGTCGGCGTTGGCGGCCGGCATCACGATTCGGCCGAACCCCATCTGGACCGCCTCTCGAACACGCAGCGCGGCCTGCGGGATGCCCCGGATTTCCCCGCTCAGCCCCACTTCGCCGAACAACGCCGTGGATGCGGGCAGGCTTCGATTGCGGACGCTCGACGCCACGGCGGCCACGACGCTCAAGTCGGCGGCCGGCTCCTCGATGTTCATTCCGCCCGCGATGTTCACATACACGTCGTCGCCCGCGAGGCTCAGGCCGGCGCGCTTTTCCAGGACGGCGAGCAGCAGCGATACGCGGTTCTGATCGATGCCGATTGCCATCCGCCGCGCGTTGCCGTACGTGCTGGTGCTCACGAGCGCCTGCACTTCCACGAGGATCGGCCTCGAGCCCTCGACACAGCACAGCACCGCGGACCCCGGCGTCCCGGACGCGCGCTCCGACAGGAACAGCTTCGATGGATTCGGGACCGGGCGGAGCCCCGCACCGGTCATTTCAAAGACACCAAGCTCGCTGACCGCGCCGAAGCGGTTCTTCACCGCGCGGACGACGCGATGCGAGTGGTGGCGCTCGCCCTCGAAGTAGAGCACCGTGTCGACGACGTGCTCGAGGACCTTCGGCCCTGCGAGGCTGCCGTCTTTCGTGATGTGACCGACCAGCACCGTCGGGATGTTCTGTCCCTTGGCGGCAAACAGGAACTGCGTGGCGGCCTCGCGCACCTGGCCGATGCTGCCGGGGGCCGACTGGAACTTGATCGAGAACACCGTCTGCACCGAGTCGATCACGACGAGCGCCGGCTTCAGGCGGGCAATCTCCTCGAGGATGCGCTCGATGCACGTTTCGGAGAGCAGATACAGGGGCGCTTCGCCGACGCCCAGGCGATCGCCGCGGCTCTTGATCTGGTGCTCCGACTCCTCGCCCGAGGCATAGAGCACGGGGCCGACCTTCCGCGCGAAATGCGCAGCCGCCTGCAGGAGGAGCGTCGACTTGCCGATGCCCGGTTCGCCGCCGAGCAGCACGAGCGATCCGGGAACGATGCCGCCGCCCAGTACCCGATCGAACTCGTCGATGCCGGTGGAGAGCCGCGCGGCATCGGCGATCGCGACATCCGCGTACAGCTTCGCGCTGCCGGCCGTGCCGAGCTGGGCGTACCGGTTCGTCCCGGTTGCCGCCGCCGCATGATCGGCCGCGCGTTCCTCGACGAGCGAGTTCCACGCGCCGCACTCGACGCATCGGCCCATCCACTTGGGTGATTGCGCGCCGCATTCCTGACACGCGAAGACTGTCTTGGAAGTTTTCACGGGCTACCAGCTACCGGCTACCGGCTACGTGTATTGTCTCTCGATTCGCGCGCCGATCCGGCAGACGATTTCGTAGGGAATCGAGCCGATCGCCGCTGCCATCTCGCGCACGTCGATCTGCTGCCACGGTTCATCGCCCTGGCGGCCGATGATCACCACCTCGTCGCCGGGTTGAACGGCGTCAACGCCAGTCACGTCCACGGTGATCATGTCCATCGAGACGGCGCCCACAATCGGCGCGCGCCGGCCGCGAATCAGCACCTGCCCGCGCTGCTCGAGGCGCAGGTCGAGGCCATCAGCGTATCCGGCGGGGACGACGGCGATCGTCGCGGGGGTCTCGGTCCTGAACCGGGAGCCGTAGCCCACCGCTTCGCCCGGCCGCAGTCCTTTCACGCCGACGACGCGGCTGGTGAGCGACATCACGGGCTTCAGGGGAATCGTCGATGCGAGCGGCGGCGGCACGATGCCGTACAGCAGGAGGCCCGGGCGCACGATGTCATGCCACACGCGCGAGTCGCGCAGCAGCGCCGCGCTGTTGCACGCATGGCGCAGGATCTTGTGGGGGCCGGTCGCCTTCGCCGCTTCGCGGCTTCGGCGGCCCGGCTCAGCGGCCAGTTCAGCGACGATCTTCGATGCCTCCTCGAACCGCACGCGCTGATCGTTGAACAACGGCAGATCGGGATCGTCGGCCGTCGCGAAGTGTGTGTAAACGGCCTCGAGCCGGAGGTTCGCGTTTCCGAGCACCTCCGGCAGCGTCCGCCGCAGATTGTCGTGACGGAACCCGAGCCGGTTCATCCCGGTGTCGATCTTGAGGTGATACCCGACGGTCGTCCTGCGCGCCGCCGCGGCAGCTTGAACGGCGCGCGCGGCCGACGGCGTGGAGATCGTCGGTGTCAGGGAGAACTCGAAGAGCCCGTCGAGATCGCTGACGCTGAGCGCGCCGAAGACGAGGATTGGCACCGACGCGCCCGCGCGGCGCAGGACGATCCCCTCTTCGATGTCCGCGCACGCCAGCATCGTGGCACCCGCCTGCTCCAGCGCGAGCGCGACGCGCTCCGATCCATGCCCGTACGCATTGGCTTTGACGACGGCAATGACATCAGGCGGGGTGCGGGGCGGACCCGGGGGCGGGGTCCCCGCCGCGCACGCCTGCGCGGTGGGGTGCCGATCCGCCTCGCGGGCCGTTAAGGCCCGCGCCGCACTGGAATCGTTACTTAAGAAATCCCGAATCGCGCGGAAGTTGGATTGGAGCGCTGCGAGGTCGACCCGCGCGACAGTGCTCCGGATCATTTGCGATCTGCGATTTGCGATTTGCGATTTGTCACAATCAAAAATCAGAAATCACAAATCACAAATACACTCACGCGCCTTGCGCCAGATTGGCGAATCGTGTCTGCTCGCGGAGGAACGCCAGCCGCACGACGCCGGTGGGCCCGTTGCGCTGCTTGGCCACGATCACCTCGGCGGTGCCCGCATCCGGATGGTTCGGATCGCGGTTGTAGGCGTCTTCCCGGTAGATCATCAGCACGACGTCGGCGTCCTGTTCGAGCGCGCCCGATTCGCGCAGGTCGGAGAGCTGCGGCCGGTGGTCGGAGCGGGCTTCCGGCGCGCGGCTCAACTGCGACAGCACGACGACCGGCACGTTGAGCTCCTTGGCGAGCCCCTTCATCGAGCGTGAAATCGACGCGAGCTCGAGCGTCCTGTTCTCGAAGCGGCCGCGGCCGGACATCAGCTGGATGTAGTCCACCACGAGCAGGCTCAACCCGTGCTGGTCGGCCTGCAGCCGCCGCGCCTTGGCGCGCATCTCGAGCACGCCGATGCTGGCTGTGTCGTCGATGTGCAGGCGCATGGCGCTCAGCGTCTCGAGCGCGTGCGAAATGCGCGAGTAGTCCTTCTGCCCGATCGCGCCGCTCATCAGGCGGTGGCTGTCGATCTGCGCTTCGGAGGTGAGCAGACGAAGGAACAGCGATTCCTTCGACATTTCCAGGCTGAAGACGCCGACCGCCCCCTGGTCGGGCTGCAGCGCCACGTACTGCGCGATGTTGAGCACGAGGCTCGTCTTCCCCATCGACGGCCGCGCCGCGATGATCACCAGGTCGCCCGCCTGGAAGCCGCGCGTCATCGAATCCAGATCGACGAATCCGGTCGGCACGCCGGTGATCAGCCGCTTCTGCTCGAAGAGCCGCTCGATCTTCGGGAAGCTTTCCTTGACCAGGTCGCGCATCGGGACGAACCCGCCCTTCAGCCGGTCGTCCGCCACCGAGAAGATCGCGCTCTCGGCCTCGTCCAGGATGAGATCCGGCTCCTGGTCGGCCTCGTACGCGTTGCTCAGGATTTTGTTGGCCGCGTAGATCAGGTTGCGAAGGGTCGCTTTTTCCTTGACGATCCGCGCGTAGTACTCCACGTTCGTCGCGCGCGGCACGCCGTCGGCCAGCGACGCCACGTACGCGGGCCCGCCCACCTCGTCGAGGTCGCCCCCGCGCGACAGTTCCTCCTTCAGCGTGACGAAATCGATCGCCTGGTGCCGCTCGTTGAGCGCGACCATCCGGTCGAAGATGCGGCGGTGTGCGTCGCGGTAGAAATCGCCGGCGTCGATCACCTGCGCGGCGAGGTTGAAGGCGTCGTTGTGGACCAGGATGGCACCGAGCACCGATCGCTCGGCTTCGAGATTGTGCGGAAGCGTGCGTTCCGCAGCAGCGACGACGGTATCAGCCATGAACGCGTGTGTGGAACGGGAGGGGAAAGTGGAGTTTAACAGAAAGAGTGGTACCCTGCGCGCCATTCATGTCGTCCGCTCCCGTATTTTCGCGCGCCGTCGACGCGTCCGTGCCGTGGTATCGCACGATCACCGCCGAACAATGGCGCGTGCTCGTCGCCGCGAAATTAGGGTGGATGCTCGACGCCATGGATTTCATGTTGTACGCGATGGCGATCGGCCAGCTGCGCATGTATTTCGGCTTCAACGACGCGACCGCGGGCATGCTGGGGACGATCACGCTCGTGATGTCGGGCGCCGGCGGCGTCGTCTTCGGATATCTGGCGGATCGGATCGGCCGCACGCGCGCGCTCATGGGGACGATCCTGCTGTTTTCCGTGGCGTCGCTCGGCGCCGCCACGTCGCAGAGCGTGTTTCAGCTGCTGATGTGGCGCGCGCTGCTCGGCATCGGCATGGGAGGCGAGTGGGCATCGGGCGCCGTGTTGATCAGCGAGACCTGGCCGCCCGCGCACCGCAACAAGGCGATCAGCATCATGCAGTCGGGATGGGCGATCGGGTACATCACCGCCGCCGTGATGGCGGCATTGATCCTCGGCGGGCCCGCGGCCGGCCCCGAGGCGTGGCGATGGCTCTTCCTCGTCGGCGTCCTGCCGGCGATCTTCACGCTGTGGATCCGGCGCTACGTCCGCGAGCCTGACGCCTGGGCCGCGCGGGCGCCGTCGGCCCGCGTGCGCAACCCGTTTGCGGTGATTTTCGGGCCCGGCCTGCGCGCCCGCACGCTCTTCATCATCCTGCTCGGCGCGTCCGTGCAGTTCGCCTACTGGGGGATTTTCTTCTGGCTACCGGCGTTTCTCGCGCGCCCGGCCGCGCAGGGGGGCGCGGGGATGGGGGTCGTCGGATCGCTCGGCTGGATCATTCCGGTGCAGATCGGCGCGTACTTCGGCTACCTCACCTTCGGGTTCATTGCCGATCGCGTGGGACGCCGGCGCACCTTCATCCTGTTCATGCTCATCGCCGCAATCCTGGTGCCGATCTACGGCCAGATGGCGCGCAGCCCGGTGATCCTGATGGTGCTCGGACCCGTGCTCGGCTACTTCGGCCACGGCTACTTCAGCCTGTTCGGGAGCTTCATCGCCGAGCTCTACCCCACCGCGGTGCGCGCCACGGCCCAGGGCACCAGCTACAACATCGGACGGATGGCAGGCGCCGTGGCGCCCTACACGATCGGAGCGATCGCGACGCTGCCGGGGATCGGCATCGGTCTCGCGCTCGGCACGACGTCGGCGTTCTTTCTGCTCGGCGCGATGCTTATTTTCACGCTGCCCGATCGCAGCGGCCAGGC
>Ga0209640_10002961_pt1 | contig 14872 bp, 19 predicted proteins | sample RifCSP10_1_FD_184018 | JGI IMG/M metagenome (GOLD analysis project Ga0209640, IMG submission 184018) | Soil microbial communities from Rifle, Colorado - Rifle CSP2_sed 10_1 (SPAdes) (version 2) | ecosystem: Environmental > Terrestrial > Deep subsurface > Rock core/Sediment | place: Rifle...
CCGCACAGAGGCGGCTGGCGTTCGGCGGCTCGAAGGTGCGCAGGCACCTTCTTCGAACCCCCGCCTCACCCTCGGGCAGGAGGGGAATTCATTTTGCTAGGCGTTCTTAGTGCCGGTGGCGATGGTGCAGGTCCGGGAGGTGCGGGTGAGCGTGCCGCATCGGCTCGTGCACGTGCTCGTGGGCGTGGGGCTCGGGCCCTTCGTCGCCGCGGTGCGCGTGCTGGTGGTGCTCGTCGTGGACGTGGCGGTGTGTATGCACCAGGCGCTCATGGATGTGCTCGTGCGAATGCGATTCTGTAAGCACGAGCCAGGTCGCGGCCACCATCAACAAGACGGCGGCGCCGAACGAGACGGTGAATGGCTCTCCCAGGGCGAAGATCGCGATCGCCGCGCCGATAAAGGGCGCGGTGCTGAAATGCGCGGCGGTGCGGGCGGTCCCAAGGTGCCGCAGCGCGAGGATGAACAGAACGAGGCTCACGCCGTAGCCGAGGAACCCGACGCCGAGCGCGCCGGCGAGGGTTGCGGTTCCGGGAACGTGAAATCCGAGCGTGAGCGCCAGCGCGAGATTGAACGATCCGGCGGCGAGCCCCTTGATCATCGCGAGCGCCACGGGATCGCTCGCCGCGATCTTGCGGGTGAAGTTGTTGTCGAGCGCCCAGCAGAAGCACGCGCCGACGATCGCAAGCGCATGCAGCGAAAGCTTCAGCTCGGCCTGCGGATCCCAGGCGAGCACGGTCGCGCCGGCGAGCATCAGCGCTGCTGCAGTCCACACGCGCCCGCCGACCGCTTCGCCGAAGAGCAGGGCCGCGACGAGCATCGTGACGACGCTTTCCAGATTGAGCAGGAGCGACGCTTCCGACGCGCCGGTGCCCGCCAATCCCCACAGCAGCAAGATCGGCGCAGCGACGCCGCCCGCGATCACCGCGCCGGCGAGCCACACATAGTCTTGCCTGAAGAGCGGCGCCTCCTTCGACCCGGGTCCAGCCTTGGCAAACGGACGACCGAGAACACGCACGGCGAGCAGGCCGAGGCCGCTGCCGAGATAGAGCAGGCCGGCGAGCGCGAGCGGCGACAGCTCGCCCAGCAGCAGCTTCGCGAGCGGCGTGCTTGCGCCGAACAGTGCTGCGGCGGCGAGCGCGAAGAAAGCGTAACGCTGGAGCGACAGATCGATCATGCGGCGGGCTTGGCGCCTAGATTATCGCGCCACTCGCTCTGGAACTTTCTACGGAACGACTTCGAGAACCCCTTCCATGCCTCGTTCGCGGTGGCTCGCGAAGAACAGCAGCTTGTTGCTGCAGTAAAACGGATACTTGCCGACCGCCGTGGCGGTGAACGCGATCTTCTTGGGCTGGGTCGCAAGCTCTTCTTCTAGCGCGATCCCCGCTTCAGGCGCCTTGATGACGAGGTTGTGCGGCGCGATACCCTCCTCACGGATCGCCAGGAGCTCCACCGGCACGTTTACCTTCACCACGATTTGATAGGGCTTGAAAAAATAGCTGCCGCCAACGATGCGGACGCGCTGCACCCCGTCCGGCTCTACTTTCGCGACGTAAACTTCTTTCTGCTCTTGCGCGACGGCAGGCGCCGAGCCCGCCAGCAAAAGGCAAAGGCAGCCGAGCAGGAACAAGGGCTTGGTTGGGTAGTAGAGCATGGTTGACTCCTTGAGCAAACAAACTGATTTAAGCCGCGCCGCGCGGCCCGAAGTAGATGATGGCCATGCCGGCTAGCGTCACCGCGCCGCCGATCAGGTCCCAGCGGTCCGGAACGATCCGCTCGATCGTCAGCAGCCACGCCAGTGCGACCACGATATAGATGCCCCCGTACGCGGCGTAGGTTCGGCCAGCAGAGTGCGGGTGAAGCGTGAGCAGCCAGACGAAGGCGGCGAGGGCGGCGGCGGCCGGAAGGAGTAGCAGGATCGAGCCGTCGCGCCTGATCCAGAGGTAGGGGAGATAGCAGCCCACGATTTCCGCTGTCGCGGTTACAACAAAAAGCGCGAACACTTTTGCCGCTTCCATCGGGCCTCCGTGAGGGGGGTGCCTGGACCGGAGTATAGCCCGCTTCGCGGAAAAACCTATGCTGAAGGAGCGTGTGCTCGCCGCGCCTTCAAGAAATCCCAGACGCTCCCAGAAATCAGTACTCCTAGGCCAGCGTACACGAGTCCAGGGAGGAGCCACAATCCGGCGAAAGCGACGACGGCCCCGCTGAGGCCCGTCCAGAAGGGGGCGAGGTTGCCGTGAGATCGCGTCGAGGAGTAGAGCAGCCAGACGCTCAGCGCCAGCAGCCCGAGATAGAGCGGGATGAGAAAAGCGTCGTTGATCAGGAATCCCGCGCCGATCGCGGTAAGCACTGACAGCGCTGCCGGCACGCCCAGGCAACACGCGCCCGCGAAACTTGCCCCGGCGACCGATGAGCACTGTTTCAAAAGCCCTTTCATGGCTCGCTCCTAACCCGCGCAGCAGGAGAGCAGCTTTACGTCCTTGGTGAAGGTCTGGGCGGCAAGTTTCAAGCTCTCAACCATCGTGAGATAGGGGAAGAGCTGGCCGGCAAGATCTTCCACCGTCATCTTGTTGCGGATCGCGAGCGCGGCGGCCTGGATCAACTCTCCCGCCTGGGCCGCTACCGCTTGCACTCCCAACAAGCGCCCGGTGCCGGCTTCCGCGACCAGCTTGATGAACCCCCGTGTGTCGAAGTTGGCGAGGGCCCGCGGCACATTGTCGAGCGTGAGAGTGCGTGAATCGGTCTCGATACCCTTCAGGCGCGCTTCGGCCTCGGTGAACCCTACGGTTGCCACCTGCGGGTCGGTGAAAATCACCGCCGGCATGGTCGTGAGATCGAGGGCCGCATCGCCGCCTGTCATGTTGATTACAGCGCGGGTGCCGGCGGCGGCCGCCACGTAAACGAACTGCGGCTGGTTGGTGCAATCGCCTACAGCATAAACGTCGGCCACGCCGGTCCGAAGGTGGTCATCCACCCGGATGGCGCCGCGCTCGTCCAGCTTGACGCCGATCGTTTCCAGGTTCATGCCGGCAGTATTCGGGCGGCGGCCGGTTGCGACGAGGAGGCGATCCCCACTGATGGCGCCCGCGCTGGTTTCAACATGGAATGTTCCGTTGCGATGCGTAACAGCATGCGTCTGGGTGTGGGTGAGGATTTTCATGCCCTCCTGTTCGAGTGCTTCCTGGAGAGCGTCGCCGATGGCCGGATCCTCCCGGAACAAGACTTTGCTGCGGGCGATCATGGTCACCTTCGATCCGAGCCGCAGGAAAGCCTGCCCCAGCTCAACCGCGACGATGGACGACCCGATGATGACGAGATGCTTTGGCAATTCTTCCGCCACCAGCGCGTCGGTGGAAGTCCAGTAGGGCGATTCCTTGAGCCCCGGGACGGGCGGCACGGCGGGGGAGGCTCCCGTCGCGATCAGCACCCGGTCGGCTTTCAGTTGTGTCTCCCGGCCGTCCAGCCGCTTAACGAGCAAAGTATGGGCGTCTTTGAAGCGGGCGTAGCCCTGCACCAGGTTGATGCCGGGGTTGGCATCCACGATGTTCTGGTATTTCGCAACCCGCAGCTCCTCGACCCGCCGCTGTTGCTGGGCGACCAGCTCCGCCCGATTCACCAGCGCCGGCCGATTCACGATTCCGCGAAACGGGCTGGCCGACTGTTTGTGGGCAAACTCGGCTGCCCGAATCATGATCTTGGAGGGGACACAGCCCACGTTCACACAGGTGCCGCCCAGGGTTCCCGCTTCGATCATGGTGACCTGTGCTCCGGCGTCAACGGCCCGAATCGCTGCGGCGAACGCGCTGCTGCCGCTCCCGATAATCGCGATGTCCAGACCGCTTTCTGCCTTTCGCTTCGACGGTGCCGCCTCAGCCGCGGAAGGGGTTTGCTCCCGTGCGCCGCCCTTAAGCGTGTCAAGCAGCTCTGCGTCGTAGCCTTTGGCTCGCACAGCGTCCAGCAACCGCTCGACGTCGGTACCTGCGCTGGTGCTCACCTCGGCGAGCGCGTCGTTATAGAACACTTTTGCGCTGGTCCCGGGCAATTGGTTCAGTGCCTTTTCGACGATGGCGGCACAGTGATCGCAGGTCATGCCTGTCACACGAATGGTGTATAGGCTCATTTCCGTTCCTTCTTGAGCGTTGATGGGTAGCCGGCGTCCTTAGTCGCCTTGAGCAACGCTTCCACGTTGGTCTTGGCGTCGTCATAGGTAACCACGGCTTCCGCTTTTTCCAGGCTTACGTCTGCCTTGGTCACGCCGTCGATCTTGGTTAACGATCTCGTCACGGAGATCACGCACGCCACTCACGTCATCCCCGACACTGAAAGCGTGACGGCCCTGATCTCCGCTAACGCGGCGGTCGCGACAAAGACGGCGGTGGTGCAGCACACGGCGAGGAATCGGGGCAATCGTTTCATGGCTGGGCTCCTATAACAGCGGTATGTAGCTTCGCATACGGACCTTACTTCAGAAGCAGCCAGTCGATCGCTGGCGCGAGACCGGCGTAAAAGGCGCTCAAGTAGAAGAAGTACAAGGCCGCGAGCAGCACGAGTACGCCGCCGGCAAGCTCGATCCGCGACACGACCGGCGCAAACCGCGGCACCAGCTTCACCAGGTCGGTAGCCACGGCCGCGACGAGGAGAGGCGTACCGCGTGCGAGGCCGAACACAAACATCAGAGCTGCGCCCAGCCAGAGCGATCCTGTCGCCGCGGCTGCACCGAGGATCGGCAGCGTTATCGGCGTGCACGCGGGGCAGCTCGAAAACCCGAACGGCACGCCCAAACCAAACGCGCCGCCGAAAGATTTCAGCTCGCGCGGTTTCGCGTTCAGCCGCGGCCATGGCACCCGAATGAGGCGCAGCAACGCCAGACCGATCACGGCAAGGAGCAGACCGATCAGCAGGTTCATGAGCCCGAGCTTTCCGGCGAGCGCGGTGATCACGGTTTGTCCGAAGAAGCCGAACAGCGCGCCGATCAGCGCGTCCGCGCTCGCGAGACCCAGCACGAATCCGAGCGCGAACAGCAGGCCTCGCCGCGCCCTGGCGGATTCTGCGGTGCGCGCGGCGACGGATCCCACTACGACCGAGTACATGGGAAGCGAGCTCGGGGCGACACCCATGAGCAAACCCGCGGCGGCCACGATAAGGACGGCGGTCAAAGAGGCCGCCGAGACATGCTCAAGTTGTGCAATCAGTTCCATCTTCCTGCCTACCGGTGCCCGCCCTGCGGCCAGGTGATCATCGGCATATTGATGACCACGCCTGGCTGCTTGAGTTCGATTTCCCCTTGCGCGAGCGCCTGTTTCACTTCCTCGGCGCTCTTGAGCTCGCGCGCGCTCTCCGGCTTTTTCCAAGATACCAGGACGAGCGCGCGCAGAGGCGTGTAGCCCGCCTGCCCGGGCGGGTTGTCGAACACGTCCGGCTGAAACTTGAACGGCCCCTCGCCCGGGACGCCGTTGGTAAACACATAGACGTTGGCGAGCGTCTCTTTCGGCGCCTTCGCTAGTGAGGGCACGGTGAGGACGGGCGAGCCCTTCATCTGCGTCAGGAGTTTCGCGACTTCCGGATCGGAGGCCTCGGTATGGATAAAGCGGATGCGGCTTCCTTCCATGAAGCCGTCCACCGGCGGCACAACGAAGCCGCTCTGCTCCCGGGCCGAAAGCACAAACCACCCGATGATCAGGGCCACCACGGCCGTTACGAGCAGATTACGTACCCATGCCATACCGCTCTCCTCAGACTGACGTATTTACGCTCCCCGCCCCTGATGTACTCCTTAGGAATTTGTCGGGACCCAGCCCGGCAAATTCCTCGGCCTCGAAGCCGCGCTCGATGATCGCTTCGCGAATGCCATCTGGATCGGCGCGGTCGGCTCGATAGGTCACCGTGACGAGTTTTTTCTCGGGCTCCCCGGTCACGTCTTCGATGCCGTCGAGCTTGCGCACGGCTTCCGCGATCGAGGCGAGGCAATGCTCGCAGCGCATGTTGGCGATCGTGTAGGTAATGCTGGCATGCACCTCTCGCTGCCTTTTCGCCGGCAACAATCTTCCGGCGAAGGAGTTGGTGAGCACCGCGGTGACGCTTGCTGCCATCGCGATCATCGCCCACACCGGGTGAACGAGTCCGGTAACGGCGAGCGGCACGCCGACCCCGTTGAAGGCGAACGCGAGCGACAGGTTCTGCACGGTCTTGCGATAGGACAGCCTGCCGATGCTGAACGCTTCGACCACCGCGCCCAGGCGATGTCCGACCAGGACGATGTCGGCCGACTCGATGGCGATATCGGTCCCCGCGCCGATGGCGATGCCTACATCGGCCTGCATGAGCGCGGGCGCGTCGTTGATGCCGTCGCCGACCATGGCCACCCGTCCGCGCGCCTGGAGCTGCCGCACGATCTCGGCTTTTCCGCCGGGCAGCACGCCGGCGTGAACGGCGTCGATTCCCAGCTTGCCTGCGATGACGCGCGCCGCGCGTTCGTTGTCACCCGTGACAAGAACAGGCTGGACGCCGGCCGCACGCAGCGCCGCGACCGCCTGCCGCGCGTCCGCGCGCAGGCTGTCGCCCAGGGCAAGCAAGCCAAGGCAGCGACCATTGCGCGCGACCGCGATGACGGTATGCGCGTCTTTTTCCAGCGCCTCGACGCGCGCATTAACTGCATCGAGGACGACGCCGCGCTCCGCGAGGAAGCGGGGGCTGCCGACGAGCGTATCCGCTCCCCCGATGCGGGCTACGACACCTCTGCCCGGCACCGCCTCGAAGCCGTCAACCCCGGGCGGCGTGATGCCGCGCTCGAAAGCGGCCTCCACGATCGCGCGCGCCAAGGGGTGCTCGGAAGCCGCTTCCACGGCCGCCGCGACCGCCAGCAGTTCGCCCTCGGCTGCGCCGAGGCTCACGATCTCGCGCAGCGACGGACGGCCTTCGGTGAGGGTGCCCGTCTTGTCGAGCACGATCTTGCGGATGTCCTTGAGTAACTGAAAGGCTTCCCCCGAGCGCATCAGGATGCCGCGCTCGGCGGCAATGCCTCCACCCCGGATCATCGCCAAGGGCGTTGCCATCCCCAGGGCGCACGGATAGCCCATCACGAATACGGCGAGCGCCGCGAAGATCGCGCGCGTCCAGTCCGCAGCACCCGTCGCCCACCACGCGCCGAGCGTCCAGATCAAGAGCGCGGCCGCGGCGAACAGCACGACACCGGGCACATAGATTTGCAGGATCCGGTCCACCAGAGCGAGGAGCCCGGGCTTGAGCGCGCGCGCTTCCTCCACCTGGCGTGCCACCTGGCTGAGAAAGCTCTCTTCACCGACCTTGGTCACCCGGACGAGCAGCGTGCCGTACTGATTGATCGAGCCGCCGATCACGCCGTCACCGGGGCGCTTTTCCGCCGGGATCGGTTCGCCGGTGACCAGGTGCTCGTCCACCGCCGAGCCGCCCTCGACCACAACGCCATCGACCGGAATCGATTCGCCGGGGCGGACGCGCACGAGATCGCCCGGTGCCACATGTTCGATCGCAATCACCTGCTCTGCCCCATCCCGCACGACGCGGGCAGTGGCGGGCACCAATGCGAGGAGCTTTCGTACCGCCTGGGAAGCGCGGGTGCGCACGAGCAGCGAGACCCAGCCGGACAATATGTGATAGGTGGTCACGAAAACCGCGACGCCAAAGAAATCGGGCGCCGGGAACTCGGAATAGATGTAACCGAGAAACCCCCCGGCCAATCCGGCAAAGGCGCCGAACTCGAGCAGCACGTGCTGATTCAAGATGCCACGCCGCAGGCTGGCCCACGCCATGGTGAGGATGTGCCAGCCCGGACCGAAGATCGTGGAGAGCGCGAGTACCGGCATCAGCCAGTACATGGCGGCCATCCCCTGGGGCGGCAACCGCTCGAGCCACATCAGCCCCATGGCAGTCAGCGAGATCGCTGAGAGCCCCGCGGCAAAGAGGAGATTGTCGCGCTGCTGTTTGAGCTCTGCTTCCTGCTCTTCGTAAGCGCGGACCTTGTTCGGGTCGCGGATGGTGTAGCCGAGGTCGCGCAGCGTCTCCCGCAGCGCTCCTGCGGTCACCACTTCGGGGTTGAATTCGATCAGCGTCTCCTCGTGCGCGAGATTGACGTTGACGTTGTGCACACCGTCCATGCGTCCGAGCGCCTTGGTGATGCTCGCGACGCAGAACGAGCACGCCATCCCGCCGATCTTCAGCTGGATCTTCTCCGCGCGTTCGAGGCTTCCCGCCATGCTCATTTCACGTCCTTCGCCGGTTCCTTGATGAACTGCAGCCTAAACCCTGTAGCGAGCTCCAGAGTCAAGCCCCATGTACATCAAGGGCGCGGGGTCACGAACAGCCCAAACCAGATCGACCATAAGCGGTATTGGACTTTCACCCGCGCCGCCGCCGCATGTGATCGAGCACCAGCTTCATGGCGATCGGAACCGCCGTGATCAGGCCGAGCGCCAAGGCCGAGTACAGGAAGCGCGCGGTTTCGCCGCTGGTCATCTCAAGGCCGAGATGAGCCAGGAAAAAGCTCGCGGGAACGATTCCGGCAAGCGTGGCAAGCGCGAAGCGCCACACCGACAGCACCGTGAGACCGGCTGCGTAGCTGACGAGATCGAACGAGATGAACGGCAGCAGGCGGCTCACGAAGACGATTCCCATGAGGGCGTCTTGCGAGCCGGCGAGCCCGACCGACAGGCGTTCGCCGAACCAGCGCTGTAGCGCGGCGCGGCCCAGCACGCGCGCCAGTCCGAACGCGGCAAGCGCGCCCGCCTCGGCTCCCGTCAGGACGTAGAGCGTGCCCCAGCCGTGTCCGTAGGCGGCGCCGGCGGCCATGGCGATCGGCGCGCTTGGGATCGGACTCACGAGGATCGCGAGCATCATTAGCACGACGATCGCAAGCGGTCCCCAGGCGCCCAGGCGCTCGACCTGCGCGCGCAGCCCCTCGCCGTCGACGATGGCGCCGAGTACCCCGGTTTCGCGCAGCACCCAGTAAACCGCGACGAGCCCGAGCACGGTCAGTATGCCGGCGCAGAGCTTCAACCATGTGTTCACGCGAGCGGCACCTCGACGAAAAGCCCGAAGTAGACCGACCAGGCGCCGAGCGCGATCAGCACCGCGCCCGACCACTTCGGAAAGCGCCCCGCCCAGTGTGCGAGCACATCGATCGCGCGCCGCGCGCGCGCAAAGAACACCGCTGCGACGAGCGGCGCCGAGAGTGCCACGCCGAACACTGCGAGCGAGACGAACCCTGAGGTCAACGTGGCGCCGGATGCACCGGTCGCCGCGGCCGCAGCGAGCAGCGCGGCGAGCAGCGGCGCCGCGCAGGCGGGAATATTGAGGCCGAAAAACACGCCGAGGCCTGCCGAACCGCGCAAGCCCGAAAGCTTGGAGATCCCCGGTCCGATCGCGACCATCAGCGCCCGCGCGCGCCCCGCAAAAAGCAGTGCGCCGAGCAGCGCGTAAAGCACGCCCAGCACGATCCAGGCGCTCTTCTGGAAGGCGACGAAACCGCTGCCCACCGCCACGGCGGCGACGCCGAGCAGGCCGATGAAGGCCGCGCGCGTGGCGGCGAAGAGCGCGGTTTGCCTTACCTTTTCCGCCGCGCCCGCGTTCTCGAGATACTTGAGGAAGAGCAGGCTCGAGCCGATCGAGCACGGCTCGATGAACCCGACGAGCCCGAGCCCAGCCGGCAGAACGAACAGGTGGAAAAGGCCAAGCTCGTTCACTGTCCGGCAACCACAATCTTGTAGCCCATGCGCTCGATCACCGCGGCGATTTTCGCCTTGTCAATCACCGCCGGGTCGTAGAGCACGCGGGCACGGCCTTCTTTGAAGGAGACGTTTGCCGCCTTGACGCCGGCCTCGGGCGCGAGCAGAGCCTTGATCGTCTCGGCGCAGCCGTCGCAGTGCATACCCTCAATCGCGGCCACCAGGGTTTTCATCGAGCGAGGTCCCGTGACTCCAGTGCTTCCAGGATCGGGCACTCGCTTGTCGGCCCGCGGCCGGAGCAGGACGAGGCGAGTTTCGCAAGCGCGCGTTTCATGCGCATGAGCGTTGCAACGCGCTGCTCGACGTCGGCGATCTTCGCTTCCGCACGCGCCCGCACATCGGCACAGGACCTGCCCGCCTCGACGCGCAGCGTCAGCAGCTCCTTGATCTCGCGCAGGGAGAAGCCGAGTTCCTTGGCTTGGCGGATGAAACGCAGCCGCGCGACCGCAGCGGTCGTGTAATGCCGGTAACCCGATGTGGTGCGTGCCGGCTTTTCAAGCAATCCCTCGCGCTCGTAATAGCGCACGGTATCAATCGCCAGCCCGGCGCTGCGCGCCACCTTGCCGATCGTCAGTCCCGCTGCCCGCGAATCCATGGTCCCTCCAATAAGGTACAGGCTGTGAACAGCCTAAACCCTGGAGCTTACTCCAGAGTCAAGCGGTGATGACGTGACTAACGTGCCTTATTTGTTGCGGCCCCTCCCTCCTGCGGCCTGCTCGAGAAGTGAATCCGCGCGAGCCAGAGCGCCACGGGCGGAATCACCAACCATTGAAACAGCGGCGAGAGACCGAACTCGAAACCGCCGAGATTCACGACCGGCATCAGGGCCGAATACGCCCAGCTTCCCCGCGCGACGGTGTTAATCCATTCGCTGAGCGCTGTGTACCCGACGGCCGGGATAATGAGGAACAAAGCCACTTGCCGCCATCTCCAGGTTTCCACGGCGCGCGCCCGCGTTGCGATGAGCGCGATCAGGAGCGCGAGGGTGCCAATCGCGACGTCGCCAAGCGTGCAATGAACCACGGCGTACGCGATAAAGGATGGCTGGCGTTCTTCCCAGAGCGTGTAAAACGGTAGCTGGGCGATTTCCCAGAGGAGGTTGAGCGCGCCGAGCAGCAGGACGTACCGAATCGCGATGAAGTTCCAGGTCGCGCGATCGCGATACCACGGCCGTGGCTGCTGCGCGAACGCGGTTGGCGTTCGCATCGGCATCATTTTGCGCGACGCCAGTTGGCGATCTGCGTGCAGATGCCCCCGGCGTCCTTCAAGAAACAAACCTTGTGCGCAAACTGTGAATTGGCGGGTTTCATGTTTCAGCGCTGCGTGGCATCGCGGTTGACTTCCGCCTGCGCCGCGCGGATGTTTTCCGGCCAGTTGCTCTTGATGTAGGCGAGCACGGCCCAGATTTCTTCGTCTGCAAGCTGCGCGCCGAAGGCCGGCATGTCGCTTTGATATTTCGGCGGCGCGTACTTGCCGGGGACGAGTCCATGCTTGGTGATGCCGAACAGTATCGAGTCAGGATGGTGCCACGTATGTCCGGAGGCATCGTGCGGCGGCGCGGGCATGCGGCCAGTGGGCAGCTTCTCCTGCCAGTTGGGTTGTCCTTCGAGCTGGATGCCATGGCACGCCGCGCAATGCTGCGCGTAAACGCCTTTACCGCGTGCGACCTGTTCGTGGTTGCCGGCATCGGCCAAAGATTTCCCCTCGTTGCGCAGCGCGAAGATGATGGCCCCGACGAGAAACGAGAATGCCGCGGCCAGCAGTCCGACGCCGATTTTGTTGCGTGTGTCGGCGGAGGTTTTCTCCATAGTGAGTTACGCGGGCACCGCGCGGCCGCTATAGATGAAGCTCATGGGCTTCGGGCCCTTTGCGTATCCCGTTTCCAGATCGACAAGATGGAATCCCGACCGCGCGATCAGCTCGTCAATCTTGCGGTCGAGATTGCAGCCGCCGCCGATACGGTTCCAGAGCGGGTTGAGCCGACGCTGCCATGCGCGAACGCCGGCATCGGGAGCCAGTCCGTGCTCGACGAACAGCAGCATGCCGCCCGGCTTCAGCACCCGCTTCATCTCTTGCAAGGCGTGGATCGCGTCCGGGATCGTGCACAGGGTCCAGGTCGTCACCACCGTATCCACGCTGGCTCGTTCGAGAGGGATTTCTTCGGCGGAGCGGTCCAGGAACTCCACGGTAAATCGTGCATCCTTCGTTCTCCGGCCCGCCATCTTGCGCAGCTCCGGCGATGGCTCCAGCGCGAAGAGATGGCGCACGCCGGCGCCGTAGAACGGGAGGTTCAACCCCGATCCGATGCCGACTTCCAGCACTCGGCCGGTCGCCTGCGGAATAACCCGCTCGCGATAGCGCCGGGCCTCTTTGTTCCTCATGCAAAGGTCAATCAGCCAGGGCAAGACCCAGCGGTCATAGCAACTCATTCGTGAATTCCACCTGTAGAGGTATCCTTTTCCTTTACGCGCTCCCCTTTATTATCCGATTCGTCCGAGCGCCGGGAACGTCCGCAGCAGCCAGAACCCGAAGGCCGAGAGCTGGCCGGTGATCATGGCGATGCCCATCAATACCAGGATGAGGCCAGCCGCGATCTGGAGCACGGCCCCAAAGCGGCGCAGCCCCCTCAACCGCCATACGAGTTCGCGCGTGAAAAGCGCCGACAGAAGAAACGGCACCCCGAGCCCCGCTGCGTAGAAGGAAAGCAGCGCGATGCCGCCCGAGGCCGTGGTTTGCACGGCGCTCACCGTCAGGATCGCGCCGAGCACCGGCCCGATGCACGGCGTCCAGCCGAAGCCGAAAGCGAGACCCAGCACATAGGCCGCTGCCGGGCGCCCGCCGGCGAGGCGCGGATGAAAGCGAAACTCGCGCTGCAGCCACGGCATGCCGCGCGTCATGCCGATCATGAGCAAGCCGAAGACGATGACGATCGCGCCGCCGATTATGTTGGTTTCGTAGCGGTACTGGAGCAGCAGGCGGCTGAGCGCCGTGGCGCTCGCGCCGAGCGCGACGAACACCGTGCTGAATCCGAGAACGAAAAATGCGCTCAGCATCGCCGCAGCGATTCGCCCGCGGCTGTCGCTCTCGCCCTGCATCGCATACGAGGGATCGCCGGCGACGTACGACACGTAGGCCGGAACGAGCGGCAGCACGCACGGCGAAAGAAACGAGACCAGGCCCGCGGCGAATGCCGCGGCAAGGCCGACCGTACTGCTTTCGAACATTTATTCCTACTGATCGAGGAACGTTCCGAGCGGATGCGATCAGGCCCGGTTTCCCGGCGCAGGCGCGTTCGGCTCGGTGACCGGTTCCACCTTCACGGCTTGCGCATCAGGGCCGGGCGACGCTGGCGGCGTTCCTGCTCCGCTTTGGTCGCTCTTGCTCTGGTGATTCATGCAGAGGCCGAGCGCACACATCACGAGGCATGGAGCGACCGCGATGATGATTGACGCCACGCCGGCGGCGACCAGCCAGTCCCAGCCGAAGACAAGCGCTCCAGCGCCGCCCGCGACCGCCACACCGATCAGCAGGTTCCGCGGATTCAGCCACCCGCTTTCCGCGGCAGGCGCGCAGCATTCTTGCGCGGCGGCCGTATTCGCTTCGACGTTTCGCACATTCTCCATCGCGGTTCACCTTAAGCTGACAAACAGAAAACTCGCACCCGCCCGTGGCTGCGCTAGCCCCGGAACAGACAATTGCGCATCATTCCGCCATCCTCATGCTCGAGGTTGTGGCAGTGATACATGAAGAGTCCCGGTACGCTCGGAGTGACGAGCACGCGCACACGCTCGCCGGAAAAAATGCCGAATGTGTCCTTAAATCCGGCGTCAATCAGGCCCTCGCGCAAATCTGCGGGCACACTGCCGGGACTGCGCTCGATGACGCGGAAGCGCACGCCGTGGATGTGGATGGGGTGAGGCATTGCCATGCCCGGGCCGTCGTTGGAGAACGTCCATACCGTGGGTTTACCCACCGGAAGCCATTCGTCCTGCGCGACGGCCATCGGGTCGTTCGTGTCGAAGCTGCGGCCATTGAGAAAGCCGCGCATTTGGCGAAACGCGAGCTGAGTACGAAGCTCGTGCCTGCCTTCGCCGGCCGCGGGCTCCGGCTCGGGTAGCCTGATGTTCGCGGCGCGCACGCGCGCGCCCGGCGAGACGGTGAAGCGCGCGAGGTTCAGCTCTTCACCCTGCGACGGGCCCATCATCCCGCCCATCATGCCGCCGCCCATCATTCCGCCCATCATCCTGCCGCCCATCATCCCGCCCATCATGCCACCGCCTCCCATCATTCCACCCATCATTCCGCTCATCGAATCATCCGAAAACGCGCGGCTGACCAGGGCGAATTCGGTGCCGCTTGGCCGCGCGCCGAAGTCCTCCAGCAGCTCGATGCGCTCGAAAGGGAACAGCGTCACGTACGGACGCTCCTGCACGCCTTCCGCGCGGCTGAAAAGCCCGCCGTCGGAAGCGATGGCCCGCAGTGGCCGGCCGTCGGACCAGGCGAGCTTGTAGACGCGGGCATTGGATACGTTGGCGATTCGCAGGCGATACGCGCGCGGCTCGACCGTGAAGGCGGCGTCGGCACGGCCGTTCACCAGCACCGTGTCGCCGAGCACGCCCATCATGTCGTCCATCATCATGCGCTTGAAGACGAACTGGTTGTCGTCGCGGATGCGCCGGTCCTGCAGGACGAGTTGAAGCTCCTGCTCCGGGCCGGGCAGCCCCATGTCGCGCTCCGCGGTCTCGCGAACGATCAGCAACCCCGCGAGGCCGTAGTACGTTTGCCTTCCCGTAATGCGGTGCGGGTGCGGGTGGTAGAGATACGTTCCCGCGGGATTGCGTACGGTGAATTCGATTGTGTAGCTTTCGCCGGAGTGCACCGCTTGGTGCGGATGCCCGTCGGCCGTGTCGGGCACGATCATGCCATGCCAGTGAATTACGGTCGGATCGCCAGTGCGATTCACCACTTCGATACGCACACGCTCGCCGCGGCGCAGCTCGAGCGTCGGTCCCAGATAGCCGGTGGATGCCCGGATCGCATCGCGCCGGCCGCGCAGCACCTCACCCGTGTAGCGCAGCCCGCGCGTCTCGGGTCCGGAGCGTATCGCCATCTGGGCC
>Ga0209640_10002962_pt1 | contig 14868 bp, 13 predicted proteins | sample RifCSP10_1_FD_184018 | JGI IMG/M metagenome (GOLD analysis project Ga0209640, IMG submission 184018) | Soil microbial communities from Rifle, Colorado - Rifle CSP2_sed 10_1 (SPAdes) (version 2) | ecosystem: Environmental > Terrestrial > Deep subsurface > Rock core/Sediment | place: Rifle...
CGCCGGAGTTCACCCCCGTCGACACCCCCGAGCCGGTCCTGGCCGAACTGCTCTCACTGCGAGACCGTCGCGGGGGGTGTTTCATCTTCACCAGCCCGAGCGCCGCGGTTCGCCTGGCTGCGCTGGCCGACCGGTGGGGGGCGACGTTGCGCGGCGTGACGTTCCTCGCCGGCATGGAGCCGCTCACCCCCGGGAAGGCGGCGGACGTCCAGCGCGCGGGGGCCCGCGTCGGGTCCGTGTACGGGTTCACCGAAGGGGGGGTCGCCGGCATCCCCTGCGGCGGGGCGCAGGCGCCGGATGACATGCACCTGGCCATGCAGGACTTCGTGCTCATCCCGCACCGCCGCCCCTTTGGAGAAATCGAGGAACTGAACGCCTTCATGTTGACCTCTCTGGCGGCGATGCCGCCGAAGGTCATGCTCAACGTGGAGATCGACGATTTCGGAGAGGTCACGACCCGCCGGTGCGGCTGTCCGCTGGACGCCCTGGGCCTCCACCAGCACCTCACCTCCGTGCGTTCGTTTACGAAGCTCACCGGTGAGGGGTCCACGATCCTGGGCACGGACTGCGTCCGCATTCTTGAAGAGGTACTGCCGCGGGAGTTCGGCGGCCGGAGCATCGACTACCAACTGCTTGAGGTCGAAGACGAACAGCGCCTCACACGACTGTTGCTCCTCGTCAGTCCCGACGTCGGGCCGGTGGACGAACGACGGGTGCTCGAACGGTTCATCGCGGAAGTGCGCGCTCGGACATCTCAGGGGATGCGGATGTGGCGCCAGGCGGAGACGATCCGCGTGGTGCGGCGCGAGCCCGTGGCCACGCCCCGCGGGAAGATCCTGCCGTTTCACACCCAGGCGCTCGCCGCGTTCATGGTGGGCGGGTCGGCCGATCTGGCCGCGCTCGCGGCGCCTCATCCCGCGGGGCGCCCCACCTGAGAAGGAGGAGAACAATGCGTCGTGGTACCATGCTCGCCTGTCTTCTAGTCATCCTTGGTCTCCTCATCGAGAATCCCGGCGTCCATGCCGCGCCGCCGCTGGACACCGTGCGAATGACGTTTCAGCCGCTGGCAATCAACGGCCCGCTCTTCATCGCCGAGAAGGCGGGGTTCTTCGAGGACCAGCGGATCAAGGTGACCTGGGTGCCCTTCAACACCCTGGACCAGGCCATCCCCGTACTGGTGCAGGGACAACTGGATGTGACCTACGGGCTCTCGCCGGCGTTCTTCAACGCCGTCGCGCGCGGCGAGGCGCTGCGCATTGTGGCGGACAAGGGGCACGTCGCCGGAAGGGGCAGCCTGGCCTCCCTCTTCGTGCGCAAAGACCTGGCCGGAACGATGAAGTCGGTAGCCGACCTCAAGGGGAAGAAGATTGGGCTCCCGGGCAACTACGGTGGCCTGGCCCACTTCTTTCTCGTCAAGGCCCTCGCCGCCGCCGGACTCACCTTTGATCAGGTGACGGCGGTGTTCATGCCGGCCACCGCGGTGCTGGCGGCGCTGCAGGCCGGCGCCGTGGACGCCGCCTTCCTGGGCATTCCGCTGGACACGCAGGCGCTGGAGCGCGGCATCGGTGTGAAGCTGGTGGACATCGCCGACCTGGTTCCCGGGGAGCACGTCAGCTTTGTGATCTACGGGCGCAGCCTGACCGTGGACCACCGCCCACTGGGTGTGCGGGTCATGGTCGCCTATCTGCAGGGAGTGCGGCGCTACCTTGAGGGCCCCACGCCGCGCAACGTGGCCGTCGTCGCCGAGTACACGAAGACCGACCCGGAGATCGTCCGCAAGACCGGGTGGGCGCCCATTTATCCGGATGGGTTCATCGACGTGAACAGGGCCCGCCGCTATCAGGACTGGTTGTTTGACTTGCAACTCATCAGCGTGCGCAACCCGATCTCCACGGTGATCGATACGTCCTTCGCGGAGCAGGCCCGAGCCATTTTGGGGATCGGCTCTCGCTGAAGATGGCGTTGCGATCTGAGCGGATGCCGCGGGTCCGGAGGGAGACGTGATGGGTCGAGCCGACCACCTTCTGTGGTACGGACGTGTGCTCTGGAGCATGGGCCGGCTGGTCAACCGGACCGTCTCGCTCCGGGTGACCCAGGCCACGGTCCGGCGGCGCCTGGAGACGCGGGATGAGCGATTCCTCTCGCTCGCCCGCCGGTACATCTTTGACTCTCCGCCGTGCCCGTACAACCAACTCCTGCGCCACGCCGGGTGCGAGTACGGCGACCTGGTCGGGATGGTGCGGCAGCGCGGGCTGGATGTCACGCTGGAGCATCTGCGGGATGAGGGCGTCTATCTGTCCTTCGAGGAGTTCAAGGGCCGCACCGATGTGGTGCGCGGCGGCCGCTCCTGGCGGTTCTCCGAGCACGACTTCGACAATCCCTTCCTACGCGTCGCCGTGGAAACGCGCACGGGCGGGTCGCGCAGTCGCGGGTCGCCGGTGAGCGTGGGGCTGCGGTTCCTCGAGGAGAACGTCACCCCCGGCATCCACGGAACCCTGCTCGCCATGGACGCCCTCAGCCTGCCCGTCGTCGTGTGGTCGCCCGGGGCCTCTGCGGTGAGCGCGTTCCTGGCGCTGGTGCACGTCGGATCTCCGCCCGTGCGCTGGTTCACCATGCACGATCTTGACGAGCCTTCTGTGTCGCCGCGGACGCGCCTGATGCCGCGGGTCGCCCGGACGCTGGCGCGCTGGCGCGGCGTGCGGCTGCCGTTGCCCGAGTTCAACCCCGTCACGCAGGTGGAGCCGGTTCTGGCCACGCTGCGGGGCCTGCGCGCGCGTCGCGGCGGCTGCGTCCTCTTCACGAGTCCCAGCACCGCGGTGCGCTTGGCCGTGCTGGCGCGGGACCGGGGTGAGGGACTGTCGGGCGTCCGCTTCATCACCACAATGGAGCCGCTTACCCCGGGGAAGCTGGGGGAGATCGAGACCAGCGGCGCGCGGGCCGGATCGCTCTACGGGTTCACGGAGGGGGGGATGGCCGGGATCCCGTGCGGCGACCCCCAAGGGCCGGACGACATGCACCTGCTCTTCTATGACCTGGCGACGATCTCGCACCGGCGGACCATCCCTGAGGTGGGGGAGCTCAACGCGTACATGTTTACGTCCCTGTCGACCCTGCCGCCGAAGATCATGCTCAACGTCGAAAGCGACGACTTCGGCGAGTTGACCACACGCCACTGCCGCTGCCCGCTCGACGGGTGGGGGCTGTATCAGCACCTCGCCAGCGTGCGCTCGTTCACCAAGCTCACCGGGGAAGGGTCGACCATTCTAGGGACGGACTGCGTGCACATTCTGGAGGAAATCCTGCCGCGGGAGTTCGGCGGCCGGAGCATTGATTACCAGTTGCTGGAAGTGGAGGACGAGGACCGCCTCACGCGGCTCTACCTGCTTGTGAGCCCGGACATCGGCCCGGTGGACGAGGCCCGCCTGCTCCAGCGCTTCATCGAGGAGATCCAGGCGCGCACGTCCCAGGGGCTGCGGATGTGGCGGCAGGCGGAAACGATCCGGGTGATGCACCGTCACCCGGTGGCCACGCCGCGCGGGAAGGTCCTGCCCTTTCACACGCAAGGGCTCGCCGCGTTCATGACCGCGGTCTCTCACGACCGACCAGGACCCGTGGCGGCCGGGTCTTGAGGCAAACGGAGGTATACCCTATGTCGCTTCATCTGCGCGTTGCCGGTCTGCTGATGGCACTGGTGTTTGGCATCGCTCCAACAGGCACGCGGGCGGCGCCTGTGTTTGACAACGTCCGGATCATGTTTCAGCCGTTCGCGGGCAGCGGGCCGCTCTTTGTCGCGGAAAAGGAGGGCCATTTTGAGCGCCAGGGCATCAGGATCACCTGGGTGCCCTTCAATGCGCAGGACCAGGCGATTCCGGTTCTGGCGCAGGGCCAACTCGACGTGGCCTTCGGGCTGACCCCCGCGTTTTTCAACGTGGTGGCGCGGGGCGAGCCGCTGCGTATCGTGGCGGATAGAGGGCACGTGACGAGGGGGAACAACGGGTCCCTCCTCGTGCGCAAGGAACTGGCCGGCGTCGTCAGATCGGTCGCCGACCTGAAGGGCCGCAGGGTCGCTCTGGCCGGGAACTTCGGCGGTCCCGCCCACTACTGGCTAGTCAAGGCGCTGACGAGCGTCGGCCTGACTTTCGACCAGGTGTCCGCAGTCTTCATCCCGGTCACGGCGATACTCGCGGCGTTGCAGGGCGGCGCCGTGGACGCCGGGTTCATGGCCAATCCCTTGGACACGTTGGCGCAAGAGAAAGGGATCGCCTTCAAGTTGCTCGATGTCGCCGACATCGTCCCCGCTGAACACACCAGCTTCCTGACCTACGGCCGGACTCTGGTGGTGGGAAACCGGCCGCTGGGCGTCCGGGTGATGGTCGCTTATCTGCAGGGTATCCGGCGCTTCAGCGAGGGCCCCACGCCGCGCAACGTCGCTATCATTGCCGAATACACCAAGACCGATCCCGAGACGATCCGCAAAGGTGGGTGGGTCAGTATCCACCCGGACGGGTACGTTGACTTGAACAGGACCCGCCGCTATCAGGACTGGCTGTACGAAATTGAACTGATCAGCGTGCGCAGCCCGATATCGGCCCTGCTCGATTTGTATTTCGTCGAGCAGGCGCGCGCTATCCTGGGCATCCCGCCACGATGAAGACTGCAGGCCCGGCCAGGCGGCGGCCCCCCGGGGAAGACACATGAGTCGCGTCGCGAGCGTGCTGTGGTACGCGCAGGCGATGGCGAGTCTCGCCCGGCTGGTGAATCGTCCGCGCTCGCTGCAGGAGATGCGGGCGATCGTCAAGCAGCGCCTGGAGACCCGCGAGGAGCGATTTCTCGCCGCCGCCGCGCGGTGCATCTTCGGGCATCCTCGGAGTCCCTACCTCGAGTTGCTGCGCCATGCCGGCTGTGAGTCCGGTGACCTCGCTCTGATGGTGCGGCAGCGGGGATTAGAACCGACCCTGGAACACCTGCGCCGCGAGGGCGTCTACCTGTCGTTCGACGAGTTCAAGGGCCGCGCGGATGTCACCCGCAACGGGCGCACATTCCGCTTCTCGGAGCACGATTTCGACAATCCCTTCCTGGGGGCCGGTCTCCAGATGCGGACGGGCGGGACCCGCAGTCGGGGCTCTCCCGTAAGCGTCGGGCTGCGGTTCGTCGAGGAGCACATGAGTCTGGGCGTCCACCTGAGCCTGGCGGCGTTGGGCGCCGTCGGGCTGCCCACCGTACTCTGGACGGCAGGACTGGCGGCCTCCGGCGGTTACCTGGGTTGGGTCCATACGGGACACCCACCCGTGCGCTGGTTCACCATGCACGACCCCAACGAACCTTCGGTGCCAGCCCGCAACCGCATCGTCCACCGCATGGCGCGCGTCCTGGCGCTCTGGCGGGGGGTGAGACTCCCGTTGCCGGAGTTCACTCCGTTGTCCGCACCAGAACCGGTCCTGGCGACGTTGCTCGCGCAACGAGATCACCGGGGCGGGTGCGTCATGATGGCGAGTCCGAGCGCGGCGGTCCGCCTGGCCGCCCTGGCCAGGAGTCGCGGGGCAAGCCTGCGCGGCGTTGTCTTCATTGCCGGTGGCGAGCCCCTGACCCCGGGGAAGGCGGCGGAGATCCGCGGCGCCGGTGCCCAAATCGGCTCGTTGTATGGCTTCACCGAGGGTGGGCCGGGGGCCGTGCCCTGCGGCGATCCGCAGGCGCCGGACGACATGCACTTCCTCACCTGTGACCTGGCGCTGATCCTGCACCGGCGACCGGTGGTGGAAGTCGGTGAGCTTGATTCGTTGATGCTCACCTCCCTCTCCACGGTGCACCCCAAGATCATGCTCAACGTGGAGATAGACGATTTTGCCATGGTGGAGACGCGCCACTGCGGGTGTCCGCTCGACGAGTTGGGACTGCACCAGCACCTGACCTACCTCCGGTCGTTCACCAAGCTCACCGGCGAGGGATCCACGATTCTGGGGACCGACTGCGTCCGCATCCTGGAGGAAGTGCTCCCGCGCGAGTTCGGCGGGCGAAGTATCGATTATCAGTTACTCGAGGTCGAAGACGAGCACCACCTGACGAGGCTGTTTCTCCTGGTCGGCCCCGAGGTGGGGCCGGTGGATGAACGGCGCGTGCTGGACCGCTTCATCGCGGAAGTCCGGGCGCGTACTTCCCAAGGCCTGCGGATGTGGCGCCAGGCGGAGACAGTGCAGGTGATCCGGCGCCACCCCGTGGCCACGCCGAGAGGAAAGATCCTGCCGTTTCACACCCAGGCCCTGGCCGCGTTCCTGGGGCCCGGCGCGCCCGGCGCTGCCGGTCTATTGCCGGCGCGTCCCATCGGCGAGTCCGCGGGCGTGCGGGCCGGTCCCATAACATGAACCTCATGCGCTAAGGGAGGGAGCTATGGCGCGCGAAATCATCATCACAGCCAAGGACGCGAGCCCGCCGGACCTCTCGGAGATGGCCGTCCGCCGGCCGCGGGTCAACCCCGAACTCATCCTCGGCATCATCTCGCCCATCCTGATCCTGGCTCTCTGGGAGGGACTGGTGCGGGCGGGTCGGCTGAACGCGCTGTTCTTCCCGCCGCCGACGGTGGTCTTCCAGACAATGTACCGCATGACGCTGTCGGGGGACCTGCCGGCAGAGGTCGGGGTCAGCCTGCGGCGCGTGCTCTACGGCTTTGTCTTGGGCGCCGCGCCGGCCGTCGTCATCGGCCTGTCCATGGGCTGGTCGCGGCGCGTGCGCGCCTTCGTCGAGCCGATCATCGCCGCCACCTATCCCGTGCCGAAGATCGCCCTGCTGCCGATGATCATGCTCATCTTCGGCATCGGGGAGATGTCCAAGATCGTGATCATCGCCGTGGGCACCTTCTTCCCCGTGGCGATCAACGCCACCGCCAGTGTGCTGGGGATTCCCCCAACTTTCTTTGAGGTCGCCCGCAACTTCGGGGCGGGGCGCTTCAAGACATTCACGCGTGTGGTCCTGCCCGGGAGCCTGCCCATCGTCTTCACCGGCCTGCGGCTGGGTTTCGGCATGGCCCTGCTGCTGGTGGTGGCGGCGGAGTTCGTGGCGGCGCGCGAGGGCGTGGGCGCGATGATCTGGCTGGCCTGGCAGACCCTGCGCACGGAGCGGCTCTACGCCGGCATCGTCGCCTGGGCGGCGATCGGGCTGATCAGCACCCGGGGGCTGCAGCGGCTGGAGCGCCGGCTCGTCCGCTGGAGTCGGTAAGCAGGGGGCAAGGGTTGAGCGGTTTGCCTGAGGCCAGCGGTGCTCCGCGGACGGTGGCGCTCGTCGGCTGCGGCGCCTGGGGGACGAACCACCTGAGAGTGTGGCGCGACCTGCGGGCTCTGCGGATGGTGTGCGATGTCGATGCGTCCCGTCGCGCGGCGGTGCGGACGCGCTATCCGGATGTGGAAACCTGCTCAGACGTCAATGAGATTCTCGACCACCCGGGAATCCAGGCCATCGTCATTGCCACCCCGGCAGTCACCCATGTCCCCCTGGCGCTGAAGGCGCTGGCGGCAGGGAAGGATGTGCTGGTGGAAAAGCCGATGGCCCTGACGGTGAGCGAAGGGCAACGCCTGGTGGAGGCGGCGCAGCGCCGAAACCGCATCCTGATGGTCGGGCACGTGATGGAGTATCATCCGGTGGTGCAGAAACTCCAGGCGCTGGTGCGCGAGGGGATCCTGGGCCGGGTGCGGTACATTTACGCCCACCGGCTCAACCTGGGGCGCGTCCGCGTTGAAGAGAGCGCCTTATGGAACTTCGCGCCCCACGACATCGCCATCATGCTCCGCCTCGTGGGCGCGATGCCCGAGGCGCTGGCCTGCTACGGCGGGGCGTACGTCAACTCCGCGGTCGTCGACGTCACCATCACCTGTCTGCGATTCCACCGGGGGATCTACGGCCACATCTTCGTCAGCTGGCTGCACCCGTTCAAAGAGCACCGTTTCGTCGTGGTGGGCGACCGCCAGATGGCCGTCTTCGACGACACCCGACCGGGGCCGGAGAAGCTCGTGCTCTTTCCACACCAGGTAGATGTGTTGGCGAACCGACGGCCGGTCGTGCAGAAGGCGGAGGGCCGGCCCGTCGATGTGGAGGCGGTGGAGCCGCTGCGCCTGGAGTGTGAGCACTTCCTGGCCTGCGTGCTCACCCGCGAGCGACCGCTGACGGACGGAGCAAGCGGCGTAAACGTGTTGCGGGTTCTGGAGTGGTCTCAGGACTCGCTGCAGTCGGGCGGCAGCCCGAAGGAGTTCATCGGTGAGAGCAGCGGTCTTCTGCTATGACTTTCCCCACAGGAAGAGCCAGGACTTTATTCTGCGCCTGTGGCTAGAAGCGATCCCGGTAGTGGCCGTGATTGGCGCTCCCCCTGTGCCGCTGTCGAGGCCGGCATCCACGCTGAGAGTCAATCCGCGCTACACCGGTATGCTGCACCCGGCGCGCATCTGTGCGCGGCTGGGGATTCCGTATTACGTGCTGGAGCACAGCACGCCGCAGGCGGCCGCCGTCATCAGGGAGCAGCGAGTGGATCTGGTGCTCATCGGGGGCGCCCGCATTATCCGGGGCGAGACGCTCGCGGCGGCGCGGTGGGGGATGATCAACTTCCATCCTGGGCTGATCCCCGAGGTGCGCGGTCTCGATGCGCTCAAGTGGTCGGTATACTCCGACGTCCCCCCGGGTGTCACGGCGCATTTCATCGATGCCCGGGTTGACGCGGGGCGCATCATCTCGCGTCGGCGGATTCCGGTTTTTCGCGACGACGCCTGGATTGATCTGAGCCTGCGACTACACGAGACTCAGGTGGAACTCCTGCCCACGGTCCTGCGGCGCGTCGCGGACCATCCGGCCCGCGACGCCTACCCCGCTGTACCGGACGGACGGGTCAATCGCGCCATGCCCCCGACCATGGAGCGCGTAGCCGCGGCCAGGTTTGAGACGTGGAAGGCCAGGCATGCCCGCGCCGAGGCCGAGGACGATGCTGGCTTCGGCGAACCGGTCGCGCCCCGCCTCGCGGATGGTCCATGACGGACTTCACGTACCCGGGTTACGTGGCATTGCTGCACGCGCTCAAAGCACGAGTGTACGCATTCGCCGGGTTTGCCGCGGCTCCGGACTTGCTGGCGAGCGGCCGGCGGTTTGTGCTGCTGCGGCACGACGTCGACTTCGACCTGGAGAAGGCGCTCCAGATGGCCGAACTCGAGGCGCAGCAGGACGTCACGGCGACATACTTCCTGATGGTGCGGAGCGACCATTACAACCTCTTCTCCGGCGAGGGCGCGCAGCGTGTCTCGCGGATTCTCGAACTGGGGCATCGTTGCGGACTCCATTTTGACCCTGCGGCCTATCCAGGATCTCCCGGGGTTGAGGCGCTGGCTGCCGCCTGCAGGCGCGAAGTGCAGATGCTGCAGGACTGGTTTGGTGGGCCGATTGATATCGTCAGCTTCCACCGTCCCAGCGAGCTTGTGCTGTCGGGGCATCCGGCATTGTCCGCCCCCCTCCCGCACACGTATCTGCCGCTGTTCGTCCACGACATCCAGTATTTCTCGGACTCGCGCGGCGAGTGGAGGTTCGGCCATCCCTGCCAGGGCGCTGCGTTTGCGGCAGGTCGGCCGCTGCACCTGCTGGTGCATCCCATCTGGTGGGGGGATCATCCGGCCGCGCCCGTCCAACTGCTCGGTGACTTCTTGCGGCGCCGGGCCCTGGCCCTGGAAGCGTCCGTGGCGCGGAATTGCTCCATTTACCGCCCGGCGGCGCCTGCTCCGACGCGGGAACGCCCGGGGGCGGCGGGGCGGCGCGAGTGATGCTCACCAGGGGAAGTCGTGCCCGAGGCGGGCGATGAGGCCACGGCCGCACGTACCGCTCTGTGACTTGACGCGGCAGACGGCAGCGCTGCAGCCCCAACTGATGGCCGCTGTGGGTGGGGTGCTCTCGGCGGGACGCTTCATCCTCGGACCCGAGGTGGACGCCTTTGAACAGGAGATGGCGGTCTACTTGGGTGCGCGGCACGCTATTGGAGTGGCCAGCGGTACGGACGCCTTATGGCTGGCCTTGAAGGCGCTCGGCATCGGCCCGGGCGACAGGGTCCTGACGACCGCCTTCACGTTCTTCGGGACGGTCAGCGCCATTATCCATGCCGGGGCTGAGCCCGTCTTCGCCGATGTCGATCCACAGACATTCAATCTGGATCCGGATGCGGTGGAAGGAGTGTTGACGGGGCGCTCTCGAGCCCATCAGAGGTTGAACCTCCGGCCTGGGACCATCAAGGCCCTCATCGCGGTACATCTCTTCGGGCAGGCGGCAGATATGGGAGCGCTCCTCGCGCTGGCCCGGGAGCATGGGCTCTTCGTGGTCGAAGATGCCGCCCAAGCGGTGGGCGCCGAGTTCCGGGGGCAGAAGGTGGGCACCATCGGCGACCTGGGGTGCTTCAGTCTGTACCCCACGAAGAACCTGGGCGCCTTGGGGGACGCTGGGCTTGTGGTCACCAATGATGACGACCTGGCCCGGCGGCTGCGGCTGTTGCGCGCCCAGGGTGCCGCCGGGAAGTATGTGCACGAGACCATCGGCACCAACAGCCGGCTGGACGCCTTGCAGGCCGCGCTGCTGCGGGTGAAGCTGCCGCACCTGAACGCGTGGATCGCCGCGCGCCAGGAGCTCGCGGATTACTATGACCGGGCCCTCCGGGGCACGGCGGAGTTGGCGACGCCGTCCCGTGCTCCGGACCGGACGCACACTTTTCACCAGTATGTCGTCCGCGTCTCCGCGGGCCGGCGTGACGCCCTGCGCCACTTTCTGGAAGACCGGGGCGTGGAAACGGCAGTGCATTATCCGCTCCCGGTGCACCAGCAGCCGGCCCTGAGTGGGTTGGGCTATACCCGGGGAGACGTCCCGGTAGCGGAGCAGGCGAGCGGGGAAGTGCTTTCGTTGCCCATCTTCCCGGGACTGACCCCGGACGAGCAGTCCTGGGTCGTTGCTTCCATCCGCACGTTTCTCTCAGAAATCGCGGACGCCAGATCGGCGGCGTCTCGGACGTGAAGTGATGGCATCCGACCTCGTCACCCGTGACCGGTTCGCGGGAGAAGATGCTTTATTGGCCCGCACGGCCGGCGCGGGCGAAGAGCCGACGTTCCGCATGGCGTCCCGGGTAGCCGCGGTCGTCGTCACGTTCAATCGACGCGAGATTGTCCTGGAATGCCTGAGCAGTCTGTTCTCTGGCACGAGGCGTCCGGATGAGGTGATCGTCGTTGACAACGGGAGCTCCGACGGTACCGCAGACGCCATTCGCGCCAGGTATCCGAAGGTCAGGCTACTCTCAATGGGAGAGAACCTCGGTCCCGCGGGAGGGTTCAACCGGGGCATGCGGGCGGCCTTGCAGCTCGACTGCGACTGGATCATGGTGCTGGGCGACGATGTGTTTCTCGAGGCCGACACGTTGCGTTCCCTGCTGCAGGTGGCGGCCGGCGCCGACGGCACGGTCGCCATGGTGGCTCCCGTCGTGCCCGGCAACCCGCCGCGCATCTGGCGGCACTGGGCGATTTCGCTCCCGGTGGTCCCCAGCCACCCGGGGCAGTCGGTCCCGCCGATTGAAGTTGACATGGTCGTGTACAATGCACCGTTGATCCGAGCAGATGTTGTCCGGCAACTCGGCGGTCCCCGCGAGGACTACGTGGTGACCTGGTGGGAATGGGAATATGGCCTCCGGCTGCGGCAGCGAGGCTATCGCATCCTCATCCTGCCGGACGCGCGCGTCCGGCACCTGGCGTTGGGCTCGGCGGCGTTGGGCCCGTCTTCCCGGGTGTTGGCGCCCTGGTACGGGTATTACCTGGCGCGCAACCACCTGCGGCTGATCCTCGAGCGGCGGAGCGTGATCGACGGCCTCTTTTGGGCGTTCCACCAGACGAAATGGCTGGCCACACTTCCGGAGAGGGACCACCGGGGCGCCCGCGTGTGGTTTCGCCTGCTGGGAGCAATTGATGCCCTGCGGGGACGGATGGGCCGCACGGTTGTGCCACAACTGACCACGAAGGGCTGGTGACGACGCGATGACGGTCCGCCGCTTCGTGGACATTTGCGTGGCCGGCGCCATGCTGCTGGTGACCGCGCCGCTCTTCCTGCTGCTTCTGGCGGTCAATCGGCTGTGGACCGGCCGCCCGTTTTTCACGCAGGTCCGTCTGGGACGGGATCTGCAGCCGTTCGTCCTGCTCAAGTTCCAGACGATGGTCGCCGGCGGCGCGCCGGGCTCCACGGTTACCGTAGCGGGGGACGCCCGGATCACCCCCTACGGCCGCGTCCTGCGCACACTGAAGCTGGACGAACTGCCGCAACTCCTTAACGTGCTGCGCGGGGAGATGACGCTGGTCGGTCCGCGCCCGCTCACGCCCAACGAGATTGCGGCCACGCCGGCGCACCTGGCGGCGGTGGTCTACCGCCGGGACCCGGGGCTGACCGGCGCCAGTGCCGTGGCGTTTGTCGACGAAGAGCGAGTACTGGCCAGGGAAGGGGACCCGGAGCAGGTGTACTTCGCGGAGGTCCTGCCCCGCAAGATCGCCCTCGAGTTGGCCTATGCGCAGCGCCGCACCTGGCGGAGCGACTTGATTCTCGTCCTGCTCACCCCGCTGGCCGGCCTGTTCCCCGGCCTGCGCCGGCGGGTGCTCGTCTGGCTCGTCCCCGACTGGCCAGCGTTGTCGGACGTCGTTCCCGGGAACTCACGAGCGATCGCCGGGTGACTGCCGTCCCCGGATCGACTCCAGAAGGAGGGAGTAGCATGAAGGTCTCGCGCGTACTGCTCTGCCTGTTGATCGTCTCCCTGCTTGCCGGGGGGTTCGCCTATCCCGCGCAGGGGCAGGGGCTGACCACCGTGCGCATGGCGTTGCTGCCGCTGCAGTCCTGGGCGCCGGTCTTCATCGCCATGGACGAGGGCTACTTCGCGCGCTTCGGCATCAAGGTGGAGTTCGTCGTCTTCTCTACGGGCGCCGAGGCCATCCCCGCGCTGGTAGAAGGCAAACTCGACATCGGCGCGGGCAACCTCAGCGCCGCCTTCTTCAACGCGCTGGCCCGCGGCATCCCCGTGCGCGTCACGGCCGACAAAGGCCGCTCCGGCCGGGGCGACAGGACCAACGCCATCATGGTGCGCAAGGATCTGGCGGACAGCGGCCAGATCAAGAGCGTCGCCGACCTGCGCGGCCGCCGCGTGGCCATCGACGGCGTCGGCGGCAGCCAGCAGTACGTCCTCTACACGGCGCTGAAGCAGGCCAACCTGAAGCCCAGCGACCTCGCGATCGAGCGCATGCCGCAGCCGGCGATCGCCGCCGCGCTGGAGGGCAAGGCTCTCGACGGGGGCGTGCTGGCCGAGCCCCGCGTGACCTTCCTGATCGAGCGGGGCGTGGCCGTGCCGCTGCGCTACTACTCCGACGTCCTGCCGCAACTGCAGATCGGCGTGATCCAGTACGGGACCAACTTCCTGCAGAAAAACCGGGCGCTGGGTGTGCGCTGGATGGCGGCGTATCTGCTCGGCCTGCGACAGTACCAGCAGGGGAAGACGCCGCGCAACGTCCGGATCATCGCGAAGTACACCGAACTGGACGAGGCCACGCTGCGCAAATCTTTCTGGTTCCCCATGAACGCAGACGGACGGCCCGACGCCCTCTCCCTGATGCGGATGCAGGACTGGATGTTTGAGGAGGGGCTGATTAACGTCCGCGTCCCGGCCCAGCAGTTCATCGACAACTCCTTCCTCCAGGAGGCGGAGGCGCTGATTGGCGGATAGCACGCGGGCCACCTCGCCCGACCGCACAGCGGTAGGGGAGAGCATAAGAGCCGCCGCCATGGCGATGCGCCAAGGAGGCAGCGCCGGGCCGGCCGTCGCCGTGGTGGGCTGCGGCGCCTGGGGGATCAACCATCTGCGGGTCTGGCGGGACCTCGGTGTGCTCCGGGTAGCCTGCGACGTCGATCCCGCGCGGCTGGAGACGGTCCGGACGCAGTATCCCGGTGTGGAGACTTCGGACGATGTGGACAGTGTCCTCGGCCGCCCGGACATCGCGGCGGTGGTGGTCGCCACACCGGCCAGCACCCACGCGGCGCTGGTCTTCAAGGCCCTGGACGCGGGGAAGGATGTGCTGGTGGAGAAGCCGATGGCCCTGCAGGCGGCCGAGGGTGAACGTCTGGTGGAGCGCGCCCGCCGCTGGGAGCGGGTGCTCATGGTCGGGCACGTGCTGGAATATCATCCCGCCGTGCGCAAGCTGGGGGACCTCGTCCGCGCAGGCGCCCTGGGGCGCATCCGCTACATCTACTCCCACCGGCTCAACCTGGGGCGGTTCCGGGCGGAGGAGAGTGCCCTCTGGAACTTCGCGCCCCATGACATCGCCATCATGCTGCGGATTCTGGACGCCATGCCCGAGGAGCTGGCCTGTTATGGCGGCGCGTACCTCAATCACGATGTGGCGGACGTGACGCTGACAAGCCTTCGCTTTCCTGGCGGGGTCTACGCCCACATCTTCGTCAGCTGGCTGCATCCGTTCAAGGAGCAGCGATTCGTCGTCGTCGGCGATCACCAGATGGCGGTCTTCGAGGACACGCGGCCGTGGCCCGAAAAGCTGCTGCTCTATCCGCATCGGGTGGACTGGCAAGGCGGTCGGCTGCCGGTGGCGCGGAGGGCGGAGAGTGCGTCCGTGGAGCTCACACCGGTAGAGCCCCTCCGCGAGGAGTGCGAGCACTTTCTGCACTGCGTGCGCACCCGTGATCGGCCCCTCACGGATGGCCAGAGCGGCCTCAATGTTCTGCGCGTCCTGGAGCGATCACAAGACTCGCTGCACCTGGGTGGCGCGCCGCGGGAGCTGGTAGTGTGAACCTTGCCGTCTTCGTCTACGATTTCCCGCACAAGAAGACCCAGGA
>Ga0209640_10002965_pt1 | contig 14845 bp, 12 predicted proteins | sample RifCSP10_1_FD_184018 | JGI IMG/M metagenome (GOLD analysis project Ga0209640, IMG submission 184018) | Soil microbial communities from Rifle, Colorado - Rifle CSP2_sed 10_1 (SPAdes) (version 2) | ecosystem: Environmental > Terrestrial > Deep subsurface > Rock core/Sediment | place: Rifle...
GTGAGCTGGTCTGCAGACCCGCTCCTATCAACCGCCTACTCCGCGCGGGCTGAAGCCCGCGCTCTACGCTGAAGCCCGCGCTCTACGCTGAAGCCCGCGCTCTACGCTGCCTACTGCCTACTGCCCTTCAACACATCCTGCATCGAGTACCAACCGACTCCCCGTCCCTGAATCCACCGCGCGGCCAGCAGGGCACCGCTCGCGAAACCGCGGCGATCGCGTGCCCGGTGGGTCAGTTCGATCGTATCCGACGCGCTGTCGAATCCAACGGTGTGCGTTCCGGGGATCATACCTGCTCTCGCGGATGACGTGTCGATGTTCCGATCGAAACCCGCGGCCACCATCGCGTCACGCAGCAGGAGCGCGGTTCCCGACGGCGCATCACGCTTGGCGGCGTGGTGCATCTCATGGATCCACGCGCCATACTGCGGCTGCGTCGCCAGCATCCTGGCCGCGTCCGCCACGACGAGCTCAAAGATGTTGACGCCAATCGAGAAATTGGCGGAAGCGACGACGCCGATGCCCCCTCGCTCGGCTTCAGCGCGAAGGCGATCGGCAATCGCGTTCCATCCGGTGGTGCCGAGCACAACGGGCAACCCGCGCGTGATGTACTGGCCGAAGTTGGCCACGAGCGCGTCGGCGGTCGAGAAGTCGATCGCCACATCGGCCGGCGCCCACTCGTCCCGCCCCACGTCCACACGCCCGGCAATCTCGAGGCCCTGCTCGGCGGCCAGCTCCTCGACCATCTTCCCCATCTTGCCGTAGCCGACGATGAGCAGCTTCATGCGAAAAATTCCTCGTGCAGTCTCTGCATCGCGTGCGGCAGGTCGGCCTGACGCAACACCACGGTAATGTTCCGCCGGGAGGCGGCTTGCGAGATCATCCGGATCGGCACTTCTTCGAGCACACCGATCACCTGTGCCGCCATCTTCGGCTGGTCCTGCAGCACGTCGCCCACCGCGCACAGCAGCGACATTCCTGGCTCGACCGATGTGTCCGCGAATTCGCCGAGCGCCTCGATGATCCGGTCCAGGTGACGCGTGTCATCCACCGTCACCGACACGCTCACCTCTGACGTGGTCACCATGTCCACGGCTGTCCGGTAGCGCTCGAACACTTCGAACACGCGCCGGAGAAACCCGTAGGCCATCAGCATACGGCTCGAGGTGATGTCAATGACGGTGACTTCGCGCTTCGACGCCAGTCCGGCAAGGCCGGCCCGCTCGGGCGAGCCGTCGCGGGTGATGAGCGTGCCCGGCGCCTGGGGTTTCGCGGTGTTGAGAATGCGGACGGGAATGTTCTGTTCCACGGCAGGCCGAATCGTGTTCGGGTGGAGCACCTTCGCCCCAAAGTACGCCAGCTCGGCGGCTTCCGCGAAGGACAGACACGGCACGAGCCGCGGGTGTTCGATGACGCGCGGGTCCGCGCTCAGCATCCCGTCCACATCGGTCCAGATCTGGATCTCGGACGCCCCGAGGCCCGCGCCGACAAGTGCGCCGGAGTAATCAGATCCACCTCGTCCGAGCGTCGAGGTGTGGCCATCGGCGGTTGCGCCGACAAACCCGCCCATCACGGGCACGCGACGGGCATCAAGGCTTGGGCTGAACCGAGCACGGATCTGCTCGTGCGTCTCGCGGGCACGTGGCGTCGCCCGCGTGTGTTCATCATCGGTCACCACGGCCAGACGCGCGTCGACCCAATCTGCCGGCACGCCGGCAGCCCGCAGCGCCGCCGCGACGAGACGAGACGAGAGCAGCTCCCCCATTGCCGCCACGACGTCCAGCGTCCGAGGCGAGACCTCGCGCAGCACGCACAACGCACGGACGATGTCCACCAGTTGGTCGCATTGCCGGTTGACCTGTGCGACCAGGTCCTCCTGCTCCGATCCGCGCACGAGGTCGCGCGCCGCGGCCAGGTGACGCGCCCGAATCTCGTCGGTCCGCGCCACCGCATCGTCGAGGCGCGCCTCGCCCGCCTCGGCGGCAACCGCGAGCAGTGCGTCGGTGACACCGGCCATCGCCGAGACCACGACGGCCGGGCCGCGGCCATCTCGCATCCGCGCCGACAGGACGATCTCGACCAGACGTCTGATGGCTGGAGGATCGGCGACAGAGGTGCCGCCGAATTTCTGGACGACCATGGAGTTAGATAGTAGCCGGTGGTGGTTCGTGACGGGTAGTTGGTGGCGGGCTCGAGACACCGAGGCACTACCAGACGGGTCTCTATCGGCTTGCCACGACCAGGCGGGGCGGTTGCGTGACGAGACGACGGACTTCGGCGCCCTCCACCACTTCGCGGGCCAGCAGGAGGCGCATCACGGCATCGAGCGCGGCACGGTGTTCCCTGAGCACTCCGAGTGCGCGCGCGTAGGCGTCGCTCATCAACGCCTTGACCTCGACGTCGATCTCGCGGGCGGTTTCCTCTGCCACAGCTTCCTGCAGTTCCGCACCAGGCACGGGCAGAAACGGCGTGCGGTTCGGGCCGGTGACCGCGACCGGGCCAATCACCTCGCTCATGCCGTATTGCCCGACCATCGCGCGCGCCACCTCCGTGGCGCTCTGCAGGTCATTGTGAGCGCCGGTCGAGATCTCGCGAAAGACCAGATCCTCGGCGGCCCGGCCGCCCAGCCACACCGCCAGCTGGCTCTCCAGCTCCTGCCGCGTCCGCAGATACCGTTCCTGCGACGGCAACTGCAGCGTGTGCCCGAGCGCCTCGTACCCGCGCTGCACGATCGAGATCTTGTGCACCGGGTCGACGCCTGGCAGCACCGAGGCCACGACGGCATGACCGGCTTCGTGCGCTGCCACGATCTCCCGCTCGCGCGGACTCATGATGCGCTGGCGCTTCAAGCCGGCGAGCACGCGGTCGATCGCCTCCTCGAAGTCGCCCATCGCCACCTCCGACTGATTGCGACGGGCAGCGAGCAACGTGGCTTCGTTGACCAGGTTCGCGAGATCGGCGCCCGCAAACCCGGTGGTGCGCGCCGCGACGACCTTGAGATCGACGTCGCCCCCAACCTTCACGGCCCGGGCGTGCAGGCGCAGAATGGCTTCCCGGCCTACGACGTCTGGCCGATCCACCACGACGCGCCGGTCGAACCGACCGGGACGAAGCAGCGCCGCATCGAGCACCTCGGGCCGATTGGTCGCCGACATGACGATGACCCCTTTGCGCGGGTCGAAGCCGTCCATCTCCGCCAGGAGTTGATTGAGCGTCTGTTCACGCTCCTCGTGGGTGCCGAGCGGCGAGGCCACACGCGCCTTGCCGAGGGCGTCGAGTTCGTCAATGAAGATGATGCAGGGCGCCTTCGCCTCGGCCTGGGCAAACAAGTCCCGCACGCGCGCGGCGCCGACGCCCACGAACATCTCCACGAACTCGGACCCGCTCATGCTGAAGAACGGGACCTGCGCTTCACCGGCCACGGCGCGCGCCAGCAGCGTTTTGCCCGTGCCGGGCGGGCCGAGCAACAACACCCCTTTCGGAATGCGGGCGCCCAGATTGGTGTACTTCGTCGGGTTCCTCAGGAAGTCCACGATCTCCCGCAGTTCCTCGACGGCTTCGTCGATGCCGGCCACGTCGGCGAAGGTGACCTTCACGTCGTGCTCCGCGTAGATCTTGGCGCGGCTCCGGCCGAAGGCCAGTGCGCTCTGGCCCGGACCAAGGCCCTTCAACGCCCGCGACCAGAAGAACAGGAGAAACGCCATCGGCAGCAGCCACACGAGCGTGCTCCACCAGTTGGAGACAACCTCGCCGGTCACCTTCACGCCGTGCGCCTCCAGATCGGACATCAGCGCCGGGTCATCGACGCGAATCACCGTGAACGGCCGATTGGACGAGGTGGCAGTCCCGCGGATTCTCGATTCGCTGATCACGACGTCAGCGACCTCGTTGGCGCGCACCATCTGCTTGAAGGCTGTGTACGACACCGCCTGCTCCACACCAGGCACTGAGGTGAAGAGCACGAGGGTCATGACCATCGTGGCGATGAAGAACAACAACAGCAGCCTTGGGTTTGGCGCGGTCGAGCCCGGGTCCGGCTGGTGGGGCCGGCCGGGTTGGTCGGGCGCCTGAGGTCGTGGTGCGTCGGTCGTCGTGGACATGACCCGGCCACAGCCGATGGTGCAAGCTGGATACCGCAGTTACCGCCACCCAGGCTTCGAGAAGGCGGGACCGGCTGGGGATTATTCCCGATCGGTCAGGACTTCTCCCCTCCCGACGCTGGGAATCGACTCCTGCCAGCGAAGCGACTCAAGGGGTCAAACCCTCCCCTGAATTGGCGCAAGAGGTGCATCGCCACCGGACATAACACGGAGCAGCGTCATGACTCTCATACCGACCCAGGTCACGTTCCAAGGAATCGACCATTCCGATGCACTCGAGGCGACCGTCCACGAACGCGTGGCTTGGCTGGAACAGTTCCGCGCCGGAATTGTCGGCTGCCGGGTTCGGATCGAGGTCCCCCACCGACACCGACGCGGCGGGCAGCACGTCGACGTCCACCTCGAGGTGACCGTCCCGGGCGCGCCTCCCGTTGTCGTCAGCCATCATCCGTCGCTGCACGGGCCCCTCAAAGATGTCGAGGAGCCAGCGCACCGCAAGGGCTCCGAGGTCGCCGCTGAGCACCGGTATGCGCACGTGGCCATTCGAGACGCATTCGACACCATGCGCCGGCGTCTGCAGGACGGGGTACGGGTGCAACGTGGGGCCACCAAGACACACGATGTCCCCTCACACGGCCTCGTCGAAGAGGTGTCACCGATCGACGGCCACGGGTTCATCAAGACCGAGGATCGGTTGGTTTACTTCAACCGTGCGAGCGTGCTGGACGGCGCCTTCGACGAGCTGGCGCCGGGAACGCCGGTGGCCTTCGTCGAAGAGAAAGGGGAGAAGGGACCACAAGCGAGCACAGTGCGCGTGCTGGGCAAGCACCACTACGTGACCCCGTGAACACGAGACAGCCATGAGCGGGTCGGCAACGGCGCGGGGCCACTCCCGTCGGGCGCCGCCGCCGCGGCGTCGGATGGAGAACATCGACGTCGCCCGAATCCTCGACGAGATCGCGGACCTGCTCGAGATCCAGGGCGACAACCCGTTCCGCATTCGTGCCTACCGGACAGCCGCGAGGACAATCGAGACGCTGTCGGCGCCGGCGGCGTCGCTCGCCAGCGAGGGCCGGCTCGACGAGCTCCCTGGCATTGGCAGCGACTTGGCCGAGAAGATCGCGACCATCCTGGATACCGGCACGCTTCCCCTCCTGCGAGAGCTCACCGCGAAGACCCCCGAAAGCGTGGTGCAAATGCTCCGCATTCCGGGCCTGGGACCGAAGCGGACACGGCAGATCTACGAGACGCTCGAGATCGCCACGCTGGACGCCCTCGAAGCTGCGGCGAAGAGCGGCCGCCTCAGCGAGCTGCCGGGAATCAAGCACGCCACGGAACGGAAGATCCTCGAGGGCATCGCCGGCCTTCGCGGCCACGCCGGCCGGTGGCGTCTGGCCGATGCGGATGCGTACGTCCAGCCCCTCGTCTCGCACCTCAAGGCATGCGCGGCCGTGCAGCGCATCGAGGTCGCCGGGAGCTATCGCCGCCGGAAGGACACGGTCGGTGACGTGGATATCCTGACGGTGTCCTCCACACCGCGCGCGGTGGTGAAGCAGCTGGTCGACTACCCGCGCGTGAAACAGGTGCAGGCCAAGGGACCGACTCGGAGTTCGGTCACCCTCGATTCTGGACTCCAGGTCGATCTGCGCGTGGTGCCTGCGGTCTCCTTCGGCTCCGCCTTGCACTACTTCACGGGCTCGAAGTCGCACAACATCGCCGTCCGTGCGCTTGGCCTCAAACGGGGACTGAAGATCAACGAGTATGGCGTCTTCCGGGGGACGCGCCGGACCTGCGGGCGGTCGGAGCAGGAGGTCTTCAAGGCGGTCGGCCTGCCCTGGATTCCGCCCGAGCTGCGTGAGGCACGAGGCGAGATCGAGGCCGCCCAACACGACCGGCTGCCACGGCTCATCGAGCTGTCGGACATTCGCGGCGATCTCCAGGTCCACACAGACGCGACCGATGGCGCAGCCACCCTCGCCGAGATGGTCGACGCGGCGCACACGCGTGGCTACGAGTACATCGCGATCACCGATCACACCAAGGCCGTACGCGTTGCAGGCGGCTTGACGGGCGCTGAGTTTCGCCGGCAGTTCAAAGCGATCGATCGGTTGCAGAAACGATCCGACGGCATCACCATCCTGAAGGGCGCAGAGGTTGACATTCTGGATGACGGCAGTCTCGACCTCGACGAGGAGACACTGTCCGAGCTGGACGTGGTCATCGTCGCCGTGCACTCGAAGTTCAATCTGTCGCGGAGCGCCATGACGAAGCGGATCGTCCGTGCGCTGCGGCACCCGCACGTCCAGATCCTGGGGCATCCCACCGGGCGGCTGATTGGCAAGCGGGAACCCTACCAGGTCGATCTCGACCAGGTCACGAAGGCGGCCGCCGATTACGGAGTCGCGCTCGAAATCAACGCCCAGCCGGAGCGGCTGGATCTCGATGACGTCCAGGCAAGAGCCGCGCACGAGGCGGGCGTGTCGCTGGTCGTCAGCACTGATGCCCACCGGGTCGAGGACCTGAACTGCATGCGCTACGGCGTCGATCAGGCGCGTCGCGCCTGGTGCCAGGCACGCCACGTCCTCAATACGCTGCCCCTTGCCAGGCTGCGATCGGCGCTGCGGCGGTGAGCGCACGACGCGGCCGGCGTGGCACGCATCACCGCGCCGCGGCCGCCGGCCCGCGCCGGACGCCAGCACGGGCCTGGCGGCGCGCGGAGCAGCTACGCAAACAGATCACAGGCCACGACTATCGGTACCATGTGCTGGACAGGCCCGGCATCAGCGACGCCGCGTACGATGCGCTCCTGGACGAACTCCTGAGGCTCGAAACCCACTTTCCCGAGCTCGCCACACCGGACTCCCCAACGCAGCGCGTCTCAGGCGGAGTTCGCGAAGGCTTTCACACGGTCGCCCACCGCGCGCCGATGCTCAGTCTGCAGTCTGTGACGGATGCGGACGCGGCACGACAGTTCGACGCACGCGTCCGCATCATCGTCGGCCCGTCACTGAGGTACGTACTCGAACCAAAGTTCGACGGCCTCTCGGTCGAGGTCGTGTACAAGGATGGACGACTGGTGTCGGCGGCGACCCGCGGCGATGGTGAACGCGGTGAAGACGTCACGGCGAACATACGGACCATCCGCGCCGTGCCGCTGCGCCTGCGCGATGCACCGTTCTCCACGCCATCGCTGCTGGCCGTACGAGGTGAAGTGATCATGCGCCGGGCGGACTTCGCGGTGCTGAACGAGCGGCTGCGCCGGGCCGGCCAGCCGCTCTTCGCAAACCCGCGCAATGCCGCAGCCGGGTCGGTCCGGCAACTCGACCCGTCCATCACCGCCGGGCGCGCACTCGACATCTACTTCTACGACGTGCTGGCGATTCGAGGCCGCTCGATGGTCAGTCACGCCTCCGAGTACGCCGCCCGGATGCGCGCGTGGGGGCTGAAGGTCAGCGCACACCGGCGGACGGGATCGAATGCCGCCGACCTCATCGCCTATCGCGCACGGATGGAGACCGAGCGTGCGTCGCTCGACTACGAGATCGACGGAGTCGTCGCCAAGGTCGATAGCCTGCCGGCCCGGGCGCGACTCGGCGCCACCGCCAGGCACCCGCGATGGGCGATCGGCTTCAAGTTCGCGCCACGGTCGGCCACCACTCGGCTCGAGCGCATCGATGTGCATGTCGGACGAACGGGCGTGCTCACGCCGATCGCGGTCCTGCGGCCGGTCGCGATTGGCGGCGTACGAGTCAGCAGGGCAACGCTCCACAACTGGGAGGATCTGGCGCGCAAGCAGCTTCGCCTCGGTGACGCCGTGGAAGTGGTCCGTGCCGGGGACGTCATCCCCGAAGTGCTGGGGCGCGTCGAGGGATCGCGCCGCGGGCGTACCACCCCGCGCAGACCCGTGACGTGCCCGGTCTGCGGCGCGCGCATCATACGCCGCGGCCCCCTCCTGGTTTGCCCCGACGCCGTCGCCTGCCGCGGCCAGCTCGCCCGGGCGCTCCAACACCTTGCCGGGCGCGACGCGTTCGACATCGACGGCCTCGGGCCAAGCACGGTCCGCGTGCTGCTCGATGGCGGGCTCGTGCGCTCGGTGGCCGATCTCTTCACGCTGACCGATGACGACCTTCGCGGCCTCCCGCGGTTCGGCGCAGCAGCCGCCGGCCGGCTCCAAGCGGCCATCACGGGTGCACGACGCGTCGGGCTGGCGCGGTTCCTGTTCGCGTTGGGGATTCCTACAGTCGGCCGTGCAACGGCCAAGCGCCTCGCCCGACGATTCCACACGCTGTCGGCCGTGCGCAGCGCCAGCGTCGCGCGGCTTGCAGCCACGCCGGGGGTCGGTTCTGCAGCCGCCAAACAGATTCGCGATTACTTCTGCCTGCCACGAAGCCGTGCGGTCGTCGACACGCTGCTGCGACATGGCGTCGCCGTCACGCGGGACCGGACTGCGGCTGGGGGCCCACTGTCGGGGCAATCCGTCGCCTTCACTGGACGGCTGGAGACGATGACGCGGCGGGAGGCCGAGCGGCTCGTTGAGCGGCACGGCGGTCGTGCGGCCCGCACCCTCACCCGGGCGACGGACACCGTGGTGGCCGGAACTGCCCCGGGCTCAAAGCTCGACCGCGCGCGGGCGCTTGGTGTCGCGATTGTCTCCGAGGGTGAGTTTCTGCGGCGGATCCGGTCCCAACAGTGATTCGTTCTGGCACACGGTGCCAAAACTGAATCCCCTGGAGCGAAGCACAGGAATCAGCCGCGCGGTCGCATCAACGGTCTGTCGCTGGTCCTTTCGCGGCGCGGACTCATCGCCATCGTGCATGACGATGATGTCGCCTGCTGCGGCGCGCGAGGAGATGCGCCCCACGATGCTCTCGGCGGTGCGCTTCCGAAACCAGTTCCAGTCCCATCGCATCCAGCCCCAACCGATGAGCTGGTAGTCCGCCTGCCGGAGTCCAAAGTACATTTCGCCGCCGCGCCATCCGGCGTGGGGCCGGAACGCGCGACACGGTCGTGCGCCCCCCAGCTGCTCGATGCGATCTGCGGCTGCCTCGAGCTTCTGCGCCAACTCCTCGGGTGCCAGGAGCATGTAGCCCCGAGTGGCCGAATGGAGTCCGATGCTGTGTCCTTCCTCGAACATGCGCCGAAGCAAGGGCCGGGTCTCCTCGGTGACATGCGCGTCGATCAGGAAGAACGTCGCGGGCACACCTTCGCGTGCCAGCACGTCCAGCAGATCCGGCGTCGTCGCCGGGTTCGGTCCGTCGTCGTAGGTTAGGTAGATCGTCGGCGGCGCACTGCGGGGCATGTGCCACACACTGCGCGCGCCAGCCAGACTGTCGAGTACGAACCGCGCCGGGGCTGTGTGCGCCAGGGCCATGATCCCGACGCCAATCAGCGTGACGATCCACATCGTGTTCCCCGCGCAGTCCTAGCCCTTCACGCAAATGAGCGGCTCCAGACGCGCGACCTTTCGTGAGAGCCCGACGTGGTCGGCCGCCTCGACCACTGCCCCGACGTCCTTGTAGGCACCCGGCGCTTCCTCGGCGACACCGCGTGACGAAGGACTGCGCACGATAATGCCGCGCGAGGCCAGCTCGTCGACGATCTGACGTCCCTTCCAGCGCCGCAACGCCTCGTGCCGGCTCATCGCCCGGCCCGCACCGTGGCATGAGGAGGAGAACGACAGGCGCTCGCTGTCCTTCGTGCCGACCAGGACGTACGACGCCGTGCCCATCGTTCCGCCGACGAGCACCGGTTGACCGGTCTCGCTGAATGCCGGTGGCAGATCCGGGTGCCCTGGTCCGAGCGCACGAGTCGCTCCTTTTCGGTGAACGAACACCGGCTTGGGCGCGCGGTCCAAGCGGTGCTCCTCCAGCTTGCAAGTGTTGTGCGACACGTCGTAGAGGAGCGTCAAGCGGGCGGCGGGCAGCTCATCGGCGAACGCTTGGCGGACCAGGTGCGTGATGATCTGCCGATTGGCCAACGCGCAGTTGATTCCCGCGCGCATCGCTCCAAGATAGCGCCGCCCCAGCTCGGACTCGACGGGGGCGCACGCGAGCTCCCGGTCGGGAATCGCGATCCCGAACGAGCCTTCCGCAATCGCCATCTCCTTCAGGAACTCGGTGCCGATCTGATGTCCCAGTCCCCTCGATCCGCAGTGGATGGAGACGAGCACCTCGTCTGTGCGCAGGCCGAACGCGGTGGCCGTCGTCGTGTCGTAGATCTCGGCCACGCGCTGCACTTCGAGATAGTGATTGCCGGAGCCGAGGGTGCCCATCTCGTCCTGCTGGCGCCGGCGCGCGCGCGACGACACCCATTCGGGGCGCGCATCTGGCATGCAGCCGTGCTCTTCAGTCACGTCCAGGTCCGCCGCAACGCCGAAGGCGCGCTTCACGGCCCACTGGGCGCCGCCCCTGAGCATGGCATCGAGTTCGGCGTCGTCCAGATGAATGCGCCCGTGGCTGCCGACGCCGGCAGGCACGCTCCGAGCGAGCGAGGTCGCGAGCCGGCCCTTCACCGAGCTCACTTCGTCGAGCGTCAGACCCGTGTGCAGCGTTCGCACGCCGCAGGAGATATCGAATCCCACACCGCCGGCCGAGACGATTCCGCCTTCCTGCGGGTCAAATGCCGCCACCCCGCCGATCGGGAAACCGTAGCCCCAGTGCGCGTCCGGCATGGCGTACGAGGCCCGCTGGATCCCCGGCAGCGTGGCGACGTTGGACACCTGCTCGCGAACCTTCTCATCCATCTCGCGCACTAAACGCTCGGACGCGTAGATCACGCCAGGCACACGCATGCCGCCAACAGGCGTGATCCACCACTCGTTCTCGGACTTCCTGATGAGTGATGACGGGTCCATTGGTCTCTCCCACGGCTCAGGGCTCACGGCTTAGGGCTTACGGGGTCACACGTCGACGACGCACTGCACCCGCCAGCCGCCACCCGGCGTCGGCGAGACCTGAAGCGCCGTCAAGGTCGCTCCCTTGACCTCGACCGCAGGCTCGTGCCGCTCGAGGTCAACCTGCTCACCCCAGGCAGTCGCCCGCAGCTCCCCGTCGGCGATGTCAACACTGAACGCGCCGAACAGCATCGACCGAACCGCCATCTCGTACACGAGTGCATCGAGCCACTCGACGAGGAGCAGCTCGTCGCTCGGGGCCCGGCACACGATAGGAACCGCCGTCACCGCCTGGACCGACACCGGGTCGGTGACGACCGCGGTCAACGCGATCCCCGCCTGACGAAAGGCCTCGGCCTTGGTCGGCCCGATGCCGACAAGACCGATGTCCGCATCGTGCGAGAAATGCTCCCACGATGCGGATGCCGAGCCGCTGCTCTGAATCTGCCCCAAGTCCGGTCAGGCGGCAACGATCTGTGGGACGGGACCGTGATGGGCACAGATCGCCTGCAGCGTGTCGACGACCTCCTCGTCGCGCACATGCTCGTTGGGGCCCGCGGCAAGCAGGATGTCGTTCATCGAGATGACGCCCAGTACCGTGCCAGCGAACCCCACGACTGGGAGACGGCGCACGCGGGTGTTCTTCATCGTGGCCAGAGCCACATGGACGTCATCTTCCGGCTCGCAGGTCGCGACCGTCTGGGTTGCGACCTCCCTGACTCTCATCTGGGAGGCCAGCCGGTTTCGCGTCGCGAGCGCAATGAACATGTCGCGGTCGGTCACGACGCCAACGAGTTTCCCGTCCTCCACGATGGGCAGGATGCCGCAATCGCCGTCCCACATCAGGCTCGCCGCAGTGGCGAGCGTCGCCCCAGGAGCGCACGTCCTGGGCTCGGTCGTCATGATTTCTCTGACCTTCATGATCGCCTTCCTCACGCCGCCGGCCTGGCGGCCTTTCCCGGCTCCTGAATCTCGACCTTTCGAACCTTCGTCTCCTGCTGAGCTGGCAACGGAACGCTCACCTCGAGCACGCCGTCCGAGAAAGTCGCCTTGACGTCCTCGAGCTTGACGCCCTCGGGCAGAGGAACGGCCCGGTAGAAGCTCCCGTACGCACGCTCACACCGGTACAGCTGCTTCCCTTTCTCTTCCACTTCGCTCTTCCGCTCGCCGGAGATTGCCAGGTAGCCGTCGGTGACTTCCACCTTGACGTCTTCCTTCTTCATGCCGGGTAAGTCGACTTTCGTGACCAGGCGTTTGTCCTTCTCGTAGACGTCGATCCGCGGCGCCCACTTGGCCACCTCGGTCGTTCCCCCCGTGCGGAGCGAGGGCCACCGAAACGCCGGCCAGGCGGATTCATCGAACATCCTGTCCAGCTCGGCAGTCATCTGGCGCATGAGGGCGAAGGGATCGCGAGCGGACGTGAGCGCGGTGTCGTTCTTGGTCATTTGCGTTCTCCTTGCTGGGAACCCCGGGGAAAGGAATTGCTAGGCCGCGTGGATCTGAACCCTGGTCGCCTGCAGCGCGACAGGCGCCGTCACGCGCAACAGACCGTTCTGGCATTCCGCCGTCACGCGCGCCGGCTCGACCGGCTCCGGAAATGTGTAGGACCTGAACAGGGGCCCGTTCGCGAACTCACAGAGGATCGGCTCGCCCTCTTGTTCGCGATGACTGTGGTGCAGGTCCGCCGAAATCAGCAGTTCGGTCGCCGTCACACGCACGTCCAGCTTGTCTGGAACTGTCCCGGCAAGCGCTGCTTCGACCACAAAGGCGTCCTTCGTACGGTGCACTTCGAGCGCCGGGCGCCAGATGGTCTCCTTCTCAGCCGTCAACCAGTCGTCCACGGCACGGCCAAGCGCACCGCCGCGCTCACGCCAGACCTCGGCCGCGCGCGTGGTAATCCGCCGCTGGATGGCCTCCAGGTCGTCAGCGATGCTGTCAACGGTGCGGAATTTGATCTTCATTGGGTTCTCCACCGGTGAAGCAACAGGGTGAGACGATCCCCGTGCAGTGCAACTCTGAGCAAGATCGCTGCCGATCGAATGGGCGCTCGGCTTTAGGCTCTTGGCTTTCGCCTTTGGGATCTGGGCTTGGGCACGCGCGTGGATGTGGACAATCTCACGGCGGACGTGAAGATTTCCCTATGTCGCGCTCGAGAACCCACACATGCGGCACAGCGTCGCTCCTTCGCAAAACTCCAGCGCCGTCAGGCAGTCGGGGCAGATATCCGACGTCGTGGCCGTGGCGTGCGTCAGCACCTGTCCCGCTCTGGATCCGTGGCGATAGATCGTGATCCCCTTGCACTCCAGCTCGAACGCGCGTCGGTAGAGGTCAACGACTTCAGCGACCGAAACATCGGCAGCGAGGTTGACCGTCTTCGAAACGGCATTGTCCACATGCACCTGGCAGGCCGCCTGAATGCGAATGTGCTGCTCGGAGGGTATCTCGTGGGCCGTCGGGAAGAGCCGGCTCAGTGCTGCCGGCACCTCGGGAAGGCCGCGCACACGCCCGGACCGTAGAATCCTGGCCTGCAGCTCGGGCGTCCAGATCCCCGCTCTGCTGGCGAGCGTCTCGAACCGCGCGTTCACCTCAACGAGGGTGGCACCGTCGAGGACGTGCCGCTCGTACGCCACGGCGAAGAGCGGCTCGATGCCACTCGAGCATCCCGCCAGCAGGCTGAGCGTTCCGGTCGGAGCAATGGCGATCCGCGTGGCGTTGCGCGTCGGCGCCGCACCGGTCTGCGCCTCGCGGCTTCGAGGAAACTGCGGGTACGCCCCGCGAACCCTGGCCAGCCTGGTCGAAGCTTCAGTCGAGACGGCCACGATTCGGCCCATGACACCTTCGGCAAACCGTATCGCAGCGGGGTCATCGTAGGCGATTCCGAGGTCGATGAGCGCGTCGGCAAAGCCCATGACACCGAGTCCAATCTTGCGGCTCCCGCACGCGGCGGCCGCGATTTGTGGAAGCGGGAACACGCTCATGTCGATACAGTCGTCCAGGAAACGGATGCCCAGCTCCGTCAATCTCTCGAGCCGATTCCAGTCAAAGCTGCCCGTGGCGCTGAGCGACGACAAATTGATGGATCCCAGGACACACGCCTCGTAGGGCAGCAACGGGACCTCGCCACACGGATTGGTGGCCGTGATCCGGCCGAGCGCGGGTGTGGGGTTGTCGCGATTGATGCGATCCACGAAGACGAGTCCGGGATCGCCGGTCTCCCATGCGCACTGGGCAATCAGCTCGAGCAGCGCTCGGGCATTGCGGCGGCCGACCACGCGCCCGGTCCGGGGATTGACGAGGTCCACCTCGCGCCCCTCCCCTGTCGACGCCGTCATGAAGGCGTCGTCGGCTGCGACGCTGAGGTTGAAGTTGCGCAGCACCCCCGGGGTCCGCTTGGCAGCGATGAACGCCTCGATGTCTGGATGGTGCACGTCGAGGACGCCCATGTTCGCGCCCCGTCGGCGCCCACCCTGACGGACGGCGTCGACTGCCGCATCGAACGCCGTCATGAACGACACCGGGCCACTCGACGCACCACCTGTCGATGTCACCAGGTCGCCGGCTGGCCGAAGTGTCGAGAAGTCGTAGCCGACTCCGCCTCCGGTCTGATGAACGAGCGCGGCGTCGTGCAGGGTCCTGAAGATACTGTCGAGACTGTCCTCAACCGGCAGCACGAAGCAGGCGGCCAGTTGGCCCCCTGACGTGCCGGCGTTCATCAGCGTGGGTGAGTTGGGAAGAAACTCGAGGCGTGCCATCGCGTCGTAGAACGTCGCGGCGACTTTGTCAGGAGGTTCACCGTACTGGCGCTCCGCACCCGCCACGTGCGCGGCGACGCGCCCGAACATCTCGGCGGGGG
>Ga0209640_10002966_pt1 | contig 14842 bp, 11 predicted proteins | sample RifCSP10_1_FD_184018 | JGI IMG/M metagenome (GOLD analysis project Ga0209640, IMG submission 184018) | Soil microbial communities from Rifle, Colorado - Rifle CSP2_sed 10_1 (SPAdes) (version 2) | ecosystem: Environmental > Terrestrial > Deep subsurface > Rock core/Sediment | place: Rifle...
CGCGGCGGTCGTCATTTCGCGGCACGACAAACCTCCCGATATGCTGCTGGCCGATATCATCCTCGGCGGACAGACAGGGGTGGAGTACGCGCGAACGTTGAAGCAGGCGTATCCGGCGCTCAAAATCATTTTCATGACGGGCCTCTCGCACCGCGCACCGGCGGCGCTCCGCACGGGCCTCGGCCCGGTCCTCCACAAGCCCTTCGGCGCCGACGAGCTGTACCGCATCATCGACGAGCGCTAAACGCCCGCCGCGGCGCTCCGTATATATTCGCGATATGAAACTCATTGCTGCGGTGACGGCGGTCGCTGTGTGTCTGGCGGGGTGTGCCACCACCGGATCTGCGCCGGGACGAGGCGACATCGGCGACGCGATCCGGGAGCGGACGGGCCGGGCGCTGCGAGACGAGGCCGCCACAGCACCCTCGCTCCCACCCGGTGTCTCGCTGCGCGCGCTGACGCGGGAAGACGCCGTGGCCGTGGCGCTCTGGAACAGTCCATCCTTCGAGGCAACCCTGACCGACCTCGGGCTCGCCCGCGCCGATCTCGTCGAGGCGCGCCTCCTGCGCAACCCGATACTGTCGCTGCTTTTTCCGGCAGGCCCGAAGCAGCTCGAATGGACGCTGCAGCTTCCCGTCGACGTCCTCTGGCAGCGCCCGCGCCGCGTCGAGGCGGCGACGCTGAACGCGCAGGCGGTAGGCCAGCGGCTGGTCTACGACGGCCTGGGGCTCGTGGCCGACGTCCGGACCGCCTTCATCGAGGCGGTCGCGGGTGAGCGGCGCGTGTCGCTCGCGTCGGAGAACGCGGCGCTCGCCCGCCGCATCGCCGGCATCGCGGACGCGCGGCTCAAGGCGGGCGACATCAGCGAGCTCGAGGCGCGCGCCGCACGCAGCGACGCCGCGCAGGTCGACGCGGAGTTCAGGGGCCTCGAGCACGAGCGCGAGATCACGCGGCTCGCATTGATCGCGCGGATGGGGCTGGACGTGTCCGCCTCCGGCATGGGCCTGGCCTCGTCCGTCCTCACCCCCGTCGCGGCCTGCGCGGCCCCCGAGGCGCTGGTGGAGGATGCGGTCCGGTCCCGTCCGGACGTGCGCGCCGCCGAGATCGGCATTGAAGCCGCCGCGAAGCGGCTCTCATGGGAGCGCTCGCGCGTCGGGAATTTCATCGCGATGCTGGACGCGAACTCCCGTCGCGAGGCGCAAGACGAACTGGGGCCCGGGGTGAACGCCGAGATTCCGATCTTTTTCCGCAACCAGGGCGCGACCTCTCGCGCCGCAGTGGCGCTGGAGCGCGCCAGCCTGGACTACGTCGCGGTGCGCACGCGCGTGGCCGCCGAGGTCCGTTCCGCCGCCGTCCGATTCGCGCAGGCACAGGATGCGATGCGGATCTGGTCCGTGGACATCATCCCGTCGCTCGAGATCGAACAGAAACAGGCAGAGGCCGCGTACCAAGCCGGTGAGGTGGCGCTGCTGTCGCTGCTCGACTCGAGCCGCCGGCTGGTGCAGGCGCGGATCCGGTATCTCACCGCCGAGATGGATCTCCAGCGCGCGGCCGTCACGCTCGACCGGACTGTCGGACGCGCGTGTGCTAGTGTCTGACGCCATGCGCCTGATCCCCTGCGCGCTCATCGCTGCGGCTCTTTCGACGGCCGCATGCTCCCAGGGTGAACCCGCCGCCGCGCCGAAGCCGGCCGCCCCGGCCACCGTGCAGCAGCCGCAAACCGAGGCACAGCTCACCACCGTCACGCTCTCCGACGAAGCCGTGAAGCGGCTCGACCTCCAGACCGCCGAGGCCAAGCTCGAACGCGTCGCGGAGGTGCGAACGCTCGGTGGCGAGATCGTCGTGCCCGAGGGGCGCGCCGTGGCCGTGGCGGCGCCGGTGGCCGGCACCCTCACCGCGGTGGGCGACGCCAGGCCCGGCTCGCGCGTGTCGCGCGGCCAGGCGATCTTCCGGCTCGTCCCGCTCGTGCCTGACGAGCGCAACCAGCGCATCGAAGCGGATCGTGCGCTGAGCGAGGCGCAGGCCCAGGAGGAGGCGGCAAGGCAGCGGCTCGATCGGCTGGAGCAGCTGTTGAAGGACGGCGCCGCGAGCCAAAGGTCCGTGGAGGAGGCGCGCGCGCAGCGCGCCGTGGCCCTCGCGACGCTTGACGCCGCACGCGAGCGCCTGGCGGTGGCATCGCGGAATCCGATCGGCGCGCAAGGCGACATTGCCGTGGCCGCGCCGCTTGCGGGGGTGTTGCAGGCCGTGCACGCGGCGCAGGGGCAGACCGTGGCGGCATCGGCGCCGCTCTTCGACGTCGCCCAGGTGGATACGCTGTGGGTCCGTGTGCCTGTCTATGCAGGAGATGTGGCGGGCCTGGACGCGTCGCAGCCGGCCGTTGTCGGGGGCCTGCGAGAGACCGGACCATCGCGGCCCGCACGCCGCGTGACGGCGCCGCCGAAGGCCGACCCCTCGGCAGCCTCGGTCGACCTGTTCTTCGAGCTCACCGACGCCGCGGCGGCCTTCCGTCCCGGCGAGCGCGTGACCGTGCAGCTACCGCTCGCCTCGTCTGCCGACGGCCTCGTCGTGCCCGACTCGGCCATCGTCTACGACGTCCATGGGGCAACGTGGGTGTACGAGGACCTTGGCAGCAACAAGTACGCGCGGCGGCGCGTGGAAGTGGCCAGGACCGTCGGCAACCGCGCCATCATCTCGCGCGGGCTCTCACAAGGCACGAAGGTCGTGATTGTCGGGACCGCGGAGCTGTTCGGCGTCGAATTCGGGGTTGGTAAATAGAACGGTAGTGTCCGGCTTCAGCCGGACCGTGAAACCACCATGATGAAATGGCTCGTCTCCATTTCTCTCCGGCACCGCGTCGTCGTCGCGGTGCTGACCGTCCTGCTCGCCGCGTCGGCCTGGCGGACGTTGCGGACCACCCCGCTCGACGTGTTTCCCGAGTTTGCCCCGCCGCTCGTCGAGGTACAAACGGAGGCTCCCGGCCTCGGCAGCAGCGACGTCGAAGCGCTCGTGACCGTGCCGCTCGAGGCGGCCCTCACGGGTATCCCCAACCTCGCGCAGCTGCGATCCCGATCGGTCCTCGGCCTTTCGTCGGTCGTGCTCATCCTCGAGCCTGGCTCCGACCTGATGACCGCGCGCCAACTCGTGCAGGAGCGCGTGTCGCGCGCGGCCGCGCAGCTCCCGGATGTCGCGCGGCCGCCGGTGATGCTCTCGCCGCTCTCGTCGCTCAGCCGCGTGATGAAGATCGGCATCTCGTCAGAGCGGCTGTCGCAGATCGAGCTCACCACGCTGACGAAGTGGACGATCCGCCCGCGGCTCATGGCGGTCAAGGGCGTGGCGAACGTGGCGGTCTGGGGCCAGCGGGACCGCCAGCTGCAGGTGCTGGTCGATCCGGATCGCCTTCGCGCGCACGGGCTGACCGTGGACGATGTCGTTCGCGCGGCGGGCGACGGCGTGTCGCTCCAGACCGGCGGGTTCATCGAGACCCCGAATCAGCGGCTGGCGATTACGCATGCCGCCGCCGTGCAGTCGGCGCGCGACCTCGAGTCGATTGTCGTCGCCTCGCGCAATGGATCCGCGCTGCGCATTGGCGATGTGGCCACGGTCGTCGAAGGTGCGCCGCCCGCCATTGGCGATGCGGTCATCGACGACGGGCCTGGCCTGCTGCTGATTGTCGAGAAGCAGCTCGGGGCCAATACGCTGCAGGTGACCCAGGACGTGGACGCGGTGCTCGCCGATCTGGCTCCCGGGCTTCGCGATGTTGACGTGGATCCGACGATCTTCCGCCCGGCGACGTTCATCGAGATGTCGCTCGAGAACCTGAATCGCGCGCTGCTCTTCGGCTGCCTCCTGGTGATCGTCGTCCTCCTCGTCTTCCTGGCTGACTGGCGGACCGCGTTCATCAGCAGCATCGCGATCCCGTTGTCTCTGCTGGCCGCTGGACTCCTGTTGCATTACCGCGGCGGGACGCTCGACACCATGGTCCTTGCCGGCCTTGTGATCGCGCTTGGCGAGGTCGTGGACGACGCGATCATCGGCGTCGAGAACGTGGTGAGGCGCCTGCGGCTGAATCGCGAGCAGGGGAACCTGCGGTCGCCGATGGCGGTGGTCCTCGACGCATCGCTCGAAGTGCGCAGCGCTGTCCTGTACGGCACGTTGATCGTGATGCTGGTGTTCCTGCCGGTCTTCATGCTGCAGGGACTGACCGGCGCCTTCTTCCGTCCGCTCGCGTTGTCCTACGTGCTGGCAATCCTGGCGTCGCTCGGCGTCGCGTTGACGGTGACGCCGGCGCTGTGCCTGCTGATGCTGCGCAACCGCACCGATCGAGGCGATGCCCCGCTCGTCCGGATGCTGAAGGCACGTTATCGCCGGATGCTGCCGTCGTTCGTCGACCGGCCGCGCACGGCGCTTGTCGCGCTCGCGATCATGTTTGTCGTGACGGCGGCGATCGTCCCGTTCCTCGGCGAGGAGTTCCTGCCGAACTTCCGCGAGTACGACTTCCTGATGCACTGGGTGGAGAAGCCGGGCACCTCCCTCGACGCGATGCGGCGCATCACCGAGCGCGCGAGCCGTGAGCTGCTCGCGGTGCCGGGCGTGCGGAACCAGGGTGCGCACATCGGCCGCGCGGAAGTCGCCGACGAAGTGGTCGGGCCGAACTTCACGGAATTGTGGATCAGCCTCGATCCCGAGGTTGACTACGAGGAAACGATTGCGAAGGTACAGGGCATCGTCGACGGCTATCCGGGGCTGTATCGCGACCTCCTCACCTACCTGCGGGAGCGAATCAAGGAAGTGCTGACCGGCGCGAGCGCGACGGTGGTCGTCCGCGTCTTCGGGCCGGACCTCGACCAGCTCCAGGCGCAGGCGCAGCAGGTGAGCAGCGCCATCGCCGGAGTGGACGGCGTGGTCGATCTGAAAGTGCAGGCGCAGGTGCTGATCCCGCAGATCGAAGTGCGCTTCCGCCCCGAGCGCGCGGCGATTTTCGGGCTGACCCCGGGCGAGATCCGGCGTCCGGCGGCGACGCTGATCCAGGGCACCAAGGTCGGCGAGTTCTACGAGGACCAGCAGCTCTTCGACGTCGTCGTCTGGGGAGAACCCGATGTGCGGCGGAACCTCGACGCGATCCGGACGTTGCAGATTCCATCATCGACGGGCGCCATGGTGCCGCTCGAGAGCGTGGCGGATGTCATCGTGAACGCCGTGCCAAATGAAATCACCAGGCAGGACGGCTCGCGGCGCATCGACGTCACGTTCAATGTTCGAGGGCGCGACCTCGGCGCCGTCGCGCGCGACGTGCAGGCCACGCTGCAGCAACTGCCGTTCGAGCGCGGCTACTTCGCGGAGCTCCTTGGCGAATATGCCGAGCGCCAGGCGTCCACGAACCGGCTGCTGCTGTACGGCGGCGCCGCGCTGGCGGGCATCTTCCTCATCCTGCTCGTCGATTTTGGGACGGCCCGCCTTGCGGGCCTGGTGTTCTTCACGCTGCCGTTCGCGCTCGTCGGCGCCATTGTCGCGGCGTTCGTGACCGGCGGCGTCCTGTCGCTCGGCTCGCTCGTGGGACTGGTGACCGTCGTCGGGATTGCGGCACGCAACGGCATCATGCTGATCAGTCATTACCGCCACCTGGAGATGGTCGAGGGCGTGCCTTTCGGACGCGAACTCGTGATCCGCGGCGCAGAAGAGCGGCTCGCGCCCATCCTGATGACCGCGTTGGCAACGGCCCTCGCGCTTGTCCCGATCGCGCTCGGCGGCACGCGCGCGGGCTACGAGATCGAGCACCCACTGGCGGTCGTGATCCTGGGCGGCCTCGTTACGTCGACCCTGCTGAATCTCTTCGTCGTGCCGGCGCTCTACCTGCGGTTTGGCCGGCCGGTGGCTGGCGCGCCCGCGGCCGATTTCTGAGACCGCTCCCCGCCAGCCAGCGACAGATTGCAGCGGAGTGTGGTGAACGTGCCACTGCCGTTCCCTTCGCCTGCCAGGTAGACCAGGCCATCCGCGCCGAGCGCCACTCCCTCGCCTTGCGGCTCGCGGAGGGCAGCAAGGTCGAATCGCCGGGGCTGAGCGTTGCCGCCGCCGATCAGGTCCTGCGTGCGATAGAGGAACAGCTCGTTGTTCGTGCGGACCGCCACCCAGACGCCGTCCGGCGATGTCCCCGCACCGGTGGCCCTGTCGAGCGGCAGCCTTGCCACGAACTCCAGTTTTCCAGTGCGACCGGCGGCTGGCTGTCGGAGCCGATAGAGGGCAGTTGTTCGGGGGTCGTCCTTGGAAATCAGCAAGATCTGTCCGCCAGGCGCCACGAACAACGCTTCGGCGTCGCGCGGACCATCGGGATACACCGCGTGCAGCGCTTCGACAGGTGCCGTTGCCTTGTCCTCGGGGCGAGGCTCGGGGACGCGATAGATCGTGATCTGACGGCGACCGCGATTGTTGTCGCCGATGTCGGCCAGGTACAGACACGAACCCTGCGCACACGGACCAACCGCAAGATCCTCCCAATCGTCAACGGACATACCGGTGACCTGAACCCGTCCGCGTGCCTTCCCTGACGTATCGAAGGCAAACAGAACCGGCGCCCCCGAGTCGTTGTGCGACCAGATGATGCCGGGCGTGCGGCGGCTGAGCGCGATGCCGCTCGCTTCACTCACACCGGCCAGGCGGGTGAGAGCGGTGGAAGGCGTGCACAGCGGTTGCTGCGCGCTGGACCCTGTGACCCATCCACACAGCAACCCAACCACGACGAAGGCGCGGAGCATCTTCGACATCCATGCGATCATCGCGCCAATGAACAACCTCTACATTCTACTGATGGTCATGGCTGGGGCCGGAATCGCGGCGCAGATTGCCGTCAACGCGCAGCTGCGCGTCGTGACGGGCAGCGCCCTGTGGGCCGCCAACATCGTGTTTGGGGTGTCGATGATCGCCGGCCTCGCCGTGATGCTGGGCACGAGGATATTCTCAACCCTCCCGCCTCCCGATCCGACGCTCTGGCGTGCGCCGGGATGGATCTGGCTGGGCGGCATCTTCGGCGGCGTGTATGTCGTGCTGGCGATCCTGCTGGCCGATCGGATGGGCGCCGCGCTCGTCTCTGTGACGGGCATCTTCGGCCAGCTCTGCGCGTCGATCCTGATCGACCACTACGGCTGGTTCGGCATGTCCATCCAGCGTGCAACGCCGGCGCGGCTCATCGGTGCCGTGTTGCTGGGCATCGGGGTTGTCCTGATTCGGTGGAGGTAAGATCGGGCGAGGCGCGATGGATACCGCGGAACGCAGCCTGCTCACCGATCTCCGACAGGCCCTTCTGAAGCTGCACAAGACGATGCTCGACTGGGAGCGGACTGCGTACGAGCGCGTGCACGGGCGCACGACCGGTCACGCTCTTCTCCAGGCGATCCTCAACGATCCACAGTTCGCGTGGCTCCGTCCGTTATCGGAGCTGATCGTGCGCATCGACGAGCTGCTCGAGGGCGACGTGCCCGACATGCCGGGGGAAGCCGCCGTCATCGTCGCGCAAGCGCGGAAGCTGGTCTCTCCCGCGGAGCAGGGCGCGCCGTATGCGGAGCGGTACCAGGCCGCTCTGCAGGAAAACCCAGACGCCGTGTTCGCCCACCGCGACGTCGGGTTGGTGCTCAAACAGCATCGCGACCCGTCGACGGCATCACAGCGGACGCATTAAGAGACACGGGTGCCATTTTCGCGGCGTTAGTGGAAAATGACGCCGTGTCCTTCACGCGCTTCTTCCCGATCGCCGCACTGATTCTCGCGCTGCCCGCCGGCACCGCCGCCGCTCAAGGACCCTTCCGTCAGGACGTCGTCGTCACCGCTGCCGCCACACCCGTGGAGCTCGGCACCGTGACGCGGACGCTCACGGTAATCACCCGCGACCAGATTGCGAGGCTGCCGGTGCACAGCATCGCGGACGTGCTTCGGCTCACCGCGGCTGTCGACGTGCGCGCGCGCGGTGAGCGCGGCGTCCAGACGGACTTTGCCGTGCGCGGCGCCAACTTCGGCCAGATGCTCGTGCTCGTGGACGGCGTGCGCCTGAACGACGCGCAGTCGGGGCATCACAACGGCGACATCCCGGTGCCGCTCGACGCTGTCGAACGCATTGAAATCCTTCACGGACCCGGGTCGTCGATTTTCGGGGCCGACGCCTTCGGCGGCACGGTCAACGTCATCACCCGCAAGGAGGTTCAGCCCGCATCCGCGGTCATCGAGACCGGGAGCTTCGGCCTCGTGGCCGGACGCGGCCAGGTCGGTGTGGCACATGGCGCCGTGCGCGAAGTGCTCGCGGCGGCCGTCGACCGCTCGTCCGGCTTCACGGTCGAGCGCGGCTTCGTCACCGCGGGCGTCAGCTCGCAGACGTCAATCGGCGATCGAACGGGCATTCTGGCGTCCTACCTGTGGAAGGACTTCGGCGCCAACGGTTTTTACGGCCCCGCGCCATCGCACGAATGGACCAACCAGACGCTGCTCGCCGCGGATCATCGTCTTGGCGGCACCGCGGGCTGGCAGTTTGGCGCGACCGGGTCGTACCGAACTCACGGCGACCACTTCCTGTACGACGTGAGCAGGCCGGGCGTCTCGGAGAACCGGCATCGGACCCACGCCGCCATCGCCACACTGCGTGCCTCTCGGTCGGTGGGCGATCGGGGATCGGTGACGGCCGGCGTGGAGGGGGGCGCGGACTGGGTGCGCTCCACGAACCTTGGGGACCGCGACACGCGGCGTGTGAGCGGGTTTGCGGAATGGCGCTACGCGCCCGCGGTCAGCACGCAGGTTGATGCGGGCATACGCGTCGATCGGTACACCGAATTCGGTACGGCATGGAGCCCGTCCCTGGGCATCGGCTGGTGGCCGTCAGACCTCGTTCGCCTGCGCGCGTCGGGGGGGCGCGCCTTTCGAGTGCCGACGTTCACCGAGCGGTATTACTCGGACCCTGCGAACTTTGCGCGGCCCGAGGTCCATGAGGAGACCGCCTGGGCCGAAGAGGCAGGCGTCGACTGGCTTCCTGCGGACGGATGGATGGCATCCGCGACGATGTTCGGCCGACAGGACCATGACGTGATCGACTGGCTGCGTCCAGACGCGGCCGAGCGGTGGCGGACCTACAACATTCGCGACGTCGATACGGTCGGGGCCGAGTTCAGCCTGAGACGAGCGTGGACGGACGGCTCATTCATCCAGGCCGGCTATACCGTCCTCGACGTGAACGCGGCGGCGGTGACCCAGCTCTCGAAGTACGTGCTCGACTACGCGCCACATGGCGTGGCCATCGCGGCCTCAATCGCTTTACCCGCCGCGATGCAGGTCGCTCCGCGGTTGGAGGTCAAGCGACGCACCCGATCGACAGGGCAAAGCCAGTACGCGATCCTCGACGTGCGTCTCAGCCGTCAGTTCGGCATCTACGAGATTCGCGTCGAGGGCACGAACCTCGGTAACGCGACCTACCAGGAAGTCTTTGGCGTGGCCATGCCCGGCCGCGCGGCCGCGATCTCGCTTGCCGTCGGCCCCTGAGGCGACGAAAACGTTTCACCCATCGCAAAGATTGGCTGCCGCGCCGGGTTGGATTATGCTCCTGCCCTGCCATGACCAAGCCGTCCCGCAGACACCTCTCGCGCCGGCAGTTCCTCCGCGGCGGCATTCTCGCGGCGGCCGGCGCCAGCGTCCTCGGCTCCGGTGCCCGGGCGTGGGCGCGCCACTCCGATTTCGTGCCCGCCCTCGTCATCGGCAGCGGGTTCGGCGGCGCGGTGGCCGCGCTGAGGCTCGGGCAGGCCGGCATTGATACGGTGGTCCTCGAGAGGGGCCGGCGCTGGCCGATCCGGCCGGACGGCGACACATTCGCGACCTTCGAGCAACCCGACGGCCGCGGCTACTGGCTGCGAGACCACACGGGCGAGGCAATTCTCGGGCTGCCGCAGCTCGAGAAACCGATCGACCGGTACGTCGGCGTCCTCGAAGTCGTCGAGGGCAACGGCATCTACATCGGCGCGGGCGCGGGCGTGGGCGGTGGGTCGCTTGTGTTCAACGCAATCATCGTGAAGCCGCGCCGCGAGCTGTTCGAGCGGGTCTTGCCGCGCGCGATCGACTTCGACGAGATGAAGGACGTGTACTACCCGCGGGTAAAGCAGATCATTGGCTCGGCGCCGATTCCGGACGATGTGCTGGCGACGGAGTACTACCGCTCCAGCCGGGTGAGCCTGGATCAGGCTCAGAGGGCGGGGTTTCCGACGCGCGTGGTCGACCTCGCGGTCGATTGGGACATCGTGCGCGACGAGATCGCGGGACTGCGTGTGCCTTCCGCCATCGCGGGGCAGTCGTTCTACGGCCTCAACAGCGGCGCCAAGCGAAGCCTCGACCATAACTACCTCCCGATGGCCGAAGCGACCGGTCACGTCGAGGTCCTGCCCTTCCACAGCGTGGTTGCGATCGAACGCGGGCACGGCGGGCGGTACGCGGTCACGACGATTCGCCTGAGCGACGAGGGCGAGATGGTCGGCGCGCCGCGGCGGCTGGTGTGCAAGCACCTGTTCCTCGCCGCCGGTTCCATCGGCACCACGAGCCTGCTCGTTCGCGCGCGGGAGACGGGCGCTCTCCCGGCGCTGAACGAGCACGTCGGGCGGCACTGGGCGGCAAATGGCGACCTTCCTGTGACGCGAGGCGCGTTGCCATTCACGAATGCCGGCACGGGCGGTCCTGCCGGGCACTTCATCCTGGAAGACCTCGACAACCCGTTCGGACCTACCAGCCTTGTCGAGCTCGTGCTGCCACCGCACATTGCCGCGGCCCTGGCAGTGTCCGGCGCGCCGCCGCATTTCGCCAATTACGCGAGCCTGGGCATCCCGCCAGCGATCGGGTCGTTCGCCTACGACCCCGCGGCCGATACGGTCGCCCTCAACTGGCCGGGGGCCGATCCGCGGCTGGCAAACTTCCTGGCCGCCGCGCAGCAGACGCTGTCGGTGCTGGACCAGAGCAATGGCTCGCTGACGCTGGGGATCAACCCGTTTGTGTCTGCGCACCCACTCGGTGGCGCCGTCCTGGGCAAGGCCTGCGACCTCGAGGGGAGAGTGAAACACCACTCGGGCCTGTACGTCGTGGATGGCGCGCTGATCGAAGGGAACACCGGTCTCGCCAATCCCTCGTTCACGATTGCCGCTCTCGCGGAGCGATGCATGGACCACATCATCTCGCGCGATCGACTGAGCAACGGGTGAGCGATATGAACTACAACTCGAGGTTCCGCTTACTGGCCTTGATGAATTCCTGCCTGAGAACGTCGTAGCTGTCGACAGCGGGGTATTGGGGAAATTCCGCAATCACATTGTCCGGTGCCCGAAACAGAATCCCCGCGTCAGCTTCCTCGAGCATGGCCGTATCGTTGTAGGAATCACCGGCGGCAATGACTCGAAAATTCAATCCACGGAAGGCTTTCACGCACTGCCGTTTGCCATCCTTCTGACGCAATTGATACCCGGCAACTCTACCGGCGTCGTCCACCACTAGCCGATGACATAACAGGATCGGCCAGCCCAGTTGGCGCATCAACGGTTGAGAAAATTCATAAAAGGTGTCGGAGAGGATAACCACTTGAAAGCGTTCCTTCATCCAGTCAAGAAAGTCAGGGGCACCTTCCAGGGGCCTGAGATCCGCGATGACCGCTTGTATCTCTGCCAGACCCAGCCCGTGCGCATCCAGGAGACGCAGACGCTGCTTCATCAGCACGTCATAGTCGGCAATATCTCTGGTGGTCGCCTTCAGTTCCGCAATACCGGTCATCCGTGCGAAGGCGATCCAGATCTCCGGGACGAGCACTCCCTCCAAGTCGAGACATGCGATTTCCACGAACAGCTCCCTCCTAGGATCACGAAGACGAACGTGCCACGATGGCGCCGCGCGGTTCCTGCTGGGTCAGGCAATGAACCGTGCCGAGTCCCCAGACGAGATCCACGGCATGGATGCCGACGATCTGGTGCGCCGGCATCAACTCGGCGAGCGTGTTGAGGGCGACGCGGTCGTCTGGATCGTTGAACGTCGGCACGAGCACGACCCCGTTGGCGATGTAGAAGTTTGCGTAGCTCGCCGGCAGGCGCTCGCCGTTCATGATCACCGGGCGCGGGAAAGGCAGCGGAACGACGCGAAGCGGGCCGACGCCAGGTCGCTTCAAAGCCGCTTGCAGCCGCCGCAGATTGTCCTGCGAGCGGGAGTAGTTCTCGTCCGCCGGGTCCTCCTCGACCGCCAGCACCACCGTGTCCTTGCCGGCGAACCGCGCCACGTCGTCAATGTGGCCATGCGTATCGTCGCCGACGCAGCCTTCGCCGAGCCAGATCGTCTCGCGGATGCCAAGCCACTCGCTGAAGATGCGCTCGTAGTCCGTGCTCTGGAGCCCGGGGTTGCGGACCTGGACGTCGCTCAGCAGCCATTCCTCGGTGACGAGCATCAATCCACTTCCGTTGACTTCGATGCCGCCCCCCTCGAGAACGATGCGCTCGCCAGTGTCGGCGCGGCGCGGCTCTTCGCGCCGCAGCCCGGTCAGCTTCGCGACCGCGGCGCCGACCATCGCGTCCTGCTGCCAGTTCGGATACTTCGCCCACCCGTTGAACGCCCAGTTCAGCCAGACGACGTTCCCGGCATCGTCCAGGACGCCGGTGGGAGCCGAGTCGCGCAGCCAGACGCGATCGGTAGCGACCTCGTGGAGGCGAACGCGGTCGGCGGGAACGCTATGCGCCTCGAGCGTCGCGCGTGCGTTTTCGATGACGCTCGGATTGTGGCAGAGGATGTCGACCGTCTCGTGGGCCGCCAGCACGCGTACGATTTCAGCGTAGACCCAGGGGATTGGCTCGAGCTTCCCGGGCCAATCGGGTTCGTGATGCGGCCAGCTGATCCAGGTTGCCCTGTGCGGCTCCCACTCCGCAGGCATTCTCAAGGCACAAGGCCCAAGTCACAAGTCACAAAGCCCACGACCCTACGCGAGATATCTGTTCAGGATCGGGCCGTACGCGTCCACGCGGCGGTCGCGCAGGAATGGCCAGTTGCGGCGCACGGTTTCGATGAGCGCCGGGTCGCACTGCGCGACGACAATCTCCTCGCTTTCGCCGGCTTCCGCGACGTAGCGGCCGAACGGATCCGCGATGAACGAGTGGCCGAAGAACGTGATGCCGTTGGTGCCCGGTTCGTCCTCGTGGCCGATCCGGTTGGGCGAGGCGACGTAGACACCATTCGCGATCGCGTGGGCGCGCTGAATCGTGCGCCATGCATCCACCTGCGCGCGGCCCCACTCGTCCTTCTCGGCGGGATGCCAGCCGATCGCCGTGGGATAGAAAAGCACCTGCGCACCCATCAGGCTGGTGATGCGCGCCGCTTCCGGATACCACTGGTCCCAGCAGATCATCACGCCGATCGTCGCGTAGCGCGTCTTCCAGACGCGGAAACCGCCCGCCTCGCCCGCCTGCTCGCCGTGGAAATCGAGATGCCCGTCGCCGGGCGTGAAGTAGTACTTCTCGTGGAACAGCGGGTCGTCCGGGATGTGCATCTTCCGGTAGATGCCGAGCAGGCTTCCGTCCGCGTCGATGATGGCGGCCGAGTTCCGGTAGATGCCCGCCGTCTGCCGCTCGAAGATCGGCACGATGATCACCACGGCCAGTTCGCGCGCGAGCGCCTGCATGGCATCGGTCGTCGGACCCGGGATCGGTTCGGCAAGGTCGAAGCGGTCGCACTGCTGCGACTTGCAGAAGTAGAGCGCGTTGAACAGCTCCTTCAGGCAGATGATCTGTGCGCCGCGGCCGGCCGCGTCGCGCACGAGCCGCTCGGCGCGCCGCAAGTTGCTTTGGACATCCGCATCTGCATGATCCTGGATGATCCCAATCGTGAACATCAGATCCTCATGGTAGCCTTGAAATCGGGCCGGCTGAAGCCGGCCCCTACGATTGTTTTCATGAAGACAAAACCGCTTCGCGTCGCGCTCCTCGGCTTTGGTACCGTGGGCGGGTCGGTCGCCCGCATACTGGCCGAACGGCCCGAGCTCGCCGATCGCCTCCAGCTCACGCACATCTTCAACCGCGGCGTCGCCCGCAAGCGCGCGGACTGGGTGCCCTCGTCCGTGACGTGGACCGAGAACGTCGATGAACTGTTCGCGTCGAAGCCGGACGCGGTCGTGGAAGTGATCGGCGGTATCGATCCCGCCGGCGGCTGGGTGCGCCGCGCGCTGCAGCAGGGCGCCTCGGTGGTCACCGCGAACAAGATGCTGCTGGCGGCGCACGGGCCGGAGCTGCTGCACCTGGCCGTGACGAACCACTCGCAGCTTCGGTTCGAGGCGGCGGTGGCCGGCGGCGTGCCGCTGATCCACGGCGTGCGCGAAGGGCTTGCCGGCGATCGGTTGATGCGTGTGGCCGGCATCCTGAACGGCACGTCGAATTACGTGTTGAGCACGATGGCCGGGAGCGACGCGCAGATGGCCGCCGTCCTGGACGATGCGCGTCGTTTGGGCTACGCGGAAGCGGACCCAAGCGCGGACATCGACGGAGACGATGCCGGCGCGAAGCTCGTGGTGCTCGCAGGGATCGCGTTCCGCCGCCACGTGAAGCTGTCGGATATCCCGCGGCGGTCGATCAGGCCGATCTCGGCGGCGGACTTCAGCTACGCGCGGCAGCTGGGCTGCACGATCCGCCAGATCGCGATGGTAGAAACCAAGGGGGACGGGTTTCACGCCTTCGTCGGGCCGGCGCTGGTGCTGCGCAGCTCACACTTCGGCCTCAACGCGGGCGCGAACAACGTCGTGGCGATTACGGGCCATTACGGCGGCGAGAACAGCTTCAGCGGCGCCGGCGCCGGCGGCCCGGCGACGGCCGTCGCC
>Ga0209640_10002967_pt1 | contig 14839 bp, 15 predicted proteins | sample RifCSP10_1_FD_184018 | JGI IMG/M metagenome (GOLD analysis project Ga0209640, IMG submission 184018) | Soil microbial communities from Rifle, Colorado - Rifle CSP2_sed 10_1 (SPAdes) (version 2) | ecosystem: Environmental > Terrestrial > Deep subsurface > Rock core/Sediment | place: Rifle...
CATGATCAATGAGTGGGCGCTCGACACCGCCACCGGTGAGACGCGACCGCCCATGGAGATGGAGGGCTCGCTCCCGAACTTCTTCACGCTCAACGGGAAGAGCTTCCCCGCGACCGAGACGATCGAGGTGAAGCGCGGCGACCGCGTGCTGCTCCGCCTCGTCGGGGCCGGCCAGTTCGAGCACCCCATGCACCTGCACGGCACCGACTTCCGCATCGTCGCGAAGGACGGGCATCCGGTCGAGCAGCCGCTCGCCGCCGACGTCGTCCAGGTGGCCCCCGGCGAGCGCTACGACATCGCCTTCACCGCCACCGAGCCGGGGAAGTGGGTCTTCCACTGCCACATAGGCCACCACCTGACGAACGACGGCGACGACCCCGGAGGCCTGATCCTCGTCGTCGACGTCACCTGACCCGAGAAAGGACCACAAAGCATGAACAAGCAGACCCTCGCAGTCATCGCCGGCGCCATCGTCCTCTTTACCGTCGCTGTCGTCGGCGCGATGGCGTTCACCGGTGGAAGCGGCACTCCAATGATGACGATGCCGGATGGGTCGACCATGCCGGTCGACCAGATGACGACTGAGGGCGCGATGACGATGGAGGACGGCTCAACGATGGCCGACGACATGGGCACGACGCCGTAGCCCACCGATATGTGCTTCCGAGCAGGCAAATCCTGTAGCATCCCGCCCTCGTGATCCGGCTCCGACGCATGTTCGAGCGCGGCCGCGCTCACCCGGTCCTCGGCCCGTTCCTGCTCGTCGCGCTGGTCCTCCTGCTCGCGATCGTGTTCCTGCACATGGCATACGAGGGCATGGACGCCGCGACGGAGGTCGGGGCGATCTGCTTCGGGATCGCAACGTTCCTCGGGCTCGTCGTTCTCGATCGGCTGCGCGTCCTCCCACTGGGGGCGCTGTCGCCCGCGCCACCCGCGCGCGGGCCGCCAGGACTTCGGCAGACGTACCTCGGGCAGCCGACGACGATCGACGGCTCGTTTCCGAGCATCCCGCTTCGACGTTGACGGGCGAGCGCCCGCGAGGGCGCAACTCCGTCCCGTGTAGTCGAAGAGGAGGGAAGCCCGTGCGTTTGCGAACCCGTCAGGCCGAAAAACCGAGGAACGCCGTCACTATCCGGCTCATCGTCGTCATCGGCGCCAGCCTGGGCATCATGCTCGGAGCGACTGTCAGCGCGAGCGCCGATCCGTCGATCAAAGACAAGCAGGCGCAAGCCCAAGCCATCCTGGCCGAGGTACAGCGCCTCGACGAGGAGGTCGGCGCAGCGGCCGAGCGCTGGAACGGAGCGAATCTCGAGCTCGACTCGCTGACGAGCGAGCTCGACCAGACGCGAGAGGATCTCGAGCGGGCGCGGCGGTTGTACAAGGTGTCGCAGGAGCGGGTCGCGCAGCGGCTCCGTGACCTCTACGTGAACGGCAATCCGGACTCGACCCTGGACGTGATTCTCGGTGCACGAAGCCTCGATGAGATCATCGTCGGACTCGATGCAACCCAAAGGATCGCAGCCCAGGACGCGCAGATCACGCGCGACGCCCGGGCGCTTCGAACACGTGTCGCCGAGCGCGAAGAGCAGCTGACCGAGGCGAAGGCCAGACAGGCGGTGATCGTCGAGGGTCTCGCCGCCGAGAAGCGCGCGATCGAAGGGAAGCTCCGCGAACGGCAGAGCCTGCTCGCATCCGTGAAGGACGAGATCGCGCGGATCCAGGAAGCGGAGCGGCGTCGTCAGGCGGAGCTACGGCGACAGGCGGAGCTCGAGCTCGAACGCCAGCGCCGGGCGGCTGAAGCGCAGGCAGCCGTGCAGACAACTGCTCCGGCAGCGTCGCCCAGCGGCAGTGACGGGATTTCAGGCCTTGCGCCGGATGTGCCGGACTACGTTCCGCCCCCTGCGGACGCGAGCAAAGGCGCCCAGGTGGTCGCGATCGCGATGCAGTACCTCGGTGTTCCGTACAAGTGGGGCGGAGCCTCGCCTGAGACCGGCTTCGACTGCTCGGGCCTGACGATGTACGTGTTCGCCCAGGTTGGCGTCTCGCTTCCGCACTACGCAGCGGCCCAGTACCAGATGGGCGTCGCAGTCCCCAAGGATCAGCTACAGCCCGGCGACCTCGTCTTCTTCCGAAACCTCGGCCACATGGGCATGTACATCGGAGGCGGCAACTTCATCCACGCGCCGCGCACAGGCGACGTCGTGAAGATCTCCAGCCTTTCGGAGTCGTACTACGTCGCAACCTGGGTGGGTGCCCGCCGTGTGCTCTGACTCTCGCTCTCGGTCGCTAACCGAGGCCCGCGAACTCCTCGACTGCCATTCCGGCCGCGCGAATCAGCGCTCGCAAGAGTCCGCGGTCAAGCTCTCGGTGCTGCGGGATCGACAGCGTCGCGCGCACGCCGGGATGGGTCAGCATCACGTGACTTCCCTTCCGCCTCGCGACGGCCCAACCGACCCGCTCGAAGCGCCGAACGGCCTCCGCCCCCGACACGACGGGGAGGTCGGTCACGGGCCTGCCTTAGACGGCCAGCTCGATGATCTCTATCGGACGGCGCGAGGCTTCAGACCCTGTTGCCGCCTCGACGTCGAGCCAGCCTTCGATCGCCTCACGGATGTTCGCAAGCGCGTCATCACGCGTTCGCCCCTGGCTCGCACATCCAGGGAGCTCAGGACACTCCGCGACGACGTACCCGTCCTCTCCGGGATAGATCACGACCCGCACCGTCACTCCGCGCGATGGTACTCCGGGCTCGGGTCGGTCGAAAGTGTCCTTCGCCGGCATGTCTGACCTCACGCGCGCGTGGTCTCGAACCGGAGTTTCTCGACCTTCGCGGGCACCCGCGTCGGGTAGTCGCGCGTGAAGCACGCTCGGCAGACCGAGTCCTCGGGAAGCCTCGTGGCCTCCTGCATCCCCTCCACCGACAAGTAGTGAAGCGAGGTCGCGCCCACGTGGACGCGCATCTCCTCGACCGAGCGGTGGGCGGCGGCGAGCTCGTCCTCGTCCGCCATGTCGATCCCGTAGAAGCACGGTGAGACGACAGGCGGGGACGAGATCCGGACGTGCACTTCGGCGGCGCCCGCGTCGAACAGCGTCGCCACGAGCTGGCGCATGGTGTTCCCGCGAACGATCGAGTCGTCGACGGCGACGATCCGCTTCCCCTCGACCTCGTCGAGCGGGTTGAACTTGATCCTGATTCCCTGCTCGCGCATGGCCTGGTCGGGCTGGATGAAGGTGCGCGCCACGTAGCGATTCTTGATCAGCGCTTCGTTGAACGGGATTCCGGCTGCCTTGGAAAAGCCGATCGCGGCGGGCGTGCCCGAGTCCGGGATCCCGATCACGAGGTCGGCTTCGACCGGTGCCTCGCGCGCGAGCCGCTCCCCCATCCGGACACGTGAGCCGTGCACTTCGACGCCCCCAAGCCTGGAGTCGGGCCTCGCGAAGTAGACGTGCTCGAAGATGCAGAGCGCGTTCCGGCCCGCGGGCACAGCCTGCGAACCGTGTAGGCCGTCGTCGTCGAGCCAGACGACCTCGCCGGGGCGGACATCTCGCACGACGTCGGCGCCGATCAGGTCGAGCGCGCAGGTCTCCGACGCGACCACCCAGTCGTCCCCGATCTGCCCGAGCGTGAGCGGGCGGAAACCGAGCGGGTCTCGGAAGGCGACGAGCGTCCCCTCGACCAGTGCGGTCACGGAGTACGCGCCCTCGAGCCGACGCATCGCATTCGCCACAGCCTCGGACAATGGAGCCGGATCGCGGGCGATGAGCGCGGCGATGACCTCGGAGTCCGAGCCGGAGGTGAGACGGACGCCGTCGGCGACCAGCTCGGCGCGGAGCTCCTCGACGTTGACGAGGTTTCCGTTGTGGCCGAGCGCGACCGTGCGCGCACGCCCGTGGTGGATCAGCGGCTGCGCGTTCGCCCACCGGTTGGCCCCGGTGGTCGAGTAGCGCGTATGGCCGATCGCGACCTCGCCCGGCAGCGCCTGTAGCTGCTGCTCGTTGAAGACGTGCGCGACGAGACCCATCTCCCGGACGACGGTCAGTCGCCCGCCGTCCGACACGGCGATGCCGGCCGACTCCTGGCCGCGGTGCTGCAGCGCGAACAGGCCAAAGTACGCGAGACGCGAGACGTCCCGCTCCTCGGAGCGTATGCCGAAGACCCCGCACATATCAGTCGTCCCTCATGGGGTCAGACCCGTGGGGTCTGACCCCGGGTTCTCGATGCCGCCCTCCCAAGCGCTTCGAAGCTGCGCCAACTCCACTCCGAGCAGGGTACCCCCGCCTGCCACTCCGACGCTGCGGAGAGGGACGCCCAGCTCGCGAGCAAGGCCTTGTACCTCGTCGGCGGTCTCGGGGGCGCAGGCGACGACCGCCTGACCACCGACTTCGCCGAAGAGCTCGAGTGGATCGTCGGCCAGCTCGAGACGCGCACCGCACTTCGAGAACAACGCCGCTTCGGCGAGACAGGCGGCGAGCCCGCCTTCCGAGGCGTCGTGGACGAGCGTCGAGAGCGAAGCGGCCTGCCACAGGAACGAGACGAGACGAGCCTCTGCCTCGAGATCGAGTGGTGCCGGGATGCCCCCGACCTCGCCGTAGCGGACCTGGTACTCGGAGCCCGCGAGCGAGAGGGTCGACGCCTGCGCCACGAACAGCAGATCGCCCGCTCGCCACCCTTTCGGGACGTGGCGAACGTCCTGCACGAGGCCGACGGCGCCGACGACAGGCGTCGGGTGGATCGCGCGACCGTTCGTCTCGTTGTAGAGCGAGACGTTCCCCGAGACAACAGGGAGGCCGAGCGCCGTGCACGCCGCCGCGATCCCGTCGATCGCCTCGGCAAGCTCCCACCCGATCTCGAGCTTTTCTGGGTTGCCGAAGTTGAGGCAGTCCGTGAACCCCAGGGGCTCGCCGCCTGCGCAGGCGACGTTCCGCGCCGCCTCGAGCACGGCAAGCGCGCCACCGAGGAAGGGGTCGAGTCGCGCGATCCGCCCCTGACCGTCCAGCGAGAGCGCGAGCCCGCGGAGCGACGGCCGCAACCGCAGCACGGCGGCGTCGAGACCGGGCCGGCGCACGGTGCGCGAGCCGACGAGCTGGTCGTAGCGGCGGAAGACGAACTCGCGGCTCCGCAGCGCGGGCGAGGCCAGGAGCTCGAGCAGCGCGTCCCCGGTCGGTCGTGCATCGACGATGTCCCGGACCAGGGTTCGAGCGCGAGGCTCCTGGCCGACCTCGTAGCGGGGGCACTCCTCCGTCAGGAGTCGCGCCGGGATCTCGCCGACGATCTCGCCACGCCAGAACGCGCGGAGCTCGCCGGTCGCGGTCACCTCTCCTATGACTGCGTGGTCGAGCTCCCACCGATCGAGCACGCCCTCGACCGCCTCGAGCATCTGCGGGCGAACGATCGCGACCATGCGCTCCTGGCTCTCGGAGATCATCACCTCCCACGGCTCCATGCCCTCCTCGCGCTGTGGCACGCGGTCGAGATGGACGTCGATGCCGAAGTCGGCGGCCATCTCCGACAGGGAAGAGGCGATCCCCGCCGCGCCGCAATCCTGGAGCGATTCGACGAGGCCCGCCTGGACGAGCTCGATGGACGCCTCTATCAGCTTCTTCCCGGTGAACGGGTCGCCGATCTGGACCGAGGGCCGCTTCTCCGCTGCGCCGTCGTCGAGCTCCTGGCTCGCGAGCACCGAGGCGCCCCCGATCCCGTCCCGGCCGGTCGTCGCCCCGTAGAGGACGATGGACTGACCCGTGCCGGTGGCCTTCGCTCGCATCAACCGCTCCGTGGGCAGCAGGCCGACGCACATCGCGTTCACGAGGCAGTTGTCGCGGTAGGCCTCGTCGAAGACAGCCTCGCCGCCGACGGTCGGGACGCCGACGCAGTTGCCGTAGTGACCGATCCCGCCGACGGCGCGTGAAAAGTGCCAGTCCGGCTCGCCGAAGCGAAGCCCGTCGAGGAGCGCGACCGGCCGCGCGCCCATGGCGACGATGTCGCGCAGAATCCCGCCGACTCCCGTCGCCGCACCCTGGAACGGCTCCACGGCGGACGGGTGGTTGTGACTCTCGACCTTGAACGCGACTGCGAGGCCGTCGCCGAGATCGAGCACTCCGGCGTTCTCGCCGGGACCCTGGAGCACGCGCTCGCCGTGGCTCGGAAGCCGTCGAAGCAGCAGCGCCGAGTGCTTGTAGCCGCAGTGCTCCGACCAGAGAAGCGAGAAGACGGCGAGCTCGAAGTCGTTGGGATCGCGCGCGAGCAGGGCGCAGATTCGCTCGTGCTCCTCGTCCGTCAGGCCGAGTGCGCGATGGAGCGCCTGTTCCTTCACGCTGCTCATCGGCCGCTCTCCGGACGATGAGCGGGGAGGGGTGTGGGGAACCGGGAGGTTCCACATGCTTTCAAGAAGAAAGGGGCACGTGGGGGAAACATGGTTTCCCCCACGAACCCGAGCCGTAGGCGAGGGTTGCTCAGACGCTCAGCTTATCCGCGGCACCCGACTGCGGACCGCGGCCTTCAGCGACTCGGCGGCGAAGGCCGGAAGCAGCGCGAGGGAGACGACGATCGCGAGCTCCTCGAGCGACAGCGGGACCGTGCCGAACGGCTCGTGAAGCGCGGGGACGTACAGAGTCGCGAGTAGAAACGCCAGCGAGGCGACGACCGCCGCCTCGAGATGGCGGTTCCGCGGCAGCCGCCAGGCGGGGTGGAGCTCGGCGCGGCACGAGAACACGAAGAAGAGCTCCGCGAGCGCGACGGTCGCGTAGGCGGCGGTCTGGGACGCCTCGGGTCGCAGCTCGCGGACAACGAGGAACGCAGCGAGCGCCGCCAGGCCCACCGCGAAGCCGACGACGAGGAGAGCTCGCGAGACCGCGCGGCCGAGAAGCTCCCTCGTCGCGCCGCGTCGGAAGGCATGGCGCCCGGCGGGGTCGCGTGCGAGCGCGATCGCCGGCGGACCGTCGGTGAGCAGGTTCACGGTGAGCACCTGGACGACCGTCATCGGCGCACCCAGTCCGGCGATCACAGCCGAGGCGAAGAGCACGACCTCGCCGACGTTGGCAGAGAGCAGGAACGCGAGGAAGGAGCGAATGTTGCCGGCGATGCGCCGCCCCTCGTGGACGGCGGCCACGATCGTGGCGAAGTTGTCGTCGGTGAGCACGATCGAGGACGCCTCGCGTGCAGCCTCGGTTCCGCCCAGACCCATCGCGACACCAACGTGCGCGCGTCGGAGCGCCGGCGCGTCGTTGACGCCGTCGCCGGTGACGATGACGACCTCTCCCTCGTCCTCGAGCCGCTCGACGAGCGCGAGCTTCTCGGCCGGCGTGCATCTCGCCACGATCTCGTCGTCTGCGAGACCGAGCCGGCGACCGATCGCCAGGGCGGTGCGCGGGTGATCTCCGGTCAGCATGCGTACCTGGAGCCCCTCGTCACGCGCCGCGCGCACCGAATCGGCCGCCTCCGGTCGGAGCGGATCGGCGAGGCCGACGATCCCGAGCGGTCGTGCGCCCACCTCGAAGTCGGCTACTGACGGGTCGTCCACCTCCCGCCCCGCGAGCGCGAGCACCCGCAGGCCGTCGTCCGCCCACTCCGCCGCGAGCCGCTCGAGCCGCTCTCGCTCGAGCTTCGCATCGTCGGCCAGCCCGAGGACGACCTCGGGCGCGCCCTTCACCACCGAGCGCAACCCCGTCTCTTCGCGGACGAGGACCGCAGCCCGCTTTCGCGCCGCCTCGAATGGGACGCTGCGAACGACGGTTCCGGGGGTCCACATCCCCTCGTCGCGGGCCGCGGCGACGAGGGCGCGGTCGACCGGGTCGATCTCGGCCTCCGCGGAGGCATACGCCGCCCGAAGCACGCTGGCTCGCGTCGAGCCCGCGGCGGGCTCGACGCGCTCGAGCCGCAGACGGTTCTCCGTCAGGGTCCCGGTCTTGTCGGCGCAGACGACGGTCGCCTCCCCGACCGTCTCGATCGCAGACAGCGTCCGGACCACGGCTCCGCGCCGCGCCATCTCGTGGGCGCCGAGGGCCAGCGCGATCGTCACGGTCGCGGCGAGCCCCTCGGGTACGGCGGCCACGGCGACGGCGACCCCGAGGAGGAACGACTCGCGCGCGCCTTCTCCCTGCACCAGCATTGCCCCAGCGAGCGCGATCGTGATGCCGATGCCGACGATCGCGAGCCTCGCGGCCAGTCGCGCGAACCGTTGCTCGAGTGGAGTCGGCGGCGGAGATGCTCGCTCGGTCAGCTCCGCGATCTGCCCCTGCTCCGTCCGCGCTCCGGTCATAACGACCAGCGCAAGCCCGGCGCCGCGAGTAACGCCGGTGCCCGCGTAGAGCATCGACTCGCGCTCCGCGAGGGCGACCGCCTCGTCCACGGGCTCGGCTCCCTTCGCCACCGGGAACGACTCGCCCGTCAGCGCGGACTCGTCCACCTCGAGGCCGATTTCGCTGACAACGCGGGCGTCGGCGGGCACGCGATCTCCTTCACGCACGCGTACGAGATCGCCTGGGACGAGGTCGCGCGCGGCGACGACGCGCGGCTCGCCGCCGCGGATGACGATGGCGCTCGCCTCGACCGCGTCGGTGAGCGCGAGCACCGCACGCGCGGCACGCACTTCCTGGACAAACCCGAATGCAGCGTTGAGGAGAACGATCGCCGCGATCGCGGTCGCCTCCAGACCTTCGCCCACTGCGAGGGAGACGACGGCCGCGGCGACGAGCAGCGCGACGAGCGGATCGGCGAGCTGGTGAGCGGCTATTCGCGTGTAGGCAGGTCGTGTCGCGCGCGGGAGCTCGTTCGACCCGTACACATCGAGCCGTGCCGCCGCTTCGTCGGTAGAGAGGCCGGCGGCGACGTCCGACTCCAACGCGTCGGCGACCTCTGCCACCGAACGCGCGTGCGCATACCGGACGGCCGGGTCGGTCATGGTGTGCATCGTCCGTGACGGATGGCCGCGACGCATCGGTAGGAAACCCACCGCGCCTGCGGCATTTCGCGGCCAGAGGGCGTCACTCTCCGCGAGCGAGCCCTCGATCGCTCGGTAGTCGTGGCTAGGGGCCCGCCTCCCGCACGACGAGAACGGAGCAATGCGCGCGGTGGGCGACGCGCTCGCTGACGCTTCCGAGCGAGCGCAGGCCATGGAAGCCTCGCGACCCGACGACGACGAGGTCGGCCTGGACCGAGGCGTCGATCAGGTTGACGACGGGATGGCCGGGTGCCCATTCGTCCACCCGCTCCGCCCACGGCTCGTCCATCGCGATCCGCTTGCCTCCGGTTGCGGCGAGCACGCGCACGGCCGCGCCGAGCCGCTCGGCGAGGTCGTCCGCCGCGGCGAGGGCCGCGAGCGAGAGCGGAGAACCGTCGACACCGACGAGGATCCGCTTCGGATACCAGCGCTCGCCCCACTGCGGGTGTGCGAAGAGGACCGAGCAGGGAGCGTCGTGGAGGATCACCGTCGCGACTCCGGAGAGCAGTAGGCCGGCGGTACGGCTGCGATGCCGTCCGCCAACTGCGACAAGGGTCGCTCTCTCTTTGCCGCACTCGGAGAGCAGCGCCGCTATCGGGTCGCCCCGGACGAGCCGCGCTGTGCAGAAGGGCTGGTCGTCGAGCTGTTCGACCGCCTGTTCATATGCCTGTTGTGCTTCCTCCTCGATCTGCGCCGCGGCGGAGGGAGCGAGGAATCCGACCTGAGACGCGACCGCCTCCTCGAGTGCCGTCACCACCCGCAGCGTGCCGTTCGGCGCGCGAAGCACGAGCGCCTGCTGGAGAGCTTCGAACCCGAAGTCACCTCCGTCGACGCCGACAACGATCCGGTCGAAGACGTTCACACACGCAGGCTAGTACGGCCCGGCCCAGCGTGGCATCGTGGGCAACGCTGAATCTCCGTGCGGCAATTGACTGAGGGCGCCGAGTGGGGCTCGTGGCAGACGCGCGGGTAGCCTGCGGAGATGGCTCGGTACTGGCCTTCCCTCCTGCTGCTTGCCGCGATCTGGGGCGGGTCGTACCTCTTCATCAAGGTCGCCGTCGAGGACATCCCACCCGCGGCGATGACGGAGCTCCGCCTGCTCATCGCCGGAGCTCTCCTCACCGCCTACCTGGCGCTGCGCGTCGGTGCGCGCGGCTCGGTGGCGGAGCTCCGCGCCGCGTGGCTGCCGTGCCTCGTGCTCGGAACGATCAACGCCGCGCTCCCGATGACGCTCGTGGCCTGGGGCGAGACGCACATCGACTCGAGCATCGCAGCCATCACGCAGTCGTCGGTGCCGATCTTCGTCGTCTTGCTGAGCCTCCGCTTCCTCCCGCACGAGCCTCTCGGAACGTCGCGCATTACCGGCCTTGCCATCGGACTCGCAGGAGTCGCACTCGTCACCGGCGTGCACCCGGAGGGCAACTGGTGGGCGGTCGCCGGAACGCTGGCCGTCGTCCTGTCGTCGCTGTCCTATGCGAGTGGAGGCGTCTACGGACAGCTCCAGGTGCACGGAACGTCCGGACCTGTGTTGGCGGCGGGCTCGATGCTTGCCGGGGCGCTCATCTTGCTCCCATTTGCGGTTGCCGACCCGCCGACCCAGGCTCCAGGGGCGACGGCGATCGCCGGCCTTGCCGCGCTGATCCTCCTGCCCACCGTGCTCGGGCAACTCCTCCTCTTCCGCATGCTGCGCCTTTTCGGGAGCCGGCGCATGTCGCTCGTCACCTACTTGATGCCCGGATTCGCGGTCGTGTACGGCGCCGTCCTCCTCGACGAGCCCGCTACGGCAGCCGCGCTCGGTGGGCTCGCGCTGATCCTCGTCGGCGTCGCACTCGCGTCCGGTCAGCGACTCCTCGGAACGCGCGTCCAGGAGAACCCGGCATGACGGTCTCGATTCGCCGTGCGCGGGTGGACGACACCGACTTCCTCGTCGAGCTCGTGACCCACGAGGACGTCGAGCCGTTTCTCGCGGCCCTCCGCGCGAAGGGCCGCGACGAGATCCTCGCGGAGATCGCGCGCTCCGAAGGAGATCCCGAGGCGTTCGGCGTCTTCCTGATCGAGATCGACGGTAAGCGTGCCGGGACGGTGCGGTTCGAGCGCGCGAACCGCAGGAGCCGCATCGCCGATCTCGGCGGGCTCGCCGTGCATCCGGAGTTCAGGGGAGGCAAGGTCTCGGACGTCGCCGCGCGGCTCTTCCAGCGTCACCTGATCGACGAGCTCGGCTTTCACCGCCTCCAGCTCGAGATCTACGGATTCAACGAGCGGGCCAAGGCGCACGCGGAGCGATCGGGGTTCATCCGCGAGGGCGTTCGCCGCAAGGCGTACTGGCGCAACGACACGTGGGTGGACGGCGTTCTCTACGGGCTCGTCGCCGAGGATCTCGACGACGACCCGTGATTGCCGTTCGTCGTCGTCTGCGCGACCGCGAGCAGGAGCGCCTCCCGCACCCACTGCGCATCCGGCCACCCCGCGAGCCCGCGGTCGGTGCGGTACACGCGATCGCCGAGCGTGAACTCGTTCGGACCGTTCAGCCTCTGATCGACGTCGCGCCCCTCGACCCGCACGGTGGGTGAGCCGAGGAATCTGCGTTGTTGCGCCTGCGCCTCCGAGGTCATGTCCACGACCTCGATGCGTGCGGGCACGCCGGTCTCCTCCACCACCCTCTCGACGACCGCGATCGCCATTCCCCGGCTCGGACAGTCCTTGCGCGCAAGGATCTCTATCCGCACCGGCTCTTCAGGCACGGTACTCAAGCCAGCCCCCCTCCCCAGGTGAGCATCAGCACTACCTGCTGACGCTACGGCGCTCGGGATGGTTCGCAATCCCTCGAACGAGTGATTGGCCGCTCAACTCGCGGCTCGACACACAGCCGGGGCGCACCACCGTGTAACTCAGCGCGGCACAACCGTTGTACGCTCGGATGCGTGGGCGCTCCCGAACAGCGTGGGCCGAGTCTCCGCAAGCTCGGTCTTCGGATCGGCCGATTCGAGGCGGGGGAGTTCAACGCGATCACGGACGTCGAGGGCGTCACGGTGGGCCACGTCACAGTCTGGCGAGACGAGCCGGACCCACCCGAGGGCCGCGGCATCGCACGCACGGGCGTGACAGCGATCGTCCCCGCGCCGGTGGAGACGCTGCACGCGGAGCCCGTGCCGGCGGGTACCGCAGTGCTGAACGGAGCCGGCGAGCTGACGGGGTCGGTGCTGATCTCCGAATGGGGGCGAGTCGAGACCCCCGTGTACCTCACGTCGACGCATGCGGTGGGGCGGGTGTACGACGGCGCGATCTCCGTCGCCGTGGCGGCGGACCCGTCCGTTGGTGCCGAGGACTTCGTCATCCCCGTCGTCGGCGAGTGTGACGACAGCTGGCTCTCCGAGGGCCGCCTCGTTCAGCTCGAGGCAGAGGACGCGGGCCGCGCGGTGGCCGCCGCAGCCGCCGGCGCAGTGGCGGAGGGAGCCGTGGGTGCCGGGACCGGGATGACGACGAAGGGCTACAAGGCCGGCATCGGCACCTCGAGCCGTATCGTCCCGTCACTCGGAGGCGCCGTCGGCGTGCTCGTTCTCTCGAACTTCTACCCACCTCCGGGTCTGGTCATGGACGGCGTGCCGGTGGGCGACCTGCTCGGCGAGCCGCCGGCGATGCGACGATCGAAGGCGGGGAGCTGCATCGCAGTCGTCGCGGTCGATGCACCCCTCTCCCGCCACCAGCTCGAGAGGGTCGCGCGCCGAGCCGGGCTCGGGCTCGCCCGCTGCGGCTCGATCGCACACCACGGAAGCGGCGAGATCTTCGTCGCCTTCGCGCCCCCGGGCCGCCGCCCACGGGGCGAAGCGCCGATTGCCACCGTGCCCGACCGCGATCTGAACGACCTGTTCGAGGCGGTCGTCGACGCCACCGAGGAGTCCGTGCTCAACGCGCTCTGGGCCGCGCCCGCGGTGACGGGACGCGAGGGACGCATCGCGCCCGCCCTCCCCCACGACGACGTGCTCGCGCTCCTGGACACCCACGGGCGCCTTGCGCGTTAGATGATTGCCCTGGGGTCTGGCTTAAGCCAGACCCCAGGGCGTCGGGTGTGCGCTTCGCGACGCGCGTCCGGCGACGACCCGGCGCACCGTCTCGATACCGCACCCGAGAGCAACGAGAGCCGCAACGACGAGAAGGCCTGCTCCCGCCCGGGCGACCGGCGCGAAGCTCCCGAGCACGCCCATGGCGGTGAGCTCGACGCCCGCCGCGAACGCGAGGACCTCGACCAGCCAGCCCACGCGCGGGTAAAGCGCAGCCTGCTTCGGCCGCGGGCCCGGCGGCCATGCTCCCCAGCCCGACAGGGAGATCAGCTTGCCCAGGTGACCGACGATGACGCCGACCGCCCAGCCGAGACCGAGCAGGAGCACGCCCGCAACCGCGGCCCGCCGGTCGGCGACCACTCCGACGACCGCGGCGAGGGCGAGGAGCGCGGCCTGGGCCAGGAAGACGAGGCCGAACGCGACATGCGCGACCGGTCCCTCGCGCGCACCGATCTTCCCCGAGAGCGCAACACGGGCGAACAGCCGCGCGGGCGCGGCGAGCCCGGCCAGCATCACTACGACGCCCGCCCCGACGAGGACATCGGCCGACCGCGCAACCCCCACGACGAACATCCACAGGCCCGCGACGAGCACGAGCTCGGCGACGGGAGCCCGGCGGGGCGGAGCGGCAGCGGCCAGGCCGAGCATCGGGACGAGCGTTCTCCCGACAGCCGCGATCAGCACCGTCAGCCAGCCGACGAGCGCGAGCGACAGATGGATGAGGAGCAAGCGCTCGAACGGAACGCCGAGCGGCTCGGGCCCGCCGTCAGCGAGCGCGACGACGCCGAGAGCGAAGGCCGCGACCGCATTTGCGCCTGCGAGTGCAACCGCGGGCCGGCTCACGACGAGCATGCGTCCGCGCGGTGCGCCGCGGATCAGCGACACGAGCTCCAGCAGGAGCAGCAGCAGGCCTGCGCCGAGGAGCGCCGCGCTCACGGCTCCGAGAGGATCGCGCCCGAAGGAGATCGCAACCGCGAGCGGTACGCCCGCGGCCAGGAGTGCGAGCACGATCCAGCGCAGCCGCGGGTGGGGTGGATCGTTCCGAAGCATCACCGGGAGCAGCTGCCAGACCGCGGCGGCCACCGCGAACGGGAAGAAGACGAGCCCGATGCAATGCGCCGCAGCCACCGGGCCGGCACCGCTCACCGAGAGCGCCGTCAGCTCCGGGGCCGATGCGAGGAGGAGCGCCGCCGCCGCGAGCCAGCCGCCGAGCGCTACGAGGAAGGCGGGAGCGCCGAGTCGGAACGGCGCCGGCCGCCCTGTGTGCGCCATCGGTAGCTCACGCATCAGCGCAGAGGCTAGTCGCCCACGAAGTCGTGTCCGAAGCGGACCGACCGGGTAGGCTCGCGGGCATGGCGAGCTTCCTGCACACCATGGTCCGGATCACCGATCCGGAGCGAAGCCGCGGCTTCTACGAGGCGCTCGGCTTCACGTTCTCCCGCGACATGGACATCGTCCGCGACGGGCAACTCGAAGCGACGAACTACTTCTTCTCGATCGGCGACCAGGAGAATGTCCTCGAGCTGACGTACAACCACGACGGCCGGACGTACGAGCTCGGTACGGGGTACGGGCACATCGCAATCGGCGTCGACGACCTCGACGGCACGCTGGCTCAGCTCGAGGTCGAGCACGGGATCGAGCCCGAGCGGCCCCCCTACCAGGTGCGCGCGGGCGGTTCGCGGATCTGCTTCGTCCGCGACCCAGATTCGTATCGAATCGAGCTGATCGAGACCCGCAGCACCTAGTGCAGCGTTCCTGAAGTGGGTTGTTGTTTGATGGCTCTGGCGAGGATCTGTTCGGGGGTCTTGGTCCAGACGAATGGTTGAGCGCGCTGGTTGT
>Ga0209640_10002969_pt1 | contig 14830 bp, 12 predicted proteins | sample RifCSP10_1_FD_184018 | JGI IMG/M metagenome (GOLD analysis project Ga0209640, IMG submission 184018) | Soil microbial communities from Rifle, Colorado - Rifle CSP2_sed 10_1 (SPAdes) (version 2) | ecosystem: Environmental > Terrestrial > Deep subsurface > Rock core/Sediment | place: Rifle...
GTCTTCCGCCTTGAGGCTTTCCAGCACGTCGGCGCGCGTGGCCTTCAAAATATTCACACGTAAATCCAGCGCGGCCTCGGTATCAAGCGCGGCGAGTTCCTTGTCGGCGTCGGCGCCGAAGGCCGCGTCGAATTTCGCCAACAACCACCAGGGGCATTCGAGTTTCGCCGTGCGCGGCATCTCCGTATCGTTGCGGCTTGCCACCCTTTCCGCCATGCGCTTTTCGTTGGCGGCCAGCGGTGCGGGGCCGTTCTTGGCGCCGTTGAACAACCCGGCCACGGCATCGACCGACTTACCTTCGCCGCGTACCAGATTGGCGACGACAAACAGCCGTCCCGACGGATGATCGGCCCCCAGAGCCCATGCCAGGCGCGCGCGGTGGCGCAGCGCCCGCCAGACTTGATCCGACACCGCGCGGCGGTCGCCGCCGCCAATGAAGCGCCGGTTGCGGAAATAAGCCGAGACCACACCATCGGCGGGCCGGTCGGTGGCCAGCACTTCGTCGAGCAATTCGATGGCGGCTTGCAGGCGGGCAGCAGGTGTCATCGGGCGATGTCCCTCTGCCTTGCCAGGTGCTTTTTTCTTCTTTGCTTTGTCGGCCTTCGCCGACAGGCGGCGGGCGTCATGGGGCGCGGCCCTCAAGCCGGGTCGGTCCGGCGTGGGCGGTGGGCGCGAGGACGCCGATGGCGCGTCCATCAAGCTGTCGAGAGGGGCGCGAGGCGGCGGGGGCCCTTGCCCGGGCTCTCGACGGGGCCAAGAGCCGGCTTGACCGGCGCCTCCGTATTGCGCTGTCGGACGCCTTCGGCGAGCTCACCCGCCGGCCGGCCGACTTCCTGAGAACAGCCTTCCTTCCCGATCGCCCGGAAGACTCGTTGCTCGTCCGGTTGGGACGCGAGATCAGAATGACTGTGCCGGCGCTGGGCCGTCACCCTCTTGAGCTTGTAGCGACCACTTTCGCGACTGAGCCGGTTGGCGCTCAACCGCGCCGTTTGCTGTTGCCGGTGCTCGCATTCGCGATCCTGCTTCACGTGGGCGCGGCAGCCTACATCGTTTACAGTGGGTTGCTCGCGCCATTCATGAACGTGACGGTCGTAAACAAGCCCTACGAGCGCTATAAGGTAACGGAACTCGTGCCGCTGCGATACCCGCGAGGCATGTTGCGCATCCCCAAGCCCGAGGAGACCCTCACACTCGACGAGATTCGGGAACGGGATCGCAAACGCCGCGAAGAACTCGCGCGCCAGAAGGCCGAGCGTGAGAAGGCCGAAAAGGAGCGGCTGGCGAAGGAAGAAGAAGAGCGGCGCAAGGCTGCCGAAGAGCTCGCGAAGAAGCAAGCTGCCGAAGCATCACAAGCCAAATTCGGCGAGATCAACGAAGCCCCGCTCAAGGACTTGATCGGTCAGGTGTACTCGCTGTACCTGGCAGGCAACACCGACGTCACCGACAAGTTCTCTGTGATGGCTTCATTCAAGATCGAGCCCGACGGATCGATCTCCAACATCGTCATAACCAAGTCGTCGGGGTCCAAGATCGTCGACGAAAAGGCCAAGGAGATCCTCTGGACGCTAGGCCAGTCGCACGCGGTCGGACCGCTCCATAAGCTGAGCTCTGCCACGATACGCCTGGACTTGAACGAGAGCATCGCGCGGCTGACGATCACTGCGTTTGCGCCTACTCCTGAGGAGGCACGAGGTCAGGCGCAACAACTGAACCTGCTGTTGGCGATAGTCCGCCTGACTCAGAAGTCAAAGAGCCCCGATGTAGCGGAGCTGTTGTCGCTGTTCAAAATCAAGAGCGAAGGCAATCGCGTTGATGCCGACCTTACGGTTTCGCGCGCGCGGGCCTCCGAGATGATGCACACCAAATTCGGCGCTCCCCAGTAAAAGCATGAGGCGGCCCGCTTCACGCCGTGCGTCCCTCGGTTCGGCGAGTCCGAGTTGGTCACCACGAAAGCCCCGCAACCGAACGCGACTCATGGATCGCAAATCCAAAATCTAAAATCCAAAGTCCCCTATGCCCGAACTCCCCGAAGTCGAGGTTCAACTCCGCTACCTGAAGCGCGCCGCACTCGGTCAGGCGATCGAACGGGTCATCATCAGATTTCCCGGCATTATCAAATCTCCGCACGCGCGTGCATTTGCGATCGCGCTGCGCCGACGAAGGATGGTCAAGGCTTCGCGTCGCGGCAAGTACATCATTATCACGCTCGACAACGGACGGGTGCTCATCTTGCACTTCGGCATGGGTGGCGGCCTCTGCTTGTTCGACGACCGGCGGGAAAGGCCGGAATACGCGCGCATCGAGTTCGTTCTCGAAAGCGGCAAGCGGCTCGCCTTCACGTGCCCGCGCAACATCTGCCGGGTGATGCTCGTGGACAAGCCCGGCGACGTGCCCGCGCTTCGCGATATGGGCGCGGAGCCGCTGGCCCGCGGATTCACACTCGCGTATCTTGAGCGCGTGATCGATGAGAGCCCGTCGCGGCGGATCAAACCGCTGTTGATGGATCAGAGGAGGATCGCCGGCGTCGGGAACATCTACGCCGATCAGATACTCTTTGAGGCGGGCGTACGTCCCGACCGCCGCGCTTCGACATTGAGCGAGCACGAGATCAAATGCACTCATCGCGAAACGCGCCGAGTGTTGAGGCGAGCAATCGCAACAGCCGGCGAAGATGAATTCCCGGCGTACTTTCTGGCATCGCGGGCAGGCAGGCGCGAGGGCTGTCCACGGTGCGGCGGCGAAATCCTCAGAAAGAAACTCAACGGCCGAACAGCGCACTTTTGCCGCCGGTGTCAGCAGTAGGACGGTCGGACCGGCCTTTCTTCGTCCGTACGATATTGACATCACGCTCACGCAGGAATATAAACACCCCGGTCGCTTACCTCAATCGCTCGGGGCCCGAAGCGGCAACTCACAGGCTGACCGAAACAGTAACCCGAGAGCGGGCTCCCATTTGCTGGTCCCGACATAGCGACACGCTGAGCCCGCATGAAGGCCCGACGCTTGATTTCGGAATCCGCATGCGAAACGGAGGACGCTTATGCGCAAGCGAGTCACAAACCACGGTCTCACCGCGAGGGCTATTGCCGGCTCTCACGTCGTGCTGCTCTCCATGAATATGGACAAGAGCGATTGCAATGGACTGCGCGGGTTTGGCATACATCGCACCGATCACACTGAAAACGAAGCCTACTGGCTCCAGGGGATGAAGACGTTCAAGGAGACCGACCCTGGGCTCGCGCCCGGCGCGAAGTTCTCGACTCGCAATCAGCCGATCCAGGATTTTTCGTGGGCCGACTACTCCGCAAAGCCGGGACACGATTACACGTATAAGGTCCTCGCGCTCAAGGGCCCTCCCAACAAGCTGGAGCCGTTTGCCGAGGTTTCAGTGCGCGTAAAGACCGAGTCGCCCGAATGCGGCGATCACGACGTCTACTTCAACCGTGGCGCGGCGGCCTCGCAGGAGTACGCGCGGCGATTCGGCAATCGCGTCCCGGGTTCTAAGGGCGGCGAAGATGACCCCGCGTGGGCATGGCTCTCGCGTGGGGCGCACGAAGCGATCTTGGAATTCATCGGCCAGGCGAAGAAGGGCTGGGGACTTCGCGTCGGCGCCTACGAGTTCCGGCTGCCGAGTGTGTTGAACGCGCTTCACGAAGCGCATGCTCGCGGCGCTGACGTGCGAATCCTCTACGACGCCGGCCACGACTTTCCGCGCGATGAGAACCGCGCGCAGGCCGACAAAGCGAACATCAAATCGCTCTGCGACGAGCGCGTGCCCAAACCGCAGGCGCTCTCGCATAACAAGTTCATCGTGCTGCTCAAGGGGAAGAAGGCAGTCGAGGTGCTGACCGGCTCGACGAATTTTTCGGATGGCGGCGTCTTCGGCCAGTCGAACGTAGTGCATGTGGTGGAGGAACCGAAGGTCGCCGAGGCTTATCTAGCTTACTGGGAGCAACTGCAAGGAAACCCCGAGCGCAAGGTGCTCGCGCCTGATTTGACGGTCACGCATCCACTTCCGGAAGAAACGCCGCCCAAGGGCACGATGACCATCTTCAGTCCGCGCGAGTCGCTCGATGCGCTCGACTACTACGGAAGACTGGCCGCCGGGGCAAACGACGCGCTATTCATGACGTTCGCGTTCGGCATGCACGATGTATTCAAGGCGGTCTATCGCACCGGCAAGGCGGGGCTCCGCTATGCGCTGTTTGAGACGCTGCTCGGTCCGGGCGTCCGCAAGGAGAAGAGGGCCGAGGCATTGAAGGAGATGATCGACCTTAGGCGAATGCCCGAGAACCGGTTCGCCGTCGGGAGCAAGATCGAGATGAACCAGTTCGACAACTGGGTCGCCGAAAAACTCACCGGCTTGAACCAGCACGTGAAGTACATTCACACGAAGTACATGCTGATCGACCCGCTCGGCAACGATCCGATCATCGTGACCGGCTCAGCCAATTTCAGCGCGGCCTCGACCAACAAGAACGACGAGAACATGCTGATCATTCGCGGCAACAAGCGGGCTGCAGATGTTTATCTCGGCGAGTTCATGCGGTTGTGGGATCACTACGCTTTTCGCGAGTGGGCGCAGAAGAAGCGGGCTAGAGAGATAGCGTTGGTGAAAGCGGGCAAGAAGAAGCCGGGGCCGGAGCCGTGGTATCTCGATTCAACTGACGCGTGGTGGAAGAGGTTCTTTGCCAACACCGACCTGAGCCGGCATCGAGAATACTTCGCGGGATGAGCTGATTGCTATTTCCAGATAGCCTGCAGGTCGAGCGTGAATCCGCGCAGCACCGGTTCGCCTGAGATGAGCGCGGGATTGTCCATCCATTCGACTGGAACGTGCGGGCGATAGATGTAGACCTTTCTCTCGCCAGGCTCAATCAGCCAGCCAAGCTGAGTGCCGTTGTCTATGTACTCTTGCATAGCACGCCAGCACCCCTCGCCGCTGGCGCAGAAACTGACCCGCCCGCTAGAATTGCGGCCCGAGATTAAACTGAGGTCGTCGGTCATGTCGGTCGTCGCACAAGCGGGAGGCGTCGTCGTCAAATTGACGGGTGAATCGCCCAGCTTCCTCGTCGTAACCGCGAAGAAGAACCCGAGTCATTGGATCTTTCCCAAGGGCCACATCGAATCCGGCGAGACCGCCGAACAAGCCGCTGTGCGCGAGGTCCGCGAAGAAGCCGGCGTGGAAGCTACCCCGCTCGCTCCACTCGGCGCGAGCGAATTCGATTTCGAAGGGAAGACCGTTCGCGTTGAGTACTCCCTGCTCAGGTTCTGTCGGCAGGCTGACGCAGGTGAGCTGCGCCAGTCACGTTGGGTCACTTACGATGAAGCGCTGGTCCTTCTTTCCTTCGAAGATACGAAGCGTATCCTCGGCAAGGCACTCCGGAAAGCCACCTCAGAGGACGCGGAGGAACGCGGAGATGTGTAAGCCCGCCCAGCGTTCCATTGTGTCCTCTGCGGTGGCTCTTGCGTGAATCACAATCGAACGTTGTATCTGACGAACACCCCGCGACCCGGCCCGTCCACGCCCCAACTTATGCCGCGATAGTTCCGGTCGCCCATGTTGTCGAAGTCGATTATCACCTCGTGCCGCTCCGCAACCCTGAAACCGCCCCTCACTCCGAAGACAACGTAGCCTGGGAGCGCGCTGAACAACGGCGCCGAGCCGACTCCAACACCGAGCACTCGATTCTGAATCTGGGCCAACGTTTCGCCCGTCGCGCCTAGCACATCGTCCGCGGTCCCGAACACACCGTCCGCGCCAGCCCGTACCAACCCTCGAACCCGCGCACCGTTCTGAAAGAAGTTTGCGATGCTGCCGCGAGACCTTGTCGCTCCAGTGCGTCGGTCTTCGAGGTCGAGACTCGAAAGGCGCGCCTGTCGCCCCGCCGCGTGCGCATAGGGCTCGACCCAAAATCTGTGGCCGGGCCGCGCGTAGCGAATCTTGAGATAACCATCCGGCGCGGGAGTTCCGCCTTCGATGTTCGGAGGAAGGCCGGTCTCTTTGTCAGCAGCGTGGATGTAGGTGAGCACGGTAGCGGCGGACCAATCAGCATTCAGCTTGATGTCGAAGGTGTGTTCGAACCCGTAGATTCGCGCGTCGCCGAAGTTGGCTCGCACCAGAACGGGATTCGTGGATGCCGCTACGAAGACCGCGCCGTTGGGATTCTGCGCGGTGATGATCTGATCGCCAAGCACGCGTCCTACCGCGCCTTGCGGAAGTATAAGCGTCTGCTTGGTTATTGCGTCGTTGATGTTGTTCACAAAGAAGGCGAAGTCGGTGTCGAGTCGCTTGTTGTGATACCGCGCCGCCACTTCGTAAGACAGACTGGTTTCGGGTTCGAGTTGGGCCACGGGTCTCCCGGTAGAGACGGCATCGCCGCCGGCAGTTGATCCGATCGTGCCGCCGAGCCCGGCAACGTCGGGGGCCGCGACCTCAAAGCCCGCTCCCGTCAGCCCCAGCGTGCCGAGGTCGGTCATGTGAGGCGCGCGGAATCCACGGCTGAAGTTAGCCGACAGACTCAGCCCTTCAACGGGCGTCGCGACCAGACCCGCGCGAAAAGTCACGTCGCCGACTTTTAGCGAGTCATCACCCCAGAGCCGGCGACCACTCACCAGCGGGCTGTCCGCACCGCGCGCGCGATACGAAGCCGCGCTGTACCGGATGTTTCCGACTAATCGCAGTTTTCCCGGCACCGCGTCAAGGACGTCTTGCGCATACAGGCCGCCGCTCCAGTAGCGCGCGTTGTCGGGCACACGCGGACGCCGGAGCGACGAGACACCTGTCACCGGATTGACGCCGAACGACGGAGAGTTGATCCGCTCGTGATAGTATTCGCCGCCGAAGATCAGGTTCTGCCTGAGCCACGCCTGCTTGCCGGCGTAGCCCTGTATTCCATTCACGCTTGTGCGTTCGAACTCGTGATTGATCGAAGCCTTCGGATTTCCGTTGCCGCCCTGGTTTACTCGCTCCTCGCGTTGCGAGTTGAACGAATACGCGAGGACGATGGTGTCCAGCCACCCTGCCTTCAGCTTGTCGTACTTCACGTAGAGGAAATCAAGCATGAAGTTTCGCAAGCCGGCGATCAGGTTCCCGTCGCCGCCCAGCAGTTGATCGTAGCGGTTGCCGCCGTCTTGCTGGCTTCTGCCGTAGCTCGCGATGAGCTGATGCCCCTCAGCCGGCAACCAGTTCAGCTTCATCGAACCCCCGTACTGAGTGAACGAGGAGTCGGGCAAGCGGTCTCCGATAACCGCGCGTGAGCCGAGCCCGAAAAACCTTGTGACGGCGTTGTGCGAGTCAATTCCGCCGCCCGGCCTCAGAGTGTTAATCCGCCGGGAAGCGAGATTCGTGAGCAATCCGAAGTTCCTGGCGGCCAGCGAGGCAGTGAGGCTCGAACCAAAACTGAAGTCGGCGCTGTTGAATGAGGTACTGAGTTTGCCTTGCGCTTCCGGTCCGCTTGCCGAAAACGTGGGCGACCGGGAAAGGAACTGAAGGCTGCCGCCTATCGCGTCGCTTCCGTACTGCGCGCTGTTGGGCCCTCGCAGAATCTCGACTGCCTGGAGGTTTGACGGCTCGATCAGGTTGAGAAAACTGTTGATGCCGCCTCTCGCCGCCGAGTTGGAAAAGCGAACGCCGTCAACGAAGACGTTGACCTTGTTGCCCGTCAACCCCCGAACGTAGACGCCGGAGACTGTCGGGCTGGTCCGCTGGAGGTGCACTCCGACCTCTTCGCTCGCTACTTGTGCGACGACGGCTTTCGTTCGCTCTTCGATTTGCAACTCGCTGATGACGTTGACCTGTTGAGTTACGGTCTCGACGCTTTCGACCTCGCCTTGATTGGCGGTAACGGTGACTTCTTCGCTGACCGGCGCGGGTTCGAGCACGACTTCGACGTTAGAGGCCGTGCCTGGGCTGAGACGTACGCCCATTCGCCGCTCGGCGAATCCGCGAGACGTAACCAGCAGCAAGTAGCTGCCGGCCGGAACTCCTGAGATCACGAACCGGCCTTCGGCGTCTGTTCTTGCAGTTCCGGCGATGGCTTGCTGTGCTTTCAAAAGGACGACTTCCGCGCCGGCGACGACGGCCCCGGACGAGTCGCGCACGATGCCGGTAAGGGACGCCGAGGAGTCTCCACGTGCTGCGACACTCACAAGAAGAAACAAACAAAAGGAAGCGGAGACGAAGCAGACTCGTCTTCTTGGCATAGGTGATCAAGGTTAGAGGCCGGGACGTAACGTAGTCAACATGAACCTACCAGACATCATCAACTACCAGCCATGAACTACCAGATGCAACGGGCGCCGGCCGGCAGCAAAACGGCTCCGCAGTTGTCTCGGCGCTCTTCGTGTCTCGGCGGTTGGTCCTCTACTTCAACTTCCGACCGAAGAAATCAGCCGCAGCCCGGTACGCTCTCAACCAATTCTCGTGACGCAGAAAATCGTGAACGTCGTCGGGGAAGACCAGTTCCTCGAATTCGACGCCGCGCTCGCGAAGCTTTCGCACCAGTTCGATCGACTGACTGAACGCTACGTTGCGATCGTCGTCTCCGTGAATCAACAACACGGGGGATTTCCATTTGTCTACCGAACTAATCGGCGACGATTCGCGGCCGAGCCTCACAAGCTCGGTTGAACCCGTCGCCCACGGCGTGCGGCCCACTCGTGCACTCCAATCATGAACACCGTGCAGGTCGACGCCCGCTGCGAACAGATCCGAATCGCGCGCGAGTCCCATCGCGGTCAGGAACCCGCCATATGATCCGCCCCACAGCCCTACCCGCTTCGCGTCTACATCGGCGCGAGTCTTCAGATACTTGCCTGCCGCGACGATGTCGTTATACTCGGATGCGCCGCGCGGACCACGATGCTTCGCCTCACGAAACGCGCGCCCGTAGCCGATCCCGCAACGGTAGTTCACCGACAGCACGACGTAACCCTGGTTGGCGAGGTACTGATTGAACGCGTAGGCATTGTGATAGTAGTAGTTGTAATGCCAGCCGAGCAGCATCTGGCGAACAGGGCCGCCATGCATGAAGACCACCGCGGGCCTGCGTCCCGATGCGGATTTGGATTTGAAGACCTGACCGTGAATCTCCAGCCCGTCGCTCGACTTGAAGATCACCTGTTCGGGCTCGGCGAGTTGGTCGTGTGGGAAGTCTTTGGGAAGCGCGTCGCCGGCCAGCGGATGAGTCCCCTTTCCATCAATGGCGGTCACGTACGGGAGGAACGGGTAGAGCGCCGTCGAGTGCATGAAGGCGAGTTGCTTGCCGCTGTTCACAACAACCGGGAACATCTCGATGCTCTCGCCCGACGTGATTTGTTGTGGCTCGCCTCCGGCGACGCTGACCTTCCACAAATGACGCCGGTCGATGTCGCCCGCATTCGCCGAGAAGATCACCCACGATCGGTCCGGCCCCCACGAGACGTTCTCGACCTCGTAGTTGCCGGGCGTGAGCGAAGTGACCTCGCCGCCCCTCGATGAAATCGAGTAGAGGTGCGCCCAGCCGTCCTTCTCCGATGCGAACACGAGGCGGTCGTCGGCTGCCCATTGCAGGATGTTATCGCCAAGCGGCAGCCGCGAGAATGACTCCATCTCACTTGCGCCCGAGCGCCACACTTCTTTGCCTTCGCCAGTCGACGCATCGATCACGCGAATCGACCACGGAGTTACCCTCTCCTTGTCGGCGGAGTACGTGTCGGGCACGTTAAACAGCCGGATGAACGCGATGCGGTTGCCGTCGGGTGACCATCGCGGCTCGATGTCGCGGTCGACGCTTGGCTGAAGGAACCGAATGCGAGACGACTTCGGCTCATATATCGCGATGAAGCTGTGATCGCCGCGCGAGGAAACGAACGCGAGGCGTGTCCCATCGGGCGACCACGCCGGCGATGAGACGCTCCCTCGGACTTCGAACATCTTCTTCGGCGAGCTCGCAGCGGTCTTGCGTGCGGGGCTTGGAATCGGCGCGAACCATAGGTGCCCTTCGCGGCTGAGGATTACGCGATCGCCGCGCGGCGAAAACATAGGCCGGCTTCCTTCGCCGACCTTCGCTGTCAGCCCGGTGCGCGCGTTTACGACCCAGACTTCTTGCTTAGTGCCGGCCGGATCGCTCGTGGGATTCGGGATCTCTTTATCGCTGTTGGGGTCGCCGCCGCGAACGAAAGCGATCAGGCTTCCGTCTGGCGAAAACACGGGCTCGGTGATCTCCTGTCCATCGTCCTTGTCGTAGCGGGTCAACTGGCGGCCCTTGAATGCGGGCGCTTGAGCCAGCCAGATATTGCGCTTACCCTGGGCGTCGAATATCCATGCGAGCTTGTCGCCTTTCGGCGAGGCGATCAGATCAGAGGGGAACGGCGAGCTGAGCACCTGCTCGAGCGAGAAGCCATTGCCGTGAGAGATCGGAGCAGCGAGCGAAGACAGGGCCAGGAGAACGAGGGCGAATCGAACTATGCGTCGGGTGTTCATAAGTCCTCCAATAGAATCGCGCGATGGAATGTTGAAGATGGCTAGCCTTATAAAGCCTGAGTTGATGTGTGTCAAGCATGATACTTCGCCTCGACTCGCTCTTGCTATTGGTCGCGAGCTTCGGTTATATCAATCGGGCGGACTCACGATCAAGAAAGCGACAATGGCACAACAGAACACCTTCGACGTAGTCTCAAAAGTCGACCTGGCCGAAGTGAAGAACGCGGTCAACCAGGCCACAAAGGAAATCACTCAGCGATACGACTTCAAGGGTACGAACTCTCAGGTAAGCCTGGATGAGAAAGAACGAACCCTCACGCTCGCGACCGCGAGCGAGTTCACGCTCAAATCGCTGACCGACGTGCTTCAGCAAAAGCTCATCCGGCGAGGCGTGTCGCTCAAGGCGCTCTCCTACGGCAAGGTCGAGCCGGCTGCCAAGGACTCCGTGCGTCAGACGATCACGCTTCAACATGGCATTCCGATCGAGAAGGCGCGCGAGATCGTCAAGTTCATCAAGGACACAAAGGTCCGCGTACAGGCTTCAATCAACGGCGACTTCGTTCGCGTCGCCGGAAAGGACCGCGATACGCTCCAGCAGGTGATCGCGCTGCTCAAGCAGGAAGACTTCGGCATCGACATGCAGTTTACCAACTACCGGTCACAATAGCGTATGGAGTGCGGCGACCCGGCACCGCTTTGGTAGTCTCGCGACGAGATAGATGAAGATGAACGTGCCGCCCCGCGAAGGCGTTGATTGCGGATTGGTACAAACCAAAGGACTGCCAAAGCAGCGCCAGGTCGCGGCACTCCAAAGGGAGAATGCTAAATGGAACCGACACCAAAAAAGAGCTGGTGGAGCAAGAACTGGAAATGGTTCGTCCCGACGGGATGTCTGACCATCGTCGTAGTGGGCGTCCTCGTCATCTTCGGCATCATCACGCTGGTCTTCAGCGCGATCAAATCTTCGGACGTGTACAAGCTCGCCGTGGCAAAAGCAAAAGCGAACCCGACGGTGATCAGCGAGCTTGGCGAACCGATAGAACCGGCGTGGCTCGTTAGCGGATCGATCAACGTCAGCGGCTCAACGGGCACGGCTGATCTCTCGATTCCGATCTCGGGGCCAAAGAAATCGGGGACAGTGTACGCCGTAGCCCGCAAGAGCGCGGGTGAATGGCAGTTCACTACCCTCCAGGTGGAAGTTGAGGGGCGGCTCGAGCGGATAGACCTTGGACCGCCTCGGTACTTACCGGGATCCACTGCCCCGCGATAAACGCGTATCTGATTCACTGACGCCGCGTCGTCCGCCCAGAGCGCCACGCTCCGTGACGCCGTCGAAGTCGCCAGTGAACGACCACGCGGCAGTCTGCTAATCGACAGGCGCTAATCGACCGATTGAAAACGCGAATTCAACGCGCGAGAATCACCTACGGATGAGCAGCGAATCAGAATGGCGAGTGGTGAAAACCTGGCCTCCCGACAATAACGTCGACGACGGGTTCTCGCGCCTTTCTACGGCGTTGGAACAAACGCAAACGGCGATGACTCGCTTGAGCGCCGGGCAGCGAGGACGGGCGATGGCCGTATCGTGTGATGCGCTGGCGGCCGCCGGCGAGTCACGGTCGGGACTGACGGTTGAGGGTGATCTGACTGAAAGCGTCGCCAATGACGCGCAAGCTCTGTTCTTTTCCAGGGAAGTCGAGGCCGGCGCGGTTGAAGAACTGGTCTCGACGAGTGCGATGAGCGAGTCGCAGCGTCAACGTGCGACGCTGGTTGGGATTCAAACCGGCAACGCTGGTGAGTCAGTTCGGCAGACACTCAGGAATCTGGGAGTCGAATTCGCCGAGCCGGTTGCTACGTTGACCGTCGTTCCGAGGGCGGGCGCGCCGTCCTCCTTCGAGTTGTATCGCTTGCCGGCTGAGATTCCGGGATCGCTCAGCGAGGGCGCCCCGAAGATCGGCGAAGGTCCCAAGAACCTGCGTCAGCGTCAAGACTGGTTTAAGCGACGTACCGAAGAACGTGGCAACCGCGGCGGCTCCCCGAAATGACCCATGGGATCTTCCAGCGATCATTCACCGAATAAGCTTGCCCAGTAAAACCGAGATGGCTATTAGGCCACCAGAACGATGGCTATGATGTCCATAGACAAATTCGGCCGTGAGGCTAAGAGATGAAAAGCGTGAATATCGCTGAGTTGAAGAACCGGTTAAGCGTGTACCTCAACGAGGTCAAGGCGGGCGAGGAAATACTGGTGCGCGATCGCAATCGGCCGGTCGCTCGCATCGTGCCGCTCACACACGCTGCAAACCAGGACGATGAACTGCTTACACTGGCGGCGCAAGGGAAGCTCCGCCTCGGTGAAGGAACGATCGACGAATCTTTCTGGCAACTCCCGGCGCCGCGAGTTTCGCCGATGTTCTCCGGCGAGTAGTAGAAGAAGAGAGAGGTGAAGACTAAGCGCAAGCCGAAGGGCGCGGTTCCCGCCCCGCTCACCGCTTTCTGGGATACTAGCGGGATCGTGCTTCTGTGCTGTTTTCAGCCGAATCGGCTCCGGCGCGACAGTCTGCGCGGCTCTACACGCGGCAAGTTGTTTGGTGGGCGACCGCAGTCGAAGCCCTCAGCGCCTTCCATCGTTGACCCGCGACGGGCGTTTGACACCGAAGGAAAGCCAGCAGGCACTCGAGTCTCGGTTAATGTTCTCGAGCGCCATGGAACAGGAGCGAGGTGAAGTCTGAAGGGAGCGAGCTGCGTCTCCAACGGATTTGGCCAGAGCAAGCACGTAGTGTTGGCAATTCTTAGAGGTGGTATAACCAACGAGTAATTGAAGCAATCTGGTCATCGTCAGCCAGGTTGGCCGCATTCTCCAGAGTCCCACGTTCGAGTAGCCGCCAAATCTCCATTGCCATTTTTGCTTCGATCGCTGCGCCGATGAAGAAGGTATGTGGCCTGATCTTTTGCTTGCCAAAGGCCTCACGAATACGAGTCAAAGCCGTCCGAGCCGTCTTCCAGTGTTCGTCTGCGCCCGCCGGGTCGATTCCCCCTTTCAGCTCTCCGAGCGCAACATACGCGTTCGGATCCGCTTTAGTCTCCTTCGTGAGCGAGTCCGGCGTGCACGCGAACAAGGTGAGGTCAACGTTGTTTTGGACAATCGGCACTGTAAAGTTGTAGATAAGAGTGCGCGGTCCTTTAGCGCCTTGCCAACTAAGACCGCGTAGATAAAGCTCGACATCCGTATCGTCCTCAGGCAATTCTGACCAGTCGTTGGTTTCTGAATGCAGCCAACTACACGCGCCCCCGGCTAGACCGAGACAAGCGATGATGGAGCGAGTGAGTTTCTTCTGGGCCATGAAGCCGCCGATGTTTCGCATCGAACCACCAAGCGTGTCGCCGCGTGTCAGCAAGAACCTGAATACAAGTTCCTCGACAAAGTTTACGCCGGCGGGCTCAAGAAAATTCCGGATTAGACCCTCGATGGCCTCGCGCTTATCGGATGATTGGAGATGATTCGCTGCTTTGTCCGAAACGCCGGCAGCCGTTAGGAGAGCTGGCTGAATGTCTTCAATGTTCAGTACGTCTGCGGGGAGCTTCGCCTTGGCAGCCGCCGCCTTTAGTGCTCTTGCCATCGCTACGTAAGGGGTTGCGCGCCGGTTCTTCTCCAAGGCCAATTGCACAAAGCCAGCGCGAACGGCTTCGTACGTCGTTTCCAGATCTTTGCTGGATTTCAAATGTTCGCGGTATGGCTTGGTCATTGGCCTAGACCCTCCGCCACACATAAACGCACTTGCGCAACCTCTCCCGGCCGTGGGCTCCCATCTGCTGGCTGCTGTTTCCTTTGCCATTTGGCAAGACGAGGATCTCCTCTGCCCGAAATCCCAGTTTTTCCGCTATGTCGGAAAGGATGATATCCACGGGGATGATCGCGCCCGCATAGCGCACGTTGTCATTCACCATAATCAGAGGGCGCCCCGGTTTCAGAACCCGAGCGCACTCAGCGATGACGCACGCCATCTCGTAAAAGTAGCCGCGAACCATCCGTGGGATGCCATTGTTGTTCAGTAGGTCTCGATCCCTTTGCGTTTGCAGGTATGACAGAATAGTGTGAAGTAACTCTTGCGAATCGGCTGCATACACCGCAGCCTGCCATTCAGGATTAAGACTCAAGAGGTCCTTCGCCCTGTTCTCAACCGTGCAACTCAGCATGTCCTGCCTCAACTTCAGAAGTCCCGCCTCGTCCACTCCGAGTAGCGCCAGTTCCAGCGCGTACGTGCGCGTATAATCGTACCGATTGCAGTATGGCGGTGATGTGATGAGGCAGTCGTATTCGGCGCGCCCGAGTCTCGGCATGATCTCCAAACATGAACCGGAGTG
>Ga0209640_10002970_pt1 | contig 14829 bp, 12 predicted proteins | sample RifCSP10_1_FD_184018 | JGI IMG/M metagenome (GOLD analysis project Ga0209640, IMG submission 184018) | Soil microbial communities from Rifle, Colorado - Rifle CSP2_sed 10_1 (SPAdes) (version 2) | ecosystem: Environmental > Terrestrial > Deep subsurface > Rock core/Sediment | place: Rifle...
GTGGAAGATGTCCTTGGCCGGCCAGGTGCTCTGAAAGCGCATGTTGATCGGCCCCGTCTGCCCCTTGGCGATCATCGGGAAGCCAAGCACCGCCGCGCCTCCTGCGACAACCGCGGCCTTAAGGACGTTCCGGCGTGAGATCTTCGTTCCCTCATTCTGGCTCATGGTATCTCCTCCTTTGATTTTTTGACGACACGGTCAATCAATAGAGCTACGCGGATAACCGGTTCTTGTCCTTCCCTCACCGACGCCCAGTGATTTTTATCGCTAGAGTGGCATAAAAGCAAACGCTTTTACAGCCTCAAAAAACCCGCGCCTCGAGACAAGCTCAAAGCCTTTTTTTCTTCCACTTTATGGTCTATTCTCCTCCCGCCAGGTCTGACCCGTTGGAGAAGCCATGCACCACCTAGCAAAACTTCGCTTCCCCGAGGTAGAGAGCTTGGTGCGCTCCGGGCGCGCCCTGGTTATTCTTCCGGTTGGCTCAGTAGAAGAGCATGGGGCCCACTTGCCCCTGAGCCTAGACACGATGGCCGCCGACGCCTATGCGGAAGCGGCCGCGCCTTATCTCGAAGAGAAGGGATATACGGTGGTATTAGCTCCAGCCATTCCGTATGGAGTCGCCCGCCAAGCTTTTGACTTTCCAGGAACACTCACGCTGGAGCCTGATACGCTGCGGGCGTTGGTCACCGACATCGGACGGTCGCTCTCACAACACGGCATGAATCCCCTGGTCATCCTTAACGCCCACCGTAATCTCGATCACATGAGGGCTTTAGAGGAGGCAGCGAGGACACTCGCAGCCGAAGGCAAAGGACAGGTCATCTGCGTAGGATTCACGAATGATCCAGCGATAACGGCGGCCTGTTTTCGCGCAGGCTTCCAGGGGTATTCGAGAAGCAGCCAGCCGGATCGTGAGGGACACGCAGGCGAGCGGGAGACTTCGCTAGCCCTCTGCTGTTTTCCCGAACTGGTAGATCGGGGGGCCCTGGAACGTCTTGACCCGAATTTCGACTATGACGTCGACTCGTTCCTGAGCGAGAAAAAGAGTTACTGGGATCTATCGGGTGGCCGGGGATATTTTGGTTCCCCGGGAGCTGCGACGGCGGAGACGGGAAAGGTCCTTCTTTCGGCTCGGGGTCAAAACATCGCGCGGGTTATCTTGGAAACTTTGAGGAGTCCGAACGAAGGCTCTTGATTTTGAACCCGGTTTGTATTGGTGCCGGTCTTTCCTTAATGACCGCGTACCGGATAAAAGTGGAATCGATGGCTCACCGCGCCTGTCGCCGCGAACCCCCCTCTTCTTCTGCGACCGTCTTTTTGAGCCCTCTTCCAAGGTTCTGCGTGTCTTCGGCCATGCCCCTAAGGGTTGCGCATCCGGCCAGGAGCACTGAAACCAGCAGCAGGAAAAAAACCAGTTCTCTTTTCACTGTGGACCTCGTGATCGTTTAGCTTTACGCCTCTTCACCTCAAGATAGAGCCAGACGGTCAGCCTTTTGCGACGCATATGCTCTCGTAGCCTCACCGTTACTCTTTTTCTTTTGACTCTCTCCCTCCTCACCCTTTCTTATTAGATACCCGCCCGCGCCGCCTGCGCCAAGCCAGAGCAGGGCACAGCCCGATGAAAAGAAAAAGGAAACTAAGATCATCAATGCCAGCGCGCGCCCCCATAAACCCCTACGCCATCGTCTCTTTCTGTACATGGTTTTTCCCCTTTCTGCGCTTGGGAGTGGCTTCTACCGGCAATTTTTCGAGCAAGAACCATGCCGAGAACAATCTATTTCCCCTGACGGGCACAAGGGGACTGCTTTGGGCGTGATTTACTCGAAAGCGCATTCATTGGCGCAGATGGTCATCGGTTGCATGCTGCAAGCTCGCCTGATTTGGACACAAATGTTCAGGCAATGGCCTCTAAAAACCCAAAACCCGGCATTTGCGGCGACGCGGCGCCGGACCGTTGAACCGATCGGTAATTTTTGCTTGGTAACCCGGAAAGGATCGTTAACTCCGCCTTCGACCCCCCACCCCGTGATGAAAGGGATTGACTGAGCCCGCGTCTTATGGCTAGGCTGTGATCCCAAACAGACAAAAGGGAGAAGCTCGGGGAGCTTGCGACATAGAGGGGGAGTCATGGGCAAACTCAAATTAACCGTCGCCTGTTCAGAGTACGACTATCTCCAGCCGCTCATCGAGCGTAAGATTGCGCCGGAGGGCATCGACCTTAACCTGATCTTCGTTGAAAGCGGTACCCGCCACATGCGCATGTACCGTCACGGCGAATACGATGCCTGCGAGTTTTCGATGTGTTCTTATCTCGTTGCGCGCGGCCAGGACGTCGACCGGCTTCAGGCCATCCCCTTTTTCCCACGGCGGATGTTCGGCCACAAGTTCTGCTTTGTCCGCGCCGGGGGGAGAATAAAAAAACCTTCGGATCTGAAAGGAGGGAGGATCGGCCTCCGAACCTACGAAAACACGCTGGCCCTGGTCGTCAAGGGCATGTTCATGCACAACTACGATCTGCCCGTGACAGAGGTGACATGGGTGCTCGTCAACCAGGAACCAGTGGGAGTCAAGCTCCCCCCCAACATCAAAGTGGAGCGAATCGAAGGGGGGAAGAAGTTGGCGGATCTGCTGGCCGCAGGAGAGATCGACGCCGAGGTGGAGCCGGACCTGCCGCAGGCATGGCTGCGAGGAGAAAAAACCCTTGAGCGCCTTTTCCCCGATTTCAAAAGGGAGGAGCAGGAATACTACAGAAAGGCGCGGATCTTCCCCATCATGCACCCCATCGTGATCAAGAAAGAGATTCTCGATCGCGACCCGTGGGTGGCCACCAGCCTCTATGATGCCTTTTACCGCGCCCGCAAGAGCTACAACGAATTCATGCAGCAACCTCACCGGCTGAGCTTCGCGTGGGGAGGCGCCTATCTCGAAGAGGAAAAAAAGTTCTTCGGCAAGGACCCTTTCTACCAGGGGCTCAAGGAGAACCGCCACGACATCGAAACGATGATCCAGTTCGCCCAGGACCAGGGGTTGCTCGCGCGGCCACTGACCGTCGATGAGCTCTTTACGGAAAATACCCGCGGGACCTGATTCCTGGGTCGCCGAGTTCACCTTCTTCAGGATACGGATTTGTGTCCCAGGGCCTCCTCCCATGAGAGATAACGCTCCATTTGAGCCCGGGACTTTTTGAGTAGCCCGCGACTTGACAGCCTGCCAAAAAGTCCAATAGGCTAAGCTTGACCTCACGAAGGTTCCTAAGGAAAAGATTTTGGGGAAAAACGGCGAGCGGTCTTTCGTAAACAAGCTGTTATAAGGAGGCACATATGGCGGAATACCGAATCATCGACGCGGACGGTCACGTCATGGAGCTGGACAGCGAGCTCAGCGAGCATATCGGTCCTCCGTACAAGGACCTTGAGTGGCACCGGAGCTATTCCTTCTGGCCAGGTCTCACGATGGACGGGTTCCTGCGCGCGCTGCGGAATCCTGGAGGCTGGGCTGGAGGCGGAAGCGGACCCCATGCTCAGGACTGGGTTGATTTTCTCGACAAGAACGGGATTGAGATTTCGGTCCTCTATCCGACGCAGGGGCTGACTCACGCCGCCATCCGGGATCGGGATTGGGCGGTCGCCTTGGCCCGCGCCTACAACGATTGGATCCATCACCGATTCATGGGGGCCAGCCCGCGGCTCGTCGGCGTCGCGTTACTTCCAGTGCAGGACATCAACGAAGCCGTTAAGGAGCTCCGGCGCTGCGTTACGGAATTGGGGATGGTCGGCGCCGTCCTTCCGGCGGTGGCCGTCGGCGGCAAGGTCTACAGCGGGCCCGAATTTTATCCCCTGTGGGAAGAGGCGCAGAGGCTTGATGTGCCCGTCTCCACTCACGGCGGACTGAGCTTTCCAGATCTCGGCTTGGACCTCCTCAATAATTTCACCGTGGGGCATTGCCTGGAGCATCCATTCGCTCAGATGCGCCAACTGGTGAGCATGATTTTCGAGGGGGTTTTTGAGCTGTTCCCCAAGTTGCGCTACGGCTGCCTGGAATGCGGCGTTGGGTGGGTTCCCTACATGATGGATCGCATGGATGAGGAACAGGAACGGAAAGGTCAGTACTCGCCCCGATGCAAGCTTAAGCCCAGCGAATACCTTCGCCGGGGAAACATTTTCTTTGCGGCGGAGGTCGGGGAGTCCGCACTCCCGCTGGCCGCCGAGGTTTTGGGCTCCGATGCGCTCATCTGGGCATCAGACTATCCCCACGAGCGGGACCAGAGGGATTTCAGCGAGGACATCCCGACCCTGATCCGGCGCAGCGACATCAGCGACGGGCTCAAGCGCAAGATCTTTTTTGACAACACCCTGCGCTTCTATCCCCGGTTGCGTGAGAGGCTGCAAAAAGGCGAACCCGTTTTCCGGTCGGCGGCGGTTTAATCCGCTGCCCCTTTCCCTTCAATTCCGTGGGAATCGGAATTGGCCCCTTGGGGATCCATCAAACGATTATCCGGCGCTAGAACCAGGAATCCCGATCGTCGCGCGCCGAGTGGCGAATTTCTAGATTGGAGGATGACACGATGGCGGATCTCATATTACGCGAGAAAGACGGTGATATCACGACGATCACCCTTAACCGGCCCGAGATTGGGAATCGGGTTAGCGACCCCATGGCAGGTCAATTAGCCGATGTGATCGACGATGCGGCAAAAGAGTCCCGACTAATTTTATTCCGGGGTGCAGGCGATGAGTTTTGTCTCGGCCGCGAGGCTATGGGGGGGCGTGGCCCTCTCCCGGAAGCCTATGAGATGCGGGGCAAGGTGGAAGTTATTTTCAATCTGTACGATGCCTTTCGCCGCGCCAAGGTACCGGTCATCGGTGTTGTTCAAGGGAGAGCCGTCGGTTTTGGCTGCGCGCTGGCCACGCTCTGCGATATTACGATCGCAAGCGAAAAGGCTCGTTTTCAGCTCCCGGAAATGGGGCATAACATCATGCCGACCATCGCCATGTCGGCCCTGATCGACCGGGTCCCGCGCAAGGCGCTGATGTATCTGGTCTACTCTACGGCTGAAATCGACGCCCACAAGGCGCTTACCTACGGCTTGGTCAGCGACGTCGTGTCCGCTGAACGGGTGGATGCCGAGGTCGAGAATCTCATCGCCCGATTGAAAAAATACCCGCCGCCCGCCCTCATGGCGGTCAAGGAATATACGAGATCCGCCTATGGCCTGAGCACCCAGGCGGCAAACGATTTTGCCAGGAATTTGCACGCTACCATTAACAGCTCCTCAGCGATGCGCCCGGACTAGGGCGCTAACCGACGGCTAAAGGGGAGAACTCTGCTTCGGCCCATCGATCAAGGTGGGATGCTCGCGATGAAGGCAGAGGCAAGATTCGATGCGGCAAACAAATAATCGACCTGCCAAAATCAAGATTGATCCTCCCTGCCCGTACTTGCGGCGCCCTTTAGTCCGTAAGTAACACCGATCAACACCACGAGTGAGATCAGGCCCATGCCCCAGAACCCTCCACTGTATCCCAGCTCCTGAACGAGAAGGCCGGCTAGCAGCGGGCCCAACATCTGTCCAAATGAGGTGGACGCGCGTGCCAACGCAAGGCCGATCGCCTTCGTCTTCTGCCCTGCTACCTGTAGGGCGAACGTCGTCGAGCCAACGTTGGTAAAGCCGAACCCCATCGTCATGAAGCATAATGGCACGAGCAGACCCCCAAACCCCGCTCCATACAGTTCCAAAATAAACATCGGAATGCCAATCAAGATCCCCCCCGCTATCACTCGTGCCGTTCCGAACCGATCGCAGAGCCAACCACCAGAAAACCGCCCCCACGTATCCGTCAGCCGCGATAGGCTCACCATGGTCCCCACCATATACAGGGTAAGCCCTCGGGATACCGCCAAAAACGGAAAGGCCACACGGGTTACGCCCGTAAGAAACAAAAAGGACTGGAAGATCGCAAGACAGGCCGCAGCGAACGGGGGCAGGCTCAACAGCCTTCGCCCCTCATGCCACAGCGACACCCGCTCAGTTATTGTGGGTTTGCCTGCCCGGTGACCGCCACTAAGAAAGACCAGGCTAAGGGTCACCGCCTGGTGAGCGGCGTAAAACAGGAAGAGCAACTCCGGGCCCCACCACGCGCCCACGACCCCCCCCAACGCCGGCCCTAGGGTGAAGCCGATTCCCAAGGCCGAGGCTACTTGCCCTTGGATACGGCCCTGTCGCTCCGGAGGCGACAGATCGAAGGCAATTTTGCGTAGCGAGAGAGCAATCATCGCCTCGGTCAGGCCGAACACCATCCAGACACTCAGGAAGACTGGCATCCATTCACGGAAAAGGATCCCCAGAATCGAGAACGCTAGACCGATTGACGTCGCTACGATCAGCAAGGTTGCGGGGTTGACGTAAGTGGCAAGGTAACCCGACAACAAGTCAGATCCGACACGCCCGAGCCCGTTGATCACGAGGGGAATCCCGACCCAACCGACTGCGAACCCTTGCGCCTTCATGTAAAAGGGAGCCAGCGTCGCTGCGCCTGAAGCGCCGGAAGACTGAAAAACCGCGGCCAGCGCATAAAGTATAGTGCCGGAAAGTTTCATAACCGCCGCATTTTACTCGGCCTGATAGGGAAAAAACCGAGCAGGAAGAAAGGATGCGGGCGCCTCTTCAAGCGCTTATACACTGGCAGAGATCCTGCCTCAAGTTGACAGATTCGCCCTCCACCGAATATGCTCTGGCAAGGATATGAATTTTGGTACGGCTGGCTGCGGTTGGGAGCTTTCAAATTTTCTCTTGCCCTTTGCTTTTTAGGGAGGCCCCATGCTCGACTTCTTTAAACCGACGCATCCGTTTGAATCGCAGACGCTCCGGCTCGTCGCCGAGGCCCAGCAGGGGGGCGGCGACGTCTTTGACATCGCCCGGGTGTGCCGTGGTCTGGAGCCAGGCGATAAAGCCGCGTGGGAGCGCGCCTGGCTGGCTTTGGCCGAGTCGACCGAAGCGAAGGCCAAGAAAACTCTTGCGGGCGGCCATCAGCGATCGGCTATGCAAAATTTTTTTCACGCGAATCAGTATTACCGGATGTCGGATGTCTTTCTCGGCGCAGAGGATAAGGCCAAAAAGACCCATCGCTTTATCAAGTCCCAGGAAAACTTCCGGGCTGCAGCGAAGCTGCACGTCCCCCCGATCGAAATCATTACCGTCCGCTGCGGTAATGAGGAGTACGAAGGGTATTTTTGCCACCCCATCAACCCTCGTCGCGGTCCCTGGCCGGCGGTCTTCCTGATCGGCGGGGCGGACGCGTTCTCGGAGGAGATCTTTTTCAGCGGCAGGCAGGTCCTCGAGCGCGGCCGAGCCCTGCTGCTGGTTGACACTCCCGGCCGGGGCTCGTCGTTGTACGTCAAGGGGATACCTACGCGCTACGATTACGAGACCCCGTCCCGGGCCTGCGTCGACTATCTCCTCTCTCGCCCGGAAGCAGACCCCGAGCGGGTCGCGCTAATGGGCATCAGCATGGGAGGATATTATGCGCCGCGCGCGGCGGCCTTTGATCCGCGCATCAAGGCGCTAATTGGCTGGAGCGGCTGCTATAGTGTGCTCGACGATCTCTACCTGTTCTGCGAGCAGCTCCAACCCACGCTGCGGCGACTGCTCGGGGGAATCAGCGACGCCGAAGCTCGTGAGAAGCTCAAGGCTTTCACCGTGGAAGGGGTGGCCCAGCGAATAACGTGCCCGGTGTTGATCACGCACGGAGCCGACGATCGACTCATGAACGTCGATGGCGCCAAACGCCTGTTCAGGGAGATAGGCGGTGCTGATAAGACGTTGACGATTTACGACGACCCGCATGCCGGCGGCACGATCCACTGCAGCCACGATTATTGGGCCCACAACGTGCCATACATGTTGGATTGGCTGGACGAGCGATTGTAAAAGCCGACCTGAGGTCGGCGAAAACAATTCGCTGTAGAGAAGGGACTGGCTTAAGGCGATCAGGAACCCGAAATTCTTTCAGCGGAGCCTAGTCCCTCTGCGAATGGAAACCCGGGTGGAAGGGCGTGAACGGTCCTGCTTTGCGAAGCAACTCTTCCTTTTCTTTAAGCTCGGGTTGCGAAACTGCGACCTTATCTTCTGCCTCAGACTTCAGCTCCTTTGCCTCTCTGTCCTTGGCCTGTAACAGGTTCTCTTTCTCCTCCAATTGATCTTGCAGCTCCTTTAGCCGGGCCTGAAGCGTCGTGACCTTTTCTACCGCGCTTGAGTCGCGGGCGCTCACATCGAGTTCCGAGGCCTCCAACTGTGCCTCCTTTTCGCTCAATTGCGCCTCCAACGCGTGTACCTTTACTGACGAATCTTTCTCCAGCTCCTTCAATTCAAGTTCTTTCCTGCTGAGAAGATCGTTCTTTTCCTGAAGCTCGGCCCGCAATAGGCCTACCCGACTCTCCACCTCGGCGTTGAGCTCCTTGAGTTCCCGGCTTCTCTCCAGCAGCAAACCCTCTTTCTTCGCAAGCTGGTTTTCTACTTCTCGGAGCTTCGCTGTCAAATTATTCCCCGGCTCCCCGACTGAGGATTCCTGGGGACCAAGGAGCGCATCCTTTTCCCGAAGCTGAGCCTGCAAGGCCGCGATCTTTTCCTCCAGCTCGCCCCGCTGATCTTTCAACTCCGCTTTTTTGGCCTCTTGGCTCGCAAGTTTATCTTCCAGCTCTACAATCTTTGCCGTCGTATTCGTTTCGAGTTCTCTCAGCGCTTCATCTTTTTTGCCTAAGAGCTCTTCTTTTTCACGTAGCTGCGCTTTCAGCGTCGAAATGTTTCGCCCCGCCTTCGACGCGATATCTTTAACTTGCCAGTTCCGTGACTCCACCAAGCCCTCTTTCACTTCAAGCCTTGACTCCAGATCATCGAATCTGGCCAGCAGATTTTCTTCCAAGTCTCTGAGGGTTGACTCTTTCCCTTGAAGAAGCTTTTCTATTTCACCCAGGTGACCTTCCAACGGACCTAATTGCTCTTCAAGACCGTCCTTCAGTCCCGGCAGTCCTTGGACTTCTCTTGCAGCCTCGGCGTCGGCCGCTAAAACGGCGGCCTCCATTTTGTCGATGCGTTTGATGACAGTTTTTTCCAGTCTGCTGATTCCGAATGACATAAAACCAGGCATCCGCCCTGCCTCGTTGAAAAAGAAGTAGACGTAGACGCCCATACCCGCAAGGGCGAATCCGAATGCGATATACGCGGTCATGGCTACCGAATCGCTCTTTGCCGTGCCCATAAGGTATGGCCAGGAAACAAGGAACATCCAGTAAATAACGAACAGAAATGTAGTCAAAAGGGAGAATCTGATTCTGCCAGAAAGGATAAAAAAAGTAACCAGGCAGATATAGAGCATCATCTGCCAAACTGGAAGCGGTAGCTCGAAAGATCCCAAACTCAGTAATGATTCCATCAACCCCATCCCTAACAACAGAATAGAAGCGAGCAAATTTGGGGCCAACTGTTTGTTTAGGATTTCTCTAAGAAAAAGGGGTTAGTGGATTACCTGAAATGGCAAAATAACGTCAAAAGTGTCGCAATTTGGCACCATCTGGTCTCGGGGAGGAATGATTATCACAGGCCTGAATTTATCGGAGCCTTGCTCTTCTTGGTTCGTTTTTTGGGGAAGGAATCTCGGCTGCAAAATTCGCCTCCAGCTCTCGTAGTGTATACTGCCCCCATTGAAAGCGTAGGTCAGCACCCCCGGTCTCACCATCATTCAGCGGCGTAAATTTGGTCTCGAGTATTATGTCGAGCCTCTCTCCCCGCCCTATTTCCTGCGCTCGCGTTTCGTCAGCGTCCGTGGCAGCCGAGTCCACCTGATCGGTCCATGTAAAGAGATCCTTTGTCGGTTTCTCCTGATCTCTCCGAGCAAAGGCTGGAAACCACCTGCCTTGGTCAAAAAACATGAAGAAAGCGCATACCGATAGCCCAGCTACTGAAAACCCCAACAGGATGTAAGTCATGTCTGAACCTCCAAGCCGAGATCAGTTTCGAGCTTAGAAGCAATTCGTGGGCCAATTTCCTGCACTAACTGTCTTGGAAAGAAGGGCCGACGTTTTGGGAGCAGAAAAACGGCAGGTTAGCGCGAAATTGTCGTAAAATGGCGGCCTTATGCTTGCGCTGCGTCCTTAGGCCAAGCGATCCCTGTGAGGTCAATTGACGGGTGTCACCCCCGTTGGGACCGGTTTCTCACTGTTCTGGTGGGCTCCATCGGGACCAATTATGTTCGTGCGGCCCCTATAAACTGCCGTCTGGTCGAGGTAAGCGGAGGTCAACGTTTTATATCTTGACCGTTTATACCGAACTCATATAATTGTTAATTGGCTCGTGCAGGCATGACGCCGGATCCGTCCGCAAAGAGACAGAGGTCCTACACATGATCGTCAAGATGTCGCGCGGCGCAACGCCGGATGAAGTTTCTGCGGTTGAAGAAAAACTTCGCGGATGGGGATACACGACCGGCAAAATGGTCGGTGAGGAGATTACCCTCATCGGTGTCTACGGCGATATCAGCCTGCTTCCCGTAGGCGAGCTCCAGGAGATGGGCGGCGTTGAGAGCCTGATTCCAATCTCACGCGCCTACAAACGGGCCGCCCAGAAGGGCTCTCCCGGAAATCTGATTCACCGTACGGTCCGCATCGGAAACGTGGAGGTCGGCGGCGATCAGCTCACCGTGATCGGCGGACCCTGCTCGGTGGAAAGCGAAGCCCAGATCATGGAGGCCGCCCGTTTCGTGAAGCAGGCCGGAGCGAAGGCCCTGCGCGGCGGAGTGGTCAAGTACCGCTCCAGTCCCTACAGCGGTTGGGAAGGGATCGGCTCCAGCTCCGAGGAGGCGCTACGCAACGGTCTTAACTTCATCGTCAAGGCCGGCAGAGAATTCGAACTACCCACCGTAGTCGAAGTCCTCGACCCTCAAGACGTCTCTATCTACGAAGACCTGGGGGTGGACTGCCTGCAGGTGGGCGAGCCGAACTCGAAAAACCAGGCTTTGCTCAATCGGTTGCGTGAGACTCCCCTGCCCGTGATCCACAAACGCGGGAACTCGCTGGACATCGAGGCTTACCTGCTGTGGGTGGAACGCGTCATGGCCACCGGCAAAGAGAATGTCATTCTATGCGAGCGCGGTATCATGAGCGCCAACAGATATACCCGGAACACTTTAGACCTCGGGGGCATCGCCGCGTTCCATTACCAGCTGTCGTGCTTGCCCGTGGCCATCGATCCCTCTCACGGCACCGGGATAAGAGATTTGGTCTATCCCATGGCCCTAGCCGGGATCATGGCTGGCGCTTCGGTAGTTCTGATCGAGACACACCCTAACCCGCTCATCGCCAAATCCGACGGGTTCCAGGGATTGTTCCCTGAGCAGTTTTTCGGACTCGTGAAGGCCTGCGAACAGGCATGGGAGCTGCGCCAGCGTCTGGAATCCCTGTATACCCCGAGCGCCAAGCTGGAGCGAGGATACGAGGCTCGTGTGACCTCTGACAAAAAACGTTTTTTCGGTGGGTTTTAAAGCCGCGCCTTCCTGCCGTGTAAGGCCCAGTAGACCTTCTCGGCTGTGAGCGGAAGCTCAAAGAGACGGACTCCGACTGCATCGTAGATGGCATTGGCGATGGCAGCAGCGGTCGGCACATTGGGGAGCTCGGCTACGGCCTTGCCCTGAAAGGGAACCGGGCCGGTCGGGCTTTCCAGCAAGATCGTGGTCAGCCTGGGAATATCTTGGAAACTGGGGATCTTGAATTCACCCAAGTTGAGCGCTGTGATGCGTCCATCGACCATCGGAGTCTCTTCCATAAGCGCCAGCCCCAACCCGTTGATAACCCCACCATCCACCTGTCCCTGATAGGTGAGCTTGTTCAGAACGACGCCGGCATCATGCGCGGTGGTAATTTTCTTCACTTTGACTTGGCCGGTCTCTAGCTCCACCTCGACCTCCGCCACCTGGACGGCAAACGAAGTCACCGGCGGGTTATCCTTCGGCTCGTACATGGTCAGGTGATACACGGGCCCTCCGTTTTCCACGACGGCCGCGCGAGCGAGCTCAACGAACGAGAATCCCTTGACTCTGACGGCCACATACCGTCCCTTGACCTGGCGCACCTCTTGCGGCTGGCAGCCAAGCTTCCGAGCTGCCAAGGCCACAAGTTTTTCCCGCACCTCGCGGGCGGCCTTATAAGCCGCATGCCCTGAGGTGTTCGTCGACTTGCTGCCTCCGGTCCCGGGATCGTAGGGAAGGCTATCGGTGTCTTCGAACCGAACTTTCACTAGCTCGCGGGGCGCCCCCAGTGTTTCGCTTACGATCTGCTGCGCCACGGTGTAAAAGCCCGGTCCGACATCCGGGCACCCAGTTAGCAGCGTAACCCCGCCGTCCGCTTCGAGCGTGATAGCCGCGCTCGCCTTTCCGGCGGGAGCGCCGCGCTCATAAAGCGCCACACCTCGGCCACAATTCTTTCCGGGGCGCGATCTCCCCCACCCGGAAGCCTTCACGGCTTTCTCGAAGGTTTTGCGGACTTGAATGTGCTGCCACTTCTCTCCCATCGGGGACGGATCGCCGTCGTCGAGCAGGTTCCGCCTCCGGACCTCCACCGGATCTAGACCCAGCTCGCGCGCGATGATGTCCATCTGCGATTCCGAAGCAAAGACGATCTGCGGGCTTCCGGGGGTGCGAGTCTGCGTGCAGGAGACCTGGTTGGTATAAGCGCAATAAGTCTCGACATAAATCGCCGGCACGCGGTAATAGCTAGCCAGCCGGCGCCCGCCCAAGACGGTTACGTAAGGATTCGCTTTAAAAGCAGCGTAGGCCCCGCCGCTAAAGACTATTCTCGCATGGATCGCGGCGAGTGTCCCGTCCTGCTCAACTCCCGTGCGCAGCGTAATCACACCCGGGTGTCTGTGAGCCGCCGCCATAAGCTCCTCGGAGTAGTCAAGGACTAATTTAACCGGCTTGCCCGTGCGCTCTGCAAGAAAATAACAGATCGGCACGTCGATCAGTGACGCCTTCCCGCCGAAGTCCCCTCCCACCGACATAATATGGACTTTGATACGCTCCTTGGGGATACCCAGCTCCTCTGCCAGCCGGTCTCTGAGCTCGTAAGGAGCTTTGTTAGAAGCCCAGATCTCAACCCTAGCCCCCGGATCGACCCGAACGACACAGGAGTGTGGCTCCAGATAGCCATGATGGGTCAGTTGGGTGCGAAAGGTGTGCTCGAAAATCCGATGAGCCCGCTTAAAACCTGCCTCTAGATCGCCATTTTTCCACACCATGTAAGACTGAAGGTTGGGCATCCCTTCCGGCACCGAGGGAGCATATTTGTATTGGGAGCGGTCCTCATGTATAACCGGCGCGCCAGGACGAAGCGCTTCCTCGGGATCATATACCGCGGGCAATTCCTCATATTCGACCTCGATCAGGTTCACGGCCTCCGCGGCGATCTCGCGGCTCTCGGCGGCCACGGCTGCGACCGGATCCCCGACAAAGCGGACACGCTCTCTAGCCAAAACCGGCATATCCTTCATCCGCGATCCAACGTATACCGACGGCAGATCGGCTCCGGTCACGACGACGTGGACTCCAGCCAGCGTTCTCGTCCTTGAGGTATCTATGCGAACGATCCTGGCGTGCGGCACCGGACTGCGCAAAACCTTCCCCCAAAGCAGGCCTGAAATCGGCACATCGGCGGCAAACTGGGTCCTGCCCGTGACCTTGTCCACCCCTTCTATGCGCGGCACGGGTTTACCCACAATTTGATAAGACAAGCTCCACCTCCTCAACAGTACTTTAGACTCGACCGGCTCAACCTTGTTAAAGAATTGTTTGGGATGGAGTATTGCTAGAAGACATTCTCATGTCAACTGAAACAGCGTGCGGTTCCCTGGCATGGTGATTGTGAACGATGAGCGCTACCACTATCAGTGGAGCGCTGACAACCTTGTGGAGATCGAAAAAGGCTGGATTTTAAAAGGCGGGCGTGTGTATGATCCGGAGCCGCGGGTCTTGGACTCTGCCGGACAGCCGGTTTCCCGGCTTTATGTCGCCGGGGAAATCACTGCTATTTTCGGCCACCTGTATCTGGAGGCGGGAAACATCACGGAGTGCTTCGTCGGCGGCAGGATTGCGGGCAAGAACGCAGCCACGGAGAAACCGTGGGACTAATTAGCTTATCCTAAAGTGTAACAGAAAATCTTTTTCTAGCGTTGCCAGTGTATCTCCTCAATATCTTGCTCCCCAAGGGCCTCTTCCTCGCTCCCCTCTCAGGACTTGGACTTTGCAGCATTCGATTGTAGGAGAATACAGTCGAATCCTGACGTTAAGAGGAGCGGAGGTCGTCGAAACCTCAAAGGTTCGTCTCCCCTTTTACTCGACTTGCGGCACCTGAATTGACGGCGCAAATTTTCTGAGCGTCTACCCGCTAGAGACCGTTTTTTCGGATCGATTTTGGTGGTAGGCTCGAAGCATGGTCGGGAAGGTGGGCCTGTGTGCAGAGGGGCGACGAGTCTGCTGGCGGTGGCGGCAATCTTTTGGATCATCTCGCAAACGGGCTTGGGCTCGGAAGTGCAAGACAAAGAGGAGGGTCGGGCCATGGAACTCAAGAGCTCAGCTTTTCAAAACAACCAAGATATCCCCAGGAAGTATACCTGCGACGGGGTTGACGTATCACCTCCGCTGATCTGGAACAATCCGCCTAACGGGGCCAAAGCCTTCGCACTTATTTCCGATGATCCAGATGCGCCGGTAGGTACCTGGGTTCACTGGGTGATCTATGACCTGCCGGGCGATGCTAAAGAACTTGCGGAGGGAGTTCCGACCCAAG
>Ga0209640_10002971_pt1 | contig 14829 bp, 12 predicted proteins | sample RifCSP10_1_FD_184018 | JGI IMG/M metagenome (GOLD analysis project Ga0209640, IMG submission 184018) | Soil microbial communities from Rifle, Colorado - Rifle CSP2_sed 10_1 (SPAdes) (version 2) | ecosystem: Environmental > Terrestrial > Deep subsurface > Rock core/Sediment | place: Rifle...
CCGGCGTGGTCCCAGTCGAAGGACTCGACGAGCGTCGAGCTGATGCGCGCGAGGAGCGGGCGGAGCTCGAGCCCCTCCGTCGCCACCCGCGCGATCTCGTTGAGCAGCGCGAGGGCCGTGACCTCGCGGTCGGTCTCCCCCATCGTGCCTCCCGGCCGCGCCCTCGTGCGCGCCGGCCGCGGCGATGATGGCACAGCCGGCCCGGGACCCGAGTGGCGGATGTTATTCTCGGCCCGCGCGCAGCGTGCGCCCCGGCATGTCCGAAGCCCCCCGTCAGCGTACCCATCCCGTCCCAATCGGCCACGTCGTGGTCGGCGGCGGCGCCCCGGTCGTCGTCCAATCGATGGCCAACACCGACACCGCCGATCCGGCCGGCACGGCACGCCAGTGTCTCGAGCTGGCCCAGGCCGGCTCCGAGCTCGTGCGCATCACCGTCAACGTCGCCGAGGCGGCTCGCGCGGTGCCCGAGATCCGCGCCCGATTGCTCGACGCCGGTTGCGACGTACCGCTGGTGGGCGACTTCCACTACAACGGCCATCTCCTGCTCTCCCAGTACCCGGACTGCGCGGCGACGCTCGACAAGTACCGGATCAACCCCGGTAACGTCGGCCGCGGCAGGCGCCGGGACGAGCAGTTCGCGACCATCTGCACGATCGCACGCGACCACGGCAAGCCGGTGCGGATCGGCGTCAACGGCGGCTCGCTCGATCCCGAGCTGGTGATGGCGAAGATGCAGGAGAACACCGACCGCGACCTCGGCCGGAGCTCGGAGGAGATCCTCGACGATTGCATGGTGCTCTCGGCGCTCGAGTCGACCGAGCTCGCGCTCCAGGCCGGCCTGACCGAGCGCCAGATCGTCGTCTCGTGCAAGGTCTCGCGGCCGCTCGACCTGATCGCGGTCTACCGCGAGCTCGCCCGCCGCACGCGTCAGCCCCTCCACCTCGGCCTGACCGAAGCCGGCATGGGCGCCAAGGGGATCGTCTGGTCGGCGACGGCGATCGGCGTGCTCCTCCACGAAGGGCTCGGCGACACGATCCGGGTCTCGCTGACCCCGCGGCCCGGCGGCGACCGGCGCGAGGAAGTGCGAGTGGCCTGCGAGATCCTCCAGTCGCTCGGCCTGCGCTCGTTCGCGCCCTCGGTCACCGCCTGCCCCGGCTGCGGCCGCACGACCTCGACGACGTTCCAGGAGCTCGCCGAGCGGGTCGAGGAGCACGTTCGCGAGCGGATGCCGGAGTGGAAGGAGAAATACGTCGGCGTCGAGGAGCTCCGGCTCGCGGTGATGGGCTGCGTCGTCAACGGTCCCGGCGAGTCCAAGGCGGCCAACCTCGGCATCAGCCTCCCCGGTACCGGCGAGGCGCCGACCTGCCCGGTCTATGTCGACGGCATCCGCTTCACCACCCTCTCCGGGACCTACGACGAGCTCGCCGACCGCTTCCTGGCGCTGGTCGACGACTACGTTGCCGCCAACTACCCGCGCCGCGATCGCGCCGCCGCGGAGCTCGCCGAGAGCTGAGATGTGGCGCTGGACGCGGACGACCGCTTCCGGCAGAGTACGCCTCGTGGAGCATCGAGCGGGGCGGCGCATCGCGCTCGGAGCGCTCGCGGCGCTCGTCTTCGCCGCGGGCGATGCCGGCGCCGACCAACAACTGATCGGCACCCACGTCATCCGCCCCGGAGACACGCTCGAAGGACTCGCGACGCAGTTCCTCGGCGACCCAAAGGCTTGGCAGGAGCTGTACCGGCTGAACCCCCGCATCCTCGATCCGCACTGGATCTATCCGGGCCGCAAGGTGCGGGTACCGATCACACGGCCTTCGAACAAGCCGAACGCGCAGGTCACGGCGACATCGCGTCGGGTGGAGGCGCGACCAGCTCCGGTCGAGTGGCTCCCGGCCGATCCGGGCGACCTACTGCTCGAGCGCGACGGTCTGCGCACCTACGAGGGGGCCTCCGCGCGACTGCTCTTCGACGACGGATCGACGGCGATCGTCTCCGAGGATTCGCTCGTCTTCATCCGCCGCCAGACGCCCGCGACCGCACCGTCACCCAGGAAAGAGATCGAGATCGAGGTGGGCCAAGCCGAGTTCGAGTCACACCGGAGCGAGCTACCGTCGCCCGAGATCGAGGTCGTGGTCGGCACCACCCGCAGCACGACGCGGGCCGGTACGTCGGGGGACGCCCGCAGCCGGCACCGCCGCGACGGCGACTCGGCGCAGGTGATGCTCTACAAAGGCGCCGGCGAGGTACGGGGCGCGGCCGGAACGGTCCAGCTCGGCGAAGGGACCGGCACTACCGTGAAGCCCGACGGCCGGCCGGCGCCGCCGGAACGGCTGCTGGCGGCGCCGGCGCTCGTCTCACCGGCGGACGGCATCGAGCCGCCGCACGGAGCGGCGCTCGAGCTGCGCTGGAAAGAGGTGCCGGGAGCGCACGGTTACGTGGTCGAGCTCTGCTTCGATGCCGCCTGCGGCGCTCTCGCGCAACGATCGAAGCCGCTGCAGGCGACCTCCTACCGACTGCCCGGCCTCCCGCGCAAGCCGCTCTACTGGCGCGTGACGGCGGTCAGCTCGAGTCGCCTCGACGGCTACCCTTCGCCCACCCGCCATCTCCGGCCCAGCCTGTTGCTGGTCAGCCAATGAGCGCGGCTCGGAGACGAGCCCGTTGAGCGTCTCCGGAGCCCAGTTCCGCGCCGCGCTGCGCAACTTCCCGGCCGGCGTGACCGTCGTCACGATCCGCTCGGGCGAGACCGTCCACGGGTTGACGGTTTCGGCTTTCGCCTCCGTCTCGCCCGTGCCGCCGCTGGTCGTGATGATGATCGACCACCAGCACGGCGCCCACGCGCTGCTCGAAGCTCCGGGCGCCACCTTCGCGGTCAACATCCTCGGCGAGGACCAGCGCGAGCTCTCCGAGCAGTTCGCCTGGCGCCCGGACGACGAACGCTTCCAGCTCGGCCGCTGGACGACGGCCGTGACCGGCGCACCGGTGCTCGAGGACGCGCTCGCCTGGCTCGACTGCACCGTCTATGCGCGCCAAGCCGCCGGTTCCCACACCCTCTACGTCGGCCACGTCGAGGCCTGCGCCACGCCGCGCGGCGACGCTCCGCCGCTCGTCTACTGGAACCGCGACTACCGCCGGCTGGCGGAACCCGAAGATTGAGCGCCCCGCCGCTCCGCTGGGTCGCCACCTGCGCCCGCGGCCTCGAAGAGATCCTCCGCGACGAGCTCCGGCGGGAAGTCCTTTCCGTTTCAGGACGCGAACCTGAGCGAAACGAAGATCCAGAAGGCGCAAGATCCGATAGATCAGCATCGCGAGGCATAGGCCGAAGAAGAGAAGGACCAACAGGAAAGGAACCAGAAGAAGAAGAAAAGGATTCATCGAAGGGAAAAGACATCGGGGGGGTTGCCTTCGAAGGCGACTTCGAAGCTGGAATGCGCGCGAACTGGCGATTGCGCACGGCGAATCGCGTCCTGCTCGAGCTGGCGAGCTGGCCCGCGCCCGACGATGACGCGCTCTACCAGGGTGCGCGCCGCCTGCTCGCGCCGGCACAGCCACCACCGCTCTCCGAGCAGTCCTTTCCCTTCAATGAATCCTTCTCCTTATCTTCTTCTTCTTCTTCTTCTACTACTACTTCTTCTTCTCTTTCACCTTCCAGATCTTCCTCTTTTCTTCCTGCTCCTTCGCCCTCCCTCTCTCTCGTCGAGCTGCTCGATCCCGGGCGGACGTTCTCGATCGTCGCGACGTCGAGCCGATCGCGGATTCGCGACACGCGCTGGGTCGGCCTCAAGGTCAAGGACGGGATCGTCGACGCGCAGCGCGAGCGGTACGGCCGGCGCGCCACGATCGATCGCGCCAACCCCGACCTCGCGTTGCGCGTCCGACTGTTCGAGGATCGCGCGACGCTGCTGCTCGACACCTCGGGCGAGCCGCTCGACCGGCGCGGCTACCGGGTCGAGTCGACCGCCGCGCCGCTGCGCGAGCAGCTCGCGGCGGCGGCCGTGCTCGCCTCGGGCTGGGACGGGCGCGGACCGGTGGTCGATCCGATGTGCGGCTCGGGCACGCTGCTCGCGGAAGCGGGCGCGATCGCGGGCGGCCTGGCGCCGAACCGACTGCGGGCTCGTTGGGGATTCGAGAAGCTGCCGGGCTTCGACACCGCTCTCTTCGCACGCGTTCGTGCCGAGCCGTTCGCCGCGCCGGACCCCGGGGGTGCGCTGCTCGGGGTCGACCGCGACCCCTCGGCGATCGCAGCCGCGCGGGCCAACTTGAGCGCCGCCGGTCTCTCGCTGCATGCGGTCCTCGGCGTCGGTGACGCGTTCGACTTCGAACCGCCGCCCGGGCCGGGGTTGGTAGCGGTGAATCCGCCCTACGGCGACCGTCTGGCCGAGGATCCCGAGCAGTGGCGCCGGCTCGGCGATCTCCTCAAGCGGCGCTACCGCGGCTGGCGGGCGGTGGTCGTCGCCGGCGACGCCGCGCTCGGCCGCGAGCTCGGCCTGCGCCCGGAACGGCGGATCCCATTCTGGAACGGTCCGCTCGAGGCGCGGCTGCTCGTGCTCGCCCTCTACTGATTGCGGCTCGACGGAGCCTCGCCAGCTTCTCCCGGGCTCCGCGGGGCCTCCTCGGGCAGGACGCTCGGCCACCAACCGCCCGCGACGCCGAGCGTGCGCGGGCAGTCGCGCTGGATCCCGAGGTCGAAGAACATCGGCGACCAGGCTCGGAGCGGAAACGGATCCGAGTGGCGCCCCGTGCAGCGGAAGTTCGGAGCGCCGAAGGCGATCGCCGCGTCGATCGCGAGCGCCGCCACGCCGGCGGCGGCGAGACTCGCCATTACCCTGCGCTCGCCCCAGCGCGGGACGAGCGCACCGATTCCGAACACGACCGGCACCAGAGTCGCGTGGAAGAGAGGAAACCCCTGCCAGCCTTGCGGCGTGGTCGGACTCGCCGCGAAGACGAGCGCCATGGCGACGAGCGCCCAGAAGGCGTAGGCCGAGAGCCAATCCCGCGGCGGCCCGCCGCGCCACGGCTTGCGGAAATACGCGCCGGCCTCGCGCAGCCAACGCCAGTTGGCCCAGCCCGCGAAGGCGACCGTCGCCACCCCGGCGGCGATCGCGAGGCCGAGCGCGGCCGGCGTCGACCACGCGTCGACCGAGCTGCCGAACGTCTCGGTGAAATCGAATCGGACGCTCGAGCTGGAGGACGAGAGCGCGGGATATCGCAGCCAGTAAGAGAGCCCCTTGAGCCACGGCTGGACGAGCACGAGACCGCGAAAGAGGAATCCGCGCGTACCGGCGTCCGAGCTCGAGGCCATCGCCGGCGCGAGCAGCCACGGCAAGAGCGCCACCGCGCTCACAGCGACGCCAGCGGCGAAGCCGCTCCACGACGGCCGGACGAGGCCCCGCCACCAGAGCAGCGCCGAGAGGACCCCGAGCAACAACACCGAAGGATGGAGCTGGGCAGCCACTCCGAGCGTGGCGACGTGGAGAAAGGTGGCGGCGAAGCTCGGGCGCTCCCGCGACGCCTCCGCGCTGGCCAGATGGATCGCGCCGACCGCGAAAAGATAGTTGGGGTTCCAGACGAAGCCCGACGCTTCGAGTCGCCAGGGGACGACCGTCCAGAGGACGAGGTAGGCGGTGCGCTCGATCGGCGTCAAGGCGGGCCGGAGCGCGCGATCGAGCACCAGCAGCGCCCCGAGGTGCAACAGCCAGATCGCCGCCGCCGGCGCTCGGTGATCGCGCCAGATCTCGAGCGGCAGCCCCACCGCCCACGAGGTCGCCGGTCCCGGCGCCAGCCCGCCCGAGGAGAGCGGATTCCCCCAGGGTACTAGCTCTCCCCGCTCGGCGAGCAGCCAGCCGCGCGCCAGGAGCTCCAGCTGATCGCCGCTCGGACGCGAGCGCACGACCATCGTCGCCGAGACCGCCAGCGCGGCGAGGACGAACGCCCATCGCCAGGCGCGCGGCGGATCGTGGGAGCTCACCTACTCCTCAGAGCAGGATTTCGATCTTGGCCTGGGCGGCGAGCTCGTTGACGCGGCCCTTCACCTGCTGCTCGAGCTGGCGCTGTTTCAGCATCCCCTCGATGCGCGGCCGTGCCTCTTCGAACGGCACCTTGCGCTCCGCCTGCTTCTCGAGCACCTCGATCAGGTGGAAACCGTACTGGGTCTCGACCACGCCGGAGAGCTGCTTCGGCTCGAGTGAGAAGGCGGCGCCATCGAACTGCGGCACCATCTGGCCGCGGTAGAACCAGCCCAGATCCCCGCCGCGCTCACCCGACGGCTTGTCGTCGGAGAGCTCCTTCGCGACCACTGCGAAATCCGCGCCGCCCGTGAGGCGGGTCCGGGCCTGGTCGATCTTCTGCCGTTGCGCGGCCTTCGCCTCCGGGGTCGCCTGCGGCTCGACGCGCACCAGGATGTGTCGAGCGCGAACCTTCTCGGGCTCGACCATGCGCGCGGGGCTCGCCTCGTAAAAGGCGCGCGCATCGGCCTCGGCGACGGTGAGCGACGGCACGACCGTTCCGTTCACCCACTTGTTGACGGTCAGGCTCTCGGCCACGTCGCGGCGCAGGCGCTCGCGGTCGAAGCCGCGCGCTCCGAGCGCCTTGTCGAACTCCTCCTCGGACGGGAACTGGGACCGGATCGATTGCACCTGCGCGTCGATCTCGGCGGTCGGAGAGACGCTGCCTTCGGCAGTCAGGTCGCGCGCGAGCAGACGATTGCCGATGATGTCGTCGAGCACGCTGCGCAGGAATCCGTAGGTGAGCTGGGGCGGCTGCAAGCCGCGCTGGGCCAACGCGCCGCGCGCCTCCGACGCGCGCGCGAGCAGATCGGCGCGCGTCACGTCGTTGCCGTCGATGCGCGCGACGACCGCCGGGACCTCTTCCGGCTTCATGACCCTCTGCGCCTGCTGTGCTGCCGCAGTCTGAGCCGCCTGCTCCGGCGAGACGGGCGCCGCCGGCGCGGTACTTGCCGCGGGAGCCGGTGTCGTCGCCGCGCCTTGCGCAACCGGCACCGCACTCGGCTCGTCGGCTCCGGCGGCGGGCGCGTCGCTCGTCTCCTTCGAGCAGGCGGCGCTCGATACCGCGAGCGCCAGGAAGGCCGCGACTGCCGCGCGGCGAGAGGAGTACGGGAACCAGCTCATCGAAGACTCCGTTCGCAAGATCGGCCGCCGCTCACGGCGACCAGGGTCGAGAGATGACACATGCATTGATTCCGCCCACGCCCATGGAGAGCTTGCCCGCCCAGCGGCCTTTCACCGGGCAGGCGTCGTCGAAGACGAATCGTCGGTGGAGCCGCGCGATCTCCGGGTTGAGCTCCCCGGCTCCGATCGGCGTCGGGAAGAGCTCGCCGCGCGCGCAGCCGAGGTACTGCGCGGTCAGCTCCCAACCACCGCAGGCGCCCATGCCGTGGCCGAAGGTCCCCTTGCGCGCGGTGACGACCACCGACTCCGGCAGCAAGTTGCGCAGGTTCGCGACCTCCTGGTAGTCGCCGGGCGTCGCGGTGGCGTGCATGTCCCAGGTGGCGATCTCGGAGGCCGGGGCTCCGGAGAGCTCGAGCGCCTGCCGGATCGCTTCTCGCGGCCCTTCTTTCGAGGGCGTGATGATGTGGTCGGCGTCGGAGGAGACGCCCACCGCCACCGGCTCGAGCCCGAGCGGCCGGAATCCGAGGCCGGTCATGTGCTCGTGGTCGCCGACGATCCAGATCGCCGCGCCGCCCGAGACGTGCGTGCCGCGCAGCGTGGTGAGCGGCTTCGAGACGTGACCGTCGGCGGAGATGACGCGCGCGGCATAGAAGCCGCTCACCGTGGTCGCGAGCGGCGGCGGATCGGTGGCTCCGATCACGACCGCCTTGGCTTCGCCGCGGCGGATGGCGTCCAGCGCGAGCTTGAGCGTGACGCCGAAGGTCGAACAGGCTGCCGCCGGGCCGAAGGCGAAGCCGGTGATCCGGCCCAGCATCGTGATCTGGGCCGACGGCGTGTTGTGGATGTTCCAGAGCAGGTTGGCCGAGACCTCGTGCCAGGGCGGATTCGGCGCGCCCCACTTGCGCTGCAGGCGCTGCCGCCGCCGCTGCTTCTCCTTGATCGCCGCGATCTTGCCGGTTTCGACCGGACCTTCGAAGGTAAGCCCCTCGATCTCCTGGAGCTCGGCCAGGTACTCGTGGAGCTCCGTCGAGCGCGCCGCCCAGAACGCCCACCAGGCGTCCTCGGCGTCTTCGACGCTGTCCGGAGCCGACTCTTCGGGCGCCGGCGGCACTTCGAGCATCGGATCGACGCGTTCCGGATAGGCGAGGTACTCGGCCAGCGCTTCGTTGCGTTCGGGTTGCGACCAGAATTTGTTCCAGCGCCGCTGGGCGCGGTAGAGGTGCACCGCGGCGTTGCCGATCGTGCCGAGAGAGCCGAGCCCGCTGCCGATGTAAACGTGCGTCTGCGCGCCGAGTCGCGTCAGCTCCTGCTCGAGCCCCGGATTCTGGCCGAGCGCCTGGATGAAGGCGCCGATCGCGAACTTGGTCGGCATGTCCATCTTGGTCTCGAGCTGATGGAAGCGGCCGGGCGGGAAGCGCTCGTCGATCCACGGCTTGTAGTCCGTGAACGTGAACTCCGGCTTGCCGACCAGGAACGTGTCGGGCCCGAAGCCGTTGAACGGCTCGAGCCAGCTCTCGGAAGCCTCCAGGCTCTTCGCGAACGCGTCGACGTTCGGCGAGCGCGGCGCCACGATGCCCCAGCCGAAGATGCCGACGCGCTTCACGCTCCGGCTCCCGCTAGCCGCGCGATCAGGTCGACGACCCGGTTCGAATAGCCCCACTCGTTGTCGTACCACGCCACGACCCGCACCCAGCCGTCGCCGCGCGCCTCGGTCGAGGGCGCGTCGAACACCGAGGAGTGCGGATTGCCGATGATGTCGGTCGAGACGAGCGGGGACTCGCTGTACTCGAGAATGCGCGCGAGCGGTCCCGCGGCGGCCGCCCGCACTGCCGCGTTGACCTCGGCGGTGGTCGGCCGCGCCTCGACCCGACAGAGGAAGTCGACGATCGATCCGTCCGGCACCGGCACGCGCAGGGCGACACCGTCGAGCTTGCCCTCAAGCGCCGGCAGTACCTTGCCGACCGCGCGCGCCGCCCCGGTCGACGTCGGAATGATGTTGACCGCCGCGGCGCGGCTCCGGCGCAGGTCCTTGTGGGCCACGTCGGCCAAACGCTGATCGTTGGTATACGCGTGCACAGTCGAGAGGATCCCCTCCTGAATGGCGAACGACTCGTGCAGGACCTTCGCCACCGGTGCCAGGCAGTTGGTGGTGCACGAGGCGTTCGAAACGATGCGGTCGGTCGGCCGAAGGTCGGCGTCGTTGACGCCCAGGACTACCATACGGTCGATCTCGTCCTTCGCCGGCACGGTGAGAACGACCTTTTTCGCGCCGCCCGCGAGATGGCGCTCGAGCTTCTCGCGCGAGCGGAAGATGCCGGTCGCCTCGACTACGATCTCGACGCCGAGCGATCCCCACGGAATGGCCGCGGGATCCTTTTCCGCGGTCATCGTGATCTTGCGGCCGGCCAAGTAGAGAAAGTCCTCGTCCACCCGCACCTCACTCCGGAAGCGGCCCATCACCGAGTCGTACTTGAGCAGGTAGGCGAGCAGCTCGTTGTCGTAGAGATCGTTGATGGCGACGACCTCGAGATCTTCGCGCTCGGCGAGGATCCGGAATACCGACCGCCCGATGCGCCCGAAGCCGTTGATGCCGATGCGGGTGGTCACGACGCCGCTCCCGAATCGAGCTCCGCCATCCGCTCCACGAGCTCGACGACCCGGTTCGAATAGCCCCACGCGTTGTCGAAGAAGGTCAAGGTCTTCGACACCTTGCCGGCGACGATCAGCGTCGAGAGCGAATCGAAGACGCCAGAGAAGCTGGTCATCAGGATGTCGGAGGAGACGATCGGCTGGTCCTCCCAACCGAGGATTCCGGCGAGCTCGTCGGTCGCGCTCGCCGCGCGCATCGCTTCGTTGATCTCCTCGGCGGTCACCTGGCGCGGATGCCAGCAGCTCAGGTCGACCACCGAGCCGTTGGGCACCGGCACGTGCACGACCAGGCCCGAGACTTTGCCTGCCAGCTCCGGCAGGAGACCGGACAGCACCTCGTCCGCGTTGGTCGGCTGCGGGATGATGTTCTCCGCCGCGGCGCGCCCGTTGCGCATGTCGTTCGTCGGCACGTCGGCGAGACGGAGCTGGCTCGTGTAGGCGTGCACGGTCGAGAGGAATGCGCGATCGACGCCGAACTCACGCGCCAGGACCCGCAGCACCGGTCCGGCGGCGTTGGCAGTCACCGAGCCGACCGAGACGATCCGATGCTCGGCCGAGAGCCGATCCGAGTTGACGCCCGCGACCCAGGTCAGGTCGGGCGGATCGCTCGGCGGCGAGCAGAGGACGACCCGCTTCGCCCCGGCCGCGAGGTGGCGCTCGAGCTGTTCCCGGCTTCGTTCGCGGCCGGAGGCCTCGACTACCACGTCGATGCCCAGCTCCCCCCAGTTCGGAACCGCGCCCGGCTGGGGCGCCACGAGCTCCACCTGCTGGCCGTCGATCTCGAGCCCGCCGTCGATCCGTCCGAGGGTACCCGGATAGCGGCCGAGGAGGGTGTCGAAGCGCAGCAGGTACTCGACCGCGTCGGCTTCGCTGGGCTCCTCGATCAGCGCCAGCCGCAGGCTTTCGCGCCGGCCGACGAGCCGGACGAGGCAGCGGCCGATGCGTCCGCAGCCGACGAGACCGATTTGGTGCCTGGGCATCTTCGAGTCGAGTTCCTTCGCCGCGACCGGGTCGCGGAGACCCGCGATTCTGTCACAGCGCTCCGGAGCTCAATCCGGGCTCGTCTCGCGGCCGAAGCGCAGAGGCAGGTGATAGAGCATCAGACCGAGCACGAGGGCGACGAGATAGCCGTGGGGCAGGCCGAACGCCGTCAGCCCGACCAGGAGCGCGATCGCGAACTCCCGCGTCTCCGAGGCCTGATCGCGCACGAAACGCATCAACGTCAGGGCTTCGGCGAGAAGAACGACTCCCAGGATCGGCAGCGGGAAGATCTCGACGACCTGCTCGAGCGCACCGCTCAGGAAGAGCCCGATGCCGGCCAGGATCGATCCGTAGAGGACGACCGAGCCCCCGGTCCGCGCGCCGAGAGCGTAGTGGCCAGCGAGGCCGCCGCTGCCGTGACAAACGGGGACACCCCCGAGAAAAGGCGCGATCAGGTTGACGATCCCGTATGTCAGCCCGATCTTGCGCACACCGACCGGCCGTTCGGGGAAGAGATCGCTCACCGTCTGGCTGGTCGCGATGACCGAGTTCGAAAGCGACAGTGGCAGCTGCGGCAGCGCCAGCACGAAGAACCCCGTGACGATCTCGGCCCAGGCGGGATGCCGGAGCGCGGGCAGCTCGAATCCGACTCCACTCGCGAGCGCAGGGAGATCGGCGCGAAAGGCGAGCGCGTAGAGGAGGCCGAGGCCGACGACGACGAGTCCCGGGGGCACCCGGCGATGCCCCCAGAGCGCGAGCAGGACGGCGAAGCCGAGCGCCGCGAGCAGCCAGCCGTGCAGGCCCTGCGAGGGCACGTAGTCGCGTAGCGCGAGCGAGGCGAGCGAGAGGCCCAGCCCGAGCTGAATCCCGCGCACGACGCAGAGCGGGATCCTCGCCGCGACCCAACCGAGAGCGCCGCTCGCGGCGAGCACCAGCATCACGGCGCCGATCGCCAGCCCGCCGCCGAAGAGGACCGGGCCGGAGATCCCTCCCGCGATGACGAGCACGGCCATCGCCTTGAGCGGTTGCATCGGCATCGGCACGCGGTAGACGATGCCCGTCGCGATCTGCAGCAGCCCGAAGACGACGAAGACCCCGGTACTGTCGAGGCCGGCGGCGAGCACCATGCCGAAGAGCAACGGCAGATCGGTGCCGATGTCGCCGAAAGCGCCGGCGAGCTCGTTGCGATCGAAGCGGATTCCGTCCACGGCGGCGGACGAGCGTAGCCGAGCGCGCACCTCCGCGACAAACTAGAATTCGCGCATGGCGCCGATCCGACCGTTCCGGGCGCTGCGGCCGGAGCCGGCCGTGGCGCCGCTCGTCTCCTCCGTCCCCTACGACGTCGTCTCGACCGCGGAGGCCCGCGAGCTCGCCGACGGCAATTCGCTCTCGTTCCTGCGCGTCACGCGCTCGGAGCTGGAGCTGCCGGATGGGGTTCCTCCGTACTCCGAAGAGGTCTACGAGCACGCCCGGGCCAACCTCGAGCGGCTGAAGCGCGACGGCGCGCTCCTCCTCGACTCCGACGCGACCCTCTACGTCTACCGCCTGCGGATGGGAGGCCACGTCCAGACCGGCGTCGCCGGCGGCTTCTCGATCGAGGACTACGAGAGCGGCCGGATCAAGAAGCACGAGCGGACGCGACGTGAGAAGGAGGACGACCGCACGCGCCACATCGTCACCGTGCGGGCGCAGACGGGCGTCGTCTTCCTGACCTACCGCGCCAGCGGCGCGATCGACGCCGCGGTCGCCGGCGTCGTGGCCGACGTGCCGCTCTACGATTTCGTGGCCCCCGACGGCGTGGCCCACACGGTCTGGAAGGCGTCTCTCGCGGACCGCGAGGCCCTGGTCGCCGCCTTCGGCGGCGTGAGCGAGCTCTACATCGCCGACGGCCATCATCGAGCGGCTTCCGCCTGGCGCGCGCGCGCCGAGATCCGCGACGGCGCGGCGCCGCACCCGCCTTCCGAAGGCGCCGGCGATCCCGGCACCTTCCTCGCGGTCGCCTTCCCCGACGACCAGGTGTGCATCCTTCCCTACCATCGAATCGTGCGCGACCTCGCCGGCCGCTCGCGCGAGGAGCTCCTGGCCGATCTCGAGCGGCGCTTCCGCTTCGTCAACGCGCCGCCCCAACCCGAGCGCAAGGGCTGCGTGGGGCTCCATCTCGGCGATCGCTGGCGCACGTTCGTCTTGCCCGAGCCCCCCGCGGGCGCCTCGGCGGTCGAGCGGCTCGACTGCGAGCTGCTCTCCCGCCACGTCCTGGCGCCGCTTCTCGGCATCGAGGACCTGCGCACCGACCACCGGGTCGACTTCGTGGGCGGCATCCGCGGCACCGCCGAGCTCGAGCGCCTGGTTGCGTCCGGCCGCGCCGCGGCCGCCTTCGCGATGCATCCGGTCGGCGTCGAGGACCTCTTCGCGATCGCCGACGCCGGCGAGATCATGCCGCCCAAGTCGACCTGGTTCGAGCCCAAGCTGCGCGACGGCCTGCTGGTGCGGGAGATCTGACGATGAGAGTCCTGGTCGCCGACAAGTTCGAGAGGAGCGGGCTCGACGGCCTCGCCGCCGCCGGCTGCACGGTCGTCCACGAGCCCGATCTCTCCGACCGGTCGCTCGTCGAAGGCATCGCCCGTCACCAGCCCGAAGTGCTCGTCGTCCGCGGCACGAAGGTCACGGCGGAGATGCTCGATGCGGGTCCTCTGAGTCTCGTGGTCCGCGCCGGCGCCGGAGTCAACTCCATCGACGTCGCCGCCGCCTCGGCGCGCGGCATCCACGTCGCGAACTGCCCGGGCAAGAACGCGATCGCCGTCGCGGAGCTCGCGATCGGCCTCCTGCTCGCGCTCGACCGCCGCATCCCCGACGCGGTCGCCGACCTCCGCGCCAGGACGTGGAACAAGAAAGAGTACTCGAAAGCGGCCGGGCTCTTCGGCAAGACCCTCGGCGTGCTCGGTCTCGGCTCGATCGGCTGCGAGACGATCCGGCGCGCGCACGCGCTCGGCATGCGCATCGTCGCCTGGAGCCGGCGCTTCGCCGGCGAGAGCCGGTGGCTGACCGTCGCCGAAGCGCGCGAGCTCGGGCTCGACGCGATCCACCAGCAAGCCCCGATCCGGCTCGCGCCGACGCCGGCCGAAATCGCGGCCGGGTGCGACGCGCTCACGGTTCACCTCGAGCTGACCGCCGACACGCAGGGCCTGGTGAGCTCCGAGGTGCTCGGCCGCCTGCGTGCCGGCGCCCTCTTCGTCAACACGGCGCGCGCCGAGATCGTCGATGCGGACGCGCTCGAGGCGGCGGTGCGCGAGAAAGGCCTGCGCGTCGGGCTCGACGTCTTCCGCCACGAGCCGGCAGGGGGCACCGGGGAGTTCTCCGATCCGATCGTCGCCCTGCCGAACGTCTACGGAACACATCACGTCGGCGCTTCGACCGAGCAGGCCCAAGAGGCGATCGCCGCCGAGACGGTGCGCATCGTGCGCAGCTTCGTCGAGACCGGCCGGGTGCCGAATTGCGTGAATCTCGCGCGCCGGAGCCCCGCCACGCATCGCCTCGTGGTTCGTCATCGCGACCGGCCGGGAGTCCTGGCGCACGTCTTCGACCGCCTGCGGGAGGCGGGCATCAACGTCCAGGAGACCGAGAACGTGGTCTTCGACGGCGCGCAGGCGGCGCTGGCCCGCATCCACCTCGATCGCGCGCCGGACGAAGCGACCCTCGCTGCGATTCGCGACGGTAACGAGAACATCCTCGACCTCAGGTCGACACCGATCTGAGCGCGCGCCAACAGGGGCACCCTCGGCCGCTGGCGTAGGATTCCGCCGCGTTCGCACCGAGGCCCGAAGAAAGGATCTCCACATGGCCCCTGTACACCGCATTCTCAACTTTTCGGCCGGTCCGGCTGTGCTTCCCCTGCCCGTTCTCGAAGAGGCGCAGCGCGACCTCATTGCATTGCCGGGCGTCGGCATGTCGGTGCTCGAGATCAGCCACCGTTCGAAACCATTCGAGGAGATCTGCTTCGGAGCCGAGGCCGACCTGCGCCGGCTGGCCGGGGTTCCCGACGGCTATCACGTCCTCTTCCTGCAGGGCGGCGCGACGC
>Ga0209640_10002973_pt1 | contig 14827 bp, 13 predicted proteins | sample RifCSP10_1_FD_184018 | JGI IMG/M metagenome (GOLD analysis project Ga0209640, IMG submission 184018) | Soil microbial communities from Rifle, Colorado - Rifle CSP2_sed 10_1 (SPAdes) (version 2) | ecosystem: Environmental > Terrestrial > Deep subsurface > Rock core/Sediment | place: Rifle...
GATTGAAACTTCAATGGCTTGGCGTAACGCTCCAGGGCATCGCCCGGCAGTTTTTGCCGCCGATGTGCTAAAAACGCCCATGGCGAACGAAAATGCCGCCGCGCTGCTCTCGGTCGCCGAGATGTATCGCGCCGATACCGCCGCCGTGGCCGCCGGCGTCGCCTCGATCGATCTGATGGAAGCGGCAGGGCGTGCGGTCGCCGACCAAATCCGCGCGCGCTGGGCGCCCCGGCCGGTTGCTGTGCTATGCGGGCCCGGCAACAACGGCGGCGACGGCTTCGTGGTCGCACGGCTGTTGGCGGCCGATGGCTGGCCGGTGACCATCGCGCTGCTGGGCGATCGCGAAGCGCTGAAAGGCGATGCCGCGGCCAACGCCCGGCGCTGGATCGGCAGTGTGCCGCCGCTCGGGCCCGATGCGATTGCCGGCGCCGGGCTGATCGTGGATGCGATTTTCGGCGCGGGACTCGCCCGTGCGGTGGATGGCGCGGCAGGCGCGACCATCGCGGCGATCAACGCATCCGGAATCCCGTGCGTGTCGGTCGACGTGCCGTCTGGCGTGCATGGCGATAACGGCGCGGTGATGGGCGCCGCGCCGCGGGCCGTGCTCACGGTCACGTTCTTCCGCATGAAGCCCGGCCATCTGTTGCTGCCCGGGCGCGCGCATGCCGGAGAGGTCGTCGTGGCCGACATCGGCATTCCCGATACGGTGCTCGCCGATATCCACCCGCGAAGCTTCGTCAACGAGCCGGCTTTGTGGCTGGCGCACTATCCGTGGCCGATGATCGCCGGCCACAAATACGACCGCGGACACGCGGTCGTATTTGGCGGGGCCGAGATGACCGGGGCGGGGCGGCTTGCCGCGCGCGCCGCGCTGCGTATCGGCGCCGGCCTGGTGACGGTGGCCGCTGCGCCCGGTGCGCGCGCGATCTATCAGTCCGACCAGACCGCGGCCCTGCTGACCAGCGCGGTCGACGGGCTGGATGCCATTGCCAAGCTGCTTGACGACAAACGCAAGACCGCGGCGCTGATCGGCCCGGGCTACGGCGTCGGCGGCGCGACGCGCGAGGCAGTCCGCCGCATCGTCGCCGCGACGCCGGCCGTGCTCGATGCCGATGCGCTGACGTCGTTTGCCGATGAGCCTGGCGCGCTGTTCGCCGCGATCAAAGGCAAGCGCTGCGTGCTGACCCCGCATGAGGGCGAGTTCGCCCGGATTTTCTCGATCGCGGGCGACAAGCTCACCCGGGCGCGCACGGCGGCGGCGCGGTGCGGCGCGGTCGTGGTGCTCAAAGGGCCCGATACGGTCATCGCGCATCCGGACGGCAGGGCCGCGATCAATGCCAACGCGCCGCCGGAGCTTGCCACCGGCGGGACCGGCGACGTGCTGGCGGGCATGATCCTCGGTCTCCTGGCGCAGAACGTCGATCCGTTCATCGCGGCCTGCGCCGCCGTCTGGCTGCATGGTGCGGCGGCAACCGCGGTTGGACCGGGGCTGATCGCCGATGACCTTCCGCGGGCGTTACCGGCGGTATTGCGCGAACTCAAGGAACGCGCCGCGACAGCCTAAAACTTGCCTCAAATGAAACCGGTAACGCACGCAAATAAAGCGATTTAGGGAGCTTTCTTAAGTTTTTTTTAACGCAGTTCATACAAGGATCACGTGTGGGAAATTAGAGACAGCCGTGAAACGCACACCAAACATAAACGAGTTCAGCCATGCGTAGTAGTCGCGCACTCAGCAGTATGTTTGCTCGCCACCCCGAACCTGCAGACACGGTTCGCCCCGGCTCAAGGTTCCGCCGCGAGCATCCCGGCAACATGGTGGAGGTAGCGGAAATCGTGTCGGTCTCGAACGACGACGCCGGCATTCCGCACGTCTGCTTCAACGTCTGTTATCAGCACCCGGCGCGCGGCAATCTCGATACCGCGCGCAGGACACTTGCGCTGAAAAGCTTCTCCGAGCGCTATCACACCTGAGCGCGTCGCCGCCGCGGCGGCGATGGCGGCTCCAGCGGCAGCGCGGTGCGGTACTTGACCTGCTTCAGGGCGAAGCTCGACTTGATGCTCGCGACCCCGGGCACGCGGGTCAGATAGCTCTTCAGGAACGCCTCATAGGCCGCTAGGTCGGCCACCACGACGCGCAAGAGATAATCCGCGTCGCCGGTCATCAGATAGCATTCCATCACCTCCGGCCGGTCGAGCACGCTGGCCTCGAACACGTCGAGCGCCTTCTCGACTTGCCGCTCCAACGTCACCTGCACGAACACGCTCACCGGCAGCCCGACGGCCGACGGGGACAAGAGCGCGACGTGGCCGCGGATCACGCCGCCTTGCTCGAGCTCGCGCACCCGGCGCAGGCAGGGCGACGGCGACAGGCCGACCGCGCGCGCCAGATCCGCGTTCGATATCCGCGCGTTCTCCTGCAATTCGTGCAGGATTCGCCGGTCGATCGCATCCAGGCTGTTTTCAGCCATAAGCTGCCCTATATTGTATCTGAATAGATGGTTTATTGCGCAAGGTAACGATCTTACGGCTCACTTTGCAACGCCGTATTTCGCCGCCCGCGCTAGAGTCCCGCCATGGCACAACCGCGTCTTCGCATCGCCGAAACCCCGCAGCCCGACCGGCTGGAAATCCTCCGCCAGCTCGAGCGCAAGCTGCTCTGGTTGGCCTCCTGGATGATCCATGAGGCCAACCACATCAGGCCCAGCCGCGACGGGCTGAAGGTCGGCGGTCACCAGGCATCCAGCGCCTCGGTCGTGACGCTGATGACCGCGCTGTATTTCGACGTGCTGAAACCGGAGGACCGCATCGCGGTGAAGCCGCACGCCGGGCCGGTGTTCCACGCGATCCAGTATCTGCTCGGACATCTCGATCCGAAGCTCCTGCCGACCTTGCGCACCTATCACGGGCTGCAAAGCTACCCGTCGCGCACCAAGGATGTGGACGACGTCGATTTCTCGACCGGATCGGTCGGGCTGGGCGTCGCGGTCTCGCTGTTCGCGGCGCTGGTCCAGGAATACGTGCAGCTCAAGAAGCTCGCGCCGGCCGACGCGCGGCCCGGCCGCATGGTGGCGCTGGTGGGCGACGCCGAGCTCGACGAGGGCAACGTGTTCGAGGCCATGTTCGAGGGCTGGAAAAAGGACGTGCGGAACCTCTGGTGGATCATCGACTACAACCGCCAGAGCCTGGACGCAGTGATCAGCGACCGGCTGTTCGGCCGCATCGATCAGCTGTTCGACGCCATGGGCTGGCGCGTGGTCACGCTGAAATACGGCAAGCTGCTGGGGCGCGCGTTCGCGCGGCCGGGCGGCGCGGCGCTCAGGCGCTGGATCGACGAATGCCCGAACTCGCTGTACTCGGCGCTGGTGTTCAAGGGCGGCGCGGCGTGGCGCGAGCATCTGGTGCGCGACCTGGGCAACGCGCCGGGCATCCGCGCGCTGTTGGACGAGCACGATGACGAGGCGCTCGGTCGCCTGATGACCAACCTCGCGGGGCACGACATCGAGACTGTGCGCGATGCGCTGCATGCCGTCGCCGACGACAAGCCGACCTGCTTCATCGCCTACACCATCAAGGGTTTCGGCCTGCCGTTCGCCGGCCATAAGGACAACCACGCCGGGCTGATGAACCAGGCGCAGATGGCGGCGTTCAAGCAGTCGATGCGCATTCCGGACGGCAAGGAATGGGACCGCTTCGCCGGCCTGGATTTGCCGGAAGACATGCTGGCGCAGTTCCTGCGCGAGGTGCCGTTCGGCAAGCGCTTCCCGCGCCAGTACGCCCCGGCCAAGATTGCCGTGCCCGAGCTCGAGGCGCCGACGCGCGGCCGCATGTCCACACAGGAAGGGTTCGGCCGCATCCTCAACGAGATCGGCCGCGGCGACACCGAGTTCGCGCGGCGCATCGTCACCACCTCGCCCGACGTCTCGGTGTCGACCAACCTCGGCCCGTGGGTGAACCGGCGCGGCGTGTACGGCCGCACGGAAACCAGCGACACCTTTGCCAGCGAGCAGGTGGTGTCGGCGCAGCGCTGGGTGGTGTCGCCCAAGGGCCAGCACATCGAGCTCGGCATCGCCGAGCACAACTTGTTCCTGCTGCTGTCCGCGCTTGGGCTTTCCGGCCCGCTGTTCGGCGCGCGGCTGCTGCCGATCGGCACGCTGTACGATCCGTTCATCCGCCGCGGGCTCGATGCGCTGCACTACGCCTGCTACCAGGATTCGCGCTTCATGCTGGTGGCGACGCCGTCGGGCATCACGCTAGCGCCGGAAGGCGGCGCGCACCAGTCGTGCGAGACCACGCTGATCACGCTGGCGCAGCCGGGCCTGGCCGCGTTCGAGCCGGCGTTCGTCGACGAGCTGGCGGCGATCATGCGCTGGGGCTTCGAATACATGCAGGTCGACGACGGCGGCTCGGTCGCGCTGCGGCTGTCGACGCGCCCGGTCGATCAGCCGCAGCGCGCGTTCACCCCCGCGATGCGCGATGCCGTGATCGCCGGCGGCTATTGGATCATGCCGCCGGAGGCGAATTCCGACCTGGTGATCGCGTATAGCGGCGCGGTGGCGCCGGAGGCGTTCGGCGCGCACGCCGCGATCCTCGAGGATGCGCCGGGCGCGGGGCTGCTCGCGATCACCTCGGCCGACCGGCTGCATGATGGCTGGATCGCGGCGCGCCGCGCCCGCATCGCCGGGGACGCCAGGGCAACCGCGCATGTCGAGACGCTGCTGGCCCCGCTGGCGCGCGACGCCGCGCTGATCACGGTGATGGACGCGCACCCGGCGACCCTATCGTGGCTCGGCTCGGTCGCCGGCCACCGGATCTACCCGCTCGGCGTCGACCAGTTCGGCCAGTCCGGCGATATCCCGGACCTATACCGCGCCTACGGGATCGATACCGACGCAATCCTGGACGCTTGCGCCCGCGCCGCGCTGCACAGCTTCGGTCGTTGACGGCGCGGCGGATGCGGCGCTACTAGCCGCAGAACGCGGACGTGGCGGAATTGGTAGACGCGCCGGATTTAGGTTCCGGTGGTGAAAACCGTGGGGGTTCGAGTCCCTTCGTCCGCACCAGAATTCAGGTGCGCGGGCCGGTCGGCGGGTTGAGGCGGGAGGCGTGCTACTCGTCTTTTATGGCTTCCAGCCGAACCCCGCGCCCGGCGCGCAAGCTGGCCCGCGCGCTTTCGATCCGACGCAGAAAGCGCGGGTCGTTTTCAAGTCGAAGCTTCGCCTTTGTTTTGGACTTCCGCGCAGGCGCTTTCTGGATTTTGCGGGCCATTCCCAAACTCGCGGGTCCGTCGGCCGGCTGCCAGTCTAATCCTTCGCGTCCACCAGCACGAAGCAGATGCGGCACGGCTTGGCGCCGCGGTTCACCCAGGCGTGGTTGGTCGCGTTCTGCACCAGGATGTCGCCGGCCTTGAGATGCACCTCGGTGGTATCCAGCAGCATGTCGATCTCGCCTTCCAGCACGATCGCGTAATCGACGCTTTTGGTGCGGTGCATGGCGTGGTGGCGCGGCTTCCAGCCCTTGGTCGAGGCGTCCTTGCCCAGCCCCTGCATCATGTGGTTGGCATCGAGCTTGGAATCGTCCACGCCGGGCAGGAAATCGACCACGCGGCACACCGTGCCGTTCGGCATCGGCGGTATGCCCTTGATGTCCAGCGCGCGATCCTTGCTGCCGGCGGCCTCGGCAGGCGCCGAGGTGGTGGCCCAGATGCCGTGCGATACGACGCCGGCTTCCTTGCGCTCCATGACGTACGGGGTCGCCGCGTCGATCATGACGACGGCCTCGCCGTTGTCCGGCTTGTTGGTGGTGACAATGCGGCGGATCGGACCCATACGCTTCTCCCTGGTCTCTTGTTGATAGCGGCACTATGGCGGCGCATTGCCGAGTGTCAACCGCCGGACTAAGATCATCGTATCCACGACAAACCGCCGGGAAAACCGCCATGCCGCTCACCGACCTGCATCACATCGCCGTCCGCACGCTCGATGTCGAGGCCACGCGGAAGTTCTATTGCGACGTGCTGGGCATGAAGGAGGCGTTCCGCCCCGACCTCGGGTTCCCCGGCCACTGGCTGCTGATGGGCAGCACCATGATCCACACCGTGGGCGGCGCGATGGCCAAGGACGGCGCCGGCAAGTGGGTCAGCGGCTCGGGCGCGGTGGATCACATCGCGCTGGGCGGCACCGGCTATGACGACATGCGCGATACGTTCAGGAAGCATGGCGTGGAGTGGCGCGAGAACGCGATCCCGGAAGCCAAGATCTGGCAGCTGTTCGTCAAGGACCCGAGCGGCGTGTTCGTCGAGATCAATTTCGACGCGAGCAAGGAGCCGCAGGGGACCAAAGGCTATGACGCCGCCAAGGCGCTCGACCCGGTCAGCAAGTTCTGAGCCTTTGCAGGCCGGCCGGCCTGCTTATATATAGGGCGGTGCCGCCGGCGGTCGTCGGCGGCGCCAGCCATTTTCAGAGAGAGTTGATGCAAATCGTCGAAACCAACGCCGAAGGCTTGAAGCGCGAATACACCATCACCGTGCCGTACGGTGACATCGAGGCGCGGGTATCCGGCCGCCTGGCCGAAATCGCGCGCACCGTGCAGCTGCCGGGCTTTCGCCCCGGCAAGGCGCCGGTCGGGCTTTTGCGCAAGAAATACGGCGATTCCATAAAGGGCGAGGTGCTGGAGCAGACCATCCAGGATACCTACCAGCGCACCATTTCGGAAAAGGGGCTGCGCCCGGCGCTGGAGCCGAAGATCGAGATCGTCTCGTTCAAGGACGGCGCCGACCTCGAATACAAGATGGCCGTCGAGGTGTTTCCCGAGATCGTGCAGCCCGATTTCAGCAAGTTATCGCTGGAGCGGCTGACCGCGGAAGCCGAACCCACCCGCATCGATCAAGTGATACAGCAGATCGCCGAACGCAATCGCGCGTATGAGACTGCGAGCCGCCCGGCCGAGACCGGCGACACGGTGGTGGTCGATTTCGCCGGCACCGTCGATGGCGAGCCGCTGCAAGGCGGGCAGGCCAAGGGGCTCAGCGTGCAGTTGGGCTCGAAGCAGTACCTGCCGGGCTTCGAAGACCAGCTGGTCGGCGCCAAGGCCGGCGAGAAGCGCAGCATCAAGGTGACTCTGCCCGACCAATGGCCGAACGAGGCGCTGCGCGGCAAGGAAGCGGTGTTCGAAGCGGAGGTCGGCGAGATCAAGGCGCCCAAGCCGATCGTGATCGACGATGCCTTCGCCAAGACCCTTGGTCTGGAAGACCTGCCGGCCCTCAAGCGCGCGGTCACCGATCAGATCGAGCGCGAATATCGCCAGGTGGCGCGGGCGCGGCTGAAGCGGGTGCTGCTGGACGAGCTTGCCAAGCAGAACGATTTCGGCGTGCCGCCCGGCATGGTGGACCGCGAGTTCGAGGCGATCTGGCAGCAGCTCAACCAGGCCAAGGAAGCCGGCCAGCTCGACGAGGACGACAAGAAGCTGGACGAGGAGGCGCTGAAAAAGCGCTATCGTGAGATCGCCGAGCGCCGCGTGCGGCTTGGGCTGTTGATTGCCGAGGTCGGCCGCCAGAACAAGATCAGCGTCAGCCAGGAAGAGATCAACCGTGCGATGGCGGAACGGGCGCGGATGCTGCCCGGCCAGGAGCAGCGGGTGTTCGAGTTCTACCAGAAGAACCCGGCGGCGATGCAGGAGCTGCAGGCGCCGATTTTCGAGGACAAGGTGATCGATTTCATCCTGGCGGTCGCTAAAGTCAGCGATAAGAAAGTGTCGCCGACCGAACTGATGCAGGATGCCGACGCCGTGGCCGAGGCCGGCGGCACCGCCGGGTAAAGAGTCGGATCGACCGGCCCCGGGTACGTTATGAAGTCTCTTACCTCGGACGAGGGAGGCATAGCTGGGTCCTTGCATGCGCAAGGATGGCAGGAAAGGAACCCATGACCGATACGCAGATGAACTTCCTGATCCCGATGGTGGTCGAGCAGACCAGCCGCGGCGAGCGCTCGTACGACATTTATTCCCGTTTGTTGAAGGAGCGGATCATCTTCCTGGTCGGCCCGGTCAACGACGCCTTGGCCAGCCTGGTCTGCGCCCAGCTCCTGTTCCTGGAATCCGAAAGCCCGAGCAAGGACATATCGCTCTACATCAACTCCCCGGGCGGGCTGGTGACGGCCGGCTTGGCGATCTACGACACCATGCAGTACATCCGGCCGGACCTTTCCACGGTCTGTATCGGCCAGGCGGCGTCAATGGGCTCGCTGCTGATGACCGCGGGAGCGAAGGGTAAGCGGTTCTCCCTGCCGCACTCCCGCATCATGATCCACCAGCCGTCCGGCGGCTTCCAGGGCCAGGCGGCCGACATCGAAATCCACGCCAAGGAGATCCTGCAGTTGCGGGCGCGGCTAAACGACATATATGTCAAGCACACGGGTCAACCGCTTGCCGCGATCGAGGATGCGATGGATCGCGATAAGTTCCTGTCTCCCAGCGAGGCGAAGGTGTTTGGCCTGATCGACGAGGTCGTCGTTTCCCGGCCGCCATCATCCGACCAGGAAAAGAAGGCCGCCTAGCGGATACCGGGGATTCGCTTGACCAGGTAATAACGTGAGGTTAACGCTTTATTGAAGTCTGCCCGGTACCTAGTAGGGTTATTGTTCACCACTTAACCAGAGGGTTGAGGCGGGTGGATAGGAGCGCCGCTGGGGACCAGGCGTGAACGCGGGCGACGGTTTAGCCGTTGTGCTGCCATGAAGCGCTTGGGTAACATGGCTTCTAGCACCGCGTGTCTACGGGGTAGTCATGAATAAGTCCGGCGGCAGCGACAGCAAGAACGTCCTCTACTGCTCGTTCTGCGGGAAAAGTCAGCACGAAGTCCGGAAGCTCATTGCCGGCCCGACCGTATTCATCTGCGATGAATGCGTCGAGTTGTGCATGGACATCATCCGCGAGGAGAACAAGACCACCTTGGTCAAGTCGCGGGAGGGCGTGCCGACCCCGCGCGAGATCTGCAAGGTGCTGGACGACTACGTGATCGGCCAGGATCACGCCAAGCGCGTGCTCTCGGTTGCGGTGCACAATCACTACAAGCGGCTGGCGCATGGCGCCAAGCACAACGACGTCGAGATCGCGAAATCGAACATCGTCCTGATCGGGCCGACCGGCTGCGGCAAGACGCTGCTCGCGCAGACCCTGGCGCGCATCCTCGATGTGCCGTTCACGATGGCGGATGCGACCACGCTGACCGAAGCCGGCTATGTCGGCGAGGACGTGGAGAACATCATCCTGCGGCTTTTGCAGGCGGCCGACTACAACGTCGAGCGCTGCCAGCGCGGCATCGTCTATATCGACGAGGTCGACAAGATCTCGCGTAAATCCGACAACCCATCGATCACCCGCGATGTGTCGGGCGAGGGCGTGCAGCAGGCCCTTTTGAAGATCATGGAGGGCACGATCGCATCGGTCCCGCCGCAAGGCGGCCGCAAGCACCCGCAGCAGGAATTCCTGCAGGTCGACACCACCAACATCCTGTTCATCTGCGGCGGCGCGTTCTCGGGGCTGGAGAAGATCATCTCCACCCGGCGCAAGGGCACCGGCATCGGCTTCGGCGCCGACGTGCGTGCGACCGAGGACCGGCGGATGGGCGAGGTGCTGCGCGAGATCGAGCCCGAGGACCTGCTCAAGTTCGGTCTGATCCCGGAGTTCGTCGGCCGTCTGCCGATCATCGCCACGCTCGACGATCTTGATGAGTCGGCGCTGACGGACATCCTGACGAAGCCGAAAAATGCACTGATCAAGCAGTTCCAGCGGCTGTTCGAGATGGAGAACGTCAAGCTCACCTTCACCGAGGACGCCATGAAGGGCGTGGCGGGGAAGGCGATCAAGCGCAGGACCGGCGCGCGCGGGCTCCGCTCGATCCTGGAATCGATCCTGCTCGACACGATGTACGAGCTGCCGAGCCTCGAAAGCGTGTCCGAGATCGCCATCAACAAAGAGGTGGTCGAGGGCCGCGCGAAGCCGCTCTACATCTATGCCGACCGTCGTGAGGAACGCGGATCTACCGCGTGACCCGCATGGGGGTCGGAACCCCCTCATTATCCCCAGGGGTTGAATCCTCGTGGAATCGACGCCATTTACCAATGCGTAAGGCATTCCTTGCGCAGGCGTCTGAGTGCGCAGCCTGGCTCCTCCCGGAAAGGTGACACAGTTGGATAATCCTCGCGAAACGACCCAGTTCCCGGTACTTCCGCTCCGCGACATCGTTGTTTTTCCGCACATGATCGTGCCCCTGTTCGTCGGGCGCGAGAAGTCGGTGCGGGCGCTCGAAGACGTCATGAAGGACGATAAGCAGATCCTGCTGGTCGCCCAGAAGAACGCGCAGCAGGACGATCCGGCGGCGGAGGATATCCACCGTGTCGGGACCATCGGCACGGTGCTGCAGCTCCTGAAGCTGCCGGACGGCACGGTGAAGGTGCTGGTCGAGGGCTCCAAGCGCGCCGCAATCGAAAAATTTGTCGAAAACCCGTCGTTCTTCCAGGCCGAAGCCCGCCTGATCGAGGAGCCGAACGAGGATTCGAAGGAGCTCCGCGCGCTGATGCGCTCGGTGGTCTCGCAATTCGAGCAGTACATCAAGCTCAACAAGAAGATCCCGCCCGAGGTTCTGGTCACGCTGAACCAGATCGAGGACGCCTCCAAGCTTGCCGACACGGTGGCCTCGCACCTCGCGCTCAAGATCGCCGAGAAGCAGGAGCTGCTGGAGACCGAGCGGGTGGGCCAGCGGCTCGAGCGGTCCTATTCGTTCATGGAAGGCGAGATCGGCGTGCTCCAGGTGGAGAAGCGCATCCGCAGCCGCGTCAAGCGCCAGATGGAGAAGACGCAGCGCGAGTACTACCTGAACGAGCAGCTCAAGGCGATCCAGAAGGAGCTGGGCGAGGGCGAGGACGGCAAGGACGAAGCCGGCGAGATCGAAGAGCGCATCAAGAACACCAAGCTGTCCAAGGAAGCCCGCGACAAGGCGACGGCGGAGCTGAAGAAGCTGCGCTCCATGAGCCCGATGTCGGCCGAAGCGACGGTGGTTCGCAACTATCTGGACTGGATCCTGTCGATCCCGTGGCAGAAGCGCACCAAGGTGAAGAAGGATCTGCGCTTCGCCGAGAAGGTGCTGAACGAGGATCATTACGGGCTGGACAAGATCAAGGAGCGCATCCTTGAGTACCTCGCGGTCCAGCAGCGGGTGAAAAAGCTAAAGGGTCCGATCCTGTGCCTGGTCGGACCGCCGGGCGTGGGCAAAACTTCGCTCGGCAAATCGGTTGCGCGCGCCACGGGCCGCAACTTCGTGCGCATGTCGCTGGGCGGCGTGCGCGACGAGGCGGAGATCCGCGGCCACCGCCGGACCTATATCGGCTCGATGCCCGGCAAGATCGTGCAGGGCATGCGCAAGGCGAAGTCGTCCAATCCGATGTTCCTGTTGGACGAGGTCGACAAGCTGGGCGCCGATTGGCGCGGCGATCCGTCCTCGGCGCTGCTCGAGGTGCTGGACCCGGAGCAGAACCACACCTTCAACGATCATTACCTGGAGGTCGATTACGACCTCTCGGACGTGATGTTCGTCACCACGGCCAATACGCTGCGCATGCCGCAGCCGTTGATGGACCGCATGGAGATCATCCGCCTCTCGGGCTACACCGAAGACGAGAAGGTGGAGATCGCCAAGCGTCACCTGATGTCGAAGGTCTTGAAGGCGCACGGTCTGAAGCAGAAGGAGTGGTCGGTATCGGATGACGCGCTGCGCGAGCTGATCCGCCACTACACGCGCGAGGCCGGCGTGCGCAACCTCGAGCGCGAGATCGCGAACCTCGCGCGCAAGGCGGTCAAGGACGTGGTGATGCGCAAGCGGAAGAAGCTCCGCATCACGACCGCGAACCTCGAGAAGTTCGCCGGCGTGCCGCGCTTCCGGACCGGCGAGCTCGAGACGAAGGATCTGGTCGGCGTCACCACCGGTCTGGCCTGGACCGAGGTCGGCGGCGAGCTCCTGTCGGTGGAAGCGGTCGTGATCCCGGGCAAGGGCCTGATCTCCCACACCGGCAAGCTCGGCGACGTGATGCAGGAGTCGGTGCAAGCGGCACGGTCCTACGTCAGATCGCGCGCGATCGTGTTCGGTGTCCGACCGAACGTGTTCGAAAAGCGGGACATCCACGTCCACGTGCCGGAAGGCGCGACGCCGAAAGACGGTCCGTCCGCCGGCATCGCGATCTGCACCTCGATCATCTCGGCCCTCACCGGTATCCAGGTGCGGCGCGACGTGGCGATGACCGGCGAGGTCACGCTGCGCGGCCGGGTGCTGCCGATCGGCGGCCTCAAGGAGAAGCTCCTTGCGGCGCTGCGCGGCGGGATCAAGGAAGTGGTGATCCCCAAGGAGAACGAGAAGGACCTGGCGGAGATCCCGGACAACATCAAGAAGGGGCTGAAGCTCACCCCTGTCGAGACGGTGGACGAGGTGATCGCCGTGGCGCTGGTGCGCAAGCCCACGCCGATCGAGTGGGTCGAAATCGATGAAGACGCGCCCAAGCCGGCGGCGGCGAAGCCTGCGGAAGGCACGGTCATCACGCACTGACCGCGCCGGAAGCGCGCACTTAAAAAAGCGGCCGGGGGTTTCCCGGCCGCTTTCGTTTTCAGCGCCCGTGCCAGCCGGGGCGCCGACATTGGTCCAGATCAAGGCCGATCGCACCTCGGCTGCCTACTTCATTGCGGACGGCGTGCTCTCGATCGTGGCGGCGGTGCTGCTGTTGTTCGGCTTTTGGCTGCGCAACCATCAGCGCGCGCCCGCCGCTCCCGCGATGGCGGAATGAAGCAGCATCGCGGCCGGCGCAAAACCGCGCCGGCCACGAATCAGGCCGACGAATCAGGCCGCCCCGTAAGCCGCGGAAAACCGCCAAAAACCGCGCTTTGACGGGCTTCGCGCCCGGAGCCTAGAGTCGGCCAGTCGCGGCACGGGGCCGCGATCTGATTTGATCGCGCGGAGTTTTCGGTCATGAACAAGAACGATCTGGTCGATCGGGTGGCAGAGAGAGTTGGGCTGTCGAAGGTGATATCCAGCAAAGCGGTCGAAGCGCTGCTGGACGCCATCACCGGCTCGCTCAGCAGCGGCACCGAGGTGCGTCTGGTGGGCTTCGGCACGTTCACCGTGCGCCGGCGCAAAGCGAGCGAAGGCCGCAACCCGCGCACCGGCGAACGGATCCAGATTCCGGCGTCCAAGGTGCCGAAGTTCCGCGCCGGCCAAGGCCTGCGCTCCGCGGTCAACTAGCCGCGTTTTGTTCTGTCGTCCCTCCCGCGCTGCGGGAGGGCTTGCACTGTCCAAGCGCTGGGTGCCCGTCGTCGCGGGCACCCAGGCGTTTGTGAGCGGTTCAGCGTGCCGGCGGCGGGTTCCAGCTCTTGTAGAGCAGCTTGGTAATGTCGACCGCGGTGCCGTGGCCGCGCGGCGGCCCCTTTGGTAGAGCGTCGGCGCCCTTATAGCCCTGCTTGCAATACAGCTCGATCACGTTGCCTGACGGATCGCGGAAGAACATCAGCGCCTCGACGCCGCCGCGCGTCCACAGGTTCGAGGTCGGAATTCCGCACGTCGCGAGCCAACCCTGCATCTGCACCAGCGTGTCGGCGTCCACGTAGAACGCGAAATGCGGATACTCGTTCTCGGCCTCGGTCCACGAGCAGCCGACCGTGCCGATGCCGACCTGCACGCCGCCGAGCACGAACGAGCAGAACGTCGGCGTGTCGACCACCATCTCGCCGCCCAGCACGTCGCGGTAGAAACGCTTGCCCGCCGCGAGGTCGCGGCAGGGCACGCTGACGTGGGCGAAGGCGGTCAACTTGGGGGATGCGCTCACTTTGCCGTGCGCGACGGACGCACCGGTATCAGGCATGCTCGCCTCCTCAGGCTTTCAGCTCTTCGATGTCGGCCTTGCCGCCCCACATGTCGAGCGAGAGCGGCTCCCACGGGAACTGCCGCGCGCGCCAATCATCGCCCAGCGACGGCACGCCGCAGGAATATTCGAACACCATGCCGTGCGGCGCGGCGAAATAGCAGAACGCGGCGCCGGAGAGCGGGTGGCGGCCGGGGCCGAACACGATCTTCACCTGCTTCTCGCGCAGCACATAGATCGAGCGCTCGACATCATCCAGCGCATCGACCTGGAAGTTCATGTGCTGCACGCCGGGCTCCTTGGCCGGGAACGGCGCGACGCGGTGATGCACGGCGTCGAACGACAGCAGGCCCGCAGGCCCGAGCCAGTCGTGCGCCCGCATGTTGAACACGGTGGTCCAGAACGTCTCGTCGCGCACCGGGTCGGACGTCTTGAGGCCGATGTGGCTGAATTCGGTCATGCGCACGTCGCGCGCGCGGAAGAAGCGCTTGCCCGAGTGGAACGGCCGGGTGACCAGATCGATCTTGTTGCCGGTCGGATCGCGCAGGGTGAGATAGCCCATCGCGCGCCGCGCCGCGGCGCCTTCCGGCGTGCCGCGCTCGAACGGGACGCCGGCGGCCGCCAGCTGCGCCGCGGCATCGTCCAGCGCGCGCCAGTCGGTCAGCTCGAACGCCACCGTATGGTCGCGCGGGTCGCCCTTGAAGTAGCAAAGGTTGTGATCGCGGTCGTCGGCGCGCAGATACGCGCAATCCGGTCCGCGGCCCACCAGCTCGAGCCCAGCGGTCTCGGTGGCGAACGTCACGGCGCACTCGAGATCGTCGGTGCCGAACCGGCAGTAGCGGATGTCGACCAGGTCGATCATGGAGCCTCCGTGGGGCGGCAGTGGGACCGATTTTATGCGGTTTCGCCGCTGTCCGCCATTATTCTGC
>Ga0209640_10002974_pt1 | contig 14826 bp, 16 predicted proteins | sample RifCSP10_1_FD_184018 | JGI IMG/M metagenome (GOLD analysis project Ga0209640, IMG submission 184018) | Soil microbial communities from Rifle, Colorado - Rifle CSP2_sed 10_1 (SPAdes) (version 2) | ecosystem: Environmental > Terrestrial > Deep subsurface > Rock core/Sediment | place: Rifle...
ATCGAATCTGTATCAAGTGTTTAGCGACCGCTCAGTACGGTGAGGCTCGGGCCTCCGGCACGGGCACAGGCCTTGAAAGGACTCATCTTTTTCACCTGCATCGGTGTGAGCCGCTGAGATGTGTGAATGCGACAGCGCAGACGGGAGGGGGAGAGGGAAGGGTGAGGGGGAAGGCTACCCTGCGAACTTGTTCGCCTTGGAGAAGCCCTTGGGCGCGATGCGGCCGGCCTGGCCGCGCTTGCCGATCCAGCCCGCGAGATCGGTTTCGGTCCGCGTCTTGTCGCCGGCGCGGAAGGTCAGTCCATCGGCCTTGTTGAAGGTGGCGACATCCGATAGCCCGCCGTCTTTGTACTTCTGCAGCCGCACGCCGCGGCCGCGGCCCATTTCGGGCAGCTCGGCGATCGGGAACGCGAGCAGCTTGCGGTTGTCGCCCACCACGGCGATGTGATCGCCGGTAACCGGCGCGGCGGCGTGCGCGACCGCCCCCTCGCCTTCCGGCAGATTCAGCACCTGCTTGCCGGCGCGGGTCTGCGCGACCACGTCGTCTTCCGCGACCACGAAGCCGTAGCCCAATGACGATGCGACGACGAGCTTCGCTCCGGGCTTCTGCACCTTGAGCGCAACGATGTCCTGCTCGTTGCCGAGGTCGATCATGAGCCGAATTGGCTCGCCATGGCCGCGCGCGCTCGGCAGCTTGTCGGGAGACAGCGTGTAGAACCGGCCGTTGGTGCCGAACACCAGGATCTTGTCGGTGGTCTCGGCATGGACGACCAAACGCGCCTGATCGCCCTCCTTGTATTTGAGCTCGGCCGCCGCATCGCGCGACAGATGCCCTTTTGCGACGCGGATCCAGCCCTTGTCCGAGCAGATGACGGTGATCGGCTCGCGCTCCACCAGGGTCTCGACCGGAATGTCGACCTCGGCCGGCGCGTCGCCGATCTCGGTACGGCGCTTGCCGAGCGGCGTCTTCTTGCCGAACCGCTTCTTGATGTCCTCGATTTCCTCGCCGATGCGCTTCTCGCGGCGCGCCTTGTCCTTCAGCAGGCGGTTGAGGTCGGCCTTCTCCTTGGTGAGCTCGTCGAACTCCGCCTTGATCGCCTTTTCTTCCAGCCGCCGCAGCGCGCGCAGCCGCATGTTGAGGATCGCCTCGGCTTGCGGGTCGGTCAGCTTGAACCGCTTCATCAGCGCCGGCTTCGGCTCGTCCTCGTTGCGGATGATCTTGATCACCGTATCGAGGTGCAGATAGACGATCAGATAACCGCCCAGCACCTCGAGCCGGCGCTCGATCTCCGCCACGCGGTACTTGGACCGGCGGACCAGCACCTCCATGCGGTGCTCGAGGAACGCGTGCAGCACGTCCTTGAGGCTCATCACCTTGGGCGTGCGGCCGGCTTCCAGCACGTTCATGTTGAGGCCGAAGCGGGTCTCGAGCTCGGTGGCGCGGAACAGCGATTCCATCAGCGCTTCCGGCGTGACGGTGCGCGACTTGGGCTCCAGCACCAGCCTGATGTCGGCGGCGGATTCGTCGCGCACGTCGCCCAGCAGCGGCAGCTTCTTTTCGCCGAACAGCTCGGCGATCTTCTCCACCAGCCGCGCCTTCTGCACCTGGTACGGAACCTCGGTGACCACGAGCTGGTACTGGCCGTGCTTGAGCTCCTCCTTGTGCCATTTGGCGCGCAGGCGGAACGAGCCGCGGCCCGTCGTGTAGGACTCCAGGACTGCCGCGCGCGACTCCATCAGCACGCCGCCGGTCGGGAAATCAGGCCCCGGCATCATATCCACCAGCGTCTTGATGCGCGCGTCCGGCGTCTTCAGCAGATGCAGCAGCGCATCGCAGATCTCGCCGAGATTGTGCGGCGGGATGTTGGTCGCCATGCCGACCGCGATGCCGGAGGCGCCGTTGGCCAGCAGGTTCGGCACGGTGGCCGGCAGCACGATCGGCTCGCGCTCGCTGCCGTCATAGTTGGCGCGAAAGTCGACCGCATCCTCGTCGATGCCGGCGAGCAGCGCCTCGGCGTACTCGGTCAGCCGCGCCTCGGTGTAGCGCATGGCCGCCGCGTTATCGCCGTCGACATTGCCGAAGTTGCCCTGCCCTTCGATCAGCGGATAGCGCACCGCGAATTCCTGGGCGAGCCGCACCAGCGCGTCGTACACCGCAGCGTCCCCGTGCGGGTGGTATTTGCCGATCACATCGCCGACCACGCGCGCGCATTTCTTGAAGCCGGACGTCGGATCGAGGCCGAGCTGACGCATGGCGTAGAGCAGCCGCCGGTGCACCGGCTTCAGCCCGTCGCGCACGTCGGGCAGCGACCGCGACGTGATGGTGGAGAGCGCATAGGCGAGATAACGCTCGGACAGCGCCTGCTCGAGCGGGATGTCCCGGATTGGACGTTCAGGGGCGGTTACTGCGCCATCCATGCGCTACCCACTACCAGATTTGGTGGGTACCTGTCTAAACGCTTCCATTAGTCGTTGTCGCACCGACGGCCATGGTCGCCGGTCCGGATCGAACAGATGCCGCTGCAGGAAGTCGCCGGTCAGCTCCAGGCCGGCCCGGATGTCCCCATTGCCCGCAGCGGCGCTAGGATCGACCAGGAAGCGCGGCAAGGCATGCAGGCGGTCGCCGTAGGGCGCCCCAGCCGTCGCCGACACGGCCCGACCGCTGCGGGGCGAGACATAGGCCAGGTCCGCGGTCGCCCCGGTCGCGGCACAGGCGCTCAGGTCGAGACCGAAGCCGAGCTCCGCCAACAGCGACACCTCGAACCGCACATAGGACTCCGGCCATCCCGGCGCGCCCAACCGGCCGAGCAACGCGATCAGGGAGTCATGCAGCCGTTCGTGCGGCTCGCGCTCGGCGAGCGTCGCATCGACCAGCGCGCACGCCGATGCCAGCGCCAACAGGGCGCGCTTGTCGTCCAGCAGCGCGGCCGATGGTGCACGCTCGACCTCGGCCGTGAGGGTCCCGAGATGCTCCGGCAGCCGCGCCCGCCAAGTCGCGTGCACCACATTGCCGATTTCCCATGTGCCGCGTGCGCGCGTGCCGAACGCGCCGCGCACCAGCCCGGCGTGCTTGCCGCTCAGCCGCGTGAGCAGGGTGACGATGGCCGACGTCTCGCCGTGCCGCCGCGCGGCCAGTACGATCGCGTCATCGGTCCATTGCATGGCGCTATGAAAGAGTCAGTACGGTTTTCCTGGCGGTATTACGCACCGGCTACGCCGCGCCCGCGAGGGCGGGTCCTGCGATCAATGCGAACGCAGCGGCCAGCAGCTCACGCCTCATAATCCAGCCCCCAGGAGGCGTAGCGCTCGCGCTCCTCGCTCCAATCTTTCTTCACCACCACATCGATGAACAGATGCACCCGGCGGCCGAGCTGGCGCTCCAGTTCCTGCCGCGCAGCCTGACCGACGGTCTTGAGCATCTCGCCGCCCTTGCCGAGCACGATGGCGCGCTGGCTGTCGCGCTCGACCAACACGTTCTGGCGGATACGGACCGCCCCGTTCTTGAAATCCTCCCACTCGACCGTTTCGACGGCAATCGCGTAGGGCACCTCCTGGTACAGCTTGGTAAAGAGCTGTTCGCGCGTGACCTCGGCCGCGTACAGCCGGTCGTTCAGATCGGAGAGCTGATCCTCCGGGTACAGCCACGGCCCTTCCGGAGCGCGCGCGACCAGCGCGTTCAGCAAGTCCCCGACGCCATCGCCGCTTTCCGCCGCGATCATGAACGTATCGCTGAAATTGCCGACCTCGTTCAGCTCCTTGGCCATGGCCAGCAGCCGATCCTTGCGCGCGATATCCACCTTGTTGAGCGCGAGGATCGCCGGCCGATGGGCGATCTTCAGACCTTCGATGATCTGCCGCGTATCGTCCGAAATCCTGCGCGCGGCATCGACCACCAGCACGACCTCGTCGGCATCTTCGGCGCCGCCCCAGGCCGCCTTCACCATGGCGCGTTCGAGCCGCTTCTTCGGCGCGAAGATCCCGGGCGTATCGATGAAAACAAGCTGCGCATCGCCGGCGACACGCACGCCGACCACCCGCATGCGCGTGGTCTGCACCTTGGGCGTGACGATCGAGACCTTTGCGCCGGTCAGGTTGTTGACCAGGGTGGACTTGCCGGCATTCGGCGCGCCAACCACGGCGATCGTCGCGCATCTGGTTTTGTCGCTGGTCATCACACCAATATGGGTGGGAACGAGGTCTATTTCGATGAATCGTCTGTTGCCGCGCCAGCAAGCCGGTCCAACAGCGCACGGGCGGCCGCCTGCTCCGCCACGCGCTTGGAGCGGCCCTTGGCGCGCGCCGGCTTGAGCTTTCCGACCTTCACCTCGATGGTGAATTCCGGCGCGTGATCCGGCCCTTCCGCGCGCACGGTGTGGTACTTGGGCAACGCGAAAGAGCGTGCTTGCGCCCACTCCTGCAGCTCCGTCTTGGCATCGCGCTGGGGCTGGACCGCCGCGACCTGCGTTTGCCACAGCCGCGAGACCACCACCGCGGCCACCTCGAAGCCGGCGTCGAGAAACACCGCGCCGATCACCGATTCCAGCGCGTCGGCCAAGATCGTCGGCTGCTCGCGCGCGTCCGTGCCGGCATCGCTGGACGGCAATCTCACCTGCGCGCCGAGCCCGATTTCGCGCGCGATCATGGCAAGGGACTCGCGGCTCACCAGCGCCGCGTGCCGCCGCGCCAGATCGCCCTCCTTGTCCTCGCCGTAGAGCCGATAGAGCATCTCCGCGACCACCAGCGACACCACCCGATCGCCGAGGAACTCCAGCCGCTCGAATGCCGAGGCGGCATGGCCGGGCTGCGCGCTCGGATGCATGAGCGCCTGCTCCAGAAGCTCCGGACGCGCAAAGCTGTGTCCCAGCGCCGCCAACAGCGCGTCGCGTGCGACGGCCACCGCTATTTGATGGTCATGAAGAAGCGGCTGAAGCGGATTGCGCCCGGCCATTTCCATGGCTCCCACCATTCCGCCGAGCCGTCGGTCGAGAAGAACATGATCTCGGCGCGACCGACCAGATTCTCGGCCGGCACATACCCCACGCCCTGCGCATACCCGGGCGCCGGCAGAACGCGGCTGTCGAGCGAGTTGTCGCGATTGTCGCCCATGGCGAAATAATGCCCCGGGGGAACGACGTAGACCGGCGTGTTGTCGAGCATGCCCTCGTCGGTCATCTCGATGATGCGATGCTTGCGGCCGTTGGGAAGCGTCTCGATATACTGCGCGACCCGCAGCGTGTGGCCCGCTTCGTTGGTGTACGTGTAGTCCTCGATCCGATCGCGCGGCAAGAGCTGGCCGTTGATATGGAGCCGCCCCTTCTGAACCTGGAGCCGGTCGCCGGGCAGACCGATGATGCGCTTGATGTAGTCGGTCCGGTTGTCGGACGGAAGCTTGAACACCGCAACGTCGCCCCGGTCCGGCTCGTGCATCAAGATTCGGCCCGGAATCAGCGGCAGGCTGAGCGGCAGCGAATGCCGGCTGTAGCCGTAGGAATATTTCGAGACGAACAGATAATCGCCGACCAGCAAGGTCGGGATCATGGAGCCTGACGGGATGTTGAACGGCTCGAACGCGATCGAACGCACGGCGAGCGCGATCAGGATCGCATAGACGATCGTCTTGCCGGTCTCGACCCACCCGCCCGATTTTTTGCTCGCCATTGGGACTGTCTCGGTTCTCTTCATGTATTGATACGCGGGTTGGGAGACACAGGTTCGATTTCCGCCTGCTGCGGAACCGCGGAAATCACGACGAAGGCCTCGGCGATCGGCTCTTCGTCGGTGAGCGTCACGTCGATCTGCGGCTGCATGCCGGCCGGCACCATACTCGCAAGCCTAGCCGCCGCGCCGCCGGTAAGTTGCATACTGGGCTTGCCGCCGGGCAGGTTCACCACGCCCATGTCGCGCCAAAACACGCCCTTGCGCAAGCCCGTCCCAAGCGCCTTGGCGCAGGCCTCCTTGGCGGCAAAGCGGCGCGCATAGGACGCGGCGCGGTTGGCGCGGCGATCGCATCTTGCCCGTTCGGTCTGGGTGAAAATGCGCCCAAGGAAACGTTCGCCAAACCGTTCGATCGCCTGTTCGACCCGGCGGATGTCGACCAGATCGTTGCCGATGCCGATGATCACCGTGGGGGTTCCGCTCCGGCCGAGGCACGTTCGCGCGCACGGTCCATCAGCATGCGCATCCGGCGCACGGTTTCGGCCAGCCCGATGAAGATCGCCTCGCCGATCATGTAGTGGCCGATGTTGAGCTCTACAATGTCCGGTATCGCGGCAACCGGGCCGACATTGTCGAACGAAAGCCCGTGACCGGCGTGGCATTCCAGCCCGAGCTCTCGCGCATGCGCGGCGGCGCGCACGATGCGTTCCAGCTCACGGGACCGCGATGCATCCGCGGCGTCGCAATAGGCCCCGGTGTGCAGCTCCACCACCGGCGCACCGAGCGCCCTCGCCGCGTCGAGCTGCCGCGGCTCCGGCTCGACGAACAGCGAGACGCGAATGCCCGCTCCGCCAAGTCGCCTCACGGCATCCTGGAGCGCCGCGCCGCCGCCGGCCGCATCGAGCCCGCCTTCGGTCGTCCGCTCGGCGCGCTTCTCCGGCACGATACACGCCGCGTGCGGCCGGAATCGGACGGCGATCCCCACCATTTCCGGCGTCGCGGCCATCTCCAGGTTGAGCGGCAGAGTGATTTCCCTCGCCAGCCGGGCGATGTCGGTGTCGAGAATGTGACGGCGGTCCTCGCGCAGATGCGCGGTGATGCCGTCGGCGCCAGCCGCGGCCGCAAGCTTGGCCGCCCGCACCGGATCGGGATGCGCGCCGCCGCGCGCGTTCCGCACCGTGGCGACATGATCGATGTTTACGCCCAGGCGCAACCGCGCCGCCGCCTGCGGCATCAACCTTGCACCCGTTCGACGGTGTTGACGGCGTTGGTGGCGCGCAGCGCGGCAATGATCTCGGTCAGATGCCGCGCGCCCTTCACCTCGACATCGATCACCATCTCGAAGAAATCGGCGCTGCGGTTGGTCATCTTGAGATTGACGATGTTGCCTTCGTTGTTGGCAATCACGGTCGACAGCCGGCCGAGCGCGCCGCGCTCGTTCACGACCAGCAGCTTCAGCCGCCCGACGTGGTTGCCTTCGGGGCCCAGGTCCCAGGCGACGTCCACCCAGCGCTCCGGCGTATCGCGGAAGCTTTCCAGCGTTTCGCAATCGGCGGTGTGGATCGCTATGCCTTTGCCGGGCGTCATGATGCCCATGATGTTGTCGCCCGGCAACGGATGGCAGCAGTTGGAATAATGCACGGCCATTCCGGGGATGAGGCCGCGGATCGAGATCGGCGACGGTTCCACGCCATTGGCGTCATGGCCGTCCACGCCGTTGCCGTTGCCGCGCGCCGATCCATTCACCTTGTCCGGCGCAATCGGTGCGCCGGGATCGACCGTGCGCAGCGCGTCGTTGACCGTATACATGCCATGCCCGATCGCGACGTACAGATCGTCGGGCGTGCGCACATCGAACGCTGCGAGCATGCGTTTCAGCGCGTCCTCCGACAGGTCGCGCTCCGCCTCGCGGAACGCCTTCTGCAGCATCGCCTGCCCGAGCCGCAGGTATTCGCCGCGCTGCTTGGCCCGCACGTAGCGCCGGATGCGCGCCCGCGCCTTGCCGGTGACGACGAACTGCTCCCATGACGGCGCCGGCGAGCCGGTTTCGGAGGTGATGATCTCCACCTGATCGCCGTTCTCCAGCCGCGTGCGCAACGGCACCATCTTGCCGTTCACCTTGGCGCCGACGCAGAAGTCGCCGACCTCGGAATGGACCTGGTAGGCGAAATCGACCGGCGTGGCGCCGCGCGGCAGCGCGATCAGCTCACCCTTGGGCGTGAAGCAGAACACCTGGTCCTGGAACAGATCGAGCCGCGTGTTCTCGAGGAATTCCTCGGGTTCCGAGGCTGTTTCGAGAATCTCGAGCAGCCCGCGCAGCCACTGGTACGCATGTCCCTTGTCGGCTTCGCTGCCGTCCTTGTAGCGCCAGTGCGCGGCGACGCCGAGCTCCGCCACCTCATGCATCTCGCGCGTGCGGATCTGCACCTCGATGCGGCGGCCTTCCGGCCCGATCACCGAGGTGTGGATCGAGCGGTAGCCGTTCGGCTTGGGCAGCGAGATGTAGTCCTTGAAGCGCCCCGGCACGGTGGTGAAGCGCGAATGCAGCATGCCGAACGCGCGGTAGCAGTCGGGGATCGTGTTGACGGTCACGCGGAACGCCATGATATCGGCGAGCTGCTCGAAATCGATGTTCTTCTTCTGCATCTTGCGCCAGATCGAGTATGGCCGCTTCTCGCGGCCCGACACGTCGGCATCGATGCCGCCGTCGGTCAGCGTCTGCTGCAATGCCGCGACGATGCGCGGCACCAGGTTCTCGCCCTTCTCGCGCAGGAACGCGAGGCGGGCGACGATCGAGTCCCGCGCCGTGGGGTTCAGCTCGACGAACGAAAGATCCTCGAGCTCGTCCTTCAGCGCCTGCATGCCGATGCGCTCGGCGAGCGGCGCGTAGATCTCCATCGTCTCGCGCGCAATGCGGATGCGCTTCTCGGGCGACTTGATGTAACCCAGCGTCCGCATGTTGTGCAGGCGATCCGCGAGCTTCACCAACAACACGCGGATGTCCTTGGAGGTCGCGATCAGAAGCTTGCGGAAGTTCTCCGCCTGCTTGGTGTCGTCCGACTGAAGCTCCAGGCGGGAGAGCTTGGTAACGCCGTCGACCAGGCTCGCCACCTCGTTGCCGAACTTGCCCTGGATCTCGTCCAGCGTGGCGATCGTATCCTCAACCGTGTCGTGCAGAAGCCCGGTGATGATCGAGGCCGAATCGAGCTTCAGCTCGGTCAGTATCCCGGCGACTTCGAGCGGATGGGAAAAATACGGATCGCCCGAGTCGCGCTTTTGCGACCCGTGCGCCATCATCGAGAACACATAGGCGCGGTTCAGCGCCTCTTCGTCGGCCTTCGGATCGTAGGCCCGGACACGTTCGACGAGCTCGAACTGCCGTATCATGGCGCCTCGCGCGGGCCCCGCGAGGGCCCGTTCAGAGCGGTCGCCGGAGGCTGTGGTGGCTGCGGCCGAAGTTGGGGCGTTCCTGGCGTTACTGCTGATCGGAGTCGATTTCCGGCTCCGCCCCGCCTTCGCCCAAATCTTCCTCGGATTCGTCGATCTCGCCGTCGTCGTCCGAACGCTCGCCGGCGAGCACCGATGCCAGATCGCCCGCCTCGCTCAGCGCCTCTTCGACCGCGAGCAGCTCGGTCTGCTCATCCACCGGCTCGTCCGCCTCGACCTGCTTCTGCAGGCCGCGGATCAGGCTTTTTTCCAACTCGCCATGATCGACCATCCCGTCGGCGATTTCGCGCAATGCAACGACCGGGTTCTTGTCGTTGTCGCGATCGAGGGTGAGCTCGGCGCCGACCGAAAGCTCACGCGCGCGCTGCGCCGCGAGCATCACGAGCTCGAACCGGTTGGGAATCCTGAGGACGCAATCTTCAACGGTAACGCGGGCCATGGCCAATCCTTACACGGAAACTGAAATCGGAGCCTGTATATACGGATCGATTCAAGCAAAATCAAGGTATACAAAGGGTTTATAGTCGGGTTTCAAGTGCTTGTAGAAGCTATTGGGCGGCATTCTTGGGTCTTTGGCAACCGCGCGGCCAGCTCGGCGGCGGTCGCCTTGGCCACCGGATGGCGCCATTCCGGCGCGATTTCCGCCAACGGCTGGAGCACGAATGCCCGCTCCATCATCCTCGGGTGCGGCACGGTGAGCCCGCCCGGCTCGGCGAGGACCGTGTCGTCATAGGCCAGCAGATCCAGATCCAACGTCCGCGCCGCGTTGGGTGCGCCCCGCACGCGGCCGAAAGCGCGCTCGATGTCGTGCAGAAGCGCCAACAGCGCGTGCGGCGAAAGCGCCGTGACGACCGCGGCAACGCCATTCACGAACCAGGGCTGGTCCGAGGGCGGGATCGGCGCGCTCTCATACCAGCGCGACCTGCGAACGACCGCGACATCGCGGCGCTCCAGCTCGGTGAGCGCGGCCTCGCAGGTCGCGCGCGGCGAGCCGCGAACGCTGGGTAAGTTTGCGCCGACGCCTATCAAAATCACGTCATCGCGCTCTCGGACTTGCTCCGCATGCGACGGCGCGTTATGTGGAGCGGAGTGCATGTCTTCAACAGAACGATTTGACCCATGTCAGTACTCAATTTCCATCCGGAAGAACGCATCGCCCTGTTCATCGATGGCGCCAATCTGTACTCCACCGCCCGCGCGCTCGGGTTCGATATCGATTACAAGAGCCTTCTGAATCTGTTCGCGTCACGCGGCCGGCTGATCCGCGCGTATTACTACACCGCGCTCGTTGAGGATCAGGAATATTCGCCGGTGCGGCCGCTCGTGGATTGGCTCGAATACAACGGCTATTCCATGGTGACCAAGCGCACCAAGGAATATACGGACTCGATGGGACGCCGGAAGATCAAGGGCAACATGGATATCGAGCTCGCCGTCGATGTCATGGAGCTCGCCGGCAACGGCGTCGATCATGTCGTGCTGTTCTCGGGCGACGGGGATTTCCGCCGCTTGATCGAGGCGGTGCAGCGCCGCGGCACACGCGTCACCGTGATATCGACGCTGCGCTCGGCGCCGCCGATGGTCGCCGACGAGCTGCGCCGGCAGGCCGACATCTTCGTCGATCTGCACGATCTCGCCGGACAGATCGCGCGTCACGGCCGCTCCGAGATGGCGCCGCGCGGAATCCCGGCGGAAGTGGAGGACATCTAGCATCGCCGCGCTGATACAGCCGGCGCACGATTGTGCGCTATGCGCGAGGCTGGTCGCGTTCCGCAGCGCCAACTGCACCGGTTACCCCGACTTCCACAACGCGCCCGTCGAATCGTTCGGCGATCTGAACGCCCGGGTTCTGGTCGTCGGCCTCGCGCCGGGGCTGAAGGGCGCCAACCGCACGGGCCGGCCGTTCACCGGCGATTACGCCGGCGTGCTTTTGTATCAGACGCTCAAGGATTTCGGCTTTGCCCGCGGCAATTACGCCGAGCGGCGCGACGACGATCTCACGCTGATCGATTGCCGCATCACCAACGCGGTGCGCTGCGTGCCGCCGGAGAACAAGCCGGAGCCGGCGGAGGTCGCCGCCTGCCGCAGGTTCCTGAAATCCGAGATGGACGCGATGCCGAACCTCGCCGCGATCCTGGCGCTCGGTCAGCTCGCGCACAACGCGGTCCTGTCCGCGCGCGGCGAGCGGCGCAGCGCGTATCCGTTCGGCCACTGCAATCTGCACACGCTGGGCGACGGCATGCTGCTTGGCGACAGCTATCACTGCTCGCGCTACAACACCAACACCGGCAAGCTTACGCCCGCGATGTTCCAGGCGGTGTTCGCCGCGCTTCGGCGTCGATTAGCGCCTTGACCTTCTTGCGGTACAGCGTCGGATGCACGACTGGCACGAGCTTCGGGCTCGGCGGGAACGGCTTTACGATGCGCGGATCGCCGCGCTCAACGACCGATCTGCGGGCGTACAGGAAGATGTTCTGCCGGTAGTAGAACGGCAGCAGCTCGTCCTCCCAGATCTCCCAGCGGATGAAATCGTGACAATCGAAGCCATGCGCGCGGAATTGCGCCGCCCAATAGGCCGGCCACTGCTCGTTCACGTGGTTGATGCCGCCCTGCTGCGGGATCGCCGCCGAGAACAACACGAAATCGCCGTGGCGGACGAGCGACTCGACGAAACCTTGCGCGGCGCGCGCACTCAGGTGTTCGGCGACCTCCAGCGAGATCACGAGGTCGAACGTGCGCGCAAGATCGAACGGCTGTTCGAGATCGATGAGCCGACGCTTGTCCGGCTCCAGCAGGAAGCGGGAGTTCGCCGCCCAGGCGCCCTCGATGCCGAGCACGTCGGCCATGCCGCGCTTGTTCGCCTGGAACAGGAAGTCGCCGGTGCCGCAGCCGACGTCGAGCACCGCGTTCAATGCCAGATGCCGCTGCACGATCTCGAAAATGCGGCCGGCGGTATATTGCAGCCGATCGTGTACGACCGCGAACCGGCCATGGAGCTGCTGGTACTGGGTTTCGTTCATGCAAGCGCCGCCGCGCGCTGCACGGCGTTGATCATGGAGCTTTGCAGCAGGAACGCGCGGGCCTTTATTGGATCCGCCGCGGTGCGCTTGAGATCGTCCTGGCGCGCGCGGCGCACCGCGGGATCCTTTTCCTCAAGGATGGCCTTGTTGCGCAGCGTCGCCGATTGCACGTATTCGACGGCGACCGGCCGGCGTTGACGGTCATAGCGGTCGAGCACACCCGCGTCTGTTTCGCCGCGCAGCACACCGGCAAGCTTCTCCGACAAATTCATCGCGTCGTGGATGCCGCCGTTCATGCCCATGCCGCCCAGCGGGTTGTTGATATGCGCCGCATCGCCCGCCAATAGCACGCGGCCCTTGCGATAGCTCGTCGCCACGCGCTGGTGCACCGCATAGGCGGTGACGTGCCCCAGCGCATAATCCCGACCGGTCGGGCACACCCGCTGCATCCGCATCTGGACGTAGGGCTCCTTCACGATATCGGCGGCGGTCTCGCCCGGTGCGGTCGGCAACAGCAGACGCCACAGGCCGGGCACCTTGACGAACACGAACCACTCCTCGGGATCGGCGACATAGGCGATCGGCGCCAGCTTATCGAAGTGCCGGGTGAACTCGTACGGCGTCGATGCGCATAGCCAGAGTTCCGGAAAGGTGAGGCCGGGAAATTCGATGCCGATCGCGCGCCGGATCACGCTCGATGCCCCGTCCGCGGCGATCAGGTACGCGCCGCGCAGCGTTTCCGGGCCGTCCGGCGTCTCGATCGCGACGTCGACTCCGTCGGCATCCTGCTGCACCCCGGTCGCCCGCGCCCGATAGCGGAGCGACACATGCGGAAAACGCTTGAGCTCCTCGGCGATGATCCGCGTCAGCTTGTACTGCTCCGCCTGAACCCGGTAGGGATGCCGCGTGTCGTCCCTGAGCAGCGCGAGATCCCACTCTGCGACGACGCCGGCCGAGCGGTCGCGGTGCTGCCACACCGGGCAGACGATTCCTTCTCCGATCAGGCGTTCGACCACACCCAGATCGTCGAGCATGTCCAAGGTGGGGGGATGGAACGTGGAACCGCGAAGGTCGAGCGGCAGTTCGGCTTCCGCCTCGAGCAGCACGACAGGTACGCCCGCCCGCGCGAGCGCAAGCGCCGCAACGCAGCCCACCGGCCCCGCCCCCGCAACGATGACGCGTTCCATCGCCCCGACCTTGCGCCAGCAGCCCGCGCTTGGCAATGTGACAGCAGGGAACGCAGGAGGCCGACATGGCGATCGAGGACATGGACAAGTTTGCAAGCTGGCGGGCCCGCATCGGCGTGATCGTGCCCAAGTCGAACACGACCAACGAGATTGAATTCAATCGCATGAAGCCGGACGGCGTCACCGTTCATTTCACGCGATTCGCCCTCCATACCGATCCAGCGGCCGACGGATTCAAGGCGCTGCTCGCCGATACGCGCGAGGGTTGCGAGGAGCTGAAGCTCTGCAACGTAAATACCATTGCATTCGGCTGCACCGCCGCCTCCATGGCCTGCCCGCCGTCGATGCTGATGTCGGCGATGCAGGAGGTGACTCCCGTGCCGTGCACCTCGACCGCGGCGGCCATCACCGATGCGCTGAATACGGTGGGCGCGAAACGGATCGCGGTTGCAACGCCTTACACCGACCGGATGAATGCGGGGATCAAGTCGTATCTCGAGAAAAACGGCTTCAACGTCCTCTGCATCAAGGGCTTGGGGTTCGGCGAGACCCCGCAAACCACGCACCGGATGTCCCGGGTCCCGCCCAAGGACGTCTATGCGCACGTGAAATCGGTCGACCGGAAGGATGCGGACGCGATCCTCATCTGCTGCACCGATTTCGGCTCGCTCGACACCATTGCCCCGCTCGAGCAGGAGCTCGGCAAGCCGGTGATCTCCTCCAACACGGCGACGTTCCGCGCTGCGCTCCGCAATGTAGGAATCAACGACCGCTTGCAGGGCTATGGCCGCCTGCTGGCCGTCCACTGATCGCTTTCGGTTGGGAAATGATCCGCTTGGCGGCCGCGCGGAGTAGCCTGTATATACCTTGATGCGGCCCGCCATAGCGCGGGCCGGGACACACAGGAGGGGGCATGCACGCAGGCAGGCGTAGGCCGCAACGCGCGGCCGCGGCAATCGGTGCGACCGTGTTGCTTCTCACCGCCTCCGCCGCAGGCGCCAAAGCCGCCGACTTGTCCGCCTGCATGGATCAGTCCAAGAGCGAGGCGCTTCAGGTTCGCGAGCTGCAGACGCATCTGATGGTCGCGGCGCTCTCATGCGACGCGGCGCCCGAATACAACGCCTTCGTGAAGCGCTTCACACCGGTCCTGGTGAAGCATGGCGAGCAGCTCCGCCGATATTTCGCGGCAACCTACGGTCCCGACGGCGGATCGCATCTGAACCGCTTTGTCACCGAGATCGCCAACCGCGTGTCGCAGATATCCGCGACCCGTCCCGGCGAGTTCTGCGCCCGGACCGTTGAATTGTTCCGTTCGGCGCGCGCCGATACGCTGCCGAACCTCCTGCCGGTCGAAGCCCGGACTATTTCGCTCGACGGCAAGAGCTGTCGCGTGGCGGTCCGTTAATCGTCCGCTTATACCAACGGCCCTGATGTTTGATCCCTTGTTCCGTTCGTGCTGAGTGCCGCCCGCGAAGCGGGCGGCGTATCGAAGCATGAACGGCATCCGTTCGCCGCTC
>Ga0209640_10002975_pt1 | contig 14823 bp, 12 predicted proteins | sample RifCSP10_1_FD_184018 | JGI IMG/M metagenome (GOLD analysis project Ga0209640, IMG submission 184018) | Soil microbial communities from Rifle, Colorado - Rifle CSP2_sed 10_1 (SPAdes) (version 2) | ecosystem: Environmental > Terrestrial > Deep subsurface > Rock core/Sediment | place: Rifle...
GTCCCTCGTCGTTCCACACGGCGATGCTCTCGGTGCGCGACGGAGCACTGAACGTCAGGGTCAGGAACGCCTGGACGCCAAGCCTGTCGCCTGATGGCCGCTGGTTCGCGTACACCTCGAATGACGCGGGCCGCTACGAAGTCTACGTGCGGTCGACCTCCGGAGCCGAAGGACAATGGCAGATCTCGACGGATGGAGGGGTCGAGCCCGTCTGGTCGGCAAGCGGGTCGGAGCTCTTCTACCGTCATCGAGATCAAATGTTCGCCGTCGACATCGTCACGAATCCAACATTCGAGCACGGAAAACCGCGCAAGCTGTTCGAGGGGCGCTACGCGCTCGGCGAAGTCAAGGACGACGCGCGGGCGTATGATGTCGCCCCGGACGGCCAGCGATTCCTGATGCTGAGACCCGAAGCCGAACCCTCGACAGGCGACCTGAAGGTCGTCGTCAACTGGTACGACGAGCTTCAGCGTCTCGGGCTAGCGCGAAGGTGACCAGGGGCGCTGCGCGACGGACCATCCCGCAGGGAGCAGCAGCTCGTCGATCCTCCGCGGACGGCTTTCGAGTCCGGCGCAGGATGACGCGCGGTCGTGCAGCATCGCCTCTAGCGCTACGGCAACTTCAGAACAACCACAAACAACCACCTGTAATCCGGGGACATCGGCGAAGTCCTTGGCGTTAGACGTGAGCAGCTGGAAGTCACGCTGGATCGCCTGCGCCGCAAGCCACAGGTCGTTCACGCGCACGTGCGGATCCCGTCCGGCTTTCTCGAGCTTTGCAGCCAGAATTCCAAACGTCTCCGACGTTTCAACGGTGATCCTCAGCTGAGGCTTTCGACGGAGCCGCCGGAGCATCGCCGTCGCTCGCTGCTTCTGCGCACCGGCCCGCAGCAACTCCAGGCCGAACCGGATTTCGGCGACGTTCACCGGCGAGAGATATACGGGGTCCTGACGAGTGATGGCGTGGATGTCGGCCGCAGCGAGGGCTCCGCGTTCAACCGCGATCCATAGGCTCGTGTCGATCAGCCAGCCCACGGATCGCGCAGCGCCGATATCTGATTGAATCTGATTCCACAACGCTGACTGTCCCGTCGATTGTCCCTGTGCCGCGCCACAGGCGCATGTCCGGAGCCAACGGCAGCCATGTCGGTCGATCGGTGTAACTATTGGAAGGAGAGAGATTGAGGCCGAGAAACGCGCGGGCGCTTGCACAGCGAGAACAACGCCGCGGGCGGCGCAGTAGAATCCGCAAATCAATGAGCCTGGCTCGGTTACGGAGGACCTATGAAGCGGGTTGTTGTACCGTTGACTGCTGTTTTGATCGCCGGCGTCGTCCAGGCGCAGTCGGGCATGCAGGTGGATCTGGCGAATGCGACGATCGCCGACCTCAACGTCGCCTTCACGAACGGCACGGTCACGGCTGAGACACTCACGGAGATGTATCTCGCCCGGATTGCCGCCTATGACAAGCAAGGCCCCACCATCAACGCGGTCATATCGCTCAACCCGAACGCGCTCAGCGAAGCCCGCGCCCTGGACGCCGAGCGCAGCGCCGGCAGAGTCCGTGGCCCACTGCATGGCATTCCGATCGTCCTGAAGGACAACTTCAACACGCACGATCTCCCGACGACCGGCGGCTCGCAGCTGCTCGAAGGCTCGATTCCACCGTCGGACGCGTTCGTCGTCAGGAAACTTCGCGACGCTGGCGCGATCATCCTCGCCAAGGTCAATCTGAGCGAGTTCGCGGCCGGCGGCGGCAGCGTGATCGGCGCCAGAGATCCCGCCGTCGTCCGGGCGGGCCAGGTCACGGATGGCTTCAGCTCGATGGGCGGCCAGACACGCAACCCTCACGATCCTGCGCGCGGGCCTGGCGCCTCCAGCGGCGGAACCGGTGCGGCCATTGCAGCCGGATTCGCGCAATTCGGCCTCGGCACCGATACCGCCGGCTCGATTCGTGGCCCGTCCGCCGCCAATGGCGTAGTGGGCCTCAAGACCACCCGCGGGCTCGTGAGCCGCACCGGCCTTCTGCCCCTGGCCAGCTACGACACGGTCGGGCCGATCGCGCGCAGTGTGTACGACATTGCGGTTGTCTTGAATGTTCTGGCCAGCGCTGATCCCGCCGATGCGTCCACCAGGCGAAGCGCCGGAAGGGTCCAGAAAGACTACACGCAGTTCCTCAAGACCGGTTCGCTCACAGGTGCCCGTATCGGGATTGGCCGCGACTTCGCCGGACCGGATCCCGAAACAATCCGGATCACCGAAGAAGCCATCGTCACGCTGAAGCAACTCGGGGCGGTCATTGTGGATCCCATCAGATTTCCTGACCACCTGCTGCAGATGAAACAGCCGGTCTTTACCCTGGTCCGTAATTCGGAGTTCAAAGCGCTGATTGCCGAATATCTGAAGACGCTGAAGCCCGGGTATCCAAGAACTCTCGACGAGCTCATCGCGAAGGCAGAGGATCCGAAGACGGCGTATCGCAGCCCGGAAAAGCTCGTGGGGCTGAAGTACACCAATGCTGTTGCGCTCGATCTGGACGATCCCGTGTACCTGGCCGCGAAAAACGAAGGCTACCGGGCCGTCACGGCTGGCGTCGAAGCCATCTTTGCGAAGTACCAGCTGGATGCCATCGTGTACCCGACGGCCAACCGGCCGGCCGGCTTTCTCAAACCTCCGCCGGAAACGCCCTCCGTGGCTGCTCCAGCCGGCCCCGTCGTTGGGGGTGAATCCGCTTCGCTCTTCGCGGACGAGACCGGCTTCCCCGATATCATCGTTCCCGCGGGAATGACGAAGGACGGCTTGCCGGTGACGATCTCATTTCTTGGTCAGGCGTTCAGCGAGCCCACGCTCCTTGGCTATGCCTACGACTTCGAGCAGGCCACGCATGCGCGCGTGCTTCCGAAACACACGCCCGCTCTTCCCGCAGACAAGATCGCGCGGTAATTGGCCGTTCAGGACAGGAACCTTGTGACGAGGGCGTTGAAATCGTCCGGGCGCTCGATCGGCACGACGTGGGACGAGCCGGCGCCCATGATCACTTCGAACGCGGCGCCCGAAATCCTGTCGGCAACCTCGCGGCACTCATGCACCGGCGTGAGCAGATCCTGCTCGCCGACGATGCAGAGGGTGGGTGCCTTCACGCCTGCGAGGCGGTCCAGCACATCGAACTGCAGCATCGCTCGAGCCTGCCGATTGTAGGCCTGCGGGCCGATCGGGTTGGGATTGCTCGACAGCATCGCGACGGTCTGCTGAACCGCCTCCCTGTTGCGCAGGAACGCAGTCGAGAACAGCCAGGTGAATTGCTGGCAGGCGAACATCTCACCGCTCCTGTCGTTCGGCTTGACCCAGTTCCAGGTCATGATCGGATGGAAGGCCGCGCGCGCGGGCGCCCCAGGCGCGCCACTCAGAATCATCCGATCCAGGCGATCAGGGTGACGGAGCGCGAACTCCATCGCGATCATGCCGCCCATCGACAGACCGCACACGTGGGCCTTCTCGATGTCGAGTGCGTCCATCAGTCCGGCCGTGTCGTCGGCCATATCCGCGATTGTGTATGCGCTGGTGGCCTGCGAACTGCGGCCGGCATCGCGGTTGTCGAAGATGACGACCTGAAACGTCTGACACAACGCAGGAACCTGCGCCAGGGTCCAAAGGGTGGAGTCGTATCCGATCCCCATCACCAGGACGAGCGGCGGTCCGGCACCGTGGACTTCGTAGTAAAGCGTTTGGCCGTTCGCATGGACCGTACCCGACTTTGACATGCGTTCCTCCTGTCAGAACTTGGACCCCGACCGCCGGACGCTACCGCTGCGTCTGCGGCTTCTGCGGGTCGTCGGCCGGATTGACGTAGACGATATCGAAGGGCCCTTCCAGGTTGATCTGAACAACGGTTGGCGCCGCGGTCCAGGCGAAGTGATGCATCCGTGCCGGGAGCGACACGAACCCGCCGGGCTCGAGCGCCTGGCTGGCCTGACGATCCAGCGTGTCGCCCATTCCCACGTGAAGCGCCCCGGACAGCACGGTGACCCGCTCGGTCATGCTGTGCCAGTGCGGCGGGACGGCGTAGTTGGCGGGAAACCGGAGGCGCAGGGTCACCGCCCCTTTTTCCGCGGGATTGCCCTCGAGGACACTGATTTGCGCCCCGGCGGGCAGGGCAGCCGGAGCGGGCCCCCACTGCACCTTGTCCGCCGGCACCAGAACGTGCGTGGACTGGGCGACGGCAGACTGGACCGCAACGGTCAGGCTGAGCGCGAGGGACGCGAAAAGGACGGTGCCACAACGTGTGATGCTCATAAGCTTCCTCCTGAGTGGGACAGCCTATGAGGGCGAGCGTTCTCAAACCGTTCGTGAAAGCGTTCGGCGGATCAGCCGCTCCAGGCCCAGGCTGTGTTGCGCGCGGGCCAGCTCGAGACCCCGGCCAAGTGTCGCGTCTCGCTCCGGCGGCGGCTCGAGCTCGCTCTTCTGGAGGTACAGCGCGGGCAGCCACCACACGTCGGCGCGCTCGAGCGCGATGGTGATGGCCGTATCCAGAATCGAGGCCGCGCGATCCCGGTTCCCGAGGAGGCCATACAGCTCGGCGAGCAGCGACAGATAGTACGGCCGGCGCGCCTGCGCGCGATCTGCGTCGAGGCGACCGAGCGCCGACTCGATCATCTCGACGCCCTCGGCGGGCCGCTCCAGTCCACGCGCCCATCCAATCAGGACCTGGGCCCAGTCGCCGTAGTAGCCGAATCCGTACCGCTCGCACAGCGCCACAACGGCGTCCGCGCACTCGAGCACCTGGTCCGGATCGCGGCGCATCTGGTGGAGCAGGGCGGCGTACGCGAGCGCGAGCGTCTGGCTATACACGTCATCCAGCCGCCGCGCGAGCGCCACCGCCTGCTCGACATGCGACACCGCGGCGCGTTCCTCGCCGAGCAGCCAGAGCGCGTGCGCGTACCAGGCGTGCGCAAAGACGCCGAGATCCGACCCCAGGGCGGAACGCTGCGGGTGCCGCTCGTCGTAGGCCGCGAGAGCTGCCTCGAAGTGGTGCCGCGAGGCGTCGAGCTCGCCCATGCTCGAGAGCGTCCCACCCATCGCGTGGTGCGCCTCGCAGCGGCACGACGGATCGGACACGCTGCGCGCGAGCGCCTGCTCCGAGACCTCGCGCGTGCCTTTCAAGTCGCCGAGCATGAAGCGGAGCGTGAACGCCACCCACATCCAGCGCACGGGCACCTCTCCCGGTCCGGCGGAGCGCGACAACATGAACACGCGATTCAGGTTCTGCTCGACGTCCGGCGCCGCATAGCCGCGCGCCGAATTCAGCGCGACCGACAGGCTGGACCGCAGCGCAAGCTCCCGCTCGTCGCGATCCCGTCCGGCCGGCAGCCGCTCGAGCAGCGACAACGCGTGCGTCAGGCAGCGGATCGCCTCCTCGTTGGCCGACACGCGCGTCGAGACGGCGGCGGCGCGTTCGAGAAACGTGACCGCCCGCGCCGGCTGACCTCCCCGATCCAGGTGCACGGCGATCGAGGCGCTCACCTCGTCCAGGGAATTGGCAAACAGCAGCTCCATCCCCTGCGCGATTCGCCGGTGGATGAGGCGCCGGCGCGCCGGACCGATGGCGCCGTAGGCGACTTCGCGGATGCGGTCGTGGCTGAAATCCCACCGCTCGTCCGCCTGAACCCGGACGATGTGGCGCTGCCAGAGCTCGTCGAGCGCGCGGACGAGTGCGCCCTCCTCGAGATCGCTGGCGTGCGCCAGGATGTCGAACCTGAAATCGCGTCCCACCGCCGACGCGACTTCGGCGGCCTCGCGCGCCTCCTCCGAGAGCAGCGCCAGCCGCGCCGCGACGACAGACTGCACTCGCGGCAGCCCCTCGTCGCCCGGGACGCCAGGCTGCCTCGTCAGCTCCATGCGTCCCCGTTCGACGATGAAGAGGGGATGGCCTTCGCTTTCGCGGAACGTGCGCGCAAGCGCCGCCTCGTCCAGCGGCTGCTCGGCGACTTCGACGGCCAGTTGCGCGGTTGCCGCCCGATCGAGCGGGCCGAGCGCGATCGTGGTCAGACCGTCGTGTTCGAGACGGCCGAGCAGTCGTCCAAGCGGCGGATTGTCCTGCTCCTCCTCCGCGCGCAGCGTGCCCACAACGAGGGCGCGCGTATCGGATGCCGAGCGCAGGAAATACTGGAGCCATTCGAGCGTGTCCGCATCCGCCCATTGGAGGTCGTCGAGGACGAGGACGAGCGGCGCCGCCGGCCGGAACGCCTGTGCCAGCGCCTCGAAGAAGCGCAGGCGCTGCCAGCTTTCGAGATCCCGGTCGGGAGCGGGAATCTCGGGGCGCGCGGCGACAATCTCGGGACACAGCCGTGCGACGTCGGTCAGCCACAAGCCGTCCAGCTTCATCAGCGCCGGCTGCAGCGCATCGCTCTTCAGCCAGGCGGCGATCGGCGCGTACGCCAGGCGCCCTTCGCCCGCATAACAGCGCGCCGTCACCGTGTTGATGCTCCTGGGGCCGCACCAGTCGACCAGTTCTTCGGCGAGCCGGCTCTTGCCAATGCCCGCTTCACCCCGGATCAGGGCAAGCCGCGGCCGGCCCGCCGCGGCGGCCTGCCAGGCGTTGAGCAAGGCGTGCCATTCGGCGGTGCGGCCGACGAGCGGATAGACCACCGTGCGCGGCGGCGCCGGGATGACGGGCGAGTCGGCATCGAGGTCGAGAATCTCGCGGTACGTCGCGCGGGTCGCCGCGCCCGGCTGGATTCCCAGCTCCTTCTTCAACAGCGCGGCGCACTGTTGATACAGATGCAGCGCCGTGGCGCGCTCGCCGCGGCGCGCGTGACAGCGCATCAGCGCGCACCACGCCAGTTCGTCGAGCGGATCGAGGCGAAGCGACTGCTGGGCGTACTCGATCGCATCCCCGAAGGCTCGATCGTGCTCGAGAAGGTCGACAAGACGCGCGAGCACTTTTCCCGCACGCTGACGGAGACGTTCCCGGTCCGCATCAATCCACTCACCCGCGCAGCCTGGGAGGACGTCGCCTTTGTACAGACGCGCCGCCTCATGGAGGGCGGCACGGTCGCCCGCGAGGCCGCGATCGGCGGCGGCCTCGAAGGCCACCAGGTCCACGGCCGCGCCGGCGTCTGGGCGCCACGCGAGCGTGCGCGAGCCCGCATCGACGAGGCCGTCCAGACTGGGCCACGCGTCCCGAAGGTGGTGCAGCTCGCGGCGGAGATTGGTCAGTGCCTGGGCATCGCTCGATTCCGGCCAGAGGGACCCTGCGATCCGCTGGCGTAGGACCGGAGCGCTGCGGGCATGGAGCACCAGGAAGGCGATGAGCTGCTGCTGTCGCGCGCCTGGAGGACGGGCGGAGACGCGCCCGTCGGTGAGAACACGGAACCCTCCGAGCAGCTCGACTCGCAGGGCGGGCGGAACAGCCACGTGCAAGATTACATGCGATTGCGAAACGCGACGGCAAGACAGACATTTCCGCCCTCATCCGCCGGAGCAGCGCATGAACGCCAGCTTCTCAGCGGATGAGACCTCCCGGTGGCAGGCCGCTGGGCACGCGCGCGGGGATGGTCCGGTCGAAATGGGAATCGGTCAGCGCGTTGAGAAACGCGATGATGTCCTCCATCTCGCCGTCACTCATGTTGTCGACGCGCCGGAACTGGCCCGAGACGCGCGCGACGCCGTTGTCATCTCTTCGGCGATCCCGATCCCGATCCCGCTCGTTGGACACATTGGGATTCTCGGAGCGGCCGTTGTCGTAGAACCGCAGCACATCTCTCAGCGTCGGGAGCATGCCGTTGTGCATGTACGGCGCGGTCAGCGCCACGTTGCGCAGCGACGGTGTGCGGAAGCGAAACCGCCCTGCACCTGCATCCGGCTGTGCGAGGAGCGGATGCTCGCGGATGCCTTCCGCGTGGTGATCGAAGTTCGAGAACATGACGCCGTCGTGGCAGCGGTCGCACCCCACTTGGTCGAACGTCTCGAGGCCGCGGCGTTGCTGCGCCGTCAGGGCGTCGAACTCCCCCGCGCGAAAGCGATCGAACGGGCTGTTCATGGCGACGAGCGAGCGTTCAAAGGCAGCAATGGCGTCCCCGATCCGTAGCGCATCGAGCGCTGTGTCCGATCCGAAGGCGTCCTGAAACAGCGCGACGTACTCGGGAACCTTCCTGATTCGCGCGACGACCGCGTCCAGCGCTTCGGGCTCCGGATAGGCCTGGCCCCGCAGCTCTTCGAGCGCCTTGATCGGCTCGAGCGCCTGCGTTTCCAGGCTCCGCACCCGGCTGTCCCAGAACATCGGCGCCCTCGCCTGATCGACGGATTGCAGCGAGCCGTCGAATCCCCGCCGCCTGCGGCGGTTGTCGTCGAGGCCGTTGAAGGCGACGTTGAGTATCGTGGGTGAATTGCGCTTCACCACGGGAATCTGTCCCATTGAGATGTCGATGCGCTTCGGCCCGAGACCGGACGCGCCGGTGCCTCTCGGAAGGTCGCGGCCGTCCGCATAGGCGAAATCGGGATGGTGGCAGGTTGCGCAGGCAGTGTCCTTGCTTCCCGACAGGATCGGATCCCAGAAGAGCAGCCGGCCGAGGTCTTCTTTCGCGGTATGAGTGCCAGGGTTGCCCGTCGAGTCGGCATTCTGGGCGCCGACCGCCGAGGCGAGTGCGAAGGCGGTGGCTCCGGCGAATAGTGCGAGGCCGACGAAAATGATGCGTCTCTTCATCATCGGTTCCTCCTGGATGTCAAAACGTAAAGTATACGCCGCCGCTATCCCCCGGAGCAGCGCATGAAGGCCAGGGCGTCGAGGTTTCCAATTCCGCACCAGTAGGCCCGCCACGTCGTCATCGTCGGGCCGGCACGTCCGCTGCCTGAATCGTAGAAGCGGATGAAGGTCGCGCGGGCGTTCGCATCGGCATTGAGCGTCCCCTGCAGCTCGGCCAGGGCCCTCGCTGAGAACGCCTCGCCGCCGTACGCCTCTCGAAACGCATATTCCTTCGACCACACAGCCGGAGCATTCCCGCCTGCGGCTGTCAGGTCCGTCAACGTGTGGACGGTGTAGTCCGTGATCGCACGGGACGCCGCGTCCAGCGTGAGGACGACGAACGCGGGGTTGTTGCCGAAGATCGGGCTCACCGCCGGAATCCCCTGGTTGCCGACGAGCGGGCCTCCATTGGCGTCAGCGATCACGCGGAACTCCATCATGTGCGTGTGGCCGTAAATTCCCTGGCGCACCGTGGTCGCGAACGCCTGCAGGGACGAGATCAGGTCCGCCGCGTACGCGGGCTGGAACATCGGCACGACGGCGCTGCCGCGCAGCGTGGCGAGACGTCCTTCTGGAGCGCGCCGACCAGCGCCGGATCGCTGAACGGATTGAAGTGGAGATCGCTGAAGACGAGCACCCGCGGCGCCGGGGCGGCCTGAGTCGCCGGAGGCGGCGGCTGCGCGGCCGGGCGGCATGCCGCCCCTACAGCGGCCGCGGCGCAGAACGCGATGACGAGTCGGTTCATTCAGCGATCGTCGTCGTCGAGCCACACGTCGGGCTCGTCACCGTCGATGGATTCGCCTTCTTCGTTGAACCTGAGCGTACGCAGCACGCGCACGGCGGCGTTCGTCACCGTGATGCCGCCGCTCCAGTCGACCACTTCGGTGGCGTCAGGATGCGGGGCCAGGTAACCCCACATGATGGCGATGACTACGGTCTCGGCACGTTGAAGCCCGCCGCGCTTCACGGGGTCGGTGAACTTCGGATCGGGCTGGAACGCGGGCGTCTGTAATTCGGCGTCTCCGAAGGCGGGCAGCTCATCGCTCTCGGTCAGGCCGCCGAAGCTCGACGCCAGCGACCGATCGAGCGCCGCCGGTTCTTCATCGGCGACGGCACCACTCGCGACGACGGTGAAGAACAAGAGCGCAGGCAATACGTGCCGCATGGTCGCGCCTCCTTTGACCTGGGACTGTACTCCAGCCCGTACTGGCGCGTAACGTTGAGGAGCAAGAACATGTAGCATTCGGTGCGAGGGATCAGATGGCCATGAACACACGGCACGGACGAACGGCGGTCCTCGGTCTCGTCGCCCTCCTGCTGACGGCGCCGCCCGCCGCGGCACAGGCGCCCGCGTCGCCCGCTCTCGGCGACCTGAGCCGATCGATCGAAGCCACGACCGGGAGGGTGACGCCGGCGGTGGTCGAGATTTTCGCCACGTCCTACCGGCCCGGCCAGGGCCTTGTCCCGCGCGCCGCCGATCTCGTCACCACCGAACGCGCGTCGGGGTCGGGCGTCATCGTCGATCCGGACGGCTACATCGTGACCAACGCGCACGTCGTCGCCGGGGCGCAGCGGCTGCAGGTGGAGGTGCCGACTCCCGTGACGGGTACATCCATCCTGGCCACGCGCAGCCGGACGCTGCCGGCCACCATCGTGGGCATCGACGCCGAAACCGACCTGGCCGTCCTGCGGGTGTCCGCACCGGGTCTGACCGCCGTGGCGTTCGGCGACTCGGACGATCTCCGGCCGGGCCAGCTCGTGCTGGCGCTCGGCAGCCCGTTCGGCCTGCACAACTCGGTCTCGCTCGGCGTGGTGAGTGCAGCAGCCCGTCAGCTCGAGCCTGAGTCCCCGATGATCTACGTGCAGACCGATGCCGCGATCAACCCGGGCAGCAGCGGCGGGCCGCTGGTCGATCTCTCGGGCCGCGTCGTCGGCATCAACACGCTGATCTTCTCGCAGCGCGGGGGCTACGAGGGCATCGGGTTCGCGGCGCCAAGCAACGTCGTGCGGACGGTCTATGAGCAGATCAAGGCGTTCGGACGCGTGCGGCGGGGCGACATCGGCGTGCGCGCGCAGACGGTCACGCCGGTGCTGGCGGCCGGCCTGAACCTGGCGCGCGAGCGCGGCGTCGTGCTGGCCGACGTCCTGCCCGGCAGCTCCGCGGAGATCGCGGGACTGAGGGCCGGAGACCTCGTCCTGACGGCCGACGGCAAGCCGATGGAAAACGGCCGCCAGTTCCACGTGGGCCTCTACCGCGGCGCGGCCGGACAAGTCGTCACGCTGGACATCCTGCGCGGGACAGAGGCGCTGCGCTTCCCGGTTGCGCTCGGCGAGCGTCCCGATCTGATCGCCGATCTCGCGAGCGGGATCGACCCGCGCGAAAACCTCGTCCCGCGGCTCGGCATTCTCGGCATCACCATGAATCCGGCCATCGTGCAGATGCTGCCCGGCCTCCGGATGAAGGCGGGCGTCATCGTCGCCTCGCTCGCAGATGGCACGCTGGATTCCAGGCAGGGCGGACTGGCGGCGGGCGACGTGGTGTTCGGCGTCAACCGCACGCCGGTGCCGGCGCTCGGCGATCTCCGCGCCGCCATCGATGCCTTGAAGGCCGGCGACCCGGTGGTGCTGCACGTGGAACGGCGCGGCGAACGTCTTTATCTGCCGTTCACGATCGAATGAGATCTGCCGTTCACGATCGAATGACGACTCGGCGCGCCTGAAACATAATGGCGCCGTGGCCCCGCGCGTTCGTTTTGCACCATCTCCCACCGGTTACCTTCATGTCGGCGGCGCCCGGACGGCCCTCTTCAACTGGCTCTACGCCCGCCGGCACGGCGGCGCCTTCGTCCTCCGCATCGAGGACACCGACGTCGAGCGCTCCTCCACCGATATGGTCACCGGCATCCTCGACGGCCTGCGCTGGCTGGGGCTCGAGTGGGACGAGGGGCCTGGCGCAGGCGGGTCGCACGGGCCGTACTTCCAATCGGAGCGGCTCGATCGCTACCGCGACGCGGCGGCACAGCTCGTCGCCGGCGGCTACGCCTATTACTGCTACTGCTCTGCGGAACGCCTGCGCGGGGAGCGCGAGAAGGCCGAGCAGCGCGGCGAGGCGTGGCAGTACGACCGCGCGTGCCTGACGCTCCCGCCTGAACGCATCGCCGAGCTCGAAGCGGTGGCCGCGCCGCGCGCGATTCGCTTCAAGGCTCCCGCTACGGCGACCGCTTTCGACGATGCGATTCATGGGCGGATCGAGTTCGACCGTGGGAGCATCGAAGACTTCGTCGTCCTGCGCTCCGACCTGCATCCCACCTACCACCTCTCTGTCGTGGTGGACGACATCGACATGGCGATCACGCACGTGATCCGCGGCGACGATCACATCTCGAACACGCCGAAGCATCTCCTGCTGTTCGAGGCGTTCGGCGCCACGGCGCCGGTGTTCGCGCACGTCCCGCTGATCCTGGGCGCCGACAAGAAGCGCCTCAGCAAGCGGCATGGCGCCACCTCCGTCACTGAGTACCGGCGCCAGGGCTACCTGCCCGAGGCGATGGTGAACTTCCTCGCGCTGCTGGGCTGGTCGCCCGGCGATGACCGCGAGCTGATGTCGATTGCTGCGCTCACGGAAAGTTTTTCACTCGAGGGGATCAGCGGCGGCAACGCCGTGTTCAACACCGAGAAGCTGGATTGGATGAACGGGCAGTACATCGCGCGCCTGTCGAGCGAGGCGCTCCTGCGCGAGGTCGAGCCGCTGCTCGTTGGCGCGGGGCTTCTGGGGCCGGCGGCGAGGCCTGCGGACGCGTGGCTGTATCGTCTGATCGATCTCCTGCGGCCGCGGGCCAAGCGCCTCACCGATTTCGTGGAACTGGCGCGCCCCTACCTGGTGGATACGGTTGAGTACGAGCCGGAGGCCGTCCAGAAACATCTGTCGGCGCCCGATCTGGGCGCGCACGTCGAAGCGCTCGCAGAAACCCTCCGTACCGTCAATCCCTTCGACGAGCCACATGTGGAAGCTGCGGTGCGTGGATCGGCAGCTGAGCGGGGTATTAAGGCCGGCGCGCTCATCCACGCCACGCGGGTCGCCGTGACCGGTCGTACCGCCAGTCCAGGGCTTTTCGAGGTGCTGGTCCTGCTCGGCCGTGAGCGGACCGTGCTGCGGCTCGAGCGGCTCGTCAATTTTCTTGCCACGCGCACCTAGGCTGTTTTCCGGAACAAATCCGTAACGCCATCGGGCCGCCGGTACGCGCGCCGATCTCATGCCGTGTGCCACGCCGGCGGCGCCAGCCACGTACGGTAGCTAAGTTCCTTTATAGATGAGGGTTAGCGGAAGCCTCCTCTTGAGCCGTGGCACCTCGGTTGCAGCCCACTGCCCGCGGAACGGTCGGGGCCCCGCCGCGCGGATGTTGCGGCGGAGAAGAACGTGATTGTGGCAGGAGGTCAGAGTGGCTAAAGAGGACCGCGGATTCGCATCGATGGACCGCACCAAGCAGCGCGAGATTGCCAGCAAGGGGGGCAAGGCCGCGCACCAGAAGGGCACGGCCCATGAGTGGACCAGCGAAGAAGCGCGCGAGGCCGGCCGCAAGGGCGGCATGGCGAGCCATCGGCGGCGCAAGGAAGGCGACGAGTTGGGCGGCAGCATGACCGACCTCGGATCGCCGGAAGAGACCGAGCGCTCCGGCGGCGACGACCAGAGCGAGCTGATTCGCTAGCACCCCGTCGCTTCGGCGGCTTCATTTCAAGCGGCCCGCGCACGTCGTGGTTTGCGCCGGGCCGCTTCTTCTTTGTACAATCGGTGGTTCCTGCCCTCGCGTTCTTCGCGCCAGTACTGGGAGGTCGTTCAACGGTAGGACACGGCGCTCTGGACGCCGTTATCGGGGTTCGAATCCCTGCCTCCCAGCCAAAGAAAACTGAATCCGCAAATTCCGTAGAAGTCCTTACGGGTGAATGCGTTACGAGTTCTAAGATTCAAAGCTGGCTCCCCGTAGAGCTGCTGCATGAGTATTGCGTTCTCGGGATAAACCTTTTGGATCAGGACGTTGGCGTCCTGGGCGCGGTTCGAATCCCAAGCAGATCTTCTGCTAGGCAGATGTGCAGCGGTCTCTGAAACCGCTCACGGTCGAAGCTGACATTGATATCGTCGCGGAGCGACGATGCTCGCGGCGGGCTCGTGCAGAAAAGGTCACGATACCGGAAGTAGATTCCGTGAACAGCGAACACTCTGTGCCTTGACAGCAGCGGTCCTCAGAGAAGGAAACATCCCAGCTATGTCACGCGCTGCTGGGCGCTGCCGTGACGACGGCTCACGAGTGATCGGCCCTTGACCCTGGAACGATTCCAAGCGTCACAATACACGACTGGCAGAGACCGGAGTCGGGCAGATAATCGTGCGAAGGGGCGGCACAACAGTGGGAGGAGCGATGAAGCGAGTCGGCGTTGCCTGCAGCCTGACCCTGATGTCTCTGGTTCTGTTTGCGACGCCAGCAGCGTCCCAGCAGAGCCGGTGCGCGGACTGCCACTCCTCCAGGCCCGACGCCCCCGCGCCAGATCATCTCTCAGACTGGGATCGTTCGGCTCACAGCAGCAACAACGTGGGCTGCGAGAAGTGCCACGGCGGCGACGCGACCACGTTCGAGCCGTTCCTCGCGCATCGAGGGATTCTCAACAGCACGAATCCCGCGAGCCCGGTCAACCGGCGAAATCTGTCAGCCACGTGCGGCACCTGCCACGCCGGCCCCTTCGTCGCCTTTCAGAACAGTCAACACTTCGCGCTGCTGGAAAAAGCCGATACCCGAGTCCCCGTGTGTTCGACATGTCACGGGGCGGCTGGCTTTCGTCGACCGTCGGCCCGAGCGATCGAAACACAGTGCCGTCAGTGTCATGGTCCGAACAGAATCGCGCCGAGACCAGAGCGCGCCGAGGCTGCCCGCACGCTGTACGAAGCGCTCAACGAATCCCGCGATTTGATGAAGTCCGTGCGGTCGATGGTGAACCGGGTCAACGACAAGACGCGACGAGCCCAGCTTGACGAGGCGTATCAACAGGCCGGGGTCCCATTGATTCAAGCGGTGCAGGCGGGACACCAGTTCG
>Ga0209640_10002976_pt1 | contig 14819 bp, 11 predicted proteins | sample RifCSP10_1_FD_184018 | JGI IMG/M metagenome (GOLD analysis project Ga0209640, IMG submission 184018) | Soil microbial communities from Rifle, Colorado - Rifle CSP2_sed 10_1 (SPAdes) (version 2) | ecosystem: Environmental > Terrestrial > Deep subsurface > Rock core/Sediment | place: Rifle...
GTCGATAGTCTCCCAGAGCCCGACCGGGGATAAATTTTCGGCCATCGCAGGAAGCGCCCAGAACACTGAGAGAACGATCAGCGTCCTGAGGACAATCCAACGGGTCCTTTTCATTTTAGTCTCGCAATCTGTTGAGGATCTCTCGGTCTTGCTGACTGGGTTGGTTTGAGTAATGCGCGGGTTAGGCATGGCTTACACTTTCCTCCGCCCGGCCGATCACGCAATGGGCGGTAATTTTCTCTTCCTTGCCTTTGAGGTTCAGTTCGCCCACCCGCTGAGTCTGGAATTGGTCGCCCAGGAACCGGAGCGTGGAGTCCCCGATGATGATGCGGCACGGACTGGTCTCGAGATGCGGCAGCACCAGATCCTTGTCGAAGCTCTCCAGGCGGGAGGCGGTGTTGACGGTATCGCCGATGGTCGTGTACTTCAACCGGTCGGCGCTCCCCAAGCTCCCGGCGACCACGGGGCCGGTGTAAATGCCGACCCGCATCTTGAGCATCGGCAGCCTCTGCTCCTGCATGCGCGTATTGAGCCGGATCATCTCCTTTTCCATGGCCAGGGCGGCATTCACGGCGTTCACCGCGTCATGGCGGATCCCCGCCTCCGTGGTCCGGGACAAGGGCACCCCGAAGTAAGCTATTTCTCGACCGCCCGTTCCGCTAGAAACGCGGCCACCTCATAGGCCTCGATACTGATGTTCTTCCGCGCGTTCTCGAGGTCGCGGTCGGCCTGCTTGATGAGGCGTCGCCCTTCAATCCGCATAATGGTGGGGCGGAATGTGGCAGGCCCCCTCGTCTAAGTCGAGAACGCAGTCATGATTTGGCAGGGCTTTCCTTTTCAAGGCCTGCGGACCGTGAGGAGGCTATTGTGCTTGATGAAAACAGGTTATAATGACAAATTAGCCATTTTTGCCCGAGGTTTGCAAACTTAAGGAAAAGGCTCTTCTGACCAACCTTTCTGACCAATGACAACACAGAAATGTTTCACCAGGAAGTTGCCCTGGATACTGGCAGGATTGATTGTTTTGTCCGGCCTTTCTCCGGATCACATTTTGGCAGAACCGCCTGCTCCTGAAGAACTTGAAGCGCTCCGGGCCGAAATTCAAGCTCTGAAAGAAGGCCAGGCTCAAATTAGAAAGGAGCTGCAAGACATCAAAGCGCTGCTTCGCGCAGCGCGGGGCGCCCCTCCGAAAATCCCTCCGGATCTGGTGCTGGGGGTGAAGGGAGACCCCTTCAAAGGGGCTCCAACGGCTCCGCTCACGCTGATCGAGTTCTCCGATTACCAATGTCCCTTTTGTGGGAAGCATTTTCGCGAGACGCTGCCACAAATTGAGCGGGATTATCTTGCCACGGGCAAGGTCAAGTACGTCTTTCGCGATTTCCCCCTCACCGGAATCCACAAACAAGCCTTCAAAGCCGCAGAGGCGGCCAACTGCGCGGGGGAACAAGGAAAGTACTGGGAGATGCACGACCACCTGTTTGCCAATCAAAAGGCCCTCGATGGGAAGGGGCTGACGGCCCATGCCCAAGCGGTGGGATTAGAGATGGATTTGTTTCAGCGGTGTCTGGAGAGCGGAAGCCAAGCATCTGAAATCCGGGATGATATAGCAGAAGGGCAGAAAGCAGGAGTGAAAGGGACGCCGGCCTTTTTCATTGGGCGAACGGACTCCGGAACCCCAACGGTCCGGGTGTTAAACTTTTTGTCCGGCGCCAAGCCCTATCACCAATTTCGGGAAACTTTGGAGAGTCTTCTTGCCGACCTCCCCGAATAGCGAACAAAGATTCCACCCTTTGGTGAGTACGTATTCAGCGCCAACACCTCTCCTGATTCAAAGGTTCTATTTTGTTAAGTCTATGGCTCGGATCTCGATCGGCTCCGGCATTGTGGGTGCGGCGCTGCTGTCGGGCTGTGCTTCCACCGGTTTCATCCCTGCCTCACTTCAATCCCAGATAGACCGGAACCTGACCTTTAGCCACCTTCAAGCGTCACCTGAGTCGTATCAGGGCCGCATCGTGCTATTGGGCGGGGAAGTGCTCATGGCGAAGGTGAAAGCCTGGCCGTTAGATCTATCCGCAGACTGGTTTTATTTTTTTATAAATATTTCGGTGGTGGACGCATGGTCTTATCGGGTTCCAGTTTTTAGCCGACTGCTTGGGTGAAGGGTCAGAAATTAATCTTGAGGATCAATGAGTTCATGCCAAATCCAGGGTGCCTCCCAACTGGTAGTCCACACTTTCTTCGCGCTCGTCTGATCGAAAGGATAAAGAATTCCACCCACGATGGCGCCGGATACGGCGAAAGCCAGTCTCGGACCGAGATAGATGGGCTGCACCAGGAAAGTGGAGACTTCCGAGACTCGCAACGGGGGAGAGGGCGCCGGCGGCGGCGGTTCTTGCTCCCATATACGTTCGTTCAGCCACTTCGCGAGCGGCGGCACATACTTGCCTTTTTCTCTGGCCCATTCGGAGGAGAATTTCCATCGGGGATAGGCGGCTCGCATCCGGTCAAGATCCTCATCTGATATCTGGAGAGCGTTCCAGGCTTCGATCGCAGCCTCTTTCCCTTCCTTGTTCGGGTAGACCTTCCACAGCCTGTGGAACACTTTCGGTTTGTGGGTGACGGCAGGTTCGCCGGCACCGCCCGGTTCTTCCGCACGAATGTCGTGGGCACTAAAGAGCACAGCCGACACAACCAAGCTCAAGCCTGCCAAGACGACCAGCAGGGTAACGTTCTTATACATAAGCCGCCTCCATGTGCTCCTGCTTGTTCGGTTCAAAAGCCTTTGGTCCCCCATTCCAGGTGCGGCGAGACCTTTCTGAGAGCGTCCCCGATGACGTTCCTGACTTCGTTCACGCAACGGTCGAGGAATTCTCTGCTGTCTACCGGGCAATCAAACCGCATGGGTTCCTTGACGATTACCTGCACCCATGAAGGTTTGGGAATCCATGTGCCTTCCGGCAGGGATCGGTCCGTTCCGATGATGACCGCCGGCACGACCGGCACGCGGTATTTCAGGGCCAATCTCATGAAGCCCGTTTCGAAGGGGAGCAGGCTGACCGTTCCGTTTTCATTGATCTGCCCTTCCGGAAAGACCAGCAGCGTGCCGCCCGCGAGCAAGGCCTTCTTGGCATCCCGGATCGCTGATAGTCGCAACTCGCCTTTCTTGACTGGAATCCCCCCGCCCCCCTTCAAATACCAACGAAGGAAGGGGTTTTTGAAATAGTCGCTCTTGATAAACGCATAGCTCATGCGGTCCATTAGACTATAGAGGAGAAAGCCGTCCAGTTTGCTGCGATGATTCGCGACCAAGATCGCTCCCGTATGACGCGGCACATTGCCGAGGCCATGCACGCGTAAATTGAGAAACACCGTGCAATACAACCTCAGCGCAAGTTTCGTCACCCCAAAAATGAAGGCGCCTTTCATCGGTTCTAATCCCTCCCGGAAACCCCACAGGCGCCGCGGAGGAGGCGCGAGTTGAGGATGTGGAGTGAGGCCAACCATCACGGTTGAGTGTAGACCGCAAAATTGAAGCCAATAAACCGGGAGACGTTGACGAAGTTGTCGCCTGCAAATCGCTGACGGTACGTCACACTGAGCACGAAGGGAAACTTAAACGTTCTTTCCATCACCCAGGGGATCGAGGTCAGATTCAAATCCACTCGATACTCATGCGATTGCTGGGCGGAGAATCGTTCCAGCACTTCCACCGGGACCCCGGCCGGTCCCGAATAATCGTCCTTCATCTTATAGATATACCGATACGAGCCGGTGAGAATGGCACCCTTTACGATGCCGATGGCCGGCTGGAATTCCACGGTAATGGTATCGCCGAGGTCTCGATCGAGGGTGCGCTTGGTGGTACAAATAGGATTGGTGACCGGGCACACTCTAAGCTCCTGGGTGTCGGGGAAAGCCAGGTCATATTTGAGGGTATAGTTAAGGAAGAAATCGCCGGAATCCGGGAATCCCAACTGCTTCCCAAGGCCAGGCCGCTGGAACAGGAGGTCATTTTGGAGTTGAAACCAGAGGCCCCAGACGTCATTGCCGAGGCTTTGTCCCAGGAGATCATCGGGATCTTTTTCCTGTCCGGTTGGGAGGATGGCGCCGCCGGTGAAGGCGCCCCGATAGTAGTCGCCTGAGTAGTATTGATAGCGTCCCCCCACCTTGACGTTGCCGAATCCGCTGAGTTCCCTGTTCCCGAGCGGCTTAAATCCGGCGGAGGCCAAGGCGGCATTGACGGTTTGGAGGTTTGCCGGTTGGCACGCGCCGACTCCTGGGGTGAAGCAAGGCGTCAGGGTGGCGGTCAGAAATCCGGTATTAATCCCCGTGGTATTGTTCGAAAAGGAAAACTTTGTGTCAGATTTTGGAATATAGGGGATAATTGCGCCTATGGTTAATTTATCGGTCAATCCATAAGCCAAAGTATATTCCATTTCAACGCGTTCCAGTTTGATATCCACCACGCTCTGGCCAAAATTCAGCCCCGATCCGGGAGCAAAGAGGGAAACGAGAGGGATGTTAAAGGGCTGTGCGATGCTTTGCTTCTTGCCGTCCTGATTGAAGACCTCATCAACGTCGAGAAAAAACCGATTCTCTCCAAAGACGGCAGCCATTCCCTCGGGCAAAACGGCGGCACTATCGGCGTAGGCGCGGCTCGCCAGCCCGTGAGAAACCAAGACAAGTAAACTAAACACAAGGCAGAATACTTTGAGACGGCGTGTGAGGTCCATGGCGTGCTCCTTATTCGTTTCCCTCGCTTCCTAGTCCCTTGAGGAGATCACCGGGCAACCCTTGCAAAATGGTCTCGATTTCTTCCATAGGATTAGATGGTGTCAGACGGTGGATTTGGTCGGGAAGGACTCCCCCTCCCGTGAAGCCTGAGCCGCACCCTCCGCCGCCTCCCGGCCGAGGACGCAATAGGCCGTGATTTTCGATTCTTTGCCCTTCAACGCCATCTCCCCGACTCGCTGCGTGATGAAGCGGGAGCCCAGGTGCGGCAACGTGGATTCGCCGAGCAGGATGCGGCAGGGGCTGGTCGCAAGATGCGGCAGCTCCAACTCCTTGTCGAAGCTTTCCAAGCGAGAGGCGGTGTTCACGGTGTCCCCCAAGGTCGTATATTTCAACCGGTCGGCGCTGCCGAGGCTGCCGGCCACGACCGGCCCCGTGAAAATCCCCACCCGCATGCGCAAGGTCGGAAGGTTCTTTTCATTCATCCGCGCATTCAGCCGGCGCATTTCTTCCTCCAAGGCCAGCGCGCAATTCACGGCGTTCACCGCGTCCTGGCTGATCTCGGCCTCGGTGGTCCGTGGCACCGGGACGCCGAAGTTCACCTTCACCCCGTCGCCGAAGTAGTCATCCACGACGCCGCCATGCTCCATCACCGTTCTGGCGATGGCCTCCATGTACGTGTTCAACCAATCCAAAAGCGCTTGCGGGTCCAGTTTTTCGGAGACCCCGGTGAACCCTTGCAGATCGGTGAACATGACCGTGGCCGCCAGCTTCTGTGATCGGGGCCGCCCTCCGTCCAGGAACTGATCGCGCTGGTGCCACAGGGACTCGGCCACTTGCGGGGAGACATGCTTGGAAAACAGTTGCATGAGGACGCCCCGCTGCTCTTTCTCGCGCGCCTGCTCGATGGCCGTCGCGGTCATGGTGGAAATCGTTTTCAACAGGTCGATATCGTCCCGGGAGTAAAAATGGCCGGATTTCTTGTGCCCCAGGGTGAGCACGCCCGTAAAGGTGTTCTGGTGCAGCAAGGGAATCGCCAGGCTCGCGCCGAGTTTGGAAAACGCCCTGCCGCAGGACTCTCTGACCGCCGCATACCGCGGATCTTCCGCAATGTCGTATTTAGTGATGAGCTTTTTTTCCCGAGCCAAGAGGGCGAGCAGCGGGTCGTCGTACGACAGGCAAAGGCTGGGTATGGGTCCCTGTGCGGAGGCGGGGGCATCCTCCAGGATGAGGGTCTGACAGGCTCTCCTGGACGGGTCCAGGAGGATCACTGCGGCCTTGTCGAGGAACATCTTCTCGCGAACCGTGTAGAGGACCTTCGTGATGATGGCATCCAGGTTCAAGAGTGACGTCAGGGCATCGCTCACGGTCGCCACCGTCGCTTTGTAATCGTACTGTTTCCGGAAGAAGAGCTTCTCAACGCCTTCCTGTACCCTCCGGTTGATGGGATTGAAGAAGAAGACGACCAGCAAAGCGAAAATGATCGGGTAGACATTTTCCGCCTGGGCTCCAAATACCGGTTTCAACACCAGCGTGCTGACAACGGTTTGCACCGAGAAGTACGCCAGGCCGACTACGGCGGTCATGAGGATGTAGCCGACCGCGCGCTTCAGATACACGTCCACGTCGAAGAGGTTGTGACGGGCGATGGCGTAAGAGATCGAGGCGGGAAAGAACAAGAGGGGAAACGGGAGAAACGTGCTCCACACCTGCACCGTGCCGGGGGTGCTGCCCAGGAGGGAGAGATTGTTCACCACGGCCGGAATGGGAAACGCGACCGCGGCGCCGGCGAGCACGACCTTCGCGCGCTGCCGGGCCAGGGGCGAAAGGCCCCGAAAAAAGGCGTGCAGGACGGACGCCAGGACCGCCACGATGCTGAGAACCAAGTAGAGGCGAGTCAAAGCATAGACCGTCGCGAAAGCGGGGCGCGGGTACAGCCATTCCAAGGGAATCACCAGCACCGTCGAGACCAGGTAGGGAACTACCTGAATGGCTCGAAATCGATCCGCGATGGCCTTTCGTTGGGGGAACAGGAGGCTGAGATGGATCCCCGCAGCGGGAATAAACGCGTAGAGCAGAAGGGTCATCCGGACGAAGCGGTGGGTGGAGGCCACGTCGAACGTCACAAGTTGGTACGCGCCGATGAAAAGGCAGCTCAAGACAAAAGCCCAGGTCATTCCCGTGTCGGGTTTTAACACATACACGACGATGGCGATGAGGAGGTAGAGAATCCCGGCCAAAAACGTGGGGCCGAACGTCAGGGCCAGGTCCGTCCAGGTGAACCGCATCGTCCGGACGGGTACTTGGATAACCTCGCCGTTCCGTTCGACCGCATAGAGAATCGGCTCTCCGATGGCCGTCTCTCGGAGCACCGCCAGCAAATCCGTTCTCGAGGCGAGCACGTGATCGTTGGCCTTCAAGATCTTGTCGGGATACCGTAATCCCGCCTCGGGCCCCGTCCAGTGCGGGCGACCAAAATTGGAGGGAATCATGCGCTGGTTCACGAGAAAGCCGGGGAAAGGCTCACCCACCAGCCGCACCGCATCCACCAAACAGATGGTGCCGAGGCCCAGCACGATCAACACCGTCCCACAGAAGACCAGCCTGCTCGTCTTCTGCCATCGTGACAGCGACGCGAATCCCCCGAGCGGACCAGCCACGGCAGGCGCTGTGCGCGCTGTGGGAGCAGGTCCGGCATCAGGTTCGCGAAGTCCTTCCATGGCGGTTCATCCCATTGCCGGGGAACCGGGCCGCCGCACCCTTGTCACTGCTTCCGGCTCACCGCTTCCGGCGTCCTCCTGAAGGCATGAGTCCCCGACGTGTGATGCCACCGTGCTCTTGGGTGACCAGATCCAGAGGCGGGCTATGAGAGGAACGACAAACAATACCAGCGCTGCGGCGACCACTGACTGCGCAAAGACGTCCCCATACAGGGTATACAAGGTCTGGGACCTCACCACGGGAATCGCGTGGGTCAGAAAGCCGTCAGACGAAGGAGTGGCCTCCTCCGGGCTGATGGTCGCCCCCAGCCGCCCGTAGGGGTCAATAAAGCCGGAAATGCCGCCGTTGACCGACCGCACCACGGCCCGCCGATTCTCCACCGCGCGGAACACGTTCATGGACAGGAATTGAGACGGCGCCGCGGTTCCGCTGAACCAGGCTTCGTTGGACATGGCGATCAGAAACTCTGCGCCCCGTGTGACAAACTGCCGGGCCAGGTCCGGGAAAATGGCCTCCCAGCACAGAAGGACACTGAACTGAGCCGACCGGGCCTCGGGCCCGGACAGCGAGAAGACGACGTAGTCCTCGCCAGGCTCATAATTGCCGGTCTGGGTATGATAGCGAGCGGGCCAGGGGAAGGAATCCTTCAGCGGCAGATATTCCCCGAAGGGCAATAATTTGATTTTGTAATAGGCGCGGACCGGACTGCCGGTTGGCGAAAACAGAAAGGCGCCGTTATAGCGTCTCTTGGGTGCCTGTCGGCCCAGTCCGCTTGGTCCTAACTTGGCCCGCTCGGCGCTGCCGAGGAGCAGCGGAGTCTGCGTCTCACGCACCAAGTCGGACAGCACTTTCACCGTATGAAAGTCCCGCCTCAGGTTCCCGGGCACCGCCGTCTCCGGCCATACGATCAACGAGGAGGTGGCGGAGTGGTGTGCTTGTTTCGTCAACCGAACATATTTAGCGAGATTGGCCTGGACACGAGCGGTATCCCATCGGACCGCCTGTGGGAGGTTCCCCGGGATGACCGTGACTGTAACGGACTGCCCTGTGGGCGCAAGGGACAGGACCATTAGGCCGCCCATTAGTGTGAGGCCGACCAGGCTTCCAGCATAGAGCGCGGGGATCGTAGCCCGCCACCGATTCCGAATTAACTCGAAGAGCGCGACGTTTACCGTCATGATCAGGAAGGAGACGCCGTAAACCCCGGTGATGGACGCGATTTGGATCAGCGCTGGGTGGCGATACTGGGAGTGGCCGAGCAGGACCCAAGGAAACTCGAGAAAGAAGAAATGGGCGCGTAGCAACTCCACCGATACCCAGATCGCCGGAGCCGTAAGGACCAGCGGGACGGTAATATGACGGGGGAGCAATCCGAAGAGGAGACCGAACAACCCGCCGTAAAGGCCTAAATAGGAAACGATGAGAGCCACATCGAACGCCGTGACCTCCTCGGGACCCGCCACCCAAGAGACCGTGCCCAGGGCGGCCGTCAATGTGGTAAGAAATCCATAGCCAAAGGACGCTTTCAGGGATTGGTCCTGGAGGGCCAGGAGTAAGGGAACGAGCGCGACCCAAACGAGAAAGGAAAGGTCAAATTGGGGAAACGCCAGCGCGAGGAGAATCCCTGAAGCAAGAGCCAAGACCGTTCGCCGGAGCCATGCCGTCATCGTGCCCTACGACCCGCGTGAAACCTGACCACGCATTCTCCCATCATTCGGAGGGCTGCCACCCTACTTGCCTGGAGTGGCAGCCCGGATTCCTTTCAGAAAACTCAGCCCAACAACCCCGAGAGCCTCAGATCCAGCCGAGGCCGTGGTTTATTTTCCTCCACTCATGAGAGCTAACCAGATCATTATCACTATTACTCATGGAGTGGCCGCCATAAGATGGACATTCCCTGTCCATGAGGTGCTGCTCTTAATCTGTGTTTGTGCCCCAGTGACCACGACTAGCAATACATTTGGCTTCCCTGCGTAGCAAGCTTGGACATCGGCTGGAGTATCCGACAGGTTAAATTGAATGGGGTTACAACCTTGGCAAGTCCCCTCAAGAAACGCCTCAATGTCTTTCCCTGAGGCCGCTGCAAAGGCAGCGGCATTACTCGTAATAGTGCCCACCGGATTCAGGTTCCAGTCGGCGATGGTTTTGTTGGCACATTTTCCACCACTCAATACAAGGGTATCTGGACCACCTGTGGAGGAAAGTGCCCAAACGAGGTCGCCTATAATACTCGGACCCTGCAAGTGAGTCCCCTCAGGAAGTGCCGGGGGTTCGAAGCCTACCCCGAAGCCAAACGCATGTGGGGCGAAGCTAAGCGCAGTCGCTGAAAGCGCCAGCACGCCCGTGGCAAGAGCCCTCTTCAGTGTGAAAAGCATGGTCATTACCTCCTTTGTGTTAGAAATGGAACGGCCGACATGAGCAGACTCCATATTCCTTCTTCGGAACGATAGTCGCTTGCCCAATGTCCAACGTTCACGGCGTTCGCTCCTCATCGATCCCTATTGTCTTAATGCTGTCTACGTGCTTCCCATCAGCTACCGTCCTTTCACCGGTTTCCCCAGCCGGGTCAGGCCCTTGGCTGTGGCCAGCTTGTCGGAGAGCTTCACGCCGACGTGGCTCTTGACCGTTTCCTTTTTCCCTTTGTGCGTGAGCTGATGCGTCACGCCGGTGGCCACCCACTTGCTCCCGACGTTGGTAATCGTGAACTGGGCGGCTGTGAGCGTTGTGTTGACCTCGGTCGTCAGGCTACTCTGATCTGCCACAAACCCCTCCGGCGGGCGGACCGACGTGGTGACCGTCCAAGCGCCGACGCTCTCAAAGACGAACGGATACAGTTCCTGCGTCCCGTTCCATTCGACGTACTCCGGCTCGATGATCCAGAGCTCCGAGCCGGTGACTGTCTGGTACTTGGCCGGCACGACGGTCCCGTTGGCTTTGGCGATGACCTGGAGAAAGACCGGCTTGGTCTGCCCGGCGTCGACCCCGCCGACGGACCGCCCGATATAAATGGGATCGCCCGTGGGCGGGTCGTACTCGCCGATCACCAGGTACGCCCCGGGCGCGACCGTGAGGGCGGTGTGCCCGGTACTGTCGGTCTGGCCGATGCCCCCCGGCATGGCCGCGGCGCAGCCAAACCAGATGTTGCGGAAGTTCTGCCAGGAGACTCCGAACTGCGCCACACAGGCGCTCTGCTTGTCGAACGCCCGGACAGGGAGCTGAGCCAGCGGGCCCTTCGTCGAGCCGGGGTTGCTCCCCGTCCCCACGGTGTGTAATTTGGCGTCGATGGCCAGGGTCCCCGGCGTCCCCGTTGAGACATCCGGCGTGGCGGGATTGCAGTCGTCATCCAGGCCATTGTTCGGCACCTCCGGGGCGCCGGGGTGCACGGCGGCGGTGCCGTCATTACAATCCGGTTGCGGGTTGGCGCACAGGCGCGCATCCTGCGCCGGGAAGCAGAACCCATCCCCATCGGCATCCGCCACGAGCGCGAAGCGGACGGGGACGGACTGGAGCACGCCCTGAAACAAAGTCCCGGCAATGGGGGCGATACTCACGCCGTTACTGGTAAAGAGCTGCACGGCATCGTAGGCGCGAAACGGCAGCACCACCTGCGCTTCATAGAAGCCCGGCGTGGGCAGGGCATAAAACGTCTTCAGGTCCGCGATCGTCCTGGTCAGGACGAAGGGTCCCGGAGGATCGGGATCCCCCGTGCCAGGGAGAAATTCCACCGGCTCGCCTTGCACCAATTGCAACGGCCCGCCCCCGGTCGGGACGACGGGGAAGACCAGCGGCGGCGGGCCCTCTCCCTCACCTGCGGTCCCGAGCTCGGTTGCGGTGATGAGCTGTCCCTGCGGCCCGCGGATGTGCAAGAACAGATGGTGCGGCTCGGCGCTGAAGCCCGCTGCGGTGACGATGCTGGGCGCGCCCACATTTTCCAGCGAGACCACCGCCGCGATGGGATCCCCCGGATTGTTGAACAGATAAGTCGGCCGGCTCAGCGCGACGCTCACCGGGAGATCATCCGGCAGCGTCGGCAGCGTCTGGGCGCGTGTCTCGCCGCCGCCAAGCGAGCCCAGCAGGCTGAGTCCGATGGCCAGAGTGCGCAGCATGGTCCGCATGGTTGTGCCCTCTCTTTGTCCGTGGTCACCGTCTTGTCCCATCAGCCTGCCCTTACTCATTGTGCACCCGGAGCAGGCCCAAGGTGTCGGTGCCCAGCGTGCCGTCCCGCGACCAATCCGGCGATTTCTCATACATGAGACAGGTCGAGCACTGATTGTGGATGCCGCCCAGCGAATGGAGGAATTCGTGGGTCACCGTATGTTTGATCACCTGGCTTGGGTGGTATTCAGAGGCATAGGTGCCGGCCACGGCCGCCCCGCAGTCACTGAGGACCGGCAATTCCACCTTTTGATCCCCGTCGCACTCCAACGAGCTCCGCTGCTGCTGGTTGGTCACGAAGTCCAGGAACACCCGGTCCCCATCCATCAGCCCGTTGCTATTGTCATCCTCCCGGTTGCTCGGGCTCCCGGAAGTCGCCAACACCCCGTTGTCATTGCTATCCTCGACCGTGATGTCATCCATCGGATCGAGCCGGTTGTTTGCGGGCACCACGCCCGTGGTCCCTCCGTCCCGATAGGGCTTGTCCAGGACATAGCCTTCCAGGCTGGGCTGGTAATGCGTGGTCCCGCCCCCGTAGACAGTATCCGACCCGATGCCGCTGGAGCCCTTGGTATCCCAGCTCCAATCCCGCAACCCGACCTTGTTGATGTGGCCGTTATCGAAGCCGAAGGGGGCAGGGGCGTTCGTGATCTGGACGACATCGATGTGGGCCTCCCCCTCGGGCAGACCCGTAAGATCGGCCACATTGCTGCTCCGCACGTGCAGCGCCAGGCCCGCCTGGTCAATCGGGGCAGAGCCGAACGCAAAGGGACAGGGGACCGTACAGTTGCCCTGTGTGTAGAGGCTTCCGAAGCTAAATCCGCTGACCTGCACAAAGACGTCCTTCTTGGTCAGGCTGCCCCGGAAGTGCCCGCGCGGCCCTGTCGGGACATAGGCCTTTGTCTGATAGATGCCGCCCGAGGCCGCCGGCTCCACCGGCACCAGCGCCGGCCCCCACACAAAGCCGCGGAGCTCTTCCAGCGCCGTGAGACCATCGCCCTTGAGGCTGTTGCCGGCGCTGGTGTCCACATCCTCCGCGGCGCTGCTGACACCGCCGGCCGGCTCAAAGGCATCGGCAATCAGGTTGTCGTTGGCATCCAACGGGACGGTGAAGAACCGAGTGACCGTATACGGGTCACCGACCGCTGGGGTGATCTCGCTCGTCGCCCGCAGCTTGATGCGGCCGCCGAAGTCGTCGGAGGTCACGGTCACTGAATTGGTGCCCAGGCCGCTGGCCACCACGAAATCCGGCCCCAGGTTGGCCTGGTTCGGGTCGTTCGTGTATTGGCCGGGGTGAGTGGTCGTCTCCTCGACCTGCACCTGGACCGGGCCCGCCGTCGCTTCCGACCCCGACAGAATCTGCACGGTGAAAGTGAGCGTCGCTTGCCCGCCCACCGTCGGGAGCCACGTGGCATAAGTGGCGATGGGCGTGCCGCTGAAGCTCTGCAGCACGATCTCCGCCTCCGTGTCGGGCGTGGCCGGATCGCAGTCGTTGTCCAGTCCGTCGCCCAAGACCTCCGGATGCCCTGGGAAGACATCGGGATTGAGGTCGTTGCAGTCGTTCCCGCCAAAGGCCGGGCCATCCACGCCATCCGCGTCCGCATCGGCATCGCAGGCGTCGCCGAGGGCGTCGCCATTTGCCAAGGTGGCATCGAAGTTGGCCTGGGAGGCATTGGCCGTCGTCGGACAATTGTCGTTGCCCGCAATGGCCGGACCCAGGAATGCCGTGCCCACGCAGACCAGGTCGCGGTCCTGATCATTGGCCGGATCGTTCGCACAGATGTCGCAGGCGTCGCCTTGCCCATCCCCGTCGGCGTCGGCCTGATCGTCATTCAACACGGTAGGACAGTTGTCCTTGTTGTTGGTAAAGGCGTCCCCATCGGAGTTGGGCGCCTCCAATTGGATGGTGGAGGCGCCGCCGCTGAGGTCGCACACATCGCCCAGCCCGTCGCCGTCGCTGTCCACTTGATTGTTCGGCCCCGCCAACGGGCCGTTCGGGTCGCTCGGGCAGTTATCCAGCACGTTGGCCACGCCGTCGAGGTCCGCGTCGCCTTGATCCGGGTTCCAGACCAAGAAGGCGTTGTCGTCGCAGCCCACCGTCTGGCCGGAAGCACAGAGCGCATCGCCCACCGTGCCGCTCAGATTGCCGTCATCCAAAATGCCGTCGTTGTCGGAATCCGGGTCGCAGACGTTTCCGATCCCATCCCCGTCGGCGTCCGCCTGATCGGCATTAGCCGTGAGCGCGCAGTTATCCACGCCGTCGAGGACCCCGTCGCCATCGGTGTCACTGTTCCCCGGGTTGGTGCTGGCGAGCACCTCGTCGGCGTCGCTGATGCCGTCGCCGTCGCTGTCCAGCGCCACGGCGAGGCATTGTGAAAATTCGCTCGTGTTGTTCGCGGGGTCCGTCGCCGTCGCGGTGAGGACCTGCCCGGCCGGCACGGCCGGCGTCACCGTCGCCGTGAACGTGCGGTTCCCGTTGCTGTTGGTGCTGACGGCGAGGGAAGAGACAGGCGTCTGCCCCTCGCCGAAGCCGGAGGGATCGCACGCCGCGTTGGCGAACAGCTCGATCGTGAACGGTGTGGTCGCCGCGCTGATGAGGAACCCGGTCACGGTCGTGCTGCTCCCCGTGGTCACCGCGCTCGTCAGCACCGGGAAGTTCTGGAGGGCATTGGGGCTGGCATCCGCATCGAGGGGATCGTTCGCGGTGACGCCGTTGGCATCCTCCACGCCACCGACCAGGTCGATCCCCAGTTGGCCGTTGGAGTGGATGCTGTTGGTCAGGATCGCGTTGCCCGTGCCCACCACGGCCATGAGCACTACGCCGTCCGTCGTGTTGTAGGCGATGGTGTTCTGAAGGATATTGTTGTTCGCGTTCCCGGTGATGAGGCTCACGCCCGCCCCGGTGTTGCCCGCGGAGACCAGCTTTTTCACCTGCGCGAAAAACTCTTTGGAGTTGACGCGGTAGCGAGTCATCTGGAAGGCGAAGCGCTCGATCACGATGGTGAGCACGATGGCCGACGTACAAAGGTTCAAGACCAGAAAGGTCGGGTTGTGCTTGAACGCTTCGACGAGTTGTGGCTTCTCTCAAAAGAATCGTTTGAGCAGAATCTTTTAGATAAAGAGGCCGTTCATCGGAAGAAAAAATTCGACAAGGTTCCCGTCACCGAAACGCTCTACAAGGACTTGAACGAGTGACGGGAACCTTGTCGAAT